>ERZ1026874.70-NODE-70-length-67103-cov-13.884769_pt1 | contig 67103 bp, 60 predicted proteins | sample MGYA00380167_ERZ1026874 | MGnify/ENA primary metagenome ERZ1026874 (study PRJEB33269, sample SAMEA4719803) | human gut metagenome | biome: human-associated habitat; feature: organic feature; material: feces | place: Cameroon | collected 2013-10 ...
TTCTAAATGAAGCTATGGAATGCTACAATGAAGACGAGAACCGCAAAGTAACAATTGCTGCGGCAGAAGTGGAGTATGAGAATTACTGCAAACATACCCGTGTCGAAGAAATCATGGATTTCGCAAAGAAGATCAATGCGAAAAAGATCGGGATCGCGACCTGTGTCGGCTTACTGAAAGAAAGCCGTATCCTGGCAGATATCCTGCGCAGACACGGCTTTGAGGTGTATGGTGTCGGTTGCAAGGCAGGAACACAGAAGAAGACATCCGTCGGCATTCCGGAATGCTGCGAAGGTGTCGGTGTGAATATGTGTAATCCGATCTTGCAGGCAAAGCTTCTGAATAGGGCGAAGACGGACCTGAATGTTGTGGTCGGACTTTGTGTGGGGCATGACAGTCTGTTTTACAAATATTCCGAGGCACTGACTACGACAGCAGTGACGAAAGACCGTGTATTGGGGCATAATCCGGTGGCGGCGCTTTATACTGCGGATAGTTATTATTCGAAGTTGAAGAAGAGTGAAGAAGAGTAATATTTCTAATTTGGGCGTTTAAAGATACATAAAGATATAACAAAGCGAAAAATGAAACTAGAGCTTGTGTAAATGTTCTGTTATAATAAATTGTTGAAATGAGAGGGGGTGTAAACATGGCAAGTATAAAAGATGTAGCACAAAAGGCAGGAGTCGGTGTTGGAACAGTATCAAGAGTACTGAATAACAGTGGATATGTATCGGATGAGACACGTGAAAAAATAGAAGAGGCTATGAAAAATCTTCAGTATACACCGAATGAACTTGCCAGAAATCTGTATCGTAAAAAGAGTGGGATCATTGCCGTTCTGGTGCCAACAGTAGAAATTCCTTTTTTCGCGGAACTTGTACATAATATTGAAGCAGAACTCTATAATGAAGGATTCAAGATCATGTTAGGTAATACAGATAAGGCACATAATGCAGAACTCGAATATCTGGATATGTTAAACAGGCATATCGTGGATGGTGTGATTACAGGTGTACATTCCTTAGATGTAGAAGAGTACAAAAAGATAAAAAAACCAATCGTTGCATTTGACCGTTATTTGGGAGAAAATATTCCTGTGGTTGCAGTCGATCATAAGGAGGGCGGACGATTGGCGGCGGAAATTCTGCTTAAGAATGGGTGTAAAAAAATAGTACATTTCAGAGGTTCAACTGCAGTAGAGTCGCCATATCACGAAAGACATTTTGAATTCGCAAGAATTATGAAGGAACAGGGAGTAGAGTGCTTTGATTATGAACTGGCATGGAATAAATTTGATCTGGAGTATTATAAGTATGCGGTAAAAGATTTGTTTGACAGACTGGATGAATGGGAATTTGATGGGATATTCGGAACAGATCTAGTTGCAATCGAGTGTATGAATGAGGTTATCCGAAGACATAAAAAGGTTCCGAAGGATGTAAAATGTGTGGCTTATGATGGAACATATATTACGCAGATAGTAGAACCAAGTGTGACTTCAATCGTTCAGCCGATAAAAGAACTGGCAAAAGAGGCGGCCAGGTTAATTTGTGAATTGGTTAATGGGAAGACATATAAAAATGAAAAAGTAACATTAGGAGTATCTGTGAGAAAGGGGAGAACAACAATGGAATAGTAAAAATACACAAAAATAGTGCACAAAATTTGATGAAATAAACGAAATGATGAAAAAATGTTGACATCTGAGCAGCTAAGAGTTATATATAGATTATACAAATCAGTCACGTGCACAGCTGAATTTATTTTTTAACAAACATGGAACGGGTTCCATAAAAAGAAAAGATGCGGAATTATTTTTTTAAGGAACATGGAACGGGTTCCACAAACAACCATTTACTCATTTAGGGAGGAAAAACTATGAAGAAAAAAAGTTTAAAAAAGGTTACATCTGCAGTATTAGTTGCAGCGATGTCGATGGGACTGCTTGCTGGATGCGGAGGAAGTAAGTCATCAGAAGAAGCAAAAACAGATGCGGACGGGGCAACCGTCATTAAATTTGGTATTCATGTGGCAAACCCAAAAAAACAGGAAACGGTTACTTACAATATTGTTCAGGGATTTAACAAAGAAAATAAAGGAAAATATAAAGTAGAATTCGTAGCAGCTGATACAGAAGCACATTCAAAAAATATGAAACTGGCAGCACAGGATGGAAGTCTTCCGGAAATTGTACATTTAGATTCAGCGGAGGCACCGGAATACAATGAGGCCGGATACTTATTAGATATGTCTGATTTCCTGAAAGAAAATAAAGACATTGATGATGCACTGGATGGTATGGAAGATGCATTCAATGATGGAAAAGTACAGTATGGACTCCCATATCAAAGTAATGTTCAGGGATTTTTCTATAATAAAGATTTGTTTGATAAAGCAGGGATTGCTTATCCAACAGATGATACAACTTATGACGAATTCCTTGATATGATCGCAAAACTGAAAGATTCAGGAGTTACACCGATTGCAATCGGAAGTAAGAACAGTGGATACTCAATGTGGGAGTTCAATGAATTCTTTTCAAGATATGGATGGGAAGATAATGAAAAATCCTATACTGGTGATAAGGCAAAATATTCAAACGATGATATGAATGCATGTTTTGAAAAAATAAAAGGACTTGCAGATGCCGGAGCATTTCCAGAAAATATGGCAACGATTGAATACTTTGACGCAAAACAGCTCTTTAATGAAGGAAAAGCAGCAATGTTCGGAACAGGCCAGTGGGACTGTGCAGAATTTGATGAAAATATCGGTGAACACATTGGATTCTGGTGGGGACCAAAATTCGAGGATTCTTCTTATGAACAGAATATTGCAATGAAAGTTCCGGCAGCTCCGATGGTAGTAAGTTCAGCGGTAAAAGATAATGATAAAGCAAAAGAAGCTGTGTATGCATTTTTGAAATATTATTATGGAGAAGAAGCCGCAAAGATTTCTTATGAAGGATCCATTTTCCCGGCAACCAATTATGATGGTATTGCAGCAACAGATTCACAGTATGCAATGAATGCAATGATCACAGCACTTGGAAATGGATGGAAAACACCAAAAGCAGCTCCGGACCAGACAGTTACTCCGGCAGTTCAGGAAGCAATGTATGATGCAATATTTGGTGTTATGCAAGGAACATACAGTCCGAAAGATGCTTTAAAAAATATGGATTCGGCAGCAGCAAACTAGACAGACGTTAATATTGGCTGACACTGCATGGGACCGCCATGAAGATTTATCATGGTGGTCCCGGATATAAAGAGGATGAGCGTATGCATTGGTTAAGTAAAAAGAGATACAAGATAGGATTGGTAATTCCGACACTGGTTGTGTATATGGTATTTATTATTATTCCTATTGGAATGTCAATTGGATATAGTTTTACAAAATATTCTGGAATTGGAAAGGCTACATTCAACGGATTGACAAATTATATGAGATTATTTAAAGACCGTTTGTTTTGGATATCCTTAAAGAACACAATGATTATGTTTATATTGGCATTTGTATTGTTATTGTCTTTATCTTTTCTCATTGCTTTGTTACTGAATAATAAATTAAAAGGAGTGGATTTTTCAAAGTCATTAATCTTTTCTCCTGCCATTATCGCACCGATCATTGTTGGAATTATCTGGGTTTATATATTAGATCCAAACATTGGTATTATCAATAATGTTCTGGATGCGATAGGGGCATCTGGTTTGAAACAAAAATGGATAGGCGGCAATACACTGTCTCCGTATAGTATCGCAATTATCTATTTCTGGCAACAATTAGGATATCTGGTAACGGTATTTATTGCAGGTCTTAAAATGATACCGGGAGAGGTGTTGGAAGCAGTTGAAATAGATGGTGCAAGCTTTATACAGAAGACAATGTATGTCACAATTCCAATGATGAAATCAACGATTTCAACAGTAGCAGTTCTGATCATTACAGGAGTGTTTAAGATCTTTGAAATTGTGCAGCAGACAACAGGAGGAGGTCCAAACCACCTGTCTGAGACGTTGGTTACATATAGTTACTCAATGACATTTAACAGTGGAGATTATGGTTATGGAATGTCTCTGGCTACATTTACATTCCTTCTTTCACTGGTGATCACAGGTATTTATTCAATACTTACAAGAGAAAGAGGTGAATAGGAATGGTACCGAAAAGAAAGAAAATTGCAATGTATGCTGCGATGATCATTATAACAGCGATTGTTGTATTTCCATTTTTATGGATGGTATTGCTTTCGTTCAAATCAAGTTCAGAGATCATGTCTAATCCATTGGCAATGCCGAAGGCATTTAATCTCGACAACTTCAAACATGCATTGGAAACATTAAACTTTCCACAATTATATGCGAACACTTTTGTTGTATGTATAGTATCTGTTGTGTTGGAACTTATTATTACATTCTGCAGCTCTTTCGTAATTGCAAGAATGGAATTTAAGCATCCGAAGGCAAAGAGTTTATTGTATGGATTTTTGATTTTGGGATTATCTGTTTCACCATTTATTTTATTGTTCCCGGTATATAAGATTAATATCTTTTTCGGGTTGAGAGGAAAATGGGCATTGATTTTTCCATATGCAGCAAGTTCGATTTCATTCAATACGCTTCTTCTGACAGCATATTTGAAACAGCTTCCTACGGAAATTGACGAAGCGGCTGTAATAGATGGCTGTAACATCTGGCAGCTGATGGTGAAAGTTATTTTGCCAATGGCAAAGCCGGTTATTGCAACAATTGTCATTTTTAACGTGTTATACATATGGAATGAATATCCGTATGCATCTGTAATGCTGAAAGATGTATCTGATTATACACTTTCTATGGGAGCTTCATTCTTCAAAGGAAATTATACGGTAGATTATGGTGGAATTGTAGCATCCAGTCTTATGATTATTGTTCCGGAACTGATCTTCTATGGATTATTCCAGAAGAATATTGTAGAGGGTATGACAGCGGGAGCTGTGAAAGGATAATTATTAACAAAAAGAAAAGGAGACTTATATTATGAGCAATGTATCAGGATTATTTAAAGATTTGACAACTGTAAAAAAAGCCAGAAACGGAAGACTTGCCAGCTGGGATCAGAGAGGTAAGAATCAGGATTATTGGGAAATCCCGGCAGGCGAGACAATCTCTCTTGGAGAAGTGGAAGGACCTGGATGTATCACACATATCTGGATGACTTCTTCCTGCAGAAAAGTAGTAGCACCAAGTATTCTTGATCCGGTATTAAATGCTTCAGCAGCTCCGGTTATGGAGATTCATCCGGCACTTGGAGTTATCTGGGATGATTATGATCCATTCTATTATAGAAAAGTTCTGATCAAGATTACATGGGATGATCAGGATACACCAAGTGTACTTGCACCATTGGGAGATTTCTTCTGTATTGGTAACAGTTATCCGGGCAATTTTTCTTCGCTGCCATTTAATGTTTCGCTGAAACCAGAAGAAGCAGGAAGATATGGAGCTCCTTGTTCTGTGTCATGCTATTTCCCAATGCCTTTTAATAAAAAAGCAAAAATTGAGATTGTAAATGAAAACGAACTTCCATTTATTTTATATTTCAATATTGACTATGAAATGTATAAAGAGCCACTGGATGAGAATACAGCATATTTCCATGCAAGCTGGCACAGAGAAAATCCTTGTCAGGGCTGGGGACCAGACCTTCAGACAAACTGTCCGGAAGTTAATAATGTAACCAATTTTAAAGGTGAGAATAACTATACGGTGCTTGACGTAGAAGGAACGGGACATTATGTAGGATGTAACCTTACTGTAAAACACTACCAGGGAAGCTGGTGGGGAGAAGGAAATGATATGTTCTTCATTGATGGAGAGGAATACCCGTCATTAAATGGTACAGGAACAGAGGATTATTTCAATCATGCATGGGGAATGCAGAAAAATGCATATCCATTCTTTGGAACTATTGTACATGAAAGTGATACGGATGGATTCCAGGTATCTTATCGTTTCCACATTACAGATCCAGTAAGATTTGAGAAACATTTGAAAGTTACGATTGAACATGGACATGCGAACCATCTGTCAGATGACTGGAGTTCAACAGCATACTGGTATCAGACACTGCCAACAGCAAAACCAATTACGATTCTTCCTGTAGAAGAGAGAATTCCAAATGTACCGGTACTTCCAGAACGCAATCTTCAGATGCCGGAATTAACAGAAGAAATGAAAGCAGCGAGAGAATCATGGGCAAAACGCTGGGAAGAGTATAAGCCTGCAAGAGAAGAACAGTTCAGAATTAAAGAAAATAAGGCCCGCCGGGAATCAAAGCTTAATACTGAATTTGCAAAGAAGCTTCGTGAAGAATATAAGTAATAATATCGGAGGCACAATATGTCAAAAGAACTGATGATTGAAAGAATAGAAAAAGCCCAGAAAGAAATTGAAGCAAAAAGAGAAACCGTACAGCAGGGAAAATTTCGTCAGGACTATCATTTTATGGCGGAAACCGGATGGATCAATGACCCAAATGGGTTGATATATTTTAAAGGAAAGTATCACTTTTTCTATCAATATAATCCATATTCCGGATTTTGGGACTGTATGCACTGGGGACATGCTGTCAGTGAAGATATGATTCATTGGGAGTATCTGCCATTAGCGCTTGCACCAAGTGAAGTATATGATGATCATTTGAAGGGGGGCTGCTTCTCCGGCAGTGCGATTGAACATGATGGAAAGTTATTCCTGATCTATACAGGAACCTGTAATAATGGAAATGGGTTTGAACAGGCACAGTGTATCGCATATAGTGAAGACGGAATCCACTTTGAAAAATATGAAGGGAACCCGGTGATCACAGCACCGGAAGGTGTTCCAACAGATCTGTTCAGGGATCCGAAAATATGGAAACACGATGATACCTATTATGTAGTCTGTGGAGCAAGCAAAAATGGATTTGCACAGGCAAGACTGTATAAATCGACAGATATGTTCCACTGGGAATTTGTCAATGTCCTTGCAGAGAGCAGAGGCGAATGGGGCTATATGTGGGAGTGCCCGGATTTTTATCCGGTAGGAGATAAATATGTGTTGATGTTCTCTCCGATGGGAGGAAAAGAGCGCACCAGTGTTTATCTGGTAGGAGATTTTGACTATGACACCGGAAAATTTTTCTATACGACCTCCGGGGAAATTGACTGGGGATTTGATTATTATGCACCACAGTCATTCCTGGCACCGGATGGCAGAAGGATTCTGGTAGGATGGGCGAATGCATGGGATTGGATGCCATTTTGGAAAGACTGGGGGCCGACATATCAAGAAGGCTGGTGCGGATTCTTTAACATTCCGAGAGGGGCAGTGTTAGCAGAAGACAATACATTAAAATTTGTTCCTGTAAAAGAATTACAGGATCTTCGGAAGAATAAGCAGGAAGAAGCGGACATTCTGATAAAAGAAGACGAGAAAAAAGAACTTCGGAGTGGCTGTGTTTATGAAACGGAAATGCGGATAAATCTGAAAAAATCAACTGCAGACAAGATTAGGCTGAACTTAAGAATGTCTCAGGGAAAGAAGACAGAGATCCTATTTGATCTGAAGAGAGCGGAAGCATATTTTGACCGTAATAATTCCGATGGCTGGAGTAAAGGAGTCGCAAGATGTCCATTGAATTTAATGGGCAAAGAGCATCTGGATATTCATATTTATTCTGACAAAATTTCATTAGAAATATTCAGCAATGATTATCAGAATAATTTTTCTTGTAATATATATAATGTGGATGATGATCAGAAAAATGAAGTGAAAGCAATTGGCGGAGATCTGGTTATTGAAAGCATTCGGTCATGGGAACTTGAAAAGACAATGAAATAAAATGAAAATTATATGATTGAGGACGGGATAGTGTGGAAAAACATTATCCCGTTTTTATGTGCACTTTGCAGTACATGTCACCAATGGATGTGATTAACGTGAGGGGAAGTTGAAGAAGAGTGAATAAATTGAAATCTGAAAGAAAATACTTTTATTATATCACTTCAAAGTAACTTGAAATGACTTTGAAGTGACTTTGAAGTAGCATTGAAGTAATTCGATTATAAGGGGTAAATAGTATGTATCTTGAAGAAATTATAGCGGATATAAAATTAGAAAATGATAAATTTGAATGTAAGGCAAGACTTAATCGAAATGACATAGTGGGATGGTTAAAGACGAGAGTATTAAGAGTAAAAATGCGCAGTACGATATTCTTACATCGCATAAAATATATGAAGCAAGCCACTTTAAGGATTTGAAAACATTTTATTCGACACATAACAATGGAAAAGAATTAAAAGAAAAAGCACTTCAATCAATGGGATTCTATGATGAAAATAATATGCTGGCAAATGGGGCAGTATTATTTCAGGATGATTATCAGGGAAAAAAGACAGAGATTAAATGTTCCGTATTTTCAGGATTTAATAAAGGCAGTGAGAAGATAATAACAATTAATCGATATAATGGAAATATTACATCTTCAATTAATTATATGATGGATTTTGTTAATCAACGGATGAATCATTCACTGATTAAATTGGATAATGTACGAAAAAATATAGACGCATATCCACAAAGAGCACTATTTGAAGGTATTGTAAATGCAATTGCACATAGAGATTATTTCCTGGACGGAACGCAGATACAGGTGGATATGTTTAAAGACAGACTGGAAATATCCTCGCCCGGTAGTTTTTACAGGGGAGAGAAAATAGGAAAAACATATGATTTATCGGGAATTATATCAAAACGTAGAAATGAGTTGATTTCCTCTGTTCTGGTTAGTTGTAATGTCATGGAGGCAGCCGGAACAGGATTTGATAAAATTATGGAAGAATATCAGGGAGTTGATGAAGCTCACAGACCATACATTTATTCAACCTCAGATCATTTTACTTTGGTGTTACCGGATTTGACTTATTCAGAAGGAGTAGAAGATAATAAAATTCCACATCTTGAATATGTCCCGGTAGCCAATGGAACAAAATATGATGATGCAGTGTTATCATTCTGCTATTATCAGGCACGTAAAGTATCAGAAATTGCAGAATATCTAGGAGTCAGTGATTCGTCATATTTAAGAAAACAAGTGTTAGAGAATCTTGCCAGAGAAAATTATGTAACGAAAGGTAAGATTGGAAGAGCAGCATGTTATAGAACCAATATGGATATGGTAGAATTGAAATAATTATTCTCTTTCTGAAAAGGAATAACAAACCAGATTAGCAAAGGTTTGTTATTCCTTTTTGCATATTATTTATCTAACTTAAGTCCCGCCAGTGCCTGTGCAAATGCGTTATTCACCGGTTCGTCATTTTGCTGCTGCTGTTTCTTCAGATATTTCTGGACATCGCGCTTAGATACGCCGGCGCCTTCTTTGGCACGACGGTTCTTGAATGCTTCCAGCTTCTCTTTGTAGCCGCAGGAGCATACAAATGTCTCACTGTCCCCCTTTTTGATCAGTTCCATCTTCTTGTGACAGTTCGGACATCTTGCATTGCTGGTGCGTGCGATCGTCTCGCGGTAGCCGCATTCACGGTCCTGGCAGACCAGCATGCGGGAGTTCTTGCCTTTGACAGAGAGCATACGCTTGCCGCAGTGCGGGCATTTTGTATTAGTCAGGTTATCGTGACGGAAAGTTCCATCGGAAGTCTTGATATCCTGAATTAATTCTTTGGTGTAGCTTTCGATATCTTTGATAAATACCTGCTCTTTGTGTGCTCCTTTGGCAATCTTGGCAAGTTCCATTTCCCAGGAAGCGGTAAGCTCCGGTTTTTTCAAATCTTCCGGGACTAATTCCAGAAGCTGTTTTCCTTTGGATGTCAGAAGAATCTCATTTCCCCTCTTTTCCAGCAGGAAAGAGTGGAACAATTTTTCAATGATATCGGCTCTTGTCGCTACGGTTCCGAGTCCGCCGGTTTCACCGAGAGTTTTTTTCATCTTATTATCATCAGAAGACATATAACGTACCGGATTCTCCATGGCGGACAGAAGTGTCGCTTCTGTAAAACGGGCGGGAGCTTTGGTCTTACCGCTTGTGATATTCGTGCGTGTGACAGTCAGGGTGTCGCCTTTGTGGAGAACAGGAAGTGCCTGCTCTGAAGCCTTTAAGTACATATCATTATTTTGGAAATCTTCTCCAAAATCTTCAGAATCTTCATAATCCCCGTAAGCATCATACTGTGAAGCAGAGGAACCGGAAGATGCAGCATCGGCATATACGGCCTTCCATCCGGCGGCTTTGATGACCTTTCCTTTTGCAGTAAATGTTTCACCTGCGGCTTCAGCTTTCAGTGTAGTCTGCTCATATTCAAATGCCGGATAGAGGACGCTGATAAAACGGCGTACGACCAGATCATAGATCTTGCGTTCATTGTTCGACATATGTTCCATCTGGACATATTCTTCCGTCGGGATGATTGCATGATGGTCGCTGACTTTTTTATCATCTACGAAGGCTTTGCTTGTCCTAAGCGGTTTCTTTAAGAGCTCCGGAATATATTTCTTATAAGGTCCGATATTGCAGGCTTTCAGGCGTTCTTTGATCGTTGGCACAATGTCCGTACCGATATAGCGGGAGTCTGTTCTTGGATAGGTGAGGACTTTGTGGTGTTCGTACAGACTCTGCATGATATTCAATGTCTCCTTTGCGGAGAAGCCAAAGCGCTTATTGGCATCGCGCTGTAATTCCGTCAGATCATAGAGACCCGGGGAAGGTGTCCGTTTGGATGAGGTATGCACATCCGTCACGGTAAGCGTCTGGTTCTTTAATTTTTTATCAAGGCCGGTTATCAGCTCTTTGTTAAAGGAGCGCAGGGAACCGCTTTTCTTTTGCTGCCATGTCCATGTGACGATAGAAGCCATAGTGCCGACAGAACCACCGGTAACAGAAGTTGTACACCGCAGTCCATAATAATCTTCCGGTTTAAATGAACGGATCTGCTGTTCGCGGTGTGCGATCATGGCAAGTGTCGGTGTCTGTACACGTCCGCAGGAGAGCTGGGCGTTATACTTGCAGGTCAATGCACGGGTGGCATTGATCCCGACCAGCCAGTCTGCCTCTGCGCGGCTTCTTGCGGCATGATATAAGTCGTTGTACGCACGACCGTCCTTCAAGTGGGCAAACCCTTCTTTGATCGCTTTATCGGTAACAGAGGAGATCCACAGACGGCGGATCGGCTTATGACAGCCGGATTTGTCCAGGATCCAGCGGGCAACCAGTTCTCCCTCACGTCCGGCATCGGTGGCAATGATGATCTCAGAGACATCTTTCCGGAAAAGCTGTGTTTTTACATTATGGTATTGTTTGGATGTCTGTTTGATCACGACGAGTTCCCATTTCTTTGGAACCATCGGGAGATAAGACATATCCCAGGCTTTGAATTTCTTATCATATTCTTCCGGGTCGGCCAAAGTGACCAGATGGCCGAGTGCCCAGGTGACGATATAATTGCTGCCTTCGATCGCACCGGAAATGTTCTTGTGACAGCCGAGAACACGGGCGATATCGCGGGCAACAGATGGTTTTTCTGCCAGTACGAGTGATTTCATATATATATACTCCTTTCAGATATAGAAAAACCCCGAAAACATGATGTTTCCGAGGTTATATCAGAGGCGCCAACCAGATTTGAACTGGTGATAGAGGTGTTGCAGACCTTTGCCTTACCACTTGGCTATGGCGCCATGCCTTACGTACTGTTAAGTATAACAAATACGTAAGATGAAGTCAAGAAAATCTGTATGTTAAAATCCAAGATCTTCATTTACCAGAATGACTTTGATGCGCTGCGGTGTCTTGGAATATCTGGTGATCAGGATCTGACAGCAGATCGTATCCGGTGTTTTGCAGTCGAAACAGGCACCTGTTTTGCAACAAGGAGTGCTCAGGTCGAAACGCTGTGCGTTGATCGGCGCGGCTTCATTTCTTGCACGGGACATGGCAGAATCTACATCGCGTGTAACTTTATTCATTCCGATGATCATCAACACATTCCGTGGTCCGGCAGCGATAGAGGATACACGGTTGGAATGTCCATCGATATTGATCATAATTCCATCTTCCGTGATCGCATTTGCACTGGTCAGGAAGTAATCACAATCATATGCCGCAAGCTCGATCTTGCGCTTATCTTCCGGTGTCGGTGCGGTATCGCGGTTGTATACCTGATAATTTCCCTGACAGACAGCTTCTTTTAAGCCGATCTCATTGACAGACATGGAACCGCCCCAGGAGATGCTGCTTCCTTCCGGGATTAATTCCAATGCTTTCTTCAGAGCCTCTTCTTTGGAGTCTGTATAATAAGCTTCCATGTTGCGGGCTGTAAGTTCTTTTACAATCTTTGCGCCTAACATCTGGTTTCGTTTGATTCGATTCTGATCCATAATGAATCCCTCCCACGTTTATGTTGTTTAGATATTTCTACTTGAAATTATAACACAGATTCAGGTCCGTAGTCTTTGAAATCATGCAGAAGTTGAGGGGATGATCATTTATATACTGCGCTTTTCCAGTCTTAAAATATAAAAAGAAAGCATGATGTTTGTCCGGTTCTCATTGGTCAGGATATCATAATCCAGAAGTTCTTTTATCTTATTCAGTTTATACGACAGCGTATTCTTATGACAATAAAGTGCATCTGCGGTATGGATGATACTACAGTCATGATCAAAGTAGACTTCCAGGATATGCAGATAATCGGTATGATGCACAGCGTCATAGTCAAGAATCGGGCCAAGTGTGGAGTTCAGGAAATCCGTTGTCAGAGATTGATTGTGGATATCGGCCAGAAGTTTGTATACACCAAGCTTATCGTACTCAAGGAAGTTCTTCGGGAGAGCAGTTTTGGTGAGCTGATAGGCGGTAAATGCGGTCTCATAAGAGCGGTGAATGTCTGTAAGCTGCGAGACCGTAGTTCCAATCCCGACATAGACATCGGAGTTATTCTGACAGACATCGTAGAGCTTCTGAGATATATCGTTTACAGATTCACCGGCAAACAATACGATCAGATGCTTCCCTTCTTCATATACGATCCCTTTAGACATGAAATAACGGATCTTCTTTTCCAGCTGTTCCAGGTAAGAATTACCGGAATCACTGTCATAAGTGTGGCAGCTGATTATGAGGACAGTATAGTTCATGTCGCGGAAGAATCCATTGCTTTCCAGAGGATTCAGATAGGAGTCTTCATTCTCGGGGTAATAGATCGCATTTTTCAAAGCAGCGGCAAGACTGGTCTCGCGGTGTTCGTTTTTTAACAGAATCTCAGAAAAGATCCGCATGATATCAATGAACGGAGTGTCCCAGGAAGTGGAGAACAGCGGAAGCTGTATTTCATTGCAATAGTCGATAATCTCCTGGGAAAATGCAGGACGTGATTTTACAGAGATGATCAGTCCGCTGGCGTGTGCGTCTTTCAATGACTTTAAGAACTCTTTCAGCCAGTCCTGAGAGGTAAAATTCAGACCTGAGTTAAAGATCAGTTCATCACCGTGGAGCAGATGGGAGAATTCACCCTGTTCGACGGTATGGATCCAGGTTACTTCTTTATCATAAAAACTATTGGTATGAAGGATGACATCAAATTGGTTGTTAATTGCTTCATACAGGGACTGTAATTTAATTGCCATAAGTGTGGTCCTCCTGATATATGTTGATCAGAGTATAGATATATTTTATCATAATTGTGTGTGACACACAATTTATGGAATAAAATCTGTCGATTAAAACTATATTCATAGTGAATTTCGTGTGATATATTGTATGAGAAGTACAAAAGAATGAATATTCAACCCCGAAAAATGTGCTTCTAAAAAATCCATTCTCTAGATTTTTAAAAGACGGAAAGCTCTTCAACGAAAGTTGAGGAGCTTTTTGTGGTTCCAAAAAGGAAAAAACAGAGCGCACTCTATTTACAGGTAATACCAATAGTGCTAGAATGAATAACATATTGATACTACCCAGGAAAAGACGGAGGAATGAAAAAATGAAAGCAGTAAAAAATGGGAAAATTGTAATTATCGGAGCAGGACATGTAGGATCTCATTGCGGACTGAGTCTTATGATGCAGGGACTGGCAACGGAGATCGTATATATTGATATAGATAAGAATAAAGCGGCAATGCAGGCACTTGATCTTGATGATATGGCCTCTAATCTGGACAGAGATTTTACAGTGAGAGCCGGAGATTATTGCGACTGTGCGGATGCGCATATCGTTGTGATGGCGGCCGGAAAGAGCCGTCTTCCGGGACAGACAAGGCTGGATATGTTCGATGATTCGATCAAGATGATGAATACGATCGTAGGACCGTTAAAAGAGTCAGGATTCCATGGGATTCTGATCAGCATTTCCAACCCGGCAGACATCATTGCTGATTTTTTAAGAAAAAGACTGGGACTTCCAAGAAATCAGGTATTCAGCACCGGAACATCTCTGGATTCAGCAAGACTCCGCAGAATGTTATCTGAGATCACCGGCGTAAGCCGTCATTCCATTCAGGCTTATTGTATGGGTGAGCATGGGGATTCACAGTTCATTCCGGTATCACATATACAGATTGGCGGAATACCGGTAAAAGAATACCTGAGCATTCATCCGGAATACCGGGATAAAATGGATTTTGATAAGATCAGTGCGGAGGATAAGGTCTGTGGATTTCACATCGTAGAAGGAAAAGGCTGTACAGAATTTGGAATCGGTGCCGTACTCAGCAATATTACAAGAGCAGTCATGCATGATGAAAAGAGGATCCTTCCGGTATCCGTTCTCCTTGAAGGAGAATATGGAGAACAGGGTATTCCGGCGGGAGTACCATGTGTAATCGGGAAAAACGGTGTGGAAGAGATTCTGGAAATCTCCCTGACAGAGAAAGAAAAAGAGCAGCTTCATAATTCATGTAACGTCATCCGGGGATTCGTCGAGAAAGCCGATCAGATGTAAAAATCGTTAATATTTTAATTACTTTTGGATGTGTTGCATTTTATAGCGTCCTATGTTACATTGACAACAGAGTACAAAAAGAATCAGAAAGAGCCAAAAACAGTGCCCCTCTAACAACAGAGACCGGAACAGGATAACCGGCAGACAAGTATGTCTTATAGGAGGTAATTGTAACATGGCAATTTCAATCGGCATTAACGGATTTGGACGTATTGGACGCGTAGCACTCCGTATCGCCATTAATCAACCAGACACTTTTAAAGTATGCGGAATCAATGTACGGAATGCAGACCTGGGTTATATGAAGTATATGATCCGGTATGATTCTACATTTGGACGTTTTCAGGGAGAACTGGATACATATGAGAATGGACTGATCATTGAAGGACAGAAGATTCCTGTATTTTCAGAATCAGATGCGGCATTGATTCCATGGGGAGCATGTGGTGCAGAGTATATTATTGATGCAACAGGTGCATACTGTACAACGGAAAAGGCAAAAGCCCATTTAGAAGGCGGTGCGAAGAAAGTTATTATCTCAGCACCGGCAAAAGATGGGGATACACCGACATTTATCATGGGAATCAACCATGACAAATATACATCGGATATGCCGGTTGTATCGAATGCATCATGTACTACGAATTGTCTCGCACCAATTTGTAAAGTTCTGGAAGATAATTATGGAATCGAATATGGGCTGATGTCAACGATTCATGCCGCAACTGCAAAACAAAAGGTTGTGGACAGCCGTTCCCAGAAAGACTGGAGAACCGGACGTTCGGCATTTGGTAACCTGATTCCATCTACAACGGGAGCCGCAAAAGCAATCTCGCTTGTCATTCCGGCTTTAAAGGATAAGATGAGTGGTATTTCTTACAGGGTTCCAACTTCAGATGTATCAATTGTTGATCTGAATGTAGCGTTAAAGCAGCCGGCATCATATGATGAGATCTGCAAAAAAGTCCGGGAGGCCTCTGAGACATATTTGTCCGGCATTTTGGATTATGTAGAGGATGAAGTGGTATCTTCCGATTTTATCGGAGATTCACATGCATCGATCTTTGATGCAAGGCAGGGAATTCAAGTGAATTCCCACTTTTTCAAGGTCATCTGTTTCTATGACAATGAGTGGGGATATACAAGTCAGATATTCCGGCTGATTGAGCATATGGACAGGATAGATCACAATCGCTAATAATTAAGATGACGACAGGGGCATGTAAGATCTGATTCTGATGTAACACGTTTGATTTTATATCATACACTTCTGTAAGGGACATATGGATTCGTTATTACGATTATGAACCGGACAAGATGCGGACAGAAAAAAGCAGGCAAAGCTTTTGCTGTCCGCAGAAAATAAGAAAAAATCTGAAAAATAAAAATTTTTCGGAAAATTCAAAAAAACACTTGCCAAACAACCGAGTCTATGATATATTAAATCTCGGTCGTGTGAAAAACACAGTGACAAATAAATATACGGCTCCATGGTCAAGCGGTTAAGACATCGCCCTTTCACGGCGGTAACACGGGTTCGATTCCCGTTGGAGTCATATGGCGCCATAGCCAAGTGGTAAGGCAAAGGTCTGCAACACCTCTATCACCAGTTCAAATCTGGTTGGCGCCTCTTATAAAAACACCCGGAATATTTATTTCCGGGTGTTTTTGTCAAAGAATACAAGAAAAGCTGCCGGTGGCAGCCTCTCGTATATTATTTCGTTATAATTGAATCTTCTTTAACATATGATCGACGAATACTTTTGCATGCTCCACATCCAGATCATCCGGATGTGTAAGTGCAAGATCGAAATTCTGGATAAAACGGTCGATCTGGTCGTTATTCTCGTTAGTTTTCATGGATTCATACTTCATACGTACCTTCTGCGGCATCTTTCCCTGACAGATAAAATATCCAAGATAATCGTTGTCTGCTTCGATCCAGGCACTGACGCGTCCGGCAATATCCTTATAATATTCCGGAGAATCCCCCATTCCGCAAGTTCCGAATAAAGCGATCTGTTTGCCGCTTAAGTCACTTAAGAAGTCACTGACCTCCATACTGCAGCTTCCGCGGTGCACGCAGAATCCGATGAAGTAGACATTGGCTTCCGGAATTGTCTTATCTGTATCGATATCGATCAGATCTTTGGAATTGCCGGGAAGGCGCGAGAAGATAGATGCAGCAATTTTCTTTGTATTTCCGGATTCACTCTGATATAAAACAAGATAATCCAACATAAGAATTCCTCCTTTTTGCGTTTGTTGATGGTCACAATTTATTGTACATCTGGATTACATTGAAATTTTATGAGTTACATATAATGGCCGCCGCTGTAACCGCCCGGGGCACCGCAGCACATTCCGCCGCTGCAGCATAAGTTGCAGACGATGTTGGCAATACATAATTTTACACACCAGTCGCTTCCACCGCCGAAGGTGGTGGTATACGGATTCTGGCGTTGGCGGTACCAGCTTCCGCCACTTTCAAACTGGTTAACTAACATCTGGTATTGATAGTTGGCTGGTTCCATGCGGAGCGCTTCTTTGGCATGCTGAAGGGCCGTTGCATTGTTGCCGAGACCGGAATTGGCAATCGCACTGTAGTAATACCACTGGGCAGTATGCTCGTTGATTCCGTTTAATACGTTCATTGCTTCCTGATACCGGCCGTTGTTGATGAAGTTGGCAGCAGCTCTTAAGTGAAGATCCTGCTCACTTTCCTGACCTGCATTACCGGTCTGTCGGTATTCTCCGTAGAAGCCGCGGAACGGACCATATCCGTTCTGGCTATATGGACCGTAATTCCCGGAAGAGCCGTATTCCCGATCTTTCATGATCTGCTGATAGGCCTGCTGGACTTCTTTGAATTTCGCCTCTGCCTGATCCTTGTTCGGATTATTGATATTGGCATCCGGATGATATTTTCGGCTGAGGTTACGATATGCTTTTTTTATCTCGTCATCAGAAGCATCACGGGATACTCCTAAGACACTATATGGATCTGTCATTGTTCTTGATCTCCTGTTGTTGAATTATCTGTATCAGGATGTGGATTATCATTTGTGGTTCTACCGGCAGTGGAATTGCCGTCAGCAGTATCTGCAGCGTTGTGTGTATTCTTGCCGGCGAGTCTTTCGGATGTTACGGCAGTGTATCTGCTCCATACTCCGGAATAGAGAACGTTCCGCAAGATCTCTGCATGCAGCAGTATCGGAAGCTGTTCGAATTCCCTGGAGCATTCCGACATCATAAGCGTCAGAAGGCTGCGGCAGTCATCTGCAAATGCAGGATCGTCCAGGTATGCCTTCCTGAATGGATTATAGCTGCCGGATTTGATGTCTTTTTCGACATCATCGTAGGCATCCATCAGATAGATGAATTTTCCGAGGAAGAATCCGATCTTACGAAGAGAGGATTCCCATTCATCGTGGCGGTATGCAAAAATCTCAGCCATGATATTGCCAAAAAGTCCGGACATAAGATCCAGATTCTGTTCATTTTCTGCCTCATATTTTGAGATTTGGGCGAGATTTTCTGAGATGACCTTACATTTTACGGGATATAATTTTTCAATCTTCTTTATCTTTGAATGCAAAAGTTTTGCGGCAACAAAAGCTTTCTTCCTGTGTTCGTCTGCCCAGTCATCTTCACACTTATAATAAGATAACAGCATGTTGATGGCTGCGGCATATTCAGTAAATTCATTGGTCTTTGCCGCATGCTTTTGCATGGGATGTGCAATACAACGGACCATCTCTGTCTTCGTGTCCGGTTCATAAAGACCGGTGAGCAGGATCACAAGAAATGTCATATCAAAGGATAAAGTCACCTGACCTCTTCTACCATAACATTCTTTTAAGACTTTGCATAGTCCACAGTAATAAGAATGATAGACATCATAATCTTTGAATTTCATCTCGGCTTTGTTGATAGAAATATAACCAAACATGGGAACTCCTTAGCTTCGTTTGATAAATCTGGTGTTACACTTCGGGCAGCGGATCTCAATCTTGCCTTTTCCTTTTGGAACACGGATCTTCTGTTTGCATGACGGACATTTGTAAATGTGGTGTGTCTTGCGCTGTGTTATCATGTTACGCTGCCTGTAGAAAAATGTCCGGATGCCGCGTGTCATCTGCAGATATTTCTGATTCTCGGCGGCTCGTTTGTAAGTATTTTTGGAAAACATCCGGAAATAAGAATAGATGATACCGGCCCATGCCAGCCAGGAAAGGATTCCCCGATGCGTCCATCCTGCGATCAGCATAAGGATCAGGGATCCCCAGATGGTAAATTTGCCAAAGGAATCAACACCATATCTTCCGTACATAAAACGTATAAATCTGTCTTTTAGTTTCAATTCATTCACCTCTTAAAATAGTACTTGCAATATACATTTAATCATACGCCGGGAATAGGAAAAATCAATAAACAGAGTATTAAAATTTCTAAAGATTTTAGATGAGAAAAGTGCAGAAACTGTGGTGATGTGTTAAGATAAGAATGTTAATTTCGTAGAACAGGGTTGATAACGGGGAGGAGGCAGAATATGCAGAATCTGACGGAGCTGATCAGAGAAGATATGAAACCGGCACTTGGCGTGACCGAGCCGGGAGCTATCGCATTTGCCGTGGCAAGTGCGAAGAAATATACGGAAGGTAAGATTGTAAATGTACATGTGGCATTGAATTCCGGTATGTACAAGAATGCATTTACCTGTGGAATTCCTAATTCGGAGAGATTCGGCAACTATTATGCGGCGGCACTTGGGGCGGTAGCGGCAGATTCGGAAAAAGGACTGGAATCGCTGGCAGATATCACACCGGAAGATGATGAGAAAGCGGCGCAGATGGTGAGCGACGGTTTGGTGGAGGTGGTTATGGATCATGTCGGATCCGAGATCACGATCGATGCCGTGGTGACAACGGAGAATAACCGGTGTAAGGTGATGATCCGGGATGCACATACGAATATCGTAAAGATAGAGAAAGACGGCATTGTAATATTTGAGACAGAAGATAAGATGTACAGGGATGAATCCCGGAAAAAGCAGGCACGTCCGGTAATTCACGGATATTCCCTGGCAGAGATTCTTCGATATGTAAATACAGTTCCGGTTGAAGAGATTGCGTTTATAGAAAAAGCGTATACGATGAATCTGGAATTATTAAAAGAAGGACTGGCTTCGGACAGGGCAGTGTTCGCAAAGAAACTTTATCGTGAGAATGGCAACCGGATCATATCCAGGGATGCACTTAAGACGGCACAATTACTGTGTAACGGTGCGATAGAGGCCAGGGTTCTGGGCCTTTCCAGACCGGCTATGAGCATTACCGGGAGCGGTGCACACGGAATCATTGCGACGATGCCGTTGTATGCGTACCGGCATGCCAATGAAGATAAGACGGATGATGAGACCCTGTGGAGAGCAACTGCACTCAGCTATCTGATTACAATGTATATCAAAGAGTACTCAGGAAGATTATCGGCATTTTGCGGCTGCGGGATTGCAGCCGGAACCGGGATGGCCTGTGGACTGGCATATCTGCAGGGAGCGGATGGAGAAAAACATACAAAAGTGATTCAGAATATGGCAAGCGGTCTGACCGGAATGATCTGTGACGGAGGCAATCACGGATGTACGATGAAAGGGATCGTGGCAGTAGATGCAGCATTCCGTGCAACAGATATGGCAATGGATGATATCTGCATAGAAAATATTCATGGAATCAACGGCAGGACTCCGGAAGCAACTATGAAGTACATGGGAATGATCGCATCCCCTGGAATGACAGGGACGGAAAAGACGATCGTAGAGATTATGGAATCGAAAAAGTAAAGAAAATAGAACAGCACAGGGAGGGATCGAATCCGGAATGAGAAATGAAAATGCAGACAATGAAAGAAAAAAACATCACCGCGGAAGAAGGCGGAAGAAAAAAGGGAATATAATCGCCAATGTGATTCTTGTGATTGCACTGATCGTATTCTGCGTGTCGGGCTTTCAACTGTTTAAGATCGGAAAAGGTTATCTGGATGGAAGAAGTGAGTATGATAAAGTGCGGAAACTTGCGGTGACGGATGATAAGAATAAAAATGATAAAGATAAAAATCATAGTGAAGACGGAGATGATACATTCTCTGTTGATTTTCAAAAACTGCTGGAGATCAATCCGGATACGATCGCATGGATCAGATTCCCGGATGAGCCGAGTCAGATCAATTATCCGGTTGTTCAGGGAACGGATAACAGTAAATATCTGAAGAAAACATTTTCGTCTAACGAAAATACGCTGGGAGCAATCTTCCTGAATGTTGACAATCAAAAGGATTTTTCGGATAAAAACTCTGTAATATATGGACATAGAATGCGGGACGGTTCGATGTTCCGTCACCTGCAGGATTATGATACCCGTGAATTCTGGAAGAATAATCCATATTTTTACATATATACCGTTGATGGAAGAATTCTGAAATATCATATTTATTCGGCAGGACAGGTAGTCGACACTTCGGAATCGTATCAGACAACATTTGAAACAGATGAAGAATATCAGGAATTTTTGAATATGACGCAGAGTACTTCTCTGTATAATACCGGCGTGGAAGTGACAACGGCAGATACGATCGTTACATTGTCGACCTGTACCAGCGCCAGTGATAATCACCGGTTTGTTGTAAGAGGGGTAAAAGAGGAGGAGACGAAACAGTGATGAAGAAAGAATATACCTATGAAGTAGGAGATGTGGTAACAATGAAAAAGCCGCATCCATGTGGAAGTAAAGAATGGGAGATACTAAGGGTTGGAGCAGATTTCCGACTGAAATGTATGGGATGCGGACATCAGATCATGATCGCCCGCAAATTGGTAGAAAAAAATACAAAAGATTTGAAGAAAAAAGCTTGAAAAAATCGAGATTTTATGGTAACATAGGAACTCGTGATACAATAATTCTGTCCTAAAATAGAGACAGAAATCCTTGCTCCCACATAAGATGAGCGGGGGCCAAAAGACCAGAAGGAGGTGCAAGACGACATGAACAAATATGAATTAGCTGTTGTTGTCAGTGCAAAAATCGAAGACGACGAAAGAGCTCAGGTAATCGAAAAGGTGAAAGCATTAGTTGAACGTTTCGGTGGACAGATCTCTGACGTTGATGAATGGGGTAAGAAGAGATTAGCTTACGAGATTCAGAAGATGAAAGAAGCATACTACTATTTCATCCACTTCGAGTCTGATGCTGAGACTCCAAGCGAAATCGAGCAGAGAATTCGCATTATGGACAATGTTATCAGATTTTTATGCGTTAGACAGGATGCATAAGCAGGAAGTAGAGGTATAATATGAATAAAGTAATTTTGATGGGACGCTTGACAAGAGATCCTGAGGTAAGATATTCACAGGGTGAGAATTCTACAGCGATCGCAAGATATACATTAGCTGTAGACCGCAGATTCAGACGTAACAACGACGGAGAGCAGACAGCTGACTTTATCGGATGCGTAGCTTTCGGAAGAAGTGCAGAATTTGCTGAGAAATATTTCCGTCAAGGACTGAAGGTTATCGTAACCGGACGTATTCAGACAGGAAGCTATACCAATAAAGAAGGTCAGAAAGTATACACAACAGATGTTGTTGTAGAAGATCAGGAATTTGCTGAAAGCAAGGCAGTAAGCGACGCAAATGCAGGAAGTTTCCGTGCGGCAGCTCCATCACCGGCTCCGGCACCAGCCACACCAGTATCTGATGCAGGTGACGGCTTCATGAACATTCCGGATGGAATTGATGAGGAATTACCTTTTAATTAGGCAATGGTACCATGCTGTGGTACTTGCCGCATTTCATTTTGTTGAAAGGAGAAACCAAAATGGCTTACGATAAAGGAAATCGTCCAGAAGGCGGCTTCAAGAGAAGAGGCGGCGGACGCAGAAGAAAAAAAGTTTGCGTATTCTGTGGAAAAGAGAATAACGAGATCGATTACAAGGATACAGCAAAATTAAGAAAGTACATCTCTGAAAGAGGAAAAATTCTTCCTAGAAGAATTACTGGAAACTGCGCTAAGCACCAGAGAGCTCTTACAGTAGCAATCAAGAGAGCACGTCACATCGCTCTTATGCCATACGTACAGGATTAATATTGAATGTTGAAAACCGTCAGTGCATTGCACTGGCGGTTTTTTTGTGTAAAAAATGCTGTCACGATTGGTTTATTTTTTTGTACGTTTGTCTCTTTGATTTTATACAATCTTGTTTTTCTGCGGTATATTTGCTAGATTGAGATAGAAGCCATTAACTATGCAACAGGAGTCGGCATATGGAAGTTCGGTTGATAGAAAACAAAGAGTTATTAGAATCAGTAGAGCTGTTTAAAATTGAAAATCTGTTATGGGGAACAGAGAAGATTGCAAAAACTTATGGGTATATTGGATTCGTTCCGGGGGAAGGATTATATATCAAACTTGTGTGTGTGGAGAAGAATCCTCTCCGGATTTATAAAAAAGATCAGGATCCGGTTTACAAGGACAGCGCTATGGAGGCTTTTTTTCAATTTAAAGGAAATGATACGGCAGCAGATGATATTTATCTTAACTTCGAAATGAATGCAAATGGTGCACTTCTTGCATGCTATGGAAAGAATAAGATGAACCGGATACCATTTACGCCGGATCAGATACGGAAGATGAAATGTAGCGCAGAAATACAGGAAGAGCAATGGAATGTGAATCTTGCGCTTCCGATAGAAATACTGGAACAGGTATACGGGAAATTGAATTTACAGGAAGGATCCGATTTCCGCTGCAATTTTTATAAAATTTGTGAAACAAAGGAATACGAACATTATGCAGCGTACAGATGCGTAGAAAGCGAACAGCCGAATTTTCATCTGCCGGAGTATTTTGAAAATGCAGTAATTTTGAAAAGAAAGTAACAAATACAATTGGGAGGTTGTACTTATGAAAATTTACAAAGCAAAAGATTACAAGGACATGAGCAGGAAAGCAGCGAATATCATCTCTGCACAGGTGATCATGAAACCAAACTGTGTACTGGGACTGGCAACAGGATCTACGCCAATCGGAACGTATGATCAGCTGGTTGAATGGTATAACAAGGGAGATCTGGATTTCTCGGAGGTTACGACAGTAAATCTGGATGAATACAAGGGATTGCCACGTACGAATGATCAGAGCTATTATTACTTTATGCATCAACATCTGTTTGACCGTGTGAATATTGATCCGGAACGGACCAATGTTCCGAACGGAATGGAGCCGGATGCGGAAAAAGAATGTGGAAGATATGAAGAACTGATCCGTTCACTGGGCGGTGTGGATCTTCAGCTGCTCGGACTCGGACATAACGGACATATCGGTTTCAATGAGCCGGGAGAAGCATTTGAAAAGGAAACACATTGTGTAGATCTGACAGAGAGTACGATTGAGGCAAATAAGAGATTCTTCGCGTCTGCCGACGATGTGCCAAAACAGGCATATACGATGGGAATTAAGACAATCATGCAGGCAAAGAAGATCCTGATAGTAGTGAACGGAGAAAACAAGGCAGATATCGTAGAGCGTGCTTTCTTCGGCCCGGTCACACCGGAAGTGCCGGCTTCTATTCTCCAGCTGCATAATGATGTGACGTTGGTTGGGGATGAGGAAGCACTTGCTAAAATTGAGATTTAATTCAGGAAGGCTGTGGATACCCGACCGATTTATTACAAATAAGTCCCCAGTTGTTACCGGAAACATGGATGAAAAGAGAGCTGATCAACTACGATCAGCTCCCTTTTACTAGCAATTTATAATCTTTTCCACTTCATCTTCTTTCGTTTTCAACAGTTTTGAAATTTCAGCAACTGTAAATTTTGCTTCATATAGATTTTTTATAAGATTCTTTTTTTCCTCAAATTTACCTTCAAATTTTCCCTCTTCTCTTCCCGCATCATATGCTTCGCCTCTCTGTACTTCAATATCTGTCTCATAATCATACTCAGCCGTTAACATATTTACAACCTCGCTTCCTTTTCTTTTCAGATAGTCTGCAAGAATTCCTTTTTCTATACATTCTTCAATTGCATGTTTATATGGCTCTACATCTTTTTTCTTCTGATATTTACGGATTATTTCTATAAATTCACTATATTCCCGTATTATCGGACAACGCTCCAACAATTCATGTCCTGCTTCTGGATTGATATTAATCACCCGGACTTTCAATTCCAGCATAGGATCATTACTCTTCGTTTCAAATGCATCTGATAACTTTAATATCTTCTCTTTTTCCATAAAATCCTTGCCATTATACAATGTATAAAATTCAGGTGTAGGAAAATGAACCTGTCCTTTCTTATACCTGTCTTTTATCGGAATTAACTGTTCCAATACTCTTCCGATATACATAAGTTCTCTGAGAGGCATGTTGTTATTCAATGTCGACTGATGTTCTCCAAGAACTAAAACCTGATCTCCTGTTTTGAATGAAAAATCATTTTTAAAATTCATATATACAACATTTTCTACTCGCAGTTTCTTAATCTCTATATTGTTCGGTAACTGCTCCTCATGTAAGGCATTATAAAAAGAACGTTCATTTTCTTCTGCAGATTCATCTTCATACATCAAATCTACCAGTACACTACTTTTTACTTCTCTGTTTTCTTTTCCCATCCGGACTCCTTTCCGCACTTTGCACGAAAAAATCCCGGATGTTTACTCTTAGTATAAGCAAAATATATTTTTTCTGCAACATCAATCGTGCAAATATGCTTCTCATTTTTCCTTTGTTTCAAAATTTTCTGTGAATTATCTTCTGATTTCCCTCACGAATAGCTATCGCTATTTTGAAATATACAAGACCCGATTCTTATATATTTTGAATTTATCCGACAGACAGAATAGCTGTCGATGAATGTATATTAACATAACATTTCTTAAATGGCAATTGCGTAACCGTAGTGGCCTCCACCGGGTTACGCTTCCGGGCATTTTATTTATTAACATTCGCTGCCAGTCACGACTTGAAGGAAACAATAGATAAGGATTATTGTGAATGTGGAATGCCGTTAGAAACAATTAGAGAGTCAGAAGCACCGTTAAAGGAACGAAGCGAACGTGTTTGAGGCGAACGCCGAGTTTGAGCGTAGTTCCTTTGCTTTTAGGTGGTTCTGGCTCTCTTAGTGTTTCTTATGGTATGGAACCTGAACAAGAAGCCTTATCTATTGTTTCCTTCAAGGACTGAGAGGCCGCTTCCCCAGTTAATAAATTAAATCCCAAGAAAAATTATTTGAATTCCCCCTCCGCCATAGCCTTAATCGAAGATGCATACTCAGATGGCGTCATCCCGGCTACTTTTTTGAACTGTCTGGAAAAATAATGGATGGAGGTATATCCAAGATGTTCTGCAACCTGAGTAAAATTTAATTGTTTGGTACGTATTAATTCTTTTGCAGCATTGATCTTCAGCATTGAAAAATATTCAATGATTCCAAGATCACAATGTTCTTTGAAAATCTTCTGGAGCTGTGAACGTCCAATCAGATTGTCTTTGCAGATCTGATCGATGGTAACATGCGTATTCAGATGGCTTTCCAGGTAGTCGGTAACACGATTGAAAACTTCGGCATCGCTTTTACTTTTTGTAGCTTTTGGGGCATCTACTTTTGAAAGCTTTTTCTGAAGCACGACAGGATTGGAATAGCGGCGGATCAGGTGGATCAGAAAATGTTCCAGATAGAGTCTGATCATCTGCTGAGATCCAAATATATTAGAATCTTTTAAAGGCATATTCTGTAGATAAGGATCATCCAGTCTGCAGTCAAAACAGCGTCTGGCTTCTATTATAATGTCGGCAAGAAGATTGCGCTCTGTCTCATCGATCCGTAAGATTCTGTCATTGAAAAAGTACATGGCATCATCATGGCATTCAAAAGAAATAACAACTAGGTTGGGCGCAATATTGCCGGTCGCTTTAACATTATGAAATTCATTGGGCTTGTGAAAAACAAGATCTCCTTTTTTTAATATCGTATGTGTTTTGTCTCTGGTTACATCAACTTCGCCTTTGTCGACACAGACAAACTCCCAGAAGTTGTGAGACTCTCCTTCAAAGCTGAAATCACTCATATATTCAAAATAATGAATACTGAAGATTCGTCCTAAAGTAATAGAATTATGTAAGTCTACTCCATAGTATGCCATGTTGGTTCTCCTTTGTGTGTATGTTTTACAGTACATTTTATGAATAAAAGCAAGTCTGCGAAAATAATACTTTGTAAAATCTATACAATATGATACAATAAATTTGTTCAAAAATCAAATAACTAATGCAGATAGTGCAAATTTAGAGTTCTATAAGACAAAGATTTTTGTGCAAGTTTGTATTAGAATAGATTTAACAACAAATGATACGAAATAGGAGGAAACGTGTTATGAAAAAGAAAATTGTGAGCGCACTTCTGTGCGTGGCAATGGCAGCTTCACTGGTTGTAGGATGCGGAAGCAAATCAGGTTCAGACAGTGGAAGCAGCAAAGGTGGGGACAAACTTGTATACTGGGCTATGTGGAGTGAGGATGAACCACAGGCAAAGGTTATCAAGGAAGCTATCAGTAAGTATGAAAAAGATACTGGTGTTAAGGTTGATGTACAGTTCAAGGGACGTACCGGACAGAGAGAGGGACTGGAGCCGGCTTTGAGCGCAAAACAGCAGATTGATTTGTTTGATGAAGATGTTAACCGTGTAAACGGAAGTTGGGGAAAATACTTATTAGATATGGAAGATATGGCTAAGGATTATGAATCTGAGCACGGTAACGAGACATTGTTCAAGATTGCACGCAATGCATATGGTCAGACACATGATGGAGATGATACATTACACAGCATTCCATATCAGCCATCTATCTTTGGTTTCTTCTACAATAAGACATTATTTACAAAAGCAGGAATCGAATCCGTACCAACTACATGGGAAGAATTAGATGCAGCTTGTGCAAAATTAAAAGAAGCAGGAATAACACCAATTACAGCAGATGATGCTTATCTGACATCATTTATCGGATATCATTTTGCAAGATATATCGGACAGGATGGAGTAAAATCTCTGGTAACGGGAGAAGAATACAATGGCGAATCTGTAACATGGGATGATGAAAAAGTTAAAGCAGCAGCAGAAAGTTTTGCTGATTTCGCTAAGAAAGGTTATTTCTCAAAAAATATCGCAACAAACAAATATCCAGCAGGACAGAATCAGGAATTCGCTCCTGGTGATGCAGCAATCGTTATCTGTGGATCATGGCTTCCAAATGAAGCAAAAGATTCTGTAGCAGATGATCTTGAATGGGGTTACTTCAATTATCCATCAGTTCCAGACGGAAAAGATGATAATACAGCTAACAACATTGCAAACCAGGTACTTGCAATTAACAAGGATTCTAAGATGGCAGATAAAGCATTCCAGCTTATCGAGTACATTACAACAGGTGAGTATGATAAGAAGATGACAGAAGATGCTCTTTGTATCCCAACTGACAAAGCAAATTCAGATGCATGGCCGACAGAACTCTCAGGAGTAAAAGAAGCATTCGATGCAACAACAACTTTCTATGACTGGGCAGCAGGTGTAGAAAGCAACAATGATATCACACCTGTGCTTCAGGAAAACACACAGAAACTTGCTTCAGGCAAACTGGACGCAGCAGGATTCATCAAAGCAATGAAAGAAGCAGCAGGAAAGTAAAATCAGACAGTAAAGAAAAGAGACTAGATAGTGATCAATATGGTGGCAGGGCGGTTACTACGCGGCCACCATATTTTAGTAAAAGGAGGCATATACGTGAAGAAGAATAAAAAAATGATCGTTGGGTTTCTTGCCCCGGCAGTAATCATCTTCCTCATAGTATTCCTGTATCCGATTATCAGAACCATTATGATGAGTATGTATAAGATCGAGTCAGTAACGGATACAATGGAATGGTGGACATTTGTTGGATTGGGCAACTACCAGAAGTTGTTTACGACAGCGATCTTTAAAACAGCAATGATGAACATTTTGAAAATCTGGGCACTGGGTGGAATCATCGTATTATCGGTGTCCCTGTTATTCGGAGTAATCCTGACAAGTGGAATACGCGGGAAGAAATTCTTCCGTGCAATCATCTATCTTCCGAATATCGTAAGTGCGGTAGCGCTTGCAACCATGTGGCTGCAGTATGTATACAGTTCTAAATTCGGACTTTTAAAGGGTGTTTTGGATTCGCTTGGATTACACAAACTTGCGAAAACTCCATGGCTGGATTCCGATCACAAGTTCTGGGCATTGCTTTTTGCATACTGCTTCGGAATGATAGGATATCATATGTTGATCTGGATGAGTGGAATCGAAAGAATCAGCCCGGATCTTTTTGAGGCGGCAACAATTGACGGTGCGAATAAACCGCAGCAGTTCCGCTATATGACAATGCCTCTTTTAAAAGGTGTATTTAAAACAAATATTACAATGTGGACAGTAAGTACAGCGGCATTCTTTGTATGGTCTCAATTGTTCTCAACGGTTACGGCAGATAAGGCAACAATCGTACCGGTACAGTATATGTATATGCATACATTTGGCGCAGGTAATGCGGTGACAGAGAGAAATGCAGGATATGGAGCTGCAATCGGTATCATTCTGTGCGTATGTGTAGTGATCGTATTCTCAATCTGTAACAAATTGATCAAAGATGATGATCTTGAATTTTAGAAAGGAGGAGCAGTTATGGAAAAAGAAAAAAAAGTAAGACAGAAAATCAACTGGAAAAAAGAAATGAAACTGGCTCCTGGATATATCGTGATCATCTTGTGGGTTATCTTCACATTTATGCTGCTTGGATGGATTCTTGCAGCGAGTCTTTCGACAACAACTGATATTTTTGCAGGAAAAGCATTAAAGTTTCCTACAGGACTACATTTTGAAAATTATATACAGGCATGGGGATCTGGTGGTGTGGCAACGTTCTTTATGAACTCAATGTTATATTCCCTGATATCATGTTTCCTGCTGATACTGATCTGTGCGCCGGCAGCATATATACTGGCGAGATTCACATTTCTGGGAAATAAAATCATTCAGACAAGTTTTGTATCGGCAATGGGAATTCCGATTACCATGATTGTGCTTCCGCTGTTTAGTATCGTTGCCAATCTTGGAATCTTGAACAGTGTATTTGCTAGCAAAGTAACATTGATTTTTCTGTATATTGGAATCAACATTCCATATACAACAATTTTTCTGCTGACATTCTTCTCGAACCTGTCTCGAACATATGAAGAGGCTGCTGCAATTGATGGCTGTCCTCCAACGAAGACATTCTGGAAGATTATGTTCCCGATGGCTCAGTCGGGAATCGTCACAGTTACGATTTTCAATTTTATCAATATCTGGAATGAATATTTCCTGTCATTGATCTTTGCAAACAACGATACATTACGGCCGGTAGCGGTTGGATTGTACGGAATGCTCCAGTCTATGCAGTATACAGGCAACTGGGCAGGAATGTTTGCAGCAGTTGTTATTGTATTCCTGCCGACCTTTATTCTGTATCTCTTCTTATCAGAGAAGATTATAGGTGGAGTAACGGGAGGAATCAAGGGATAGAGAGAACCCTTGTAGTAGAAAGGTGGTGAAGCTGTTATACCATGTAAGGAGGTAGTCATGGTTGGCAGCTTCATTTTTATATTAAAGCATACGGGAGAAACTGCCACTGGCAAGTCCTGTGGATTATATTTGAAGCGAAGAAAGGAAAAATTATGTCAGAATTAAGATTTGAATGGAAAAATATGCTTGCAGCAGATTTGGGAGAAGAGTCATCTGTACCAGATCTTCTTGGAGAACGGATTCTGCAGAATTCGTTAAAGTTCTATTTGGATGAAACAGATGAAATTTATGAAGGATATGGGAAAGTAGCGGATTCTTATCCATATCGTCAGAGAAATAATTACAAAAGGCAATTGAAAGAAAAGCAAATTCGTACGGCAGTATTGGAAAATAATCAGCTCAAGGCAGTATTTCTTCCAGATTATGGTGGAAGATTATGGGAACTTTGGGATAAAAATGAAAACAGGAATCTGCTTTATACGAATGACGTATTACAGTTCAGTAACCTGGCGGTACGAAATGCCTGGTTTTCGGGAGGCGTGGAATGGAATCTTGGCATTATAGGACATCAGCCGTATACGACAGAACCATTATATGTTGCAGAGACACATACCGATGAAGGAGAACCAGTACTGAGAATGTATGAGTATGAAAGAATCAGAGGGGTAACATGGCAGATGGATTTTTGGCTGGATGATGATTGCTCATATTTGAAATGTAGAATGAGAATAGTGAATGAAAGTACGGAAGTGATTCCGATGTATTGGTGGAGCAATATGGCGGTTCCGGAGTATGAACAGGGACATATAACAGTTCCTGCATCAGAAGCATATGCAGGAACAGGCGTTGAATGTCGTAAAGTATCTTTGCCAGAAGTGGATGGTGTGGATGTTTCGGATTATCAGAAAATTCCACGGAGTATTGATTATTTCTTTAATATCCCGGAAAACGAGCCGAAATATATTGTAAATGTAGATAAAAACGGAAAAGGGCTTTTACAGTTTTCGACAGGAAGACTGAAAGGAAGAAAACTGTTTTCATGGGGAAGTAATGCAGCATCTGATCACTGGCAGGAGTTTTTGACAAAAGATGCAGGGCGCTATGTAGAAATCCAGGCGGGACTTGGAAAGACACAGTATGGATGTATTCCGATGGCACCACACACTGCGTGGGAATGGATGGAATGTTACGGACCGGCATATTCAGAAGAACTGACTGCAGAGATATATGATAAATCATTTGAAGAAAGAAAAAGATACATAACAGACTATCTGCAAAAAACTCAGCTGATCGGGAAACTGGAAGAAGAATTGAAGAAAACAAAAAAGATGGCATTAACAGAGGCAGAACTGATTACTCCGGGAAGTGGTTATGGTGCATTTCGCAAAGAGTACGCAAGAACGGGTCATTTGAAATTTGTAAAGAAAACGGAAAGTATGGAAAAGTGGGAACATTTTTTTGAGACAGGAGAGCTTCATTGTCCGGACCCAGAGACAGAACCGGATGCATTCTGGAATGGAGAAGAATTTCTGGCTTATCTGAAAAAGACGACGCTGAAACCACTAGCACCGAATTATGAAAACTGGTATGCATATTATCATCTTGGAATTCTTGAATTCCGAAAAGGAAATGATAAAATTGCAAAAGAAATGTATGAGACATCGTTGAAACTTCAGGAGAACGCATGGGCACTGCATGGACTGGCATGTTTAAGTATTCATGAAGGAAATAAAAATCTTGCGGCATTGTATGCACAAAGAGGAATGGAACTTAAGAGACACTGTCTGTCATATCAGAAAGAAGGACTTAAAATTCTGAGTCAATGCGAAGCATATAGGGCAATTTTACAGCAGTATGCTGTTATGGATGAAGATATGAAATCCATCGGGCGGGTGCAATATTATTATGCACTGGGACTTGTGAAGACAGGAAGACTTGAAGAAGCGGATAAATTGCTGAACAGTGAAGAAGGAATTGTGGTTGATGATGTAAGAGAAGGAGAAGACAGTATCCAGGATCTCTGGGAGATCCTGAATCATGAATTGTATGGAGGAAAGCAGATACTTCCTTTCCGCTATGAATTTCATGCAAATTAAATAACAGTCATAGAAGACGATTAGTTTGCGTTTCCTTCTGCTATTGCTTTGACAGAAGAAGCGTATTCAGAAGGTGTCATTCCGACAATTTTTTTGAATTGCCTGGAAAAATAATGAATAGAGGTGTAACCAAGATGTGCAGAAATCTGTGTAAAATTCATGTGATTGGTTCGGATCAGTTCTTTGGCAACTTCGATTTTCAATATTGAAAAATATTCGATAATACCCCGATTGCATTGTTCCTTGAATAATTTCTGTAATTGGGAACGACCAATTAGATTGTCTTTGCAAATCAAGTCAATAGTTACATGTGATGTTATGTGCCGGTTGAGATAATCAATGATTTTATTGAATGTTTCAGTGTCATTATTTGTTTTTGTAGCTTTCGGAAGCTTTGCTTCTGAAAGCTTTTTGTGTTGCAGGAAAGATTGAGAGTAACATCGGATTAAATGAATCAAAAAATGTTCCAAATATAATCGAATCATTTGTTGTGACCCAAAAATGTCTGTGTCTTTTAAAGGCATATTTTGAAGATAAGGATCGTCTAGACGACAGTTAAAACAACGTTTTGCTTCGATGATAATATTGGCGAGCAATGTTTGTGCAGTTTCATCAATTTTCATACGACGATTGTTGAAAAAATTCATTGCCTTGTCATTGCACTCAAAAGATATAACAATAAGATTGGGTGCAATCGTGCCTGTTGCCCGGACACTGTGAAATTCATTGGGTTTATGAAAGAAAAGTTCCCCTTTGTGTAGTACTGTATAAGATTTATTGTGAGTTATACCGGCTTCGCCTTTATCAATATATACAAATTCCCAAAAATTATGAGCTTCACCAGAGAATTTAAAGTTACTCATATATTCAAAATAATGAATACTGAATATCTTTCCGACAGTAATAGAATTATGTAACTTAACACCAGAATATTCCATGATAGAGTGCCCCCTTTTTTATCCCACATCATACAGCACAGAAAAATAAAAAGCAAAGGGAATATGGTTAAAAAGAGAATTTTTTATAGAATATTGGACGATCCTACAATTTCAATGGACAAAAGTATAATACAATTTTAAAAGACATGGTTTATAATACAGTTTAAATAAAAGGAGAAAGAGGTGAAATCAGAAGTTATGAAACGTAAAAATTTATGGCAGACATATAGCGAGGCACAGCTGGAGAAGTTGGAAAGAACCAATGCGTTATATCGTGTATGTCTAGATGAAGGAAAAACAGAACGGGAGTGTGTACAGAAAACCATTGAACTTGCCAGAGCTCAGGGATACGAAGATATGAAACAGTTGATCAAGGCAGGAAAGAAGATTCGCACCGGAGATAAAGTGTATATGGATTATATGGGGAAAGCCATTGTACTTTTTCATGCAGGAACTGCGCCGGTTGAAGAGGGGATGAATATTCTTGGCGCACACATTGATTCGCCGAGAATCGATGTCAAACAGAATCCGTTATACGAGAATGAAGGACTGGCTTTTCTGGATACGCATTATTACGGAGGTATTAAAAAATACCAGTGGCTTTCAATTCCGCTTGCGCTTCACGGTGTAGTGATTAAGAAAAATGGGAAAAAAGTGGAGGTCTGTGTGGGGGAAAAAGAGACAGACCCGGTGCTTGTGATCAATGATCTTCTTCCGCATCTGGGAGCAAAGCAGAGAGAAAAGCTGGCAAAAGATTTCATCGATGGGGAACAGATGGATCTTTTGATCGGCAACCGTCCGGAGGACGGAGAAGAGGATGCGGTGACACGGAGAATCAGGAATCTTCTGAAAGAAAAATATGATATCGAAGAGGAAGATTTCCTCTCGGCAGAATTAGAGATTGTGCCGGCAGGAAAAGCCAGAGAGTGTGGACTGGATAACAGTATGATTCTGGCATATGGACAGGATGACAGAGTGTGTGCATTCACTTCGTTGTTTGCAATACTGGAAGCAGAAGAGGTTACGAGAACTGCCTGCTGTCTGTTGGTTGACAAGGAAGAGATTGGAAGTACGGGTGCGAGTGGTATGACATCCAGGTTTTTCGAAAATGCAGTTGCGGAATACATTCTTTTGAATGAAGGGATTGAATATAATGACATTGTTCTCAGAAGGACGCTGGCAAATTCCAAGATGCTCTCATCTGATGTAAGTGCGGGATTTGATCCGATGTATGAGGATGTATATGAGAAAAAGAATGCGGCCTTTCTTGCATGTGGACCGGTATTTAACAAGTATACAGGTTCGGGAGGAAAGAGCGGTTCCAATGATGCCAATCCGGAATACGTGGCTCAGTTAAGAAAGATCATGGAAGATGCAAAGGTGCATTTCCAGACAGCAGAACTTGGTCGTGTTGATGTAGGCGGCGGAGGAACGATCGCTTATCTGATGAGTGTGTACGGCATGGAAGTTATCGATAGCGGTGTGGCAGTCCTTGGAATGCATGCACCGTGGGAGACGACGAGCAAGGCAGACATATATGAAGCAGTAAGATGCTATGAAGCATTTTTAAAGGCAGAGTTTTAGACAATAGACTGAAAATAAAAATGAAATAATAAAAAATGGCACAATGGGGTGTGATGAATAAGCCTTGTTGCGCCATTTTTTTATGAGTGATTATAGATCGCGGTTTCGCTCTTCTGCCTCGTAGACAGCATCGGTAATTCCTTTTATGGAAGATGCATAAGCGGAAGGTGACATGCCGGTTGCAAGACGGAACTGCTTGGAAAAATATGGCAGTGAGCTGTAAGAAAGAAAATAAGCAATCTCGGTAAGGTTCATAGAACCGTCACGGATAATGTCTTTGGCACGCTGAATCTTCATTTGGTTGAAATAGTCGATCACACCACAGTTTAGTTGTTCGTGAAACAGTAACTGAACGTAAGAACGGGACATGGAGAATTCATTGCAGATATCTTTTACCGTCAGCTTTTCGCAGATGTGATATTCGAGGTATTTCAGAATTTCGCTGAGGCGTTCCTGCTCTGCAGATTCTTTCTCGGGAGAAGACTTATGCTGTATAGAGGTGCCGCTCTCTTCCTGATGTTCACGGATCAGGGTGATCAGAAACATCTCAAGATAAAGGAGAATCATCTGCTGGGAGCCAAAAGGTGCATGTTCCTTTAACTGTACCTGTTCGACCGAAGGAATGTGCATAGGCGTTGCAAGCGTATGCCGGCCTTCCGTGATGATTCTGGAGATCATGGCCCGTTCTTCCATACTGAGTGTAAAGCTTTTATTTACGAAGAAAGACATGGCCTGCGAACTAGAAGTGAAAGACATGACGACCAGATTGGGTGAATCTTTCCCGATGGACTTAATGGCATGGAATTCATTTGGCTGGTGAAAGATAATGTCACCGGTATAAAGAGTTGTCCAGGTATCATCGGCACGGACTGCAACGGTTCCTTTGTCGACATAAAGAAATTCCCAGAAATTATGCGACTCGCCTTTGAATTCGAAATTTTTCATATATTCAAAATAGTGCAGTGTGATGATCGCATCAATGTCGATGGAATGCTGCAATGTGGTTTTTACATAAGTCATAAGCGTCCCTCCTGGCTTATATTATAACAACTTTTGGATGATATGACAATAAGAATGGACAATATGTCAAGCAATCTTGTGCAGAATACAATATAATGAACGAAAAGGAATAAGAAAATTAGCGAATTTGCCAATGAAAGGTGGTTCATATGTTGGAGGTAAAGACTAACACAATACAACTTAGAATGGATGATAATAATCTAAAGTTTTCGTTCGGGAAAGGGGATACCGAATGGAACTGGACAAGTGAGTACCGTCCGAAAATGGAATGCAAAGAAGGAACCGTTTATTTTGACGAAGCACTGGAAATCCATCACGAACTGGTACAGAACGGAATCGGAAAGGGAATCCGCAGTTCATTTACAGGATTTGAGGTAGAAGGAACAAAAGTTCCATATGCATTCGAAACGTATGTATGGATTGAGAGATGTACAGAAAACATTTTCTTTGAATGGATTCCAATTTGTGAAGAAGGACTTACGGTAGAAAAAGTATTCTGGCCGGGAGAACTGGAATTAGAAGAAAAAAGGAATGACTGGTATACACTATTGAATATGCAGCAGGGAGTCTTGATCCCGAATGACTGGGAGACAGAACTTACAGATATTCCATTTGATGGATACTTTGAGACGGCAGGCGGTTACATGCCTTGGTTCTCGCAGTTCAAGGAACATAATGGATACATTGCAATCTGCACAACACCATGGAATGCAGGATATCAGGCAGAGCATCCGGAAAATGGGCCATATACACATGTAGGTGTGAGATTCGAACCAAGTCTCGGTAAGATGGAATATAAGAGAGTTGTAAGATATACACTGATCGAAGATGGAGATTACAACGATGCATGTAAGATATACAGAGATTATGTAAGAGAACAGGGAAATTTTTGTACACTGAATGAAAAAGCATCGAGAGTTGCTTCTGTGGACAATTTGATTGGATGTAGCTTCATTCACAAAGGAATTAAAACATTCGTACAGCCAGAGTCAGATTTCTTTGATCCGGAGAATCCAGATAAGAACAATAACCTGACACCATTTGCAGTCAGAACAAAAGAGATGAAAGAACTGCATGAGCTGGGAGCCGGAAAGTTATATTTGCATCTGGATGGCTGGGCAGAACCGGGATATGATAACAAACATCCGGATTATACACCGGCCTGCGAAGAAGCTGGTGGATGGAAAGCAATGAAAGAATTGTCAGATACCATGAAAGAACAGGGAGACTTGTTTGGAATTCATGATCAATACCGCGATTATTATTTCGCAGCAGAAAGCTTCGATGAAGACTATGCATGCAGACTGACAGATGGAACCATTCCGACACATAAGAGATGGGCCGGCGGTAAACAGTCTTATCTGTGCGCAACACAGGCTCCACATTATGTAAAGCGTAATTTCCAGGAACTGGAGAAGAATAACATTCAGCTGGACGGGGCTTATCTGGATGTATTTACCTGTAATGAAGGTGATGAGTGCGACAATCCGAGACATCGCATGACAAGAAGAGAATGCTACGATTATCGTGCGAGATGCTTCGATTATCTGATGTCAAAGGGAATTCTTCCAAGTTCCGAAGAAGTAAGTGACTGGAGTGCAAGAAGCCTGGTATTTTGTCATTACGCACCATATGATTTTATGCTGCGTAAGCCGGGAAGCCCGAAACACGGAATACCGGTTCCGTTGTTCAACCTGGTATACCATGATTGCATCATTGAACCATGGATGATGGAAAAGATCGACGATACAGAAGATTATATGCTTTATGCATTGTTAAATGGTGGAGCACCATATCTGATCCGAGATGGGGCATATCCAAACTTTGATGGCTCTTTTGATGGAAATGTAAAGATGCATATCAAAGAAGATATCGAAAGATGCAAAGTTGTGGCAGAACTTCATAAAAAAGTAGCAAAATGTGAGATGGTACATCATGAAATGGTGGACGGAGATCCGCAGGTTCAGAGAACGACATTTGCAGATGGAACAAAAGTAACGGTTGATTTCAGACAACAGACGTACACGATTGAGAGCGTGGCATAAAGAAAGGCGTGAGAGTCATGAGTAAACAAATGACAATTGCAATCGCAGGGCTTGGAAGCAGAGGAAGAGATACCTATGCAAAAGCTGCTACGATATATCCGGATAAGATGAAGATTGTAGCCATTGCAGATATTGATCCGGAAAAAGTAAAGTTGACGGCCAGGGAATATGACATACCAGAATCTCGCTGCTATACAAGTGCCGAAGACATGTTAAAGGAAGATAAGCTTGCAGATGCAATGATCATAGCGACGCAGGACAGACAGCATGTAGAACAGGCAATTGTAGCATTGAAGAAAGGCTATCACTTGTTGCTGGAAAAACCAATTTCACCGGATCTTGAGGAATGCAGAAAGATTTCAGAAGTGGCAAAAGAATGTAAAAGAGAAGTGGTTGTCTGTCATGTTCTAAGATATACACCAATCTATCAGAAGGTGAAAGAAATCCTGGATGCAGGAACGATAGGTGATGTGATCTCGATCATGGCGATTGAAAATGTCGGATGGTTTCATCAGGCACATAGCTTTGTCAGAGGCAACTGGGCAAATTCAGATGAGACAAGTCCGATGATCCTGCAGAAATGCTGTCATGACATGGATCTGTATCTGTGGCTTGCAAATAAGACATGCAGATCACTTACATCCTATGGAGAGCTGAATTATTTCAAAACGGAACATGCACCGGAAGGTTGTACAGACAGATGTCTGGAAGGATGCAAAGCGAAAGATAACTGCATCTTTGATGCGGAAAAGATTTACCTGGATCATAAAAGAATCGGATACAGAAATGGTAACAGGGAATGGCCGCTGGATGTCATTGTGCCATCCGGACCGACAGAAGATAAGATAGAAGAAGCTTTAAGAACCGGACCGTATGGAAGATGTGTGTTCCGTTGTGATAATAATGTTGTGGATCATCAGGTGATCAATATGAATATGACCGACGGGACAACGATGAGTTTTACGATGTGCGGATTTACTTATGAGACTTCCAGATATGCCAAGTTCATGGGAACCAAAGGTGAACTGATCGTAGATATGCAGCCGGATGAAAAGGAAAGCAAGATATGGATTGAGCATTTTGATCCGGAGAGAACAAAAGAAATTATCAATGTTGCAGAACTGTCAGAAGATTTTTCAGGACACGGCGGTGGAGATAATCGGATGGTGGAAGAATTTCTGGATGTTATAAGTGGAGAGAAATCGGAAAGCACTTATATTACTTCGCTGGACAGATCGTTACAAAGTCATTATTGTGCACTGGCGGCAGAATACTCCAGATTGCATGACGGAAAGCCGGTAGATATTGAAACATTTCGATAGAAAGAAAACCAATATATGTGTTCAATGCCGGGAGTGGCGGAGAACTTCATATAAAACGTAACCAAAAGATAAAGAAAAAGAGAAGGAGTGAACATTATGAAAAAGAACATGAGAAAAGTAGCAGCTCTGGGACTTTGTGTAGCCCTGGGTGCAACGATGCTGACAGCATGTGGCGGAAGTAAAGGCGAAAGTGCTTCCGGAGGAAAGACAGAATTAAATTTTGGTATCTGGGATGAGAATCAGAGACCGGCTATGGAGAAAATGGTAAAGGCATATGAAAAAGAAAATTCGGATGTCAAGATCAATATCCAGTTAACACCATATAAAGGTGGGGAATACTGGACAAAACTTGAAGCTGCAGCAAGTGGCGGAAAAGCTCCGGATGTATTCTGGCTGAACGTTCTTCATCTGGACTCATATGTAGAGGGAGGAATCCTGGATGATCTGACAGATAAGATCAAAGACTCAGATATCAAGGACAGCTATTCTGAGACACTGGTTAATAACTATGTCCGTGATAAGAAGAACTATGCTGTGCCGAAAGATTTTGATACTAATGCAATGTGGTATAACAAAGAAATCTTTGACAAGTGCGGAGTTCCATACCCTACAGATGACATGAGCTATGATGACCTGGTTGCAACTGCTAAGGCATTAAAAGACAGCGGAAAACTTGGAGACGGCGTATATCCGTTCGCCTGCCCGGTTGATTTCCAGACATGGTATTATCAGACTGTCTATGCAAATGGCGGATATATCTTAAGTGATGACAAGAAGTCTACAGGATATGATGATCCTAAGACACAGGAAGGTATCCAGTGCTGGATCGATATGTACAATGAAGGATTATCTCCAAGTGCATCAGCTCTTTCAGAGACAACAGCAGATGCAATGTTCGAAGGTGGACAGCTTGCAATGAACTTTGCAGGATCATATATGGTTCCGGAGTATGCAGGCAATGATGCGATCAAAGATAAGGTTGATTGTGTAGAGATTCCGACATTCAACGGAAAAGAAGACAACTGCATCAACGGACTTGGATATGCAGTGTTTGAAGGAAGCAAGAACAAAGAAGCAGCAGAAGATTTCGCTATCTGGCTTGGAAGCAAAGAAGCTCAGGAAATCCAGGGAAAAACAGGTGTTGTAATCTCTGCAAGAACAGATGCACAGAAATGCTTTGCAGAAGCTAATTCACAGTACAATCTTGCAGCTTACACAAATCACGCTGATGAAGCATATCCGCTTCCGGTATGTGCGAAAGCAGCAGAACTGTATGATCTGGAAGCAACAGAACTTCAGAAAGCATATAATGGAGAGAAATCACTTTCAGATGTCTGCAAGGGTCTGACAAAACAGGCAGATAAGTTACTTCAGGAATAATAGTAAGAAACAGGTGAAAAGATATGGCTGAAGGTAAATCAAAAACAGGCGTAGTGAAAAAACGGGCGAGTAAGAGAGAGAAGAAGGATTGGATTGCGGCGTATATATTTATTGCGCCGGTTACCCTCGGCCTTCTGGTGTTCTATATCTGGCCATTTATCCAGAATATCTGGTTTAGTTTTAACGAAGTAAGTAAATTTAATGTCGCAACTTTTTGCGGCCTGGCAAATTATCAGAAATTATTCCATGATGGCGAAGTATTGAAAACATTCGGAAATACATTGAAGTACGTTGTGGTTACGGTTCCGGTTGGATTGTTCTTATCAATCCTGATCGCAGCTCTTCTGAATTCCAAGATTAAAGGTACCTCTATCTACCGTACATTGTATTTCTTACCATCTGTAACCATGGCAGCAGCTGTTGCCATGGTATGGAAATGGATCTACAACGAGAAAATGGGTATCTTAAACAGTGCGATCCGTGCACTGGGCGGAAAAGGTGTCGGCTGGCTGACAGATCCGAAAATCGCACTATATAGTGTTATGATCGTAGGTCTCTGGATGTCAGTTGGATATAACATGATCATCCTGCTTGCAGGTATGCAGGGCATTTCAAAATCCTACTACGAAGCAGCACAGATCGACGGAGCAGGACCAATTCAGTTATTTTTTAAAGTAACGATTCCTCTTCTGACACCAACGATCTTCTTCGTGATGATTACATCCATCATCAGTGGATTCCAGGTATTCGATGTCATTTATATGATGATCGGAAAAACGAATCCGGCATATGCAAATACGCAGACGGTTGTTATGTTATTCTACCGTCAGGCATTTGATTATGGCTACAAAGGATATGCAGCAGCAATTTCAATTCTGATCTTTGCAGTAATCATGCTGGTAACAGTGATCCAGATGATCGGTCAGAAAAAATGGGTAAATTATGATTAAGAGAGGAGGAGAAGAAAAATGAAGAGTAAAAATTCAAGAAAAATAATTGTACATATCTTACTTCTCCTTGGAATTACGATCACGGTATTTCCGTTTGTGTGGATGATCCTGACTTCTTTTAAGACAGTCGGAGAGGCCATGCAGATACCGCCGACCATTTTCCCGAAGAAGTTTCTGACAGATGCGTATTCATCTATCGTAACAGCACTTCCGTTTGGAAGAGTATATTTGAACACAATTATATCAACTGTGGTAACAACTGTTGTACAGGTGCTGTTCTGCTCTATGGCAGCTTACGCATTCGCAAGAATCGAATTCCCGTTTAAGAATGCAATCTTTGTACTGGTGTTATCTGTACTTATGGTACCGGGTCAGATATTCCTGATCCCGCAGTACCGGATCGTTCAGAGTCTTGGACTTTTGGACACGATACCAGCATTGTTCCTGCCGAACTTATTTAGTGCATTTGGAACATTTCTTCTGAGACAGTTCTTTATGTCATTGCCGAAGGAATTGGAAGAAGCGGCATTGCTGGACGGTTGTAACCGTTTCCAGATCTTTGGAAAGATCATGCTTCCACTTACAAAAGCGGGTATCGTATCGCTGGTAATCTTTACAGCGAAATTCGCATGGAATGATTTCATGTGGCCGTTGATCGTTAATACATCTATGGATAAGATGACACTTGGTCCTGCTCTTTCTACATTACAGGGACAGTATACAACCAAGTATCCAATGCAGATGGCAGGAGCCGTAATGGCGGTTATCCCGATCATTGTATTGTTCTTCATCTTCCAGAAACAGTTTATTGAAGGTGTGGCACAGTCAGGAATTAAAGGTTAGAATATGAATATTTATAAGTAATAATAAAAGAGGCCGTTCTTTACTACATTATGAAGGACGACCTCTTTATTATGCTTAAATTTTTTTGTTTTCGGCCTGACATTCCGTCGGGGAAATCTGGTACAATTTTTTAAAAGCCCGGAAAAAGGTAGAATAATCTTTAAAACCAACCTGGGTTGCTACATTTTTCAAAGGAACATTATCGCGGATTAGTTTGATTGACAAAGCAAGTCGCTTTTTCAAAATATATTGGTGGCAGGTTGTATTGAGCTCCTTTTGAAATAATTTATTCAGACTGCTTTTACTCATGTGAAAAGTGTGTGCAAGTTCCTCCACACAGATGCTTTCCAAAAAATGTTGATCCAGATAACTGACAAGCTGGCTTGTTATATCAGTCTTGTTTTCAGTGGATTCGTCAGAATATTTAAGTGCATAATTTATAATTTTAACGAGAAGACAAGTCGATATACCACAGGCATGAGCTTCCGAGAGATCACCTTGAGCAGCATATTCCTGATGAAAATGTTCAAAACATTCTTTAAGGTCGTTTGGGTTTTCAGAAGTATGTAAAATGTGAGGGGTATCTATATTAAATGCCGGTGTATCAAGTGCCGGAAGCTGACCTTTTAAATTAAGGATATAGGACTTTTCTAACCAGATTGTGATAAGGTCGTAATAATTTCCAAGCAGATCACTGGAAATAAAACAGTGAGGAACACCTGGCGGAGTCATAAGGATATCTCCTTTGGTAATGAAGTTCTTTTTATGACCGATACGAAGCATAAAATCCCCGTTTTTACAAAAACTTATTTCATAAAATTCTTTCTTGGTCATTTCAAGGTTGTCTTTCAAATAACCCTTATGATGTACACATTTTACATGTTTAAGTTGTATATTAGTTGTATTGGAATCTCTGTATTTCATGTTTCACCCGCGTTTCTGTTATGAATCCAATCCATTATATTCCCAGAATATTATACAATATAGATTGCAAAAAAAAACATATAAATTGCAAAAAAAATCGAATTTTTCTTATAGAAAAATTCGATAAGTATTAAAACATTAAAAAATGATTCAAATTTGGGGGTAGTTTTATGAATTACGATAGATACTATCAATAAATAAGAAAATAGTAATAGAAAAAAGCTATTTGTGCAGAATTTGGCTTTTTGATAATATTTTCAAAAGTCGTTAATATAAAGAAAAATATTTAACGATAAGGATTATCTAATCAAATACGATGGAGGAAAAAGGAAAATGAAAAGAAGAGCACTCGCATTATTGTGTGCAGGAATTCTGGCTGTTGGTATGCTTACCGGATGCGGAAGCAGTTCTGACAAGAAGGACGGCAGTACAAAGACGGAAGAGACGAAAAAAGCTAAAAAAAGTGATGGAACATTTACAGCCGCATTAAATTATATGCCGACATCACTTGAACCGAACACGGCAAGTGATGATCAGACATCTTTGATCCGCCCAATTTATGAACCACTATTTTTAGAGACCAAGGACGGAGTAGAATATTATCTGGCTGACAAACTTGATATCTCAGAAGATGGAAAAACATATACGATTCATCTGAATGACAAGGCTAACTGGAGTGATGGAGAACCTGTTACAGTTGATGATATCCTTTTTACGATGGCTTATGCAGGAAGAAAATCAGGTGGAAAATCATCTTATACAATGATTAATAAACAGGATATTACTTTTACGAAAAAAGATGATAAAACACTCGAAGCTGTACTTCCAGAAGCATATGCTACTTATACATCTGCAATCGGAAGAATGATTATTTATCCGTCTCATGCTTTTGATAACGATTATACAAAGGTGGAAGGAAGCGGATATTTTAATTCAACAGATATGGCTACTTCTGGAGCTTATACAGTAGATGAAATCAATGATGACAGCATTGTGTATACTGCACGCGATGATTATTACAGAGGAACACCAAGTGTAAAGAAAGTTGTTATGAAAACAATTGGTTCGGGAAGCACCAAACAGGTTGCATTTGAAAATGGCGAGATCTCGTATATGAGAATCACGACACCAGAAGAATTGAAGAAATATGAAAGTGACGATAACTACAATGTCAGTTCGTTCTCAGAAGGAAGACTGAATTATCTTCAGATCAATCCTTACGGACCGGCAAAGGATAAACTTACAGAAGATGCAAGAAAAGCAATCTTCCTTGCTATAAATTCAAAGGAAGTTGTTGATACAGCGTTTGGAAGTGATGAACTTGCAACAGTTGCGAACAGTCTTCTGGTACCAGACCAGTCACTTTATAATAAAGACTGTAAAGGATATAAACAGAATCTGAAAGAAGCAAAGAAGCTTGCAAAGAGTTCTGGAATCGAAGGAACAACACTTAAATACGTTTATAATGCAGATCGTCCGAATATGGAAGAAGTTGCAACAGTTCTTCAGCAGCAGCTTGGAGAAATTGGTGTGACACTTGATGTTGAAGGTCTGGATTCCAATGCATTCTTCCAGAGATTTTTTGCTATTATGTTCCAGTCAGGTGAAGAAGATCAGTGGGATCTTGGTTCAAATGGATGGGATTCTGAGCGTGGAAGCAGTCTTTGCCAGGCTTACAGTTATATTAACAGTAGTTCAAAAGCATGGGGATTTAGTGATGAAGCCGGACAGCTTGCAGCAAAAGTAAATGCAGCAACTGATAAGGAGGAAGCACAGAAACTTGCAAATGAATTACAGGATCTGACATTATCCGAATATTGGGAATATCCTCTTACTTATACGAATTATGTAATGGTATCCCAGAAAAATGTAACAGGTCTGAATGCAGTACCGATCGTACCGGAATTTTCGGATTACCTGAAAATCAAAGTAGACTAATAAACAGGATGTAAGTAAACGAAGAGGGACTTCAGCACAATGATATTTTGTGTGTGGGTCCCTCTTTTAAAGGAGAAAAGAAAGATGGCGAAATATTGTGCAAAGAAAGGAATACAACTAATTATTGTTGCGATTTTAATTTCTTTTTTCTCTTTTGCGGTTATCTATGCGGCACCAGGTGATATATCTGGAATGTATCTTAATGAGCAGATGTCGGATGAAGAGAAAGAAGCAATCAGAGAAAATCTTGGACTGAATAAGAGCCTGCCAGAGCAGTATCTGGGATGGGCAAGAGAAGTGTTGAAAGGAGATTTTGGTATCTCACTTGCGAATAATACTTCTGTAACAGAGCAGATTGTAAAGAGGCTTCCTGCAACCTTACAGCTGATGGGAGCTGCACTTATTTTGTCGCTTCTTCTTGCAATTCCGCTGGGACTTTGGTCGGGATACCGTAAAAATACCTGGATTGACAATATCATCAGTGGAATTTCCTATATCGGAATGTCCATTCCATCGTTCTGGCTTGGAATGGTGCTGATTATTGTATTTGCAGCAAAGCTTCATATTCTTCCGTCGTCAGGTATGCATTCTGTCGGAAATGAATCGTTTCTGGATACAGTAAAACATATGATCATGCCCTGTATCACATTAAGTCTTTCCAATCTTGCTGTGTTTATCCGTTATATCCGTTCCAATACAATTGGGCAGTTAGGAGAAGAATATGTTCTTGCAGCAAAAGCAAAAGGAACAACTGGAGGCAGACTCTTGAAAAAACATATTTTAAAAAATACGTTACTCCCGATTATTACTTTGCTGGGTATGAATCTGGCATCTATTGTCTGTGGTTCTTTCATTATTGAAAGTGTATTTGGATGGCCGGGAATCGGTACGCTTGCAATGACAGCAATTGGTGTAAGAGATTATCCAGTGATTATGGCATACGTTATGCTTTCAGGTATTATTCTGGTTATTGGAAATTTTATCGCAGATATTTTGTATGCATTTGCAGATCCGAGAATTAAAAAGGAGGGTATGGCAAATGACTGATACAAGATTTAGAAGATTGAAAAAAGAAAAAAATGAAGAACAGATTTCTTATGATCACAGTGTGTGGAAAGATATAAAAAAAGAACTGTTTTCCAATAAGGTGGCATTAGTCAGTGTTATCGTTCTTCTGATTATTATTATAGCATCTATTTTGGCACCACTTAGTCCGTATGATCCGAATAAGATTAATGTAACGGAAAAACTACAGGGAATTTCGGCAAAACATATTTTGGGAACGGATGAATATGGGAGAGATTATTTTACCAGAGCACTTTATGGTGGACGTATTTCGCTTTCTGTCGGATTCTGTTCTATGATTATGACAGTGATCATAGGAACGGTGATTGGTATCACAGCAGGATATTTTGGCGGAAAAATCGATATGCTTTTGATGCGGTTTACGGATATTTTTCTTGCATTGCCGAGCATGTTGTTAATGGTAGTGCTGAATACAATTCTGCGACCTGGAATCTTCACTCTGATTGCCGTACTTAGTTTGTTCTCATGGGCACAGGTCGCAAGGATTACAAGGGCAGAGACGATGTCTGTCAAAGAGAGAGATTATGTAACTGCTGCGAGAAATCTGGGAGCAGGAAACTTGCGGATTGCAATAGAACATATTGTTCCCAATATTATGGGACCGATAATCGTAGCAGCCAGTCTTGGTGTTGCAAATGCAATCTTAATGGAATCTTCTCTTAGTTTTCTAGGACTGGGGGTACAGATACCGAGAGCTTCCTGGGGAAGTATGCTGCAGAGTGCACAGGGGCACATCTTGGATGCACCATATCTTGCTGTATTCCCGGGAGTTTTAATTCTTTGTACAGTACTTAGTTTTAATCTTCTGGGGGATGTCCTTAGAACGGCATTGGAACCTAAAATTGTAAAGTAAGCCTGGAGGAAGTATAAAATGGAAAAGCTGATGGAAGTAAAGAACTTATCTGTATCTTATTTTACCTATGCAGGCGAGGTACAGTCCGTAAGAGGAATTTCTTTTGATGTGAAAAAAGGGAAGACTACTGCTATTGTAGGGGAATCAGGATGTGGAAAATCTGTCACAGCCAAATCATTGATGGGATTGATTGAAAAACCCGGAAAAATAAGCACGGAAAGTCATATCCTATATCGGGGAAAAGAGATTACCGGATATACAGAAAAAGAATGGAATGCATTTCGTGGGAAAGAGTGTTCTATGGTCTTTCAAGATGCATTGGTTTCGTTGAATCCAACAATGAAAGTTGGAAAACAGATTGAGGAAAATCTTGAGAATCATGAACCAGGATTATCTAAAAAAGAAATTTCAACGAGATCTCTGGAAATGTTAAAATTGACAGGTATACCTGACCCGGAAGGATGTATGAATAAATATCCGCATGAACTTTCAGGAGGTATGCGACAGAGAGTTATGATTGCCTGTGCGATGGTCACATATCCCAAACTTCTGATTGCAGATGAACCGACAACTGCACTGGATGTGACAATTCAGGCACAGATCATCGCTCTGATGGAGGAATTACAGGAAAAAACGGGTATGTCGATTATCATTATCACACATGATTTGGGGATAGTTGCAGATATGGCAGATGAAATTATCATCATGTATGCAGGTGAAATCGTTGAGAGAGGGACTGCAAGAGATATTTTTTATAATCAACAGCATCCGTATACATGGGCACTTTTGCAATCTGTCCCAAGGATTGATAGTGAAGATAAAAGTATTTTGAATACAATCGAAGGAAACATACCTGATATGATAAAGCCGCCAAAGGGCTGTGGATTTTGCCCAAGATGTCCATATGCAATGGAAATTTGTGCAGAAGAAAAGCCGGAAACAGTACAGCTTACAGAGAATCACAGTGTTTCCTGTTGGCTGATGGATGAACGGGCAGACAGATGTGATGTTCCGTTTGGGAGGAAGAACGTATGATAGAAAAAGAAATTGTATTAGAAGTAAAAAATCTGAAAAAATATTTTCCGGCAGGTCGCAGGCATATGTTAAAAGCGGTCGATGACGTATCTTTTACGATTCATAAAGGTGAAACGTTTGGAATTGTAGGGGAATCTGGATGCGGAAAAACAACTTGTGGAAAAACATGTACAGGAATTCTTTCCAAAACAGACGGGCAGGTATTGTATCAGGGAAAAGATGTGCATCATATGAGTAAAGCAGAAAAAAGCATATTTACTCAGAAAATACAGACAATCTTTCAGGATCCATATGCATCACTGGATCCGCATCAGAAGGTATATCAGATTGTAAGTGAAGGAATGCGGATTCATCAGTTGACAGATAGTAAAGAAGAAGAAAAAAGAAAGGTCATGGAACTCATGGAAATGGTTGGATTGAATGCGGAACATGCAACACGTAATGTACATGAATTTTCAGGAGGACAGAGACAGAGAATTGGAATCGCAAGAGCACTTGCAGTAAATCCGGAATTTCTATTCTGTGATGAACCGATTTCCGCACTGGATGTGTCAATTCAGGCGCAGATTATGAATCTTTTGATGAATTTACAGAGAGAACGTAATCTGACTATGCTTTTTATTGCACATGACCTGGCGATGGTAAAGCATATCTCTGATAATATCGGGGTAATGTATCTTGGAAAATTGGTGGAAATCTCGCCGGCTGCAGAATTGTATGAGAATCCGTATCATCCATATACGCAGGCACTTCTGGAATCCATTCCAATCGCAGATCCAGATATTGCAAAAAGCAGAGGACGACATTTCCTTACTGGAGATGTACCGAGTCCGATTGATCCGCCGAAAGGCTGCAGATTTTGTGGAAGATGCAGCAAATGTATGGACATATGTAATGAAGTTCGTCCGGAATTAAAAGAAGTATCCAAAGGACATCAAGTTGCATGTCATTTGTATGATTAAAAAATAAAAAGTTGTGTATGTATCTTTAGTAGAGGAGAAAATATGAAGTACGATTTTACAAGTGTTATTGAACGTAAAGGAAAAGATGCTCTGGCAGTAGATATCCTTCCGAATATGTTTGGAATGAAAGATAAAGTAGAAGTCAGGGAGGGATTGGACTATATCCCTATGTGGGTTGCAGATATGAATTTTCCGGCATTGCCCAAAATCACAGAAGCAATCATTGAGAGAGCAAAACACCCGACTTATGGATATTTTATGACCAGAGAGGAATATTATGATGGAATTATCAAATGGCATGAAGAAAGAAACCATGTGACGGGTTTGAAAAAGGAGCATATTGGTTATGAAAACGGAGTTTTGGGTGGAGTAGCCAGTGCACTTCATGCAGTCTGCTCATCAGGAGATAATGTTTTGGTGCATGCACCGACATATATTGGCTTTACTGGAACATTGAATAATAACGGTTATCACATTATACACAGCCCGTTGAAAATGGATAAAGAGGGAATTTGGAGAATGGATTTTGAAGATATGGAAGAAAAGATTAAAGCAAATAAAATCCATGCTGCAATTTTTTGCTCACCGCATAATCCAACCGGGCGCGTGTGGGAACGCTGGGAAATTGAAAAAGCAATGGAAATCTATAAAAAGTATGATGTGACTGTTATCTCAGATGAAATATGGTCTGACATTATTCTTTTCGGGAATCATCATATTTCAACGCAATCGATATCCGAAGATGCTAAAAACAGAACGATTGCATTATATGCACCATCCAAGACCTTCAATCTGGCGGGATTGATTGGCAGTTACCATATTATTTATAATAAGAGACTGAAAGAACGTGTGGTGAAAGAATCTTCTCTGGGACATTACAATTCGATGAATGTTCTTTCTATGCATGCACTGATGGGAGCCTATACACCGGAAGGTCGGGAATGGGTTGGAGAATTATGTGAAGTACTTGGAGAAAATGTCAGATATGCGTGCGATTATATTGATGAACATTTTGCAGGAGTTTCTGTGTCAAGGCCACAGGGTACTTATATGCTTTTTGTAAATTGTGAGGAATGGTGTAAAAAACATGAGAAGAATCTTAGAGAACTCCTGAATATGGGGTTTGAGGCAGGTGTGTTCTGGCAGAGTGGAAAACCATTTCATGGAGAGTGGTATATACGTATGAACCTCGCTCTTCCTAAATCCAGAGTTATGGAAGCATTTGATCGCTTGGACAAATATGTATTCAATGCCTGATGGTAGTCCTGATTTCAAAAGTTAATAGATGATCAAAAAGGGGGCTGTGAAAAATTATATCCGCATTTTTCACAGCCCCCTTTATATTTGATATTTATTCGATATTATCTGGTTTTTCCGGCTCATATTTTTTGAATATCCGGTCAAACAGAATACTGTAGATAAATGCTACTACAGAGAATCCGCAGATTCCGCTGATCACAACGACCAGAGCAAATGTCTTAGCAGAGCAGGCGCATAAGTACAGGATCAGTCCGGCAATCACCAACATTACCAGTGTATACGGCAGGTGGCCGAATGTCATAAAAACTGCATTTTTTAATGCCTGTGTTGTACTGCACACAAAATGTGAGATAACCGGAAAGACATATAAGAATACGGATAATGCAACGAGACATACACACCAGAGGAGAATGCGTATCACTGCAAACAGTACTGTATTCTGTGAATTGATGATGTAAAAATCCATTCCAAGAAAGATAAAGACCAGAATGGAAAATACCCATATCAGTGTGCCCTGTTTAAAATTCTGACGGAATGATTTCCAGAAATTCTGCCAGATGTAGGGGTCTTCACCACGGACCATCTTCAGTGTCACATAGGAAAGTGCACTGGTGGATGCGCCGATGGTGATGATCGGAATACAACTGAAGATAAAGATCAGGTTCAATAGGATCAGATCAAATATTTTTGCGATAAACTCCATAATAGGGTTATCGGGATTGAAAAAACGACTCATGACATATGTCCTCCTGGGAAGTAAAAAATACTAAGTTGTAGTTTGCTGCTTTGCATTCAGATGCAAAGTGACAGAAGTATGATTTGGGATACTGTCAATGGAGAGACCATAATTATTTCCCTCATAAAGTCTTATCTTGTTATGGATATTGATCACACCGATATTGTCAGAGGTTCCGGAAGATGAATTGTTAATAAATGTGATTTCTTCTTCCAATTTCCGAGTCAGATCGTACAACATTTCTTTGGAAAATCCGACTCCATTATCTGTGACAGTAATATACAGATCATCTTCTGATCTGGTAGTCTTTATAGTGATGATGCCACCTTCCTCAATCTCGTCCAGACCGTGGAAAATAGCATTTTCCACAATTGGCTGCAGAATCATTTTTGGAATCAGGCAGTCTTTTGTATCTTCAGAGACTTCCAGTTTATAAGTGATCCTTCCCTGAAAACGAACTTCGATCATATACAGATATTTGTCGATGATATTCAATTCATTTTCCAAAGGAACAAGAAAAGCGCCTTTGATAGAATAGCGGAAGAAATCTGCCATATTTGTACAGATTTGTGCGACTTCCGGAATATCATGCATCAGAGAAATCCCACGCATACATTGTAACATATTATAGAGAAAATGTGGGTTGATCTGGCTTTGATATGCATAAATTTGCGTCTGCTTTTTATTTAGTTCCATCTCGTAAATTCGCGCCTGTGATTCAATGTCACGCTGGTTCAGAGAAGAAATCCTGTCAAGCATATGGTTCACATGAGAAGCGATGGAGCCAATTTCATTTTTAGCACTTGTCTGAAGGTGCAGTTCATTATTTTTATAGTCAAGATTTTCGATCGTTTCATTCAGCTGATGAATCGGATGGATGATCAGGTGTTGTACAGCAAGAATAACTAACAGTATGTATACAAGAAGCAGAATCGCAAGTGAGAGCAGGAGTTGAGATTCCTGACCCTGTAAAAGATGAATCTGTCCGTTATAAGCGATGGCAGTGATATCCAGATTACTATTGGAAAGCTCCATGGTTTTTCTGAAGAATTCAAAATTATTCCGTGCCGAGATATGTCTTCGGGCAACGGCATTAGAATACAATATCTGATTGGTAGTTCGGTCAGAGATTGTCAGTGAAATATCTGTAGATGCATTTACCAGTTTATACAGTGCATCCGTTTTGCAGATGATGGCGATGTTGCCAACGTATTTCCCAAAGTTTTCGGAAAATGAAGTAAGATATATCGGTGCAAAATATATCATGTAAGGGGTGTTGGTTGCAGGCTGTATGTAAAAACGGAAATAAGAGGCTGTATCATAACGGCTGTCTTGAAATTGATTTACAACAAAATCTTCCATATCGGCAGGAATGTAGCTGATCAGACTTGTTACAGAAGTCTGATCCCACATAAGGATATCTATCAGTCCCGGAGTGTAAGACTGCGCCATGCCAATCAGCTCAGAGTAAGACTGCCGCTGAAGCTGATGAGAATCAGAAGATGAGCTTTCAAGATAAGCCTGTGTTTCTTTTTGAGATGAAAATACAGTGGCTGTTTTCTTCATACTGGTGGTCATGGAAGAGACATTTACATTAATATTTTCAAGTGTAGAGATACAATAGTTCTTTAATTCCTCATTCTGGCTCTTGTGCAGATGGAAGATGATACAAAAGTTAATTACGAGAATAATGCAGACCGGAATTAACAGAAGTGCAATAAACTGGCGGGAAAGCGATTTTTTCATAAGTATCAAACCTCGCAGATATCTTTTTTGTGTTCAAATAAACAGTAAAGCGTCATAGGCTGTTTTTTTAATGTGGAAGAGTACGATATTCTTTTGGAGAATATTTGCAGTATTTTTTAAATACTTTGCTGAAATAAAAGTAATCTTTAAAACCAACCAGGGAGGCAATCTCTTCCAGAGAATAGTCGGAATTATGAAGCAGGTTCTGAGCTTCTGTGATCCGAAGTTCTGTAAGATAAGCGGAAAATGTCTGGCCAAGATATTTTGTAAAAAGTGAGCAGCAATAATTCGGATTCATATTAAATTCTGCGGCCAGAGATTTTAATGTCAGTTTTTCTGAAAAATGAGTGATTATATAGTTTCTCAATCCTTCGAAATTATCATCAAGATAGGACGGTTCCGGTGTAATGGTCTTTCGGCTGTCGAGATGATTCTTGGCACGGGTCAGTGCTTCAGAGGTTTCATGTGGATCCAGAGGTTTCAGACAATATCCGGCAACGCCGTATGAAATTGCCTCCTGTGCATAGGAAAAGTCACTGTGACCGCTGACAATAATGAATTCACAGTTAATTTTCTGACTACGGACACTTTTGATGAGTTCCATTCCCGTCATTCCGGGCATTCTGATATCTGTAATAACCAGGTCAGGTTTCTTAGAGATAATGGCAGGAAGTGCTTTCTGCGGTGTCCGATAAGAGCCGACAATTTCAAATCCCATATCTTCCAGGGAAAAAGTTTTTTCTATATCAATGATTGTCCAGGGTTCATCATCGATGATAATTGCTTTATACATAATACGTACACCAACTTTCACAAAAATCTACAATATTGTGCACCAAAATACTACTTAAAGTATAAATTCAATATCTATAAAAAAGCAAGTAAATTTATAAATATAATAAAACATCAAGACAGTTGATGAATATATGGATGAAATGTCAGTATGTTAAATAAGTATCAAGAATATTCAGAAAAAATGTAAAATACTCATAAAAAAACACAAAAAACTGAGTTAATTACATGTCAGTGAAATGTCGAATTTTATATAATTAAATCAACAAAACACGACCATAACAAAAAAAGGAGGAGATGTTATGAAAAAGAGAAGAAAAGTTCTTTCGGTTATGCTTTGTGCAGCAATGGTGGCCAGCCTGGCAGCCTGCGGCGGCAAGAGTGATAACAAAAAAAGCAGCGATGATGGTGGAAAAGTAAAACTGACATTCTCAACATCCGTATATGTTGAGGAACCACATCAGAAAGCAATCGATGCATTACTGGAAGCATACAGCAAAAAGGAACCAAATGTAGAGATCGAAATTCTCGGAGCTGGTTATGATGGATATTGGGACAACATCACAACAGAGATCCTTTCAAATAATGAAAGTGATATGATCCAGGTATATCCGGAAAATATTTCTACATACAATGCAATCCGTGAGGGCGGAACATTTATGGATCTTTCAGAATACATGAGCGACGATCTGAAAGAAAAACTGGTTGGACAGGATATGTGTGATGTAGATGGACAGACACTGGCAATCTCCAGCTATGCATGGGGAACAACCGGAATCTTCTATCGTAAATCCATGTTAAAAGATGCAGGTGTAAATCCTGAAGATATCAAGACACAGGAAGACTTTAGAAAAGCGTGCAAGAAGTTTACAGATGACGGTAAATATGCAATGGGTGTTGTATCTGGAACACATGCATTCACAGTCAGTGAGTGGAACCGTCTGATTGCAAGACCTGTATCAAACGGACTGTACTTCCCGAACGGAGAGTCAGAGCCATATACAGCTGACAATGTAAATATCAATGCACCTGAAAACGTATGGGCAGCTCAGTGGTGGCAGGATTTTATCTTAAAGGATAAAGCTGCAAAACTGGTTACAGACAAGAAAGACTCCAGAGAAATGTTCTGGAACGGAGATGTTCCATTTAACATGGACGGTCCTTGGTTCGTGGGAATGTGCAAAGAAAGAGATGAGTCTTTAATGGATGATATCGGAATCATTCCACAGTTTGACATTGTATATGACGGAACAACATATAAACCGAATCCGACAAACTATCCACTGGTAACAATGATCAGCAAGAACTGCAAGCATCCAAAAGAAGCTTATGCATTCCTTGAGTGGATGACAACAGATGAAGCACAGAAGATCATCGCTGACTGCGGTATGATCCCAAGTAACACAGACTATTCTACAAGTGATGAATACATCCAGAATCACGAATTAGAGCACAAGATTGTTGAGTTCATGCAGAACAACTACACAGACCTCGTAGCTGACCCTAACATCTCACAGCTGGGAGAAATCTCTCAGATCATGCTGGATGCAGCTCAGAAGATGTTCTCAGAGCAGGCAGCAGATGTACAGGAAGAAATGGACTCAGCTCAGAAACAGGTAGAAGAAGTTATGAGCAGAGATGCTGAATAGTAAGTAGAAAAGATTAAGTAAGGAGTGGTCCATCAATGAATCAGACAAAGAAAAATGGTAATTGGAAAAGAAAAATGGAACCATATGCCTTCCTTGTTCCACTGGTACTGATATTATTCCTGTTTCTGGTTATCCCGTTAGTAAAAGCAGCGATCATGAGTTTTCAGTATTATTACGTAACAAAACCATCGCCGAACGGACATTATTTTGTGGGACTTGAGAACTACGGAAAAGTATTACAGGATGAATATTTCTTCAATTCCGTAAAAGTAACACTGATTTATATCGTAGTAACGGTTGCAGGAAGATATATTATCGGATTTATTACAGCATTGTTATTAAATACAAAGTTTTTGGGACGTGGTCTGGCACGGGCACTGATCATCATTCCATGGGCTGTTCCGGAAGTTGTAGCATGTCTGGTATGGATCTTGATGTATGACAAAGATTATGGAATCATCAATTTCCTGCTGAACAATGCCGGAATTCTGTCACATAATATCGCATATCTTCAGGATGTGTCGGTTGCTCTTCCGGCAGCAATGGTTGTCAACATATGGAAAGGTTTTCCATATGTTGCGATCATGCTGCTGGCGGGCATGCAGAGTGTATCTACAGATCTGTATGAAGCGGCAGATATTGACGGTGCAACAACATTTCAGAAAATCCGTTACATCACGATTCCGGCGATCCGTTCGGTATCAACAACAGTATTCTTACTGTTGATCATCTGGACGATCAAGGATTACGCGATTGCATATGTACTGACAAAGGGAGGTCCGTCAAGGGCGACAGAACTTCTGACCATTTACATACAGCAGACAGGATTTAAATATTTTGACTTTGGAAAGGCTTCGGCGGCTGGTATGCTGATGCTCCTCGTAGCGCTGGCATTCACATTCTTCTATTTCAAGGTCCTGAATAAGGAGGAGGAATAGATATGAAAAAAAGAACAGGTAGAAAGGTAATTACGGTAATTTTGGTTGTTATTGTGTGTATGTTCGCACTGTTCCCATTTGTATGGATGATCTCGACATCATTCAAAACGGCAGGAGAAGTATACAGCAAGACACCGTCCTTTATCCCAAAGGCAGCAACTATGCAGGGATACAAAGAAATGCTTACAACCCATTCCACAACATTTAACTTTATGCAGTGGCTGGGCAATAGTGTGATCGTATCACTGTTAACAACAGCATTTTCCATGATCATCGCCACACTGGGCGGTTATGGAATCTCAAGATTCCGTTTTCGTGGAAGAGGATTTTTATCTTATTTTATATTAACAACACAGGTACTTCCGGGATCACTGCTGATCATTCCATTATATGTAATTATGGGTAATCTGCAGCTTCTGGATACAAAGATCGGTCTGGTAGCAGCTTACTGTACGTTCTCTATTCCATTCTGTACATGGATGATGAAGGGATTCTTCGATACGATCCCAATCTCTCTGGAAGAAGCAGCGAGGGTGGACGGAGCCGGAAGATTCAGAATCTTTGCAACGGTAATCTTACCGCTGACAGTACCGGGACTGGTAGCAACCGGTATCTTCTCTTTCATCAATGGATGGAATGAATACTTATTCGCCAGCACATTCATGAAGAGTTATGAGAACTGGACACTGCCGATCGGAATTGCAAGTTTCTCGGGACAATATGCGACGAACTGGGGAACACTGATGGCAGGAGCCGTGCTGATCACCTTGCCGGTAGTAATCATGTTCTTATTACTGCAAAAACATCTGGTAAGTGGTATGACGGCAGGAGCGGTAAAACAATAAACAACAGGAACATTTTTAACATGATAAAAGTGAACAGGAGGATGCAACTATGGAAATTAAACAGATCAGAATGGGTATTGTAGGAGCTGGTACATGGGGACGTACACATGCGTCTATCTATGCAGAACATCTTTTTGCAGATCCGGTAGCAATCTGTGATATGAACGAAGCAAGAGCAAGAGAGATTGCGGATGAATTCGGAATCCGCAAAGTATATACAGATTATCATGATATGGCAGCTGACGAGGAGATCGATGCAGTTGCAATCGTAACACCTGACTTCGCACATGCTGATATTGCATGCGCTATGGCAGATGCAAAGAAAGATATCCTGATCGAGAAACCACTGGCAACAACAAAAGAAGACATCGCAAGAATCTGCGAGGCAGTAGAGAGAAATGGCGTACGCTGCATGGTAGACCTTCATAACCGCTGGAATCCACCGTTCAATACAGCAAAACAGGAGATTTCTTCCGGAAAACTTGGAAAACCGTATACAGCATATATCCGTCACAGCGATGTGAAATGGGTAGCAACAGATATGCTTTCATGGGCTTCTAAATCTTCTATCTTATGGTTCCTTGGAAGCCACAGTCTGGATTCCTTAAGATGGCTGGTCGGATCAGAAGCAAAACGAGTATATTCCGTTAAGAAAGAAGGCATCTTAAAAGGACTCGGCGTAGATGTACCGGATATCTATCTTACAACAATTGAATTTGAAAATGGCGTAGTAGCCCATATGGAAAACGGATGGGTAACACCAAACGGAAACCGTAATATTAACGACTTCAGATGCAGTGTAATGTGTACAGAAGGAATGATTAGTCTTGATCTTTCCAGCCACAACCTGATCGAGGAAGTAACAGAAGAGAAGGCAACTGTGCCGGATATTCTGGTATCGAATATGGTATTTGACCGTTGTAAGGGTCTGTCTTATGAAAGTATCAGAGATTTCGTAGATCGTCTGGTAGACGGAAAAGAATTCAGAGTAACTCTGGAAGATTCCAGAAGAACTGCACTTGCAATTATCGCAATTCTTGAATCAGCAGAGACGGGAATGCCGGTAGAAGTCGAATATTAATCGTATGAATAAAAAAGAAAGCGGGAGAGAACGGGAATCTGTTCTCTTCCGCTTATTTTTGCCCGGAAGTATGATATAATGAAGAACAGTGATGAAAGACAAGGAGGAAGTATATTTGGACAAAAATTTCAGTTCAATGCCGTTTGGGAAAAAGGTAGAATATCTGTGGATGTATTATAAGATATGGCTGGTTATACTTGCAGCGGTAATCGGTGTTATCTACCTTGGCTGTACGATGTACAAAGGCAGACATACGACAGTTCTTCTGAATATAGCGGTCACAGGGGGTGATTCGCAGAAGGCAGAAGAATTGAACAAAGATTTCTGTAAATACGCAGGCATTGACGAAAAGGACGGGATCATCCGGATACAGGCGAACATTCCGGAAGATGGAGGAAGCCTGTCCTCAAAGACAGCGCTGACAACCCTGGTAGGCGCAGATGCAGTGGATGTACTGATCTGTGGAGAAGATGTATATCAAGAGTACAAAAAACAGGATGGTTTTCAAGAAACCATTGATTTTCCGGAAGATAATGTGCTTAAAAAGAAGAAGATTATTTCTTATGATGATGCGCATGCGGCTATTATGGTGAATGCACAGAATCAGAAAATGGCAGAAAAATTCATCAGCTATCTGGAACAATTAAACCACATAAATAATGCAAATTAAGAAAATGATAGGACAAAGATTTCTGGAAACAGTTATACTACAATGAATCTAGAAACGAAAGATCCTAAAGACATGGAGGTAATTATAATGAATAAACCAGTATTAGTGATCATGGCAGCAGGAATGGGAAGCAGATACGGAGGTCTGAAACAGTTAGATCCTGTAGACAATGACGGACATATTATCATGGATTTTTCCATGTATGATGCAAAGAGAGCCGGATTCGAGAAAGTCGTATTCATCATCAAACACGAGATCGAAGAAGAGTTCAAAGAGCATGTGGGAAAACGTATGGAAAAATACATGGATGTAGCATATGCTTATCAGAATATCGACAACATTCCGGAAGGCTATGAAGTACCGGAAGGACGTGTAAAACCTTGGGGAACAGCACATGCCGTATATAGCTGTATGGATGAGATTGATGGACCATTCGCAGTGATCAATGCAGATGACTATTATGGAGTAGAAGCATTCAAGCTCATCTATGATTATCTGTCTACACATGCAGATGATGATAAGTACAGATATACAATGGTCGGATATCATCTTGCCAATACGGTAACGGACAACGGATATGTATCCAGAGGTGTATGTGAGACGAATGAGAATGGAGAACTGGTATCCGTAACAGAACGTACCAGAATCGAAAAGTACAACGGCGGCGTTGCATACACAGAAGACGACGGGAATACATGGGTACAGGTACCGGATGATACAACGGTATCTATGAACATGTGGGGATTTACAAAGAGCATCTTAGAGGAGATCAAAGCAGGATTCCCGGCATTTCTTGACAAAGGACTGCAGGAGAATCCTATGAAATGCGAGTATTTCCTGCCAACTGTAGTAAGTAATCTTCTCGCAGAAGACAAAGCAACAGTATCGGTACTGAAATCCGCAGATAAATGGTATGGAGTAACTTATAAAGAAGATAAACCGGTTGTGGTTGCAGCCATTCAGAGAATGAAAGACGAAGGACTGTACCCGCAGCATCTTTGGGAGGGAAAATAAATGAATCCTGTAACACGGGAACAAAGAGATGAAGCGATTGCACATTTTAAATATGAAGGAACATTAGTAAAGGACTGTCCATACGGAAGCGGACACATCAATGATACATTTCTTCTGGTATTCGAGATTGCCGAGATGGGAAGAATCAAAGTCATTCTTCAGAGAATGAATTCTACGGCATTTCCAAAACCGGTAGAAGTCATGGAGAATATCACAGGAGTGACGTCATTTCTGAAAAAGAAGATTATAGAAAATGGCGGAGATCCGGAACGTGAGACATTGAATGTTATCCCGGCGGTTGATGGAAAACCATATTACATAGATTCTACGGGAGATTACTGGAGATCTTATAAATTTATTACCGATGCAAGTACCTATGATCTGGTAGAGAAGCCGGAGCAGTTTTATGAAAGTGCGGTGGCATTCGGTAATTTCCAGAGTCTGCTGTCTGACTATCCGGCGGAGACACTGCATGAGACGATAGAAAAGTTCCATGATACGAGGAACCGGTTTGCGCTGTTTAAGAAAGCTGTGGAAGAAGATGTTATGGGAAGAGCAGCTTCTGTAGAGAAAGAAATCCGGTTCGTTCTCGAAAGAGAAGAGATTGCTAATTGTTTTGCAGAAATGCTGGACAGGCATGAGCTTCCACTTCGTGTTACACACAATGATACAAAATTGAATAATGTTATGCTGGACGATAAGACCGGGAAAGGAATCTGTGTGATCGATCTAGATACGGTTATGCCGGGGCTTGCGATGAATGATTTCGGGGATTCAATCCGTTTCGGTGCAAGTACGGCACTGGAAGATGAGACAGACCTTACGAAAGTATCCTGCAGTATGGAATTATTTGAATTGTATACGAAAGGATTTTTAAAAGGATGTGCCGGGAAACTGACATCTAAGGAGATCGAGCTGATGCCGATGGGCGCAAAGACGATGACATTTGAATGTGGTATGCGTTTCCTTACGGATTATCTGCAGGGAGATACATATTTCAGAATACACAGAGAAGGTCACAATCTTGACAGATGTCGTACCCAGTTCAAGCTTGTTGAAGATATGGAACAAAAGTGGTATACTATGAACGAAATCGTGAAAAAGTATAGTAACAACTAGGAGGTACTATTGTGGCTAAGAAAATATTAATTACCGGAGGAGCCGGTTATATCGGAAGTCATACTGCACTGGAACTTTTAAATGAAGGATATGAAGTGGTTGTATATGACAATCTGTGTAATTCATCTAAAGAATCTTTGAAAAGAGTAGAAGAGCTTACCGGAAAGACGATTACATTTTATGAAGGAGATGTAATGGATGAAGCTGTATTGAAGGCAATGCTGGAAAAAGAAGGCGTGGATGCGGTTATCCATTGTGCAGCACTGAAAGCAGTCGGAGAATCTGTACAGAAGCCATTAGAGTACTACCGTAATAATATAACAGGAACCCTGACACTGATGGATGTTATGAAACAGACCGGTGTTAAGAATATTGTATTCAGTTCATCTGCAACCGTATACGGAAGTCCGGAAGAGATGCCGATCACAGAGGAGTGCCCGAAGGGACAGTGCACGAATCCTTATGGATGGACAAAGTCTATGATGGAACAGATCATGACAGATGTACAGAAGGCAAATCCGGATATGAATGTCATCCTGCTTCGTTATTTCAATCCTGTCGGAGCGCATGAAAGCGGACGTATCGGAGAAGATCCAAAGGGAATTCCGAATAATCTGATGCCATACATTTCGCAGGTGGCAGTAGGAAAGCTTGAAAAACTGGGTGTGTTCGGGGATGATTATGATACACCGGATGGAACAGGAGTCCGTGATTACATTCATGTAGTTGACCTTGCAAAAGGACATGTAAAAGCAATTAATTATATCTTCAGCAATCCTGGACTTGACGTGATCAATCTTGGAACAGGTGTGGGATATTCCGTACTTGATATGGTAAAAGCATTTGGAAAAGCATGCGGCAAGGAGATTCCTTACGAGATCAAGCCGAGAAGAGCCGGAGATATCGCAATGTGTTATGCAGATCCTGCAAAGGCAGCGAAAGTTCTTGGATGGAAAGCAGAAAAAGGCCTGGACGAGATGTGTGCAGACACATGGAGATGGCAGTCACAGAATCCTAACGGATATGAGGCATAAATGAAAAAGAAACTTAAGAAATAAAAATATAGACAGGTGGGAAACACTTAACAGAACGTTAAGATTTCCCATCTTTCTTTTTATGATAAGAAATGGTATAATCATCACGTATGTAAAGTGTAGTGTGAGATGCCATCGGCATTTTGTATTGCAAAAGTAGTGAGTAAGACTCACGAACAGAGGCGAGAATCATGGAAAAAAAGAATGAAAATGGAAAGGTGCAGCTGAAAGGCCAGTTGAAGCTTTATATTCAGTGGCCGGCAATCATGGCATTGCTCCTGGTCGCAATGGATCTGTGGGTGTATAAGATGGATCACAGGGCGGGAATCCTGATGGCCGTATTCGTGCTGATATATATCATCATGGTAGGCGGACTGTATTTTTACAGTAAGAATATCATCATGAAGGATCTCGTGGAATTTGCTGCACAGTATGGCATTGTCCAGAATACGCTGCTGAGGGAACTGTCGATTCCCTATGCGATCCTGTTAGATGATGGGAAAGCAGTCTGGATGAATGACGAATTCGAAGCAATTCTGGGCGGAAAGCCAAAAGGAGAAGCTTACATCAGTAAATACATTCCGGAATTGAACCGGAGTATATTTCCAAAAGAGGATCAGCAGAAGGTCACGATGGAAGTATATTATGATGATAAGGAATACCAGGCAGAGCTGCGCAGGGTATCGGTAGAGGGATTCAGCGATACGGAACAGCTTATGGAATTGCCGAAGGAGAAGGAATATTTCATTGCGGTATATCTTCAGGATGTTACGGAACTGAACCGTACGCTCAGGGAAAATGAAGAACAGAGAATGGTTGCAGGTCTGGTATACATCGATAACTACGATGAAGTGATCGACAGTGTGGAAGAGGTCAGACAGTCACTTCTGATGGCACTGGTAGACCGTAAGATCAACCAGTATATTGCAAAAGTTGACGGAATCGTCAAGAAGCTGGAGAATGACAAGTATTTCATCATTATCCGGAAGTCTTATTTTAAACAGCTGGAAGAAGATAAGTTCTCCCTGCTGGATGACGTAAAATCCGTAAATATCGGAAACGGGATTCCGGCAACACTTAGTATCGGTCTTGGACTGAGTTCCGATTCTTATGCACAGAGTTATAACTATGCGCGTGTAGCGATTGACCTTGCACTTGCAAGAGGCGGCGACCAGGCGGTGATCAAGGACTGTCACGGTGTTACCTATTATGGCGGAAAGCGTGAACAGACAGCGAAGAATACCCGTGTAAAGGCGCGTGTAAAAGCCGAGGCACTGCGTGAATTTATCACGGTCAAAGATAAGATATTCGTTATGGGGCATAAGCTGACAGATGTGGATGCGTTCGGTGCGGCAATGGGAATCTATCGTGCGGCACTGGCACTGGAGAAGCGTGCCTATATTGTGATCAATGAAGTGTCGGCATCACTTAGGCCTTTATATGAATTATTTGAACAGGATCCGGCTTATCCGGATGATCTGTTCCTGACGTCGTCACAGGCGATGAATATGGCAGACGAGAATTCAATGGTAGTCGTTGTAGATACGAACCGTCCGATGATGACAGAGTGTGAGGAACTTCTGAAGACAACGAAGACGATCGTGGTATTGGATCATCACAGACAGAGCAGTGACAATATTGATAATGCGCTGTTGTCTTATATTGAGCCATATGCCTCATCGGCTTGTGAGATGGTATCAGAGGTATTGCAGTATATTGTAGATGGGATCAAGATCCCAAAGATTGAGGCGAGCAGCCTGTATGCAGGTATCATGATCGATACCAACAACTTTGTGAACAGTACCGGAGTCCGTACTTTTGAGGCGGCAGCATTTCTGAGAAGATCCGGTGCAGATATTACGCTGGTAAGAAAGTTGTTCCGTGACGATATGGAATCTTACAGGGCAAAAGCGGAGATCATCAGCAGTGCAGAAGTGTACCGTAACAAATTTGCCATCGCAAAAGGTGTGGATCTTCACATTGAAAGCCCGACGATCATCGGGGCACAGGCGGCAAATGAATTATTGGACATCAGTGCGATCAAGGCATCATTTGTATTAACAGAATATAATGGAAGAATATACGTCAGCGCACGTTCGATCGATGAAGTTAACGTACAGATCATCATGGAACGTCTGGGCGGAGGCGGTCATATGAACGCTTCCGGTGCACAGTTTAACCATACTGATATGGATGAAGCGGTAGCCTGCTTAAAACAGGTGATTGACGAGATGATAGAAGGAGGAGACTTGTAATGAAAGTAATTTTGACAGAAGACGTAAAGTCACTTGGTAAAAAGGGAGAGATTGTAAACGTCAGCGACGGATACGCAAGAAATTTCATCTTAAAGAAAAATAAAGGTGTAGAAGCTAACGGAAAGAATTTAAATGACCTGAAATTAAAGAAAGCGAACGATGACAAGATCGCTCAGCAGCAGTATGAAGATGCCCAGGAACTTGGCAGAAAGATCGAAGCAGGAAAGATTGAAGTTGCGATCAAGATGGGTGAAGGCGGCAGAGCGTTCGGCTCTGTATCTTCAAAGGAGATTGCAGAAGAAGTCAAAAAACAGATGGATCTTACGATTGATAAGAAGAAAGTTCAGTTAAAAGAAGCAATCAGAACACTGGGAACACATACGGTTCCGGTTAAGCTGCATCCAAAGGTAACGGCTGAGCTGAAAGTTGTTGTAAAAGAAGAAGCATAGGAGGAATTCAGGCGTGGAAGAAGCACTCATCAAACGAGTCATGCCACACAGCATCGAAGCAGAACAGTCTGTTGTCGGCGCCATGCTTATGGATAAAGATGCCATCACCACTGCAGGAGAAATCATCAGTGGTGATGATTTTTATCAGGCGTCATATGGAGTGATCTTTGATTCGATGATCGAACTGTTCAATGAAGGGAAACCGGTCGATCTGATTACTTTGCAGGAACGACTGAAGGAAAAAGATGTACCGGCAGAGATTGCCAGTCTGGAATTTGTCAGAGACCTGGTGACAGCAGTGCCGACTTCTGCGAACGTGAAATATTATGCACAGATCGTGGCAGACAAATCTGTGATGCGTAAGATGATCAAATTGAATGAAGAGATTGAAAATATGTGCTATGCCGGAAAAGAACCTCTGGAGTCTATCATGGAACAGACCGAGAAATCCATGTTCCAGTTATTACAGAGACGAACGACCGGCGAATATGTTCCGATCAAGCAGGTGGTCCTGAATGCGCTGGATAAGATTGAAAAGGCATCTAAGAGTAAGGGAACCGTTACGGGAATCCCGACCGGATTCATCGATCTGGATTATAAACTGTCCGGATTCCAGCCGTCGGATTTTATCCTGATCGCGGCACGTCCGTCTATGGGTAAGACGGCGTTTGTCCTGAACATTGCACAGTATATGGCGTTCAAGAAGAATAAAGCGGTTGCCATCTTCAGTCTTGAGATGTCAAAGGAACAGCTGGTAAACCGACTGTTCTCACTGGAATCACAGGTAGATGCACAGTCACTCAGAACCGGTAATATGAAAGATTCCGACTGGGAGAAACTGATTGAAGGAGCAGGTGTGATCGGTCAGTCGAAACTGATCATAGATGATACACCGGGTATCTCCATCTCGGAATTAAGATCAAAGTGCAGGAAATACAAGCTGGAGCACGGACTGGATATCATCATCATCGACTACTTACAGTTAATGACCGGAAGTGTAGGGAAGAGTTCCGAATCCAGACAGCAGGAAGTCTCAGACATTTCCCGTCAGTTAAAGGGACTTGCCAGAGAGCTGAATGTACCGGTCGTATCATTGTCACAGTTAAGCCGTGCGGTAGAAAGCCGTCCGGACAAGCGTCCGATGCTTTCCGACCTCCGTGAATCCGGCGCCATCGAGCAGGATGCGGACGTGGTAATGTTCATCTACCGAGATGAATACTACAATAAAGATTCCGAATTTAAGAAACAGGCAGAAATTATTATCGCAAAACAAAGAAACGGCCCGGTAGGGACCGTTAATCTGGCCTGGTTAGGTGAGTACACAAAGTTTGCGAACCTAAGCAGACAGGAAGATTCGTTTTAGTTTTTTTACTGGACCGGCATCGGCCGAAGCTTTCCGAAAGGATTGCTGCTGGCGGATCAGCTGGTCCAGTTTTTTGAATTCCAGTTCTTCCTGGCGTTCTTTTGCATCCAGAAGAAATGACATCTCCTGGCTGAACATGCTGAGAAGCACTTCGTTGTTATTCTGCAGCATACGCTTTAACTGAAGCTGCTCTCTGGTCCGTCTGATATCCGGGATCAGGGCTTTGAGATCGGAAAGGGAGACACCCTGTTCGTAGAGATCCCTGATACATGCATACAGTCTGGCATCATCTTTGGTCTCGCGTTTGATCTGTTCTAAAGTATTCAAAGCATTGGTATGATTTCCCACATTAGATACCCCCTTATTATAATACTTGTCCCTTATGGGTAAATGTATCATAGCACAGGGGAAAGCACCGATTTCGTCAGAATCCGTCGAGGGAAACAAAAATGTTGAAAAATGCGCAGTACATAAATACTGCGCATGAATTTACCTGAATATGCAAAAGGGGCTGTGAAAAAAGAATAGTCCCCCAAAAAAGAAAGACCAAGAGTTTATA
>ERZ1026874.76-NODE-76-length-65523-cov-11.934991_pt1 | contig 65523 bp, 69 predicted proteins | sample MGYA00380167_ERZ1026874 | MGnify/ENA primary metagenome ERZ1026874 (study PRJEB33269, sample SAMEA4719803) | human gut metagenome | biome: human-associated habitat; feature: organic feature; material: feces | place: Cameroon | collected 2013-10 ...
GGTTCATCGGGCGACTCTGCTCAGATTGGTTCATCGGGCGACTCTGCTAAGATTGATAGCACTGGAGAAGATTCCGTTATCATGTGTGCTGGCAACAGTTCAATAGCGAAAGCAAAGGTAGGCTCATGGATAACTCTGGCAGAATGGAAATGGATTGATGAAAAGAAACGTGATGTTCCAGTATGTGTTAAGACAGAGTACGTTGATGGAGAAAACATCAAGGCTGATACATGGTATCAACTTAAAAACGGAAAGTTTGTTGAAGTTAATGAGTAACTAACCACCCTCTCCTATAAAAGGGAGAGGGTAAAAAGAAGAGAATATGGCACTTAAATGTAAGACTTGCATATACAGAAAGAAGGATATGAAGAAGTTCTTGTTCTATTGCAAGAAAAGTCATATAAGAGTTGGTGAACGAAGAAAGTCTTGTGAGTTGTATGAGCCTAAGTAAAAAGGCGGTAGTTGCAGCTACCGCCTACAAATAGAAGACTAGGACTAGTCCTCAACCCAGAAGGCAAGCATTCTGCCTTTCTTAGGATAAATAACCTTTCCGTTTCTTACAACGTAAGGACGAAAGATTAAGTGTCTTCCGTTTGTTTTTGAATCATTTATCATAACCAAGAAACTATTAAGTTCGCTACCATAGGATAGCTGCAATACCGCAAAACCTCTACAAACTGCGGTACACGAAAAAGCCCCTATGCTGCAACAAAGGGGCTTTGTAAATCTATTGCCATAACTGTTTTAAGTTGTATTTTGTGCAAGAGGTTTACCTTAATAGAGCTTGGTACTCTAAATGATTCGAGTGCAAAGGTAGTCATTTATATGATAATATAAGCAATAACAACGTTAATGAATTTTAAATAGCGGCTAATTTAGACTACTATAAAATAATATATAAATTTATAGTTGATTATGGATAGAAATCAAGCAAAACAGTTATTGCCTATCATTCAGACATACGTAGAAGGAAAAACCATACAAAGCAATGTATTAAAGGTGATACATCACTTTGGTATGACGAAGAAGACCCAAGCTTTGATGAGGATTTTGAGTACCGCATCAAGCCAGAACCAAAGTACCGCCCATTCAAGGACGCAGAATAGTACTGGAATGAAATGCGAAAGCATTATCCATTTGGGTGGGTGAAGTTGAAAGCTACTGGAAAATATTTTATTCAAAAAGCAGTAGGTGATTTCTTAGCTGTAGTTGGTATTGATGATAGACCAACTAGTTATGATAAATTATTCGAGGAATACACCTTTGCCGACGGAATTTCGTTTGGCGTAAAAGTGGAGGAATAGTTATGGCGGCATGGTTAGCAGTTGATAAAGATGGTACAGAATGTATCTATGCAGACAAGAAACCTCTTCGAGGTAAAGACAAGTGGGGTCCAGATTCATGGGACTATCGCTCTGATGAAGCTTTCTATGATTTCGTGGAAATGCCTAAAGGTAGTATAAAGAAACTCATCGGAAGGGAATTATCTTGGAATGATTCCCCTGTAGAATTACATTAATTATTGCTTATGGAAGAAGTTTGGAAAACGATTCCTTGTCTCAAATACTACGAAGCATCGGATTTAGGTCATATAAAAAGAATTGGTGCAACAAAGCCTCTAAAGGGTTCTTGCGACAGAGATGGATATGTGCAAGTTAGACTTTCAGAAAATAATATTCAGTTTACAAAGAAAGTTCATAGACTTGTAGCACTAGCATTCTTAGAAAACCCAAATAATTATCCGATGGTTAATCATAAGAATGAAATTAGGGATGATAATCGTGTAGATAATTTAGAATGGTGTTCTGCGAAATACAATAGTCACTATAGTGCCAAAAACATATATCATGATTCTATTATTCATAGAATGAAGCCAGTGGTTCAATATGATTTGAACTTAAATAAAATCAGAGAATTTGAATCTACAAGAAGTGCAGCAAGAGCTATTTGTGCTACAAATAGCCATATTTGCGAGTGTTGTAATGGCATATATAAGACTTGTAAGGGATATATCTTTAAATGGAAAGAAGATGAGCCAGTCGAACTTAAATAATTGTAGCGTATGATGAAGATAATAGTATTGTTAGTAGCAATCATATTCTTGTGTGTTTCATGCAACGAGAATAAAGGAATTAATGTTCCTAAATCAGACTCTATCAATGATATAAAAGTAGAGAAACTATTTGTTGTGGATGGTATAACCGTATACCGTTTCTATGATGGTGGTAGAGTGGTTTATTTCACCAACAAAAAGGGAGTAGTAAAGGCTCGTCATGACGAATATGACCCTGCAACAAAAACTACGAAAACAAAGGTAGTAGAAACTTTATGTAACGAAGAATAGTTATGTTTAAAACAGATTTACATTCATCATTACTCTTCCTGATGCTTAAACTGGAAGAGGCAAAGAGCAACCCAATGCTAGACAAGAACTTTGTTTCTGCATTGACGGAAGTGCTCAGATATTTCCGTGATAACGGAGAGTTGAAGAAAGCCTATGAAAGCCAAAAGGATTCATTGGCAAACGTAGCCAATAGCGCATGGGGGAAAGCACTGAATGGCTTCATTACCTCAAAAGTGAAGGAAGATGGAGTCGATGCAGAATTACCAGACATTGATTCTATTATAAAGAAACTTACATCTGATGAGTACATCGCCAAGAAAATCAAAGATGTTCTTGGCGATGATATGGCAGACGGAAAAACAAAGAATACAAACAAACAATTAAGCAATGAAATATCCAAAATTTAACGTCAACGAATTTATCGGTGGGCATTTCGAGTATACCACTCCCTGCCCATTCGGCATATACGGCAAGCACACCAACGAAATACTATATGTTGGTAGTCTTGCTTGCCAGCGATGCGAATACTTCCGAGGAATCAATACAGAAGATTGTGTCGTATCTTGTGGAATCGAATAGTTTTAAGAGTGCAGCCTATCTGCATTCTTCTTAATAATTAAGAGAATTTAATATATGAATACAAAGAAAATCTCAATTATTCAGCGTATCAAGGAGAAGTTCCTTGGCAAACAATTCTTTGTTGCGGTTATCGCCAACAAGGGAACCAGTTCCTATTTCGTCAATTCTACCATCTACCGCTCAGAGAAGGAGGTGAAGGCTTACAAGAAGTACATCACTACAGACGAGCGTATGAAACAGAGCTTCGATTTCGTAGGCTATTACGCCTTCCGTTCAAAGTTCGACTTCCGCATACCTCTCAGCGGAAAGCCAGTATCAGTTGAAGAGGCAAAGAAACTGGCAGAGAAGTAATATGGCAAAGATTAAAGACCTCACTGGGCAAAGGTTTGGCAGGCTGGTAGTCTGCCGCCGTGCCCCTGCCGAAAAGGGCGCAAGAAACGGAGTCTACTGGATATGCAAGTGCGATTGTGGCAGAGGAAAGAAAATCCTCAGTTCCGCCCTGCTCTCAGGATTCACACGTTCTTGCGGCTGTCTCCGCAGCGAGAATGCCAAGAGAACCGTCCGCCTGATGCAAGCCGCCAACAGAAAAAGACGTGAATCATCAACGGATAAAGTAAGCATTTCATAAATTCAACGTATATTTGCAAAATGAAATTCAAGTATTTAAAAGATAAAGTTAAAGCCTTCTGGCACCGCAACAACTTTGTAGTGCTCGATGGAAGAACCAACTCGGTCACTCTCTCAAAGGGTATCTACGACCACATCATGCGAAAGGAGCGCACAGATTACTCAATCCTAGTCTTCTTTCTCCTAGAAGAGAAACACTACGGATTCTGTATGCGTGAAGACTGGGAGGAACTTCGCAGAACCAACACCAACTACACGCAGCTTCAGTTCAATCAGGAACACAAGAAGGTAGGATTCAGAACAGACCTTCCATCCGTCACTGGCATCCTAGACGATTACCATCTGCCACTCGACAAGATGGTTCGTCTATCCTGCATCCCTCGTCTGTCAGGCAAGGGAGAAACATATTACGAAATCATTCCACCAAAATCAAACACATGGCAACAAGACAAGATGTAATATTTCAAGGCTTGACTCACTCACCGTCCGACTATAATTGTCAGGATGGTGAGTTGGCAACCTGCCTCAACCTCATCAACGAGGATGGGGCACTCCACCCTATCCACCAGCCAGTGGTAGCCGAGCAGAACATCACGCTGGATTCAGGCGACACCATTGAACTAGTGCACAAGGTAACACACGATGAAGCGATTCACTCCCACTACATCATCCGAAAATCAGATGATACTTGGTACTGGCTAGAAAAAGGTAGAGGCGGAACCAAGAACACCATCAACCTCAACGGATTCCACGTCAATGCCGTCACAGCAGTTGGCAATATCCTATCATTTATTGGCGATAGTAAGATATTATATTGCTATTGGGATAATGGGGTTTATCGTGTTGTCGATTTTACGGAGGTAACTTACGATGCAAAACTAACACGCACATCATTCAAAATGAGCGTAGATAGTTGGGTTAAAGATAACACTATCACCGAACAAGGATATACTCTTCCTTTAGAGGATTTTAATACTTTTGGATTTCCTGAGGAACTAGGAGAAAATGTGACCACTAGACTTTTCGCCAGTCAGGATGCCTATGTTAACAAATACATGGACTCTTATTCCTTCAAATACATACAATTTGCTATCCTTGCAATCCAACTATATGATGGCTCATACATACAAATTGGCAACCCATTTATACTTGCCCCAAAGGAAAAAATAGAGGATAGTATAGGATTCCGCTGGTCTTATACAGATGGTGGAATGACAAGTGGAAATCTTACTCTTACTTATGAAGCAGATAATATATATGCTACATATAAAGGTCAAGAAATAGATAACTACGAACTTTCCGTAAAGATTAAAAATATTGACGAATACAAGACTTTGATAAAAGGGGTTGACATATTTATTTCTAACACTTTGTTTCCTTACAATACGAATGGCAATATCATTGCTAAAGAAAATTATTTCTATTTCCGCAATGATAAAGGACGTATGAAAATATCGGATTATTCGTATATAAATGGTAGATATCAAATTGGTGTTAGAAACTATCATTACCAACCATATACAGAAGAAGAGATTTACGAGAAAATCGACAATTTATCCTTCTACAAGAGTACCAGTTTTTCTTTTGAAAACGTCAAGGATGGTGTTTCCAAAAAACTCAAAAGGGTTTTAGGCACAGAAGAAAGTTTGCCTTTGGCAGACCTTCAAAGAGAATCGTATGGTGCAATGTGTGCCATAACATATAACAACAGATTGCATCTTGGAAATGTTATGTCTTCCATCACCACCCGATGCAATAATGGTAATGGATATTATTCTCCAGTTGTACCAAACAAGAGTCTTGTTGAGGATAGTTATCAGTTCTTGTATAGATATGAACCTAAGGGACAGTTCAATGGAAACTACATAGACAACTTCGGCACAGACCAAGATGGTAGCAACTGCATAGATAAGGTATGCCAAGTAGTTTCTAAAGTATATCTAAAAATAAACAACAAGGATGAAGTTTTTTCTTATTACGATGAACTTCATTACCCTCTTCCACCTATTCTTTCTTTCCCTTCAAACAAGGCGAAAGTAATTGATTTACTTATCAGAATCCTAGAGAGAGGTGTTTACTCTTATTATAAAAAGTCATTCAGTTTATACGAGAGCGAAACATTTGGTTTTAACTATGCGGTCAATTATTCAAATGGAACATTCTGCCCTATCCAAGCTAACGATGTTACTATGAACTACGAGAGTTGGACGGTTACTATAACCCAAGATATATCGTGGAAGAAAATATCAGAAGAAGAGTTTAATCAAGAGAAAGCGAGCGTAAAAGAATCCACTATAAATGGCAGCAGAACACCATCATTAGTCAAGGTGAGTGAAGCTGAGAACCCTCTAGTCTTCCCTGCCAAGAATAGTGTTCAGGTTGGTTCTTCTATCATAAATGCACTTGCAGCCAACACTAGACCAATCAGTGAAGGTCAGTTTGGTGATGCGCCACTCTACGCTTTTACCGATGAAGGTGTTTGGGTTCTGATGCTGGGAGAAGAAGGAACCTATATTGCCCGACAGCCAGCCAATAGAGATATTTGCTCCAACCCGAAGGGAATTTTGCAGATAGATGATGCAGTTCTGTTCCCTACAGAGCGAGGTATCATGATGCAGCAGGGCAGGGAATCCGTATGTATCACGGACGTGCTCGATGATTATCCCTTCAATTTCCTCACGATATACTCCCACTCCGTCAAGGATAAGACTTATCCCAACAAACTCCTTGCGCTGGGTAATATTCCTGAGGATGATGTGAAGTATGTCAAGTTCCGAAGATACCTCGTTGATGCTGATATGATTTACGACTATTACGATGCCCGAATCATCCTCTTCAATCCGAACTACTCCTACGCTTACGTTTACTCGTTAAAGAGTAAGATGTGGGGAACCATGCACAATGTGTTCAACAAGCGTGTCAACATCTACCCAGATGCCTACGCTACCGACAAGGAAGGAAAGATACTCAATGTATACGTAAAGGAACCTACCGATAAGGTTTCCTATTTCCTCTGTAGCCGTCCGTTGACTCTTGGGCAGGAGGTTCACAAAACCATGTTTAACTGCATCACAAGCGGATATTTCGGTGACTTCGGGGCAAACAAATGCGGCATGGTGCTATTCGGAAGCAACGACTTGATGCACTGGTTCTTCATTGGCTCATCCACCAACATGTTTCTCAGAAACCTTGTTGGTTCACCATACAAGTATTTCCGTATCGCATTGATGGGCAGTTTGGATGCCAACGAGTCTATCAGCACGCTCCACACCGATTTCCAACCACGTTTACAAAACAGACTTAGATAATTATGGCAGAATATACATTATTAGCTTTCGATTCGACGAGAGCAAGAAAAGGTGCATCAGTAGGCTATATGGATGCTAACCAAAAAGTGCATATAGCTACAGAAATAGTGTTCTATGAAGTAAGAAAGTCAAACTACTTCGGCTACATCATGTTAGACGGAGAGCAATATGAGTTTTTTGCAGATGGCTATTTTTACATAAATGGAAATAAACAATTACTAAAGATTGTCGACTCCACCATCACTCAAACCACTGGTACGAAAATCGTCAAGGAGACGGATTCCAATGGTTCCAGCTATGCCCGACCATACAACCCTGTCAGCGCAGCAGCAGAAGACGAGGCAACCAGCGAAGGCGAAACAACGGAGCCTGATAACGTCTTCTCCATCGCCACCCTACAGCCGAGAGAGGAAGTAGCCATGAGCTGCCTCAACGCAATGCTAAGCCACTACGATACTCCGCTCAACATTGATAACACAAAGATTAAGCAACTTGTAGGCAAGTCTTATATGTTCGCTCAGGAGTTCATCAATCAGGCTGTACTCTATCGTGAGAAGGAGACAACATCTTCTACCGCAGAGAGCAACAAGTACGCATCAATAGATGCCAACTCGCTCAGCAGCGACACCGATAAACTGCTCTATAACATCGCCACCGCCATCATCAACTTCATGGCTCAGGATAAGAATCAGTATGCCGAGCAGCAGAAGAACGGATTGAAGGTCAACGCTGAGGTTAACGGAACCATCACCACCAAGCAGGAATCTTCTGGTGGCTCTAGTGGAAACACAGAAAACGTATAAATTTCTTCCTACATATCATTTAAATTAAAAAACAATAAAGGGTAGCCGTCCGTGATGGATAGCTACCCTTGCTTTTTGCGTTAACCTAAAACGACTAATATACTAAAATGGATGCAATGCAATTCTTACCCTACCAGCCGAGCGGTTGCTGGCATCCTTAATCTTCTGCTTCTTATCCTCAGCCAGTGCCCAGAACCTGTCCGCACCATCAGGAAAAACAATCATCAGCCATTCGTATAGGCATTGGTTCACGATATAATCATGAATATATACCGTCATGGTATGCACGCTGGTCTTCGAGAATCCGTTTGGCATCCTCAATGCCAAGTAATAGGCTTCCTCCTCATTCGTAGGCGAGCCGATACATTCTGCCCATTCGTTCGAGTCGAAGCCGCCACAATACATTTCCACCTTGGTAAAGCGGAAAAGCATTTCCCTGCAATCCTCCACCGCTGAATCCAATATCCTAGCCAGTTTATCACGGTTGCCTTCCTCAGACACGTCAAACACGTTCTTTAGCTGCTTGGCATTCATATCTTTCTGACTGGCATAAGAGTCTGCAAAAGCAAAAGCCGTATTCTTGATGTCGTATACCAACTCCTTCTTTTCCAACTCTATCATCACTTTATATCCCTTGTTGCAATGTTTCATATCCTGCCCTCCTATCTTGTTGGTCTTTTACGCATATAGAGTAAAGCATCCATCTTATCCAGCAAAGCGTTTTCCTTGCTGAGATATTCGTTCGCCTTATCCTTATATACTAATAAGCACCATTCTGCTACTATCTTGTTTACTACATAGCCGAAAGCCGTAGCCTCCAAGGTCTTCGCCAACGAACCCTTGAAAAGTGTGCTTACTCGCAGCCCGAAGATTTCCTCTTCATCCGAATCACTCTTCTCTGTAACAAGCACGCTCCCCAACGCTGCCGAAACGTCACCAATGGCATCAAGCCAAAAGCCTTCCAGCATTTCCCTATCCGCAGCCGTCACAAACATTTGGTCATACAGACTCTTGCCGTTGGCATCCAAGTTCTTGCCACCGATGTAAGCCGTGGTCTTCGCCACCTCCTCATACACCTTATCTCTGTTGATTGATATTCGTATATCTCGCATTCTTGAATCTCCTATAAATGTTAAACCCCAGCAATACCAGCAGCACGCAGGTAGCACCCATCGCCCATGCGGCATACTCCAATTCAAACTCCTCCCACTTTGTCAGCTTCCGCTCCACTGGGTAGGGAACCCTGATGGTATCAGCCCTAGCGATAAACCGAAAATCCTGCTGCTGATTGCTCTCCAAGTTCATCTTCTCCAGTTGGAAGAAGTCATAGATATATTCCCAATGCCATCGGTCGGTGAAGATGGTATCGCCTACTTGTCTTGTTGCCACGCTATCCCTTACATAGATGCTGTCACGCTTAATGATGGAATCCCATCTAAGCGTGTTCTGTTTTGTTTCAGCCCTGAAACTATCTGTTTCATAGCGAGAAACACTTTGTTTCATCGTGTGGAACGAAGACCTGCATCCTGCAAACAGAAACACCGCCAGCAGTCCAACGATAACCGCCAGCGCAAGTCTGCTCCACAACTGCTCATCATACCATCTTATCCTCATAAGCCAACCTATTTAGATTCCACCTCGAAAGCCGCCAAAGCCCTCTTCAAGTACTTGCGTCTGTTCTCCAATCCGTAAGTGCCGCCATTGATGGTCTTGGTGATAGCAACGTAACTGCCACTATCAGCCAGTTTGTTCAAGCCGTGCTTCCACCACCACCACATGGCACTCTTGGTAGCGTATCTTGGCTGCTCCAGCAACTCAGGATGCTCCATAATATCGTCAGTCACCTCTCTGCTGTTCTGCAAAGCCTGATAGTTCGCCCTGCCAGTAATCTGAATCAAGCCCCTGCCACGATACTTGTAGCCGTCACCATCTTTCAGGTTGCCAAGCATATTCTTCAACTTGCCCACATCATACTTGTGGAAATAGTTTCTGTTGCCGAGTTCCTTGGTATATCTCAGTTCACCGCTCTCATGCGCTATCTGAGCCAAGAAATGAGCCATGCGCTTAGGAGTGTCTATTTGATACGTATCGGCATAACCATTGATGTAAGGCAGAAAGGCATCCACCTTAGCCTTCGCATTCGGCATAATCGCCAAAATCTGTTCTCTTGTTACCTTCATATTATTTGCTTTCCTTTACTTGTTTCAACATATTTGCGAGTTCGTCCTTCACCTTACTCTCAAAGTTACCTAATTTGGTCTTAAAATAAATGTTTACCCCGAATATTGCCCCAGAGTAAACCAACGCTTGGCTGATGTACCAGAGCACACCATCCGAAATAATATAGTTGTTCAGAAAGAATGATAGGAAGGCAAGGACGATGCCGCTCACTACCATTCCAATGGCTGTACCATATTGCAATCCTTCACGTACGTTTGGAGTCATTTCTTATCTTTTTATACTATTAACATTAATAATATGCAAAGATAAGAAATGATTCCCAATAAGTTACTTTATCCGTTTATTGTGTGCCATATTTTGCTGGTAGGATGCAAGCAATCAGGGTCTTGCAGATACTCTATAGCCATCAATACCACCATTTCCTTCAATTCCTCAGCATCCTTGCTATATCGCTCCAGCAGCAGATGATGGTCACTTCTCAGAAGATTCATAGTCACTGCCAAGTCATAGATGGTGTAGTCTGAAATATCATCCTGATGCTTGTTGAAAGCATCCCTTATCTCCTCGTCCGAGAAGAATGGAGCCATGTGCTTGGTTCCGTCAGCATCCTCATACCACATCTTGCTGATGGCATCATCGGCAAAGTGCTTGTCAAAATGCTCTTCGCTCAACACACCATACACCATCGCACAAAGATGATGCTCTTCCACATCGCTCAACTTGCATGAAAGATACTTGCCGACAGCCTTAGCTACTGCCAACATCTGTTCAGGAGTCAACTCCTGCTGATACTTTTCTACGAAACCTACAAAATCCATAATATAAAAATTAAAAGTTTATGATGCCGCAAAGATACAAATATCTTTCATGCAGCACCATAAACTCGTAGATATTCCTGCATTTATCTGAATATCAAACAAATACAGTTACGATAAAAGCACCTCCTTTCTTTATTCGTCCTTAAATTTAATTCTCTTCTCTCCGCCCCTCGTCCAGATGTCGCTTTTCTTGCGTTTCGACACCTTGCCGAGTACGTCATTCTCGTAAAGTTCGGGCTTGTCTTCCCTACCTTGGGTCTCCGTAGCAACACCACCATTCGGGTTGCCACCTTGGTTGGCATCAGGCTTCCCGTTGCCATACCATTTCTCATCACTTGGTTTGTCTGCAATCATAACTATAAACTATAAACTAAGCAGCAAGCGGTGGATTCTGTCCGTCAGGACTCACCCCCTGTCCGCTCATCATCTGCTGCAACATCGCCTGAGCCTTCGGATTGCTCTGTGATGCCTGAGCCACTTGTGCTTCAAGCTGAGGAGAGAATCCTTGTGGAGTTTCGCCATTCTTGATAGCTTCCTGATTAGATGCCACCGATTGCAGCAACTCCTCTCCAAATGGGAAGTCACCTACCTGCAACAACTGCTCCAGCGTGATAGCCTGATTCTGCCACAAGGTCATAAGGAACTCGTTCGCCATCTGTCTATATACAGGAGTAGCCGTACTTTCCGTGATGTTGATGTCAAACTCCACGTCTCTAATCTTCTTAGGGTCGTAGCGCACAATCTGTCCTGCTCTGCCAACTATATTGAAGTTGCGAGCCACGTCATAGTACTGCTGCATATTCTTCACGGTCTTGTATGCACCATCAATGATAAACTGGCTGAAACTCTCCAAAATATCAAGCAGCGACATAGTGGCATTCTGAGTCTGCTGGGCATAAAGCGAACCGCTCGTACCCGATACACCCGGCTTCCCTTGCAGCGCACCGTTCACTCCCGATATATCCTCGAAGAACTTTAACTGATAGCTGAGTAAGTCACCGATACCGATATTCGTAGAGTTGTTCGCCACTTGCTGAGGAACCTGACCACTCTTGTTTGGCTTATACCTGACAACACCATTGAACCTACTCCACTCATCGCAGAAATCATCCCAACTCATATCATCAGGCAGACAATCCTCAGGACAGAGCAGCACACCCTTGGCACTCGCACGCATGATGAAGTCATACATGGTGATAAGTCGGTTCACGTATCTCTGCTGGTCAATCACATCTTCCACGAAGCTGTGAATCTCGCCATCAATGAATGGATAGAACTTAAAGCAGTACGGATGCTCACCATGTGCATAAGGAGTCTCGCCTTCTCTCAGGATGTCACCGAAAGGAGAAAGATAGTAAAAGTGCCAGTAATCATCCATAAACCACTCAGCTTCAATCAGAGGAATATCCTCTTCCATCATACCAGCAGCCATACCTCTTCTGATTCTGTCTCTGTTCTCAGCATCTACAATATCAGCCTTATCCTCAATATCAATCTTGAAATCATCGCCATTGTTGTAGTCATGACATCGGTATCTTGGTTTACTCTCCTTGCGCCAAACCTCAATCACTCGGCAGAGCGAAGGGTTGGCAGGATTCATGAAGTCAATGGTCTTAGGGTCGAACTCACCGAATCGCTGGGTGCAGTCTGCAATCACGAAATCTCGGTTAGCCGCCAGTCTGTAAATCTCCTTCAACTTCCGAGCCTCAGCAGGAGACTTGGCAAACTCTCGCAGCACATTGCCGATGGTAATGTCATGCACCTCACCCAAACAACTCACGTCCCAGCCACGGAAATCCCTCATATTGTTGTCTATGAAGAAATTGTTCGGGTTCACATAGTCCGTCCAGCAATCCAACCTGCCCCTTCGCCATCCATACTTCTTCTTGTAGATGGCAGCACCGCTAATCAGGAACTCTTCCATGGTTCGTGCATCCAGTTCCGTCTCTCGGTTCAGTTGTCGGTTACATTGCAGCACCACGCTCATGGTCTCGCCATACCGCTTTTCATCCTTATCTCTAGCGTTGCACGTAGGTTCCTTGCTCTGGGAGCGGTACACTCCCAGCACATTCTTCACCAACCTTCTGATAAGGTTATTCTTCAGCGGTTCGCTACCCTGCTCACGGATATAGTCTTCTTCCCTGATACGCTTAGTAAAGCCACACTTGCTTTTAAACTCAATGGTATCGCCCCACTGGTCACCATAGCAGTATCGCTTGTTTCTCAGTCTTCGCTTTCGGAAGTTATCCATGTTGTTGTAGTATCGTTGAGCCTCCAGCAAGATAGAGAAGGCACGCTCGTATGGCTTGTCAAAGCGGTTCTTGGATGCCTTCACGCTATCCAGTTCATCCTTATCAAGCACCCTGCTCAACGATAGCAGTTTGGTTTCTTCTTTCTTCTTTGCCATAGTTTATGATGTTTCTGTAGGTTCAACAATATGTGCCAGCTTCCGAGCCACCCCAAGCAATCCTCTTGCTGAATCGCTGTCACCAAGACTCACGCAGACAAGATAGCCAGCCATATACACGATGGAATCCTTCAAGGTTTCAGGCAGCGTAATCTTCTCTTGGCTGATAATCGGCATACACACGCACGATAACACCACCGTAGCCTTGTCACTCCTGCTGGTATACAACTCCAAGAACCGATCGCCATCGCTGTGAATCAACGCTGCAATAGGTCGCTCAGGATTTCCCCTTACCCCGAATCGGCTACCCTGCATCTTGTAGGCATCATCATCCTCGGTGATAACCTGAGCCGAACGTTGCCAGTCACTAGCCTTCACGCTCAGCAGCCTAATCATATCCGATGGAAGATACATGGTTCCCACATAAGCCCCATAAGACGCTTGCCAAGATACGTCAAGAACCTCGAATCGCTGACCATCCAGCATACTTGCAGGAGCATCCTTCAATATGATTCTTGCTGCATCTACTATCTTACTCTGAATCAACTCGCCTTGTGACAAGGTATCAGAATCGGCAGGAGTCAGCAAGCCCGAAGTCTCTTGGTTTCTGTCCAAGAGCACCTTCACTTCTTTCACCAGTTCAGATACAGCATACGTACTCATTATTCCAGTCCTTCTAGTTCAACACCCTTTTCCTTGGCAATCTCCAAGATGTCTTCCTTGGTCTTCATCTTGGAACGGCTCACACCATAGGTCTCAGCCAGATAGTCCTTGGCATCCTCAAAGTCTGTCACAACGTGAGTCTTCTTCTCGTCAACCACCTTCTTCTTGGTCTTGGCAGCAGCCTTCTTCTTTGCCTCAGCAGCTTCCTTCTTCTCGTCAACGGTCTCCACCAAGAAGAACTTGTCCTTGAACCAATAATGAGACTCGATAGCTTTCTGTACCTTTGGGTCTCTTGTCATATAAATACTACTACCCATTGTCTTACCCTCAAAGACAATGCGCATTCGCTCGTTACCTACCATAACGCTGAATGCCAAATCCGAACCAGCCTGATATTTCTTAAACATGATTATACCTTATTATATATGTGTTATTAAAAAAGGGATGGGGCTAGTGCCCACACCCCTCACTATTTGATGAATAAATTTGCAAATCTACTTGCTTTTAGGCAGCAGCCTTGGTCTCCTCTGTATCAGTTGCACTTTCTGTTGCAGGAACCGCAGCAAGGCGCATACGAGCATGAGCCTTAGGGTACTTCAAGTACAGACAAGCGACTTCCTGAATAACCACTGCATCGGTGTTACGGATGCCAGCCTTCTTCAAGTCGAGCACGTTACGAGTCCAAGACAAGTATACTCGCTTAACCAAGAACTCAGGGTCAAGAGCAAAGCCGCAGTCGCTCATATCGAAAAGGTCAAACAACTCAGAGTGAATCATCAGAACCTCACCGAAGTCAGTCTCCCAACTCTTGAACTTCAAGTTCCAAACCTCTACGGTGTCCTTCAAGCGGAACTTATCAGACTTAATCTTACTGAACGCACTCACGAATGCAGAACCAGCAATAATTACCTTGCGCTTGTTGCCGATACCAGTACCCACAAACAAGTCCTTGGAAATGTCAACCAACTCCAAATCTGTAATCACTCGCTCATTCTTATTGTAGCCATTCGTTACCTCGTCAGTAGTAGCAATATGACCTACCTCAATGTCCTTACCTGCCATCCACCAGATACCCTTGGTAAACCACTGAGTCGAGTTATTCTTGGTAGTATGCTTGATGCAAGCCATATCACCGAAGAGATAAGTGCCTTCCATCGCAAGACGCATATCGTAGATGCTATCCTCCTCGATGTCAGAGAAGTCCCAATCTACTCGCTTAGCAGCAATCTTGTTGAAGGTACTCTCCTCAACCTGAATCATGAAGTTCTGACAATACTGAGTATCAGAATCAGGAAGGTTGTTGAAACGACCAGTCTGTACGTCCAACTCACCGCAACTCTTCGCCATGCGGATAAGTTTCTGACCCTTCTTCAAGGCAGGAATACCGATAGGCTGTTTCTTAACCAACTTACCATTTACAGCAAATACAATAGGGAATCCCTCAGTATCTTTACCGCAAACACAAAGTTCCAAATCAGGAGTAGGCTCATCAGTAAGGTCTGCATAAGCCTTACCTTCATAATTGGTAATCGCCTTAATACCTACGACTCGGATGGTATCATCCAGCGTAAACATTTCAGGGTCTTCTACCTTCAATACCATAGATGTACCAGTACTCTCCAAAGTTGTCTCCTTCACGGTAGTCTTGATTGGACGTGTACCGATACTCCAGTATTCTACAACAAACGAATCAGCAGGCTTGGTTGTCGCATAACGTGAAATCTGGTCAACTGGAGTAGCCATCGGGCGAATCTTGGTAATCTTGTCGTTGATGTCGTTCTCGTAGAACTCAATACCATTCTCGTTAAAGTGCTCACGCCCCCTAGTTTCGGTGGCAATACCATCATCCTGACGGGCTGCACCACCATTGCCAGCATCATCGGCAGCAGTAGCACCACCAGCTTCCGCAGGGTGACCGCTATCGGTACTACCGCCATCAGGCAGAGCCGCCTCAGCCATGATAACCTGACCATTCACTCCAAAAATAACTGACATAACCATCAGGAAGATGGAAAGCAGCCGATTAAATGTACTTTTCTTCATTGTTATTCTGAATATTAATTAAACATTATATATTATCTTTTCACCTTGTCGAATTATCTAATGTGTATTCTCTTCTCGTTGCCACGCTCCCAGATATTACCCCTACGTGATACCCTGCCAAGCGCACCAAGGTTTGGCTGGTTATCCGTCTGCTTGGTCTCTGCATTGGCAGAATCAAGGTCGGCAGTACCATCGCCCTTCTTTCTCAGTTCAAGGTTCTTGACGTGTTTGCTGTTCTTGCCACGAACCTCACCCTCATGTGCCGCATCCGCCACATCAGTATCATGGTTCTTTGCCTTGATGAAAGCAGTAATCATATCCTCAGTAAAGATACCTCTCACTACATTGTTCATCGTCTGAAAGCACTGGTCGATGGCTTCATTCACCGCTTCCTCGCCATACTTCTCCTCCAACTTATCGAACACCGCATAGCTGGAAGGCATGTTCTTGTCATACTCCTCCTGCAATTTCTTGCCGTTGGCAGCATTCTGCAAGAACTCCGACTGAGCCGATGCAATCTCATCCGCATTGTCAGGGTCAGAATAGTAGTCAATGGCATCCTCGCCATGAGTACGAATCAACTCGGCATAAGGACTCTTGCCAGCCTTCATCGCTTGCAGGAAGGTAGCCGCCTCAGGGTCACTACCCAGCCAATCGCCCATCGCCTTCTCGTTATCCTTGTAACCCTGCAAAGCCTTCTGGTCGGCATCATAATCATCATTGATGGCTCCATACATAGCTTCATCATCCGCATACTCCGTATCAGGGTGTCGGGTCTTCAAACGCTCCAAAGCCAAGTCTCTCTTGGTCTTCGTATCTTGCTGTTTTGCAGCACCAGCATTCTGCTCAATATTTGTATTTTCGTCCATATATATATGTGTAAATTTATAAATCAATGCCCAAAATTAATGCTTTTTCCCGAAAAACCTCTTTTATCCGTTAATTTAGTATAATCGGATGCGACTAATTCAATACTTTTTTGTATATTTGCAGTGTCAGATATGAAATATAAGGATTCACGATGCTATTTTATACAGGAACGTGACGCTGATTTATTGAGTGCTTACCAAAAGATTATCAAGGTAAGAGACAATATCAGGCTCTCAGAGATTGAGCAAAAGCTAGCCCAGTCTCCGAGCAGGAGATTTTGGGTCTCCGAAGACCGTGCTTATATAGTCATATTAGACTTACTCAAAGGAAAAACTCTCGATAACATGATACCCACCCGAAAGGCTATGTATCAGGAGATTTTCAGGCGGTTCCAGATTCATAAGAGTAATGAGCCGCAACTTAGCAACATGGAAATCATCAAACGTGTATGTGCTGAAAAAGCACCCAGTTTCTATTTGACTCCTCAAAGCATACACGTAATTCTTAGCAGGGTGAGAAAGGAGGAGAAGCAAAGATGCTACGAGAGACGAAAGAAAAGATTGCGCTTTATGCTGGGTACATTATAATAATGTGTATCACCTTTCTAGGCTATGATGGCATGGGTCTCTCAGACGGTTGTTCTATTCAGAACCGACTAAGCTACCCTTTCTTACATCAGAACATCTTTCATGCAGCCATCAACCTTTATGTCTTCCATCAATGCTACCGAGCCATCCCTTGCGGCATTGGTCACATGGTGGCATTCTATCTCATAGCCATCAGCTATCCCTTCACCTCATCCATACCAATCATCGGTCTCAGCGGCTTTATCTATGCTTACATGGGCTTCATCGCCCCCTACGTGGAGAATAAGGTAAGATACAATCTCACCATTCTCCTATATATCTGTGTTGGAATCTTCTTCCCTTGCATGGCAGTTGGAGTCCACATCTATTGCTATGTACTTGGTCTGTTGTGGGGTTATCTAAATGCACCGCTATGCCAAGACAAATAACCGTCAAGTTTACAGGTGCCGAAGACAAGCATATTTTTGGCATCCTGCAAGAGAACGAGAAACGAATCAAGGAAATCAACACACCATTCAATCCCATCAAGGGTGAAGGTTGTGGAGATAAGCGATTCCTGCTCTTCCTTCCCGACTTCCCGATACAGAGACAGCAGCTTCCAGTTTCTATGAAGAAGATTCCGCTCGTCAAGATGCTCATTGAATTGGGTAGCTGCAAGGCAGTAATAGAGGAACTGCACAAGGATATAGACGAGCCATACAATCTAGAAGAAGAGTTGGAGCAACTGGTAGAGCAGTTCACTCGCATCAGAATGAAGCACGACCCCTTCTTCTTCTTCGCCACATTCATCTATATCAAACCGAAAGGTGGAGGTCTCCCCTTCCGTTTTGTGCTCAGAAGACCGCAGCGCAGATTGCTCAGGTGGCTGGAGGAGCGAAGAAAGAAGAATCGCCCTATCCGTCTCATCCTGCTGAAAGCCCGACAATGGGGAGGTTCTACGGTCATTCAGATGTACTTCCTCTGGCTGCAACTCATGTGGCAGAAGGGTCTCAACTCGCTCATTATTGCTCAGGTCAAGGACACCGCAGAAACCATCCGAGGCATGTTCGATGAAGCGTTGAAGGAATTTCCAACCAAGTTCCTGCACGAAATGGGCGAAGTATATTCCGATAGCGAGCCTAAGTTTGTGGGAGTGGGAACATCAGGAAACGTGAAGAAGGTTCCTCAGCGATTCTGCAAGATTAAAGTGGGTTCCATGCAGAAACCTACTTCTGCCAATGGTGAAGATTACAACCTCATCCACTGCTCAGAGGTAGGATTGTGGGAGAAGACAGAAGGTAAGTCTCCTGAAGAGGTCATACAGAATGCAACCAATGGTGTGCTCTACCGACCATACACAATGATTGTATATGAATCAACCGCCAATGGTACTGGAAACTTCTTCCATCAGGAGTGGCTGGCAGCAGAGAAAGGTGATTCTGTATTTGAGCCGTTCTTCGTCCCTTGGTTTGAGATTTACGACCTCTACCATCTTGACTTCGAGAGCAAGAAAAAGAAAGAGGAGTTCGCCAAGTGGCTATACGAAAACCGCAACAACACCAACACGATGTCGAATCGTGAGGAGCCAGTAACTTATCTTTGGAAGTTGTGGCAGATGGGAGCACCATTGGAAGCACTCAACTGGTATATCGTGGAACGCAAGAAGTTCACTGACCACGGAGATATGGCTAGCGGATTCCCTTCTGACCCAGTAGAGGCTTTCAAGCACTCAGGAGCCAAGGTATTTGCAGAGGAGAAGGTTGACCAGTTCAAGAAAGGATGCCGAGCACCTAAGTTCATCGGCGATGTGTATGGTGATGGCTACAAGGGCAAGAAGTGCCTACAGAATGTGCGGTTCTCGGAAGACAAGACTGGGCAGTTGTGGATATGGAGCAAGCCTGAGTACTTTGACGATTGCAAGGTAACCAACCGCTATCTGGTTGTCGTGGATATTGGCGGTAGAGGTAGCAAGGCAGACTGGTCTGTTATCTGTGTCTTCGACCGCTATTGGATGATGGAAGGCGGCAAACCATACGTGGTAGCCCAATGGTACGGACACATAGATATGGACTTGCTGGCATGGAAGGCTGCTCAGATAGCAAAGTTCTACGACAATGCCCTGCTGGTGATTGAATCCAACACCTTGGAGACGAAAGACAAGGAGCACATCTTGGAAGGTGGCGACCAGTCTGAGTTCATCCTGAATCAAATCAAGGATGAGTACGATAATCTCTATGCACGCAAGCAGAGCGAAGCAGACATCAAGGAAGGTCTTCCACGCAAGTACGGATTCCATACCAATGTGGCAACCAAGCCAATGGTTATCTCAGTATTGGTTCAGGTAGTCAGAGAACATCTATACGTTGAGCGAGACCAGCGATGCCTGAACGAGTTCCTTACCTACGAGCGTAAGAAGAACGGAGCATACGGAGCCATTGACGGAAAGCACGATGATTTGCTCATGACCAGAGCCATCGGACTCCACATCTGTTTCAACGAAATGGAAATGCCAAAGATGATTTATTATCAGACAAGAGTTATGAGAAAAAAGGTTTCTGTTTCGGCAGCAACCATCATATAGTTTCAAACAAATAATTACGATTATGAAAGTAACAAAGATTATCAAGCGCATCAAGTGCGAAATCATGTACCGCCAAGCTACGGCTAAGGCAGACTACGCATCAAAGAAGAACCACGGTGAAATCTTCTATGTCCTTCCTACGCAGAAGGGCAACCTCATGATTATGAACCGCTCACTTTTCGAGGCATTCAAGAAGACCAAACTGGTAGACAACGACATGAAGGTCAGAGACCTCTTCAAGGATTGCGTCTACCATACCAACTGCAAGAGCGACAGAGGAAAGCGCAGCCGCAAGCGCAAGTTCCTCCGCTGGAAGGGCTTAATCTAAAATTTTTCTGCCCTAAATAAACGGATAAAAGATAGGTAGAGAAAATTCTGTCTATCTTTGCACTATTATTAATAATGTGTATCAAATATGATTTATAAAATTGTACAAGGCAACGCTTTCAAACTCCACATCTTGGTGAGAAAGATGGATATGTCTAAGGAGTTCAACCGCTTGGTTGACTTCGATATGACTAAGGCATCCGACATCAAGGTGGAACTGCAATGCTGTTTCGATGATTCCATCATCGTGCCCACATCCATCGGTGGCATAGAGCATAATGTGCTGGTGTGCAATATCCCTTCCACCCTAGACATCGGCAACTACAATGTAGTCGTATCATGGAACTACGATGGTTATGCGATGAAGAGTGTAGAGCGAAACATCTTGCAGATTATAGAGACCAATCATAGGGTCAAGGTTCCTTGTGGAGTCTTCCAAGGCGAGACGGTTGGCATGTTCGACCTTCGCTACTACATGGTCACCAAGAACCAGTCTGACTGCACCTTTGTCTACTCACTGGATGATGTTACCCTCTCCTCTACTCCTGCCACATTGAAACTGGGCGAGAAGTATGAAGCAACACTCACTCCAGCCGAAGGATTCAATCTCGGTTTGGTGAAGGTAGTCATGGACGGAACCGACATCACAAGAGAAGTCTACAAGGATGGCAAGATAGAGATTCCAGCCGTATCAGGTTACGTAAGCATCATGGCTAATGGCGATGATAACATCTACTATTACGGAGCCACCGCAGCCAAGGACATGTGCCAGTTCAACATGGAAGACCTCACCAAGGTTGTGGGCGACATCGTAGACAAGTCTATCAACATCACCACCACCAAGGAAAAGCCATACATTTGGTTCGCCAGCCGTGTTCCAGTAGTCTTCTATCAGTCAGGACTCACCGCATCCCTCTACTCCACCAAGATAGGCGACATCTACTATTACTGGACTGATGAGTTGAAAGCAGGAGAATATATATATAACGCAAAATTAAAATAATATGGCAAAAGAAACCGTTTATAACAACATGCTCGTAAGTGGAGCAGCCGACGAAACCTTGACATACACTAGGTATGTTAAGGATGAGAGTTCGGGTAAATCCACCAAGGAGCTTCTTGACGAGAAGGTCAACAAGACCGACCAACTCGGAACTACGCAGATTGCCGACAAAGCCGTTACTACAGAGAAGTTGGAGAATGAATCGGTAACTACCGACAAACTGAATGCCGCATCCGTCACCACAGACAAGGTAGCTGATGCCAACATCACCACCTCAAAACTTGCCGACTCATCCGTTGAGACCGAAAAAATCAACAACAAGGCAGTAACCACGGATAAGTTGAACGATTGCGCAGTAGACAACTCCAAACTCTCCCCTAATGCGGTAACTTCGGAAAAGATTAAGAATGAGTCTGTAATCACCGAAAAACTCAACGACCGTGCAGTAACTACAGAGAAAGTAGAGGAGAAGGCAATCACCAATGGAAAAATCGGGGATAGCGCAGTAGATGGCAGAACAATCAGTGAAGCAAGTGTAGAGAAGAAACATCTTGCCAACGATTCCGTAGCTACGGAAAAGTTGCAGGATAGTTCTGTTACCTCAGACAAGATTCACAACGATGCCATCACAGAAGGAAAGATTAAGGATAGTTCTGTCAGCAATTCAAAACTTGCCGACAACTCTGTTGGTACATCAAAAATCAAGGACGGAAACATCACAAACGAGAAGGTTGCCAACAACACCCTTACGCTTGATAAGTTAGACCCAGAGCTTCGCAAGTCAATTCAAGCAGCCACTGGTTTGCCTGAAAATTTGGTGGAGGCTATCCAAGACGTAGATAAAAATGTAAAAACTCTTCATTCCAAAGATACCGACCTCCAGTCTCAAATCACAGACAAGCAGCAGCAGATTACTGCCCACGATAAGGATATTGAGTTATTGCAGGCTCGTAGCACTCAGATGGAGCAGACCATCAACAATATAGCTGCTACTGGTGGCGCAAGTGTCGCCAACACGGTTGCGTACACCAACACAACTAGCGGTCTCGAATCTGTAAACGCCCAAGGAGCCATTGACGAACTTGCCGCCAAGAACAAATCGCAGGATGCTACGATTTCAGCCAAGGCAGAGAAATCAGATGTTCAGGCAGCAGTATCAGAGTTAAAGGAAAAAGATTCCGCTCTTTCCGCAGAGATTGCCCAAAAAGCCAACGCCTCCGAAGTAGAATCAAAGTTCAACGAGGAATCAGAAAGAGTCAATGGTGAACTTGCAAAGAAGGCGAATGCAGAAGATGTTTCTACTCAAATGCAAACTGAACAGAATAGAGTCAATGATGAATTGGCTAAGAAGTTCAATTCAGAGAATATCGCCCAGGAATCAGGAGAATCTGAGGATAAGGTAATGAGCCAGAAGGCGGTGAGTGATAAACTCAGCGACTTATCTAAATTATCAAATGAAGCTATAGATGGAAAATATACTATTACAGATTTTAACAATTATTCATTTAACGGTTCAATCATTACTACTATCACTGGGTATAAGAGTATTAAAATTCCTGTAACTAAAGGAAAGAAATATACTTTTGAACCAGAAGGAGGTAATATTCAAACTACAATAAAATTATCTGGTAATATAGTTGTAGGAACTAATACCGGTTTTATTGGTTACTATAGAGGTGAAGAAGTAGATTCAGAAACAAAATTCTTATTAGCAACTTTCAATAAAGATACTATTAGTGTTACTGTAAAAGTTGATCCAAGTATTCGGGAGCAGCTATCATTGTTAGATACTAATATTGCTGACGTAGATGCAAAAGCAACGGCTAACAAAAGTCAACTTAATTCACTGGTACAAGAAAGTCCGAATTTGTTTGATGCAAGTAAAAATGTGGATTCAAATATATTTTGGGGTTACCAACAACAAGGTACACTTATTGAAGAAAATAAATATTTTGTGACATATAAGATACCTGTAGAAAAATCTACAGAATATTCTATTAATTTTTTACCAACTACTCTTGATAAAAAAATTGCAATAAACTTCTATACGGAGAATGATAAATATAATGGTGGCTCAGCTGATACCACTTTTATTACAGAAGCTGCCACTGCATATATAAGATTTTGTGTGACAATTTCAATGTATAGCTTAGAGGAATTTAACAGTTCTTTTATGTTAGTGAAGGGTGATTCTTCAAAAGTTCCATCAAAATATGTAAAATACGGAGAAAATGTAATAGGTGAAGTCTTAGAGAAGAATATCTCTTCAAAAATGGAAGAGTCTCTACAAGAAGCTAATAACTATACAGATAGTGTAGTTGGTCGTAAGAGAGAAATTCATTTTTCAAGTAAAAATATACCTATAATATCACTTGTATATGACGATAATAGCAGAAATGATAATACTCTTGTGAAGTTGGCTGATGAAAGAGGTTTAAAAGTTACTTTATCTACTATTGGAAGTACAAACGGGTTTGACTCTTTAGCTAGTAAGCTGAAAGACTGGATTGCAAAAGGACATGGTGTAATAAGCCATGGATGTACAACAGGTGATGATATGATAGGCATAAGTGGAAAGCCATTTACTGTGGGAGATAGTATGAGGTTTAATTGCGATAAAGATGCTATTAAAATGATGGAAGGTAATATTTCAGCTTTAGATAGATATGGGCTACCTCATAATGGCATTGCTTATTTTAATCAGTGGGATTCAAATTCTCCAAGATTGCGTAATCTTGTTACGAGTTACTATCAGTATGGAATTACACTTATTGGAAATGGTACCAATGATACTTCGGCAGATATATTTAATTTAAAAAGATATACTACCGATAGTAATACGATGTTGGAAGGAGCAAAGCAATTAATTGACTCTTCCATCAATAGCAATGTATGGCTTATTTTTGGCGGTCACATGGATAGAACGGCAACAGGAAGCGGCAACTATAGTACTATGTCTGACTTTATTGAATTGCTCGACTACATTTCCGAGAAAGTAAAAACAGGACAACTTGTTTCTCTCAATACTGATGAGGCATTCTTTGAATTTCAAAGCAGGAAATTAGTACAGAATGTTATTCCTAGTTTTGAAGTAGATAATAATGTAACTGTTGGAGCATTGAGAATTAAGGAAGGGGTTGTTAAAGTATGTACAAACAGTGGCACAAATGCCATTTATGAATTAATTATAAGTGGAACTCCTACTGATGGAACTATAACTATAGGAATTGACAATGGAAACGATAATAAAGATTACACTTTTAATATCACTTCTAGTATGAGTTTAAATGATATACTTATATTGGTTCAAACCACTTTAGTTAGTATGAGCAATAATAACCAGACTTATAATATTATTAGTAATTCTGATAATCATTTAACATTTAGTAGGGCAGTAAAAGGAAAATGTGCACTCCCAACAATAAACGCAGGAACGACAGGGCTAACACTATTGTTCAAAGAAATTAAAAAAGGCGTTAATACTACCTTTAATTAATAGAACTCTAAGTCGCTGACTTTATAAATAAAGAATAAGGGTGAATCGAAAGATTCACCCTTTTCTTATGAACCAAGTAAAAACAACAACATTAATCATACACCTTGAAGAACTTCTCGCACAAACTCCCCATCATATAGCATGGTTCCTCGCTCATCATATCAATCCCATCCTGCTCACAGATATGCGCTACAACATGAAGAAGCTCATGACCTATCGTGTTGATGATGCTGCCATCAGATTCACACTCTCCAATAGCAAGAACACTCCTTCTTTCTGCTAGATTGGAATAAGTAAGCCCCCTATCTCCACTCGATAAAGACAGATGCTTATAGGCTTCCGATAAGGGATTTCCGTTGCAGTCAATATCAGAAAGAGCATGGCATATTTCATCGGCATCAGGTGGCTGATAACCTATGAAACATACTATGCTCCAATCGTACTTCGGGAGTTGTATTAACCTTTCAATCATAACACATCTTCCCAAGGAATAGGTACACCGTTGTGGCAGCAGTCGGCATAGAATCGGTTAAAGATGAAACCATCCTTCTGGTCGGTATCATCCACCATATCCTTGATAAACTGGGCTAACTGCTCCTCATCTTTGATGGAAGACTTGTAGAAGTCTGCCCTCGCCATATTCGCCACATATACATGGTCGTAGCCTATCTTATTCTTCACCTCAATTCCCTGACCGAGCAGAAGGGCATCCACCTTCTCCTTATCCCAAAACGAGATACTTACATCACGCTTGGTAGAAGGGTCATACTTATACATCTGCTTAACTGCCCACTCGCACATCTTCTTGCTGAAATGATAGCCGTTATATCTGAGATAGGAAACCATCCCCTCAGGTTTGAGGTCATACGCATCCAATGGCATTCTGCATTTTCCCATATTGCTGAATATTAAAGGGAGTCTGGTTCCGACATAAATGTCACTACCAAAACTCCCAAGTTAAACACTAGCGACCGCCACCATTGTAGCCGCCACCACCTCTTTCACCATAGCGGTTAGGGTAGTTCCAATCATCGTTCACGTTGTTGAATCTACGTCTGTTCTCACGCTCTTCACGCTCCTCACGTTCTCTTCTCCAATCGTCACGATAATCAGGCATACGCTCACCCATACGCTCCTGCTTCATCTTTTTCAGACAAGACATAGCCTTGCTGCCAAAACCAAGCATAGACTCGATGTTGTCATACAAATCATCGAACTTATCTTCTGTAATCTCAATCATTACCATAATCTTCTTACCTTTATTAGTTCTTACTGAGCTTCAAGGCATCAGACAGAAGAGATTTGATTTCGGATAGCGTACCCTTCACTCCGTTCATGTCAGATTTCAGGTTGCTGATGTCCTGCTCTTGCTGCTTATCCTTGGCAATCTGAGGATTGAGTTTGGCTAGCATTTCATCACATGATTCCACTACTGCCTTATTGTAGTCAACACTCTCCAAGATACCTTTTGCTTGTCTGAGCATGGAATCAACCTCAGCACACATAGCATCACGGCTATCACTGACCACCACGCCATTAGTTCCTGAGTTGGCTATCTGAGCGGTGGATGGCAGTTTCTCGAAGTTGAGTTGCTGTTCTCCAACCTTCACCTTTACATCAACCGTTGTGTCGAAGTTCGGCACTTGATTCGGGATGTAAGTTGTCGGGAACTTCTGCTGAGGGTCACTTACCGATATAACCTGACCGATTCTGAGAGTCGGCTTTTCTCCTCCCTTGTCTAATATGTAAAAAAGGGAATTTTGTCTTAAACCTTGAAACATTTTCTTTCTCTTTTATAGGGGCAGACATTGCTATCTGCCCCATCGTTAATACTCTGTTAACCACCAGTTGGTTGCTGAAACCCAAGCAGTCGGATTGTTCCGCTCTTCTTGTTGATATAGGCTAGAGCTTCCGTAGTGCTTGAAAGACCCGCTCCAGTTACAGCAGAACCAGTATGGTCTACCACGGAAGACTTAGCTGTGCCAGCCGTGGTTGTTCCACTTGTAGTTCCGCTAGTAGTGCTGATGGTTGTTGCACCATTGTGTGGCACTACAATCTTGACTGGAAGGGATGCGCCAGTAGTAGGCACTCCCTGATGAATCTTTAGCAGTACGATACTCTCACAAGGTAAAGCCTTGTAGCAGCTAGGATTGATACCGAAGTCTACACTCTCGTTGGTTACTTGAAGTGCATTGGTCTTCAATTCATAGATACCGCCAATATCAACTCTCTTGATAGGATTCCGTCTCCTGACCATTGGGAATAATGGGCTGAAAGGATAGTTTAAAGGGAACATAGTTACCTCCTTTCCTTTAACAACCACAACCTACGGTTGATGCTGCGTTGGCTGCTGCTACATCACCAGCGTATGCTCCCATAGCAGCTGCTTGGAACACCTCTGGATTGTAGGTCTTCAACTGAGGATATGGTACAGATACAGTATTAGGCAACTTGCACTTGATGCCAGCTACCTCTGCTTGCAAGGCTGCAAGGGCAGCATTCACTGGAGTGATAATCTGTGCTTGGTATGCCTGCAAAGCCTGAGTCTGATGCTCGTTGGAAATCTGTGCTACAAGAGCACTATTCTTCTCACGAAGTGCATCAAGTTTGTCCTGCATTGCCTGAGTCTGCATCTGGTCGAGTTTACCCATCAAGGCAAGATGGTTAGACTGGTTGGTGTCACGCAACATCAATGCGTTGGCATTGGCATTGTCGTTGATGGCATGAGTCTGCTGGCAGATAGCCAACTTACTCTCATAACCCTGAGTAGTGATGTTATTGTTGGTCTGGCAGCAGCAGTTGGCAATCTGCTGAGCAATCTGCATATTACCCTGCTGCAAGGCATTGATGGTCTGCATACCGCTCATACCAACCTGATTACCTACACTCTGAACCTGAGAGGTCAAGGCTGAAATGGCACTCTGAATCTGACCTTCGGTGCAGTTCAACTGAGTGGCGAGATTGCTGAGTGCATTGCGGTTGCCACAGATGGCATCCATCAGGAGACCACGACCATAGTCATTGTTAATCTCGTTGGCGAGACCACCACGACCATTGTTGCCGAAACCTCCCCAGCCGTTTCCACCCCATCCCATGAGGAAGAAAAGGAAGATTACCCACATGAACCATCCACCTTCGCCACCGAAACCATTGTTTCCCTTCATGGCAAGGAGGACATTTGGGTCAACACCCTGCTTCTGGAGCAGAGGTGCGAGAAGACCGAGCATCCCATTGTTAGATGTTGAGCCTTCGTTTCCGAATACATACGTTTTACTTTCCATATTATCCTGAAATCTTTTTTGTTAAACACTAAATTATGATTCTCACTTTGTAACGTTACGAGCACAAAGATACGAATAATATGGATAGAGATAGATAAACTCGTAAAAGATTATATAAGTGCGTGATGAGCAAAGATTTATGGTTACGGAAAAGGTCATAAATATACAGGAGGGGCGATTGGGTCTCTCCTATATATATAATGTGTAGCTACTTCTAGAGGTTCAAGCCATACTTTCGTGATAGCTTGCGGAAGAAAGCCTTCTTGTTGGCAAAGTATCGGATAAGCGACTTATTCCACTTCTTCTCATGCCCGAACTGGTCATGGATGCCTTCGGGTATCTTGCCATCGTGAACATACTTTTCAAATGACGAGATAGATGTGCCCATTTCATTAGCACACCAGCCCTTGTTGGCTTGTGTATCATTCATCATGGCAGTAAGGAGTGCCACCAGTTCCATATCGTTCTCAGATAGACCGCAAGGGATAGGTTTGCCTTCCGCTTGGGCAACTGCTGATTCGTGAGCCTTATCTGCTAGAGCACGAAGTCCAGCTTCGATGATGCTGTAATTTACTAATTGCGACATAAGCGTATATAATTAAAATGAGTGTAATCAGGAACATATCACAATAGTACATCTGATTTGTGATAACAACAGAGTCGTACATGATATGTATCACATTTACTCCTGCAATATAGAGTATCGGGATGCGCCACTCTACACACAATCTGTGCAACACCTGACCCTTCCAAAGAGAAATCGGGTAGAGGATATAAGTGATGAAATAAAAGAACCAGACAGGTTCCTCATTCTCTTCGTACCATAGTGTAATCTCCATCTTGTTGTCATAGAACTGAGATACACCATACCATCGCATAAGCATGACCAATATAGGCGCATACTTGAAATAGAGCAAGTCAGTCTTAATCTTACTTCGTTCAGGGAGTAACTTAGTTATCTCACCAATTAACTTCTTGACTCGTAGGTCTTCGCCTTCATCTTTTTTCATAAGCCTTCATTTTTAAGTTTATAATGATTGGATAATCTTTTGCTGATGTAATCACCTGAAATTCAGGTGTTCTTAGATATTGCAAATATAATAAGAAATAATGGGAACATAACAATTTAGAATATTTTTAATAGTTAAACTTTATAAAACTTACAGATTGATATATTTACACAAGAAATAGAGGTAAAAAGTTTCAGATTGAAAGCAATTATCCCCAGAAAGCCTAGCACTTTCAGGGGATAGTCATATATGTATTACTTCTCAGTCTTCGCCTTCTGGTTAGCCACAACTACCTTGTTAGCCTTCTCCAGCACCGCAAGAATGTTCTTTCTCAACTCTCTGATTCTCTTCATGTCCTCAGCGTTGTAGGCATCCTTGCCATCATCCAAGAAGCCTTTCTTCAACTCAGAAATCTCCTGCTTATCAATGGAAATCTCGTCAATGGCATCAATGGCAGCCTTGTTGGTGTTGTAGTAGCCATCGCTCTGACTAGGAGCCGTATCAAGCAAGAGGTCGTAGGAAGTCTTGAATCCGTTCAGTTTGGTGAAGAGTTGTTTCAGCTTCAAGTCCTCGAAATCATCCTTCGGAGTAGCGTGAGCCTTGTATATATCCTCGGCATTCAATTTGTGAGGTCTGTACTCTTCCCCACTCTCCTCGGCACGTTCCTTCTTCTTGTCTTCCTCATACTTCTTCACCTTCACATCATCCTGCTTATACTGCTTGTATTCCTCAGAGTCGTAGAACCGCTCCAGCATAGAGTAATCACCATCCACCTTGGCTTGTTTCTTCAACTTGCTCAGGGTATTGGCTGCACGGTCGTGATTCTCCTTCATATTCCAGAACTCATCACCTTGTTTCTTAGTGACTGGTCTATCATCAGGATTGCTGACGAACTTGCTGAATAATGGAATATCAGCTACCTTGATTTCCTTCGGGTCGTTGAGTGCCTTGGTAAGTACACCGAGCACCTGACTGCCCATGGTGTAAGCACCACCGAGATAAGAAGACAACACATGGTCAACCACAGCAGGGTTATTCAGATTGTACCTTGGGTCACCGAAAGCATCAATGCTGTTCTGCTGCACATCAGGATAGTCGTTTCCGATTGAGTTAACCATCTTGGATGCACGAACCAACCAATCAGGAGTGCCCACGTATGCCTTAGTGAAGTTCGGGTCATACTTGTTGTACTCTGAATCCTTGAATAATGGCTTGCCAGTGAAGTCCACATTGAAAGCCAACTCAAAGACTGGGCGAATAGCATTCGGCATCAGACTGACCGCAATATTTCCATCATATCCAGTTGGGTCGAGCGGAAGCATATCCACTACCTGACCTAGCATGTCTTCTGCATACTGGCTCCAACTCTCTTCTGCCAACTCGCCACCCATCATCTTGGATGCAATCATATCTCCTATTCCATAGAAGGCACGGAACTCCTGAGCAAGCGGAATCTTCACGTACTCATGGGTGAACGGAATCCACATGATAAGGTTGTTTCGTCTATCCCACTTGGTAAACTGCCAGTACTTATCCTTATCATCATCACCGCCACACAGACTCATCAATGCAGCGTTAACGATAGGAACCAGCACACCACTCGCAAGCCATGATGCAGTAACAGCCGTGAACTTGAAAGGATGATGTTTGGCAAGCGCACCCAATGTCTGCAAACTCTGTACTGCTGGGTTGATGAAGAGATAGAGATTTCTAATCATCTGCCAGCCGTATTCACCAGTACCCTTGCGGTTGAAGTTCAGGGTAACGTCCTTGGCATCATTCACAGCCTCATCAATAGAACGTCCATACTGAATAGAGGTCATATAGACCGCAAATCGGTTACTATCCTCAATCGCTCTGTTCAGGAACTCAATGCTATCCATGATGGTATGACCTACCTTTACTGGGTTCGCCTTCCATCTATCCAAATCCTTCAAGTCATTCTTGAATTTCTTCTTCAAGTCTTCCACGTCAAGAAAAGAAACAAAGCCAGTCTCGCCACCATTCATCATGAAGTCATAGAACATCTGTTCCTTCGGTGTAGCATTTCCGTTGCTTACCTTCTCTCTCAACTTTCCGTTCTGATAATCTCTCAGCATGAATCCGAGATTCCAAGAGGTTGCAAGATTCTTTCTGAGCAGATAATTATACTTAGCATCCTCACGAATAGCTGTAGATGCCAGCGTCATGGTCAGGTCTCGGAAGTAGTTGGAAGGGATGAAGAGAGGTGAAAGACTGGTGTAGGCAGCAGCCATCTTTCTGCCCAACCAAACAGCAGCCCTATCCAGTTTGCCGCTCTGAATCTCTCTTACTCGGTGTGCTCTGGTATTGTTCATCGCCTGAGCCAACTGCGGGTCACCATTCACATAGATAACGTATTCCTCGCCATCCTTCATCACTCGCACCTCATGTTCTCTCTCCTCGCTATGAGTCTGAGGATAGGCAATGTTCAATCCGTCTCTCTTCTGAGTAGCATCGCCAGTCTGAGCCATCTGCTCCATCTTCTTCTCGAAAGCATCAATAGCTGCCTTCACCTGATTGCTGTTCATCTGAGAAGTAATCTGAGGTGTAGCAGGAATCCACTCTTCGTTGCCGTTGGCATCCGTACTCTTCACGTACCAAGCCTTGCTCAGAGTGAGCAAAGAGGTAGGATGATTCTGAGCCAAGAGCATCAGATGTTGTTTCACCCAGTTCTTGTTGTTCAGCAGGATTCCACTCTCTGCCATGTTCTCGATGTAGGCGATAGGGTCATCAGCGATAGAGGTTCGTCCGTGTGCCGTCTTCAAAGTCTGGTTGAAAGCACCCTTGCCGCCACCGATATAGTCCCATACTTGGTCGGCAGTAGTGCCATCCCAGCCACGGAGAGGAATATAATGGCTGTACATGTCTCTAACATACTGATAAGCATCCTTGCTCATCATTCCAGCCTTATAGCCATCACGGAGAATCTTCTTGGTAGCCGCATTCGTAGCATTCCAGAGGTCTTGCACCTCAGCTACATGACTACTCTCAATATCCCTTACCAGTTTGTGGGCAGCTTCCTCAAAGTCTGAGCCACCGAAGAGAGCCGACAATCCTGAGTAATCGTAGGCGATACCATTCTTGTCGTAGCGATAGTCCATATAGGAAGGAGAGTATTTCGTTCTGAGAGCATTATCTCTCTGTCTCCAAGTATTGAAATCCACTCTTCCAAACTCCAAATCGCTATCATTGGTAATACGGTTCATATCGCCCTTATAAGCCCTGTATGCCGCACTTCTCTGAGCCACGTCCTCAAAGTCTGCATCCAGTGACTTCTTGAAAGCCATCTGAGCATCACGCTCCAAGCCATGCTTAGCCATCATGTAGATACGGACATTATCATAGCTATCACCCAATATCTTCTTCATCTGATGATAAGCCTTTCTGAGCGGCTGCAAGAACTCATTGTTGTACTCCTCAAACTCGTTCTTTCCCTTGCCATGACTGCGGTTCTCGGCAGTATAGGCATCCTCAGCCATATTCAGGCGGTCAACACCCACTTCCTTCATGATAGCTTCCTGAGCCTTGCGGATAGCCAGCATACTATCTTGGAAGGCGATACGTTTGAGCACAGAACCACGCTGCAACTCTCTGTTGAACTCGCCAAGGGCAGTATCATCACTTAGAAGATGCTGCTCGTAGGTTGGAGCAGTCTTCCACAGAGCCATCTGCTTGCGGTACTCATCCACTCTCTTCAGGAAGTCAACCGCACTCTCGCCAGCGTTGCGTTGTGGGATGGTTGGTCGCTGAGCATCCTTTGGCAGATTATTATCCTTCTTCCACTGGTTCAGGTCATGCTCAAACTGGTCGTAGCGCAAGGAAAATCGGGTATTACCCACGATATTGGCATTGTTCTCATCGAATATCACGTAGTTATAATCGCCTTTCTCAGCACCGCCATGAATCATTCCAGCAGGGTATTTGATACCAATAAATCCTGCATCACTTAACAACTTACTAGCTGCTTCTTTAGAACCAAGCATAGAGGAAAGTTCATCATACAAGTCTTGACCTCTTACCTTACCATCAACACGACTTGGATAAATGGTCTCAATAGGCTCCTTGCCAATTCTAACCAACTCCTTATTTACCTTATTCAAATGAGATTTTTTCAGTCTATTCTCCCAATCAATGTAATCTCCATTATCATCAGGAATATCCACGTCATATCTATTAACATTTCCCTGAGTCAGATAGTCTTCATCTAGGGAATCAATCCACTTCAAACCTTCCTTATACTCTGCAAGTCTATCCTTCAAGTTTTCAAGGGTACGCTGAATATCGTTGGCATCAGCACCGACACGTTTCTTAGCAAACTCCTTGGCACTTGCCACACTACCGCCAGTTGCCACATCGTTCACCATTTCACCAAAGACTCTTCTCTTGAAAATATCGCCCTTCACCCCATCAGGGTAGCGCATATTCTTATAGAGGTCAGCCATCTTTCTCTGCTTGGCTCTCTGGGCATACTCACGTCCAATCTTGCTAGAGTTGGTAACATAAACACCATGACCGAAGCTCTCACTTCCCTCGCCTTCCAAGGCATGAGACAAATCGAACTTGTCAAAGCTAGCACCAGTACCATGATAGGTACGGATGCTAAACTTAGGGTCATAGCCAGTAAGCAGAGGAGCAATCACATGCTCGGTCAACTGAGTAGGGATTCCGTTGCCAATGATGGTATGGCTCAGATTCTCAGAGAATGGCATCTTGTAATCATCGCTCACTCCTGATACTCTTGCGAGCACTCTGCCCATGGCACGATACACCTTACCATCAGGCATCACAATTACGTCACCGCTCTTGGTTCGGAGCGTTGGCAGCAGTTCATCAGCGAAGACATGAGGAACCTTTCCGTCAGCATAGGCACTACCCATCACATACAATGGCTTGTCAATGTTTCGCCAGTCAATGCCATCAGCCTTCAAGCGAATATCCATCCAAGGAGCCACACCATTCTTCTTCTCGGTCAAGGTCGGGATAATATCAGCCACAGCTTCATACCATCCGCTCTTGTGTGCCATCTTCTTTGGCTTTTCAGGAAGTTTGCCATCACGAACCGCACGGACAATCAATCTCTCTCGGTTGGTGTAGCCGCCATAGTCAGCAGCGTTATACACATCTGCATCCCAAGTATAGCCGTTGGCATCCAGCGCATCGGTAATAGTCTTCATGGCATCGGAATCCTTATAGCCCTTCACGTTCTCAATGGTCACCACCTTTGGTTTCACCGCATTGATGAAGTCAGCAGTACTTGCAGCAGTCTCCTTGTCAAGTTCCACCTCGGCATGGTTACTCTTCGCCTGAGAGTAGTTCTTGCAGACTGGGCTTGCATGGAAGTACTCCACCTCGCCATCTATCTGCTTAACCAACTCTCTAGGGTCAACATCACGGACATCAGCAGTAACGATGTGCTGCCCGAAATTGTTGCGGTAAACACCGCTTATTTTCTCGTCATACTCCACAGCCACCACTGGGTCGATGATGCCCTTCAAGCCTTCCTCAACAAGACCGCCACCGCTAAAGTATGTTCCAGCCTTAATGAGAGTGCCATCAAGGTTCTTCAAGGAGAACTTAGGGTCACGCTCTATAGCTTCAGCAATATGTATAGCCTTCTTGTTGGCTTGTTTCCATCCCTCAGGTTTCGCCATCATAGATTTCAGAGAGAATCGGATATTGTCGCTACTATTGATAGCTTCATTGAAGGCACGACTGCGGTCACCTTCTTTCTCTTTATCATATTCGTAAATCTGCACACCAGCATTCTGCAAAGCCAGCTTTACCTCGTTGTTAGCCGTTGTTGGAACCACAGCAGAAGAGAACTCATCAAAACCAACAGGACGTTCAAACTTGGTTTCAAAGTACATGGCTGGGTACTCTTCCTTGATAGCCTTAACCATTTCCTTCAAACGTTTCGTGTCCTCATCTGAGAAGTCCACATTGTACTCCTTCTTCAAATAGGCTTGTGGGTCACTTGTCATAGCCGCCTCAGAGAGTCTTGCCAAACCATAATCATCAAAAGTTCCAGTTGCATCAGACTGGCACTTCATGCCAAGTTCAAAGAATACATTCGCCCACTTTTCATTGAACTTGTCTAAATCCTCATGGTCAGAAGTCAACAATCCCTTCTTGGAGCGAATATCCTTTAATGTCCCATAAGAAGGCATCAGTTCTGCAGCAAAGTTCTGGAAAGATACCGATGTACCAGTTGCACCATTCCGACCTTGTTTCTTCATTATCTTGGAAACATTCTCCAAGGTGTTTGGCACATATCTACGATTGCCGCTAGGAGTAAAGCCATCAAAGATTACCTCCTTAATGCCATATTCCTTTTCCTTACCTTCCAGCCAAGTATTGAACTCATCTGTCAGGTTGTTGGTCTTAATGTAGTCTTCCACCTCATTAAGCGTAGCATCCGTGTCAACACCAGTCTTACGATGGTCATACTCTACATCACGGACGAAAGACTGCACACCCTTGTAGTTGAAACCATATTTATCATATAATTCAACATTCTCCTTGGCAATGGCATATCTCATCCCTCCCTTAGTGCCAGCATCAACGATAGCCTTGTTTCTTTCCAGCCAAGCCTTTGTCTTCTCCTCATACAAAGCCTTATCGCCATCAAACTTGGCATCAATGTACATATCCAAGACCTTATGGGCATCAGCCTTGCCGATACCATAGATATTAAAGTCTCCAGCAGTAATAGTCTTCAACTCGTTATAAGCTTCATCACTATACTTATGCTGTATATTCTTCGGTTCAGGAGCCACACCCTTTTCGTGAAGGAACATATAAGCCATAGCGGAGTTCGGTTCTCCACCATCCAGCCATCTGTCAAGTCCTCTTCTTACCTCGCTATACATATCGCTAGGAACAGAACTAACATCTTTAGAAGCTTTTTCAGCCCCCTTGTTGCTCATCTGTTTCTCAACTTGCGGATAGGTAGGAGTATAAGCGTCGCCCTGCCAAGTGCCAGCGTTCTTTTCAGTTCTCTTTGCCACCTTATCAGAAGGCAATATCAGGGAAATGTCACCATAGGACTCATGGTTCTGCTTACTAGAGTCAATGACTGCCACAGATGGATTGGCAAGACCACCTTGCTTGATAGCCTTCAACAGCTTCTCTTCTGATATGTTATGCACTCCTGCAAGAGTTTTTTCATCCTTCAGCGAGAAACGAGGTTCTGCCACCGCCTTAATCTGTCTATCCAAGTCTTTGAACTTATTAAACAGACTATCCAACTCATCCTGATACTTCTCGAAAGATTTACTTCTCAAATCTTCCCAATCATCATCAGGAATCTCATATTCCTCAGTCATTTTGTGCTTATCCATATACTCCTTCATCAGTTGCTTGTGGTATTCAGCACGCTCTTTGCCCTTCAAGTTGTATGAATCCTCAGTTTCCTTCAATTCCTTCTTCAATCCTGCAACCTTTTCTCTGTTAGCCTCACGTTGCTTGAAAGCCTTGTATCTATCCTCATAAGTAACAGACGATAGTCCACCCTGCTTGTATTCGTGATACTCAGCACCACTTTCGTTGTCAGCATTCTTGTTTGCCACCACATCAGGAGCATTGAACTCGCTAGGAACATCACCCTTCACCTCATTCACTTGGTCAGCAAAAGGTCGGTCAAGGTCAAAGAGTTTGTAGTTACCCCAAGCATCCTTATACACATCATCCAATTCATTATGAACTGCCTTGTTGTAGAATCGTCTCCATCTATCAGCCAACACTTTCTTCTCGTAATACTGAGGAGAATTTGAAGGATTGCTCATATCCACCAGAGCATACTTGTTTGGACGGAGTTTAGAAGCATATTCATAAGCATCCTCAGCCGCTTTTCTCTGCTCCTCATTCTTGATAGAGAACTTCAAAGAAGGATGATTCAGGAACTCCTCGAAAGTTTTTGGCTCCTCAACCTCAACTTTTTCGCCATTTTCCTTGGTAGTTTCAGAAGAATTGTCTATCTTTGCAGCAGAGCTGAGCGGAGGAGTGGAAAGGCTTTCCACCTTATCATCTTTAGGAGTTAACATAATGAGTTCGCCGCCATTTCGTTCAGCTTGTCTTTTTATTCTCCCAAGATTTCTTTCATCAAGTGTATACCAACCAACAACTTCAACATTATCCTTGTTGTCGTTTACTTCCAATACGGTGATAGGGCTTTTATCATCCAACTTGATTGCAACCCAATGGTTAGGCTTCTTTGTAGGCTGTGTATGCCCAACCAAATCTGTATTGTATAAAGCATCATTCAATACCTTTTTGCTTTCAGCAGGAGTAAACTTGTGAGCGTTCCAATTCTTCTCAAAGATATTCTTCTTGATAACAACTGGCTTTCCGTTTGCCCCTATAGCAGCATCCACATTCTTTGGAATAGTAGGAAGCTCTACATTACGAAAGGCACTGGTAAAGTCCTCATCCGTCAATTCATCAACGGACTTAATCTTATCCAGCCTCAAAGTACCATCCTGATTCAGAGGATTCCCCTGATTATCTTTCAACGAGAACTTGGTGTGCTCTGTTATTCTCATATCCTCAGGCTTGAAGATAACATAGTTGGTATCACCTTCCTCAGCACCGCCATGAATAGTGCCAGCAGGGTACTTGATGCCAGTGTAACCTAGAGAAGATAAAAACTTACTAACCTCTTTTGGTGTGCTTCGCATCATCATCGGAAGAACTGCTGCATACACATCTTTAAAAGGCAAATCCAGTTTGAAACCTCTCTTCTCCCAAGAAGGAACATCAACACCATTCTTAATCAAAGCTTCACGAATAGTATTTATCTGTTCCTCACTCATCGGATTTTCAAAGTCCAGATAGTTGCTGCCATTATCCTCAGGTATATCCACCTCATAGAGATTATGGTATGGCTCAGCCAACTTCTTCATTTCATTGTAGTAGTCAATCTTTTCCTGCTCTGTAAACTTGTCATTCATGGCTATTTGCTTGTCACCATGCAGGAATGATTCTAGAGTAGGATATTTCTTGGCGAATCTTGTGCCATTGGAACGCTGAATGCGATAATATGCCTTAGAAGGGTCATTGTCCATCAAAGTGGCATAACTCTTTCCAATCTTCTTTGAAGAGGTTACGTAGCCACCCCAACCGAAGACTTGGGAGCCAGCACCCTCTCCCATGTGGTCGAAGTCAAACTCAGTGAAGTCTGCACCGCTACCATGATACACCTTCAACGAGAACTTAGGAGCAGCAGCTATCTCCTGATTAATGCTGTTCACAACATCATCAGTAACAATATCGCCCTCCTGAATCTGCTGAGGTTCACGACCAGCATTCTTCACAAGTTCCGCTTGCTCTGCTCTGGTCAAGATACGGTTCACCTTCATCGCACCAGTAATCACCCAAGGGTCAGTCTCAGGGTTCGGGTTGGTACGATACATATAATAGCCATCAGTAGGCAGATGTTTCAAGCCAGCGAGAGAATGCTGATACTTGCCCGATGGATTGATACCCTCTTGGCGAGCTTCCTCTTGGTAGTCAACATCAGCAGCATACTCCACCTCTGCGAAGACGAAGTTCTTAGGGAAGAGAGTCTTGTTTCCCTCAGCATCCTTGCGGTTGAACTGGATAGCGTAAGGCACGACACCAAGATGCCAGCCTGGTCTATAGGCTAGCTTACCACTACCGCCTTGTGTTCCCTTGCCGCCCTGCTTAACCTGAGGTCTGCCAGTCTTGCTTTCTCCTGCAATAGGAGCAGCATCAGCATCAAGCCACACACCCACTGGGGTTTCTGCACCATTAGGGTTCGCTACCATTGGTGGATAGAGTTTTCCATCCTTCAACACGAACACCTTGTAGCCGATACCCTTCTTCTTAGGCTCAGGCTTTTGACGGAGAGAGAATGATACATCTTCGCCAGTCTCGGAGTTCGTTATCTCGCCCTTGGCAGTCTTCACGTAGGCTTGTTCGATAGAGCGGATGATGTTCTTGGTCACATCGCTATACTCTGTACCATAGAATGCCAACTTAATCTTCTGCAATATCTCATGGATAGCAGCAAGCAGAGGATGAGACATCTTCATAGCGAGAGTGTGAGCAAGGTTCAGGTCACGAATCATTTCGCCTACTGCATCAGCCACAACCTCCTCAGCGTAATAATCTCTAGCACGTCCAGAGAATCCTGCATCGGAATACCTCTTCATGGTCTCATCTACCGCCTTATCGAAGGCATCAGAGCCATAGGTATCGAGCACTAGCTGAGTCAACTCATTGTATGCAGCAGGGTTCAGGTTCTTGATTTGGTGAGTCATTTCGTGACCGAAGATAAACTGAGCACCTTCCGTGATAGATGAGTCAAGAGTGATGAAGATGGTACGATGTACGTTGCCATCAGCATCCGTAGTCTCCTGAATCCAGCCGTTACCTAACTTGTCTGAGTACTGCCATTGAATGCTAGCACCCATCATCTTAGCCAGTCTCTCGAAAGCCTTGCGAGTCTTCTGCCCTACGATGTTATCCACGACCTTCACATCATCCACCTTATTCTTCTCCACGTCAGCAGCACGCTCGGCAGTTGTCTGCTGTGTGCCATTCTCCTTGGCAGAGAAAGGAAGGTCAGTCTGGTCTAGCTGAGCACCCAGCGGATTCTCAGTAGTTGCATCCTCAGGAACCTCAGGAGCATTTATATTCTCATTTGTCTGCTCATTTATCTTCTCATTCTCCTCATCATTAATCTCATCAGAGTTCTCTTCCCCAGTCTTCTCCTCAGATGCAGGAGCCGTTTCAGTCTGTTGTTCTGCTTCTGCCTTATTCTCCTCAGCGAATGAAGCATTGTCAGCAGCCTTCTTCTGCTCTTCAAGGAAGTTCTCAGCCTGAGCGATACGGAGATTCTCAATGTAGTTTCTAGCTTCCGATGCCTTAAAACCACTAGTGATAACGCTGAGCATGGCATTACGAATATCCTGAGTGTCGAGTGAATCAAGGTTGGATGGACGATTCTCCCACAGACTATGAACGAGATTATCAATGGTAGTTCCCTTGCCATCAGCAGCGAGCAACTGGGTCTTGGCAAAGTCTTCTCTGCTCAATCCAGTTTCCTGCTTAACACCCTTGCTTGTCTCTGTTCCCTCATAGTTGAGAGAGTGAGCACCGAGATTGCTAGCCACATACTCCTCAGCAGTAAGCGGAATGGTATCAGTAACGTCAATGCCAGTGCTATCATACAGGCGATTCAGCAGAGTGCCAACCGTCTCCTTATAGAGTTGAGCCACCGCCTCAGCATCATCCTTCACCGCACTCTTCAAGCGAGCAAACTTTCTTCTTGCCTTCTCAATGAGATTCTTTCTGCCCTCAGCAGTATCTTCTACCTTAGCCAGTTGTCGCTCGTTGTAGGCATCACGGATAGCAATAGCAGAGTCATAAGCCGCCTGAGCATCAGCAATCGCCTTCTCCTTTGCATCTTTTGCCGCCTTCTGTTCCACAAAAGTCTTGCCCTTCACGGTCATGTTGCTTGCCTTGTCGAGTGCCTTCTCTGCATCAGCCACATATCCAGATACGATACTATCTGCATCCTCACCAAACTGGGAGTCATACAACTCAGCAGTCTGTGCGGCAGTCAGCTTCGAGAAGTCAGGGTTACCATCCTCCAGCATTGGCACGATGGTTCCATCTTCAAGGGCAATGGCAAGAGCAGCAGGAGCCTGTTCTGTTGCAGGAGTCTCAGCAGATTCAGGAGCAGCAGTCTCCTCAGTAGGAGCAGCAGTCTCGCCCTCTATTGTAGGAGATTCCACCTCTATTCCACCTCTATCCACTCCACTATTATCCTCTATCATTGAGGTTGCAGCCATCGCCTGTTTGTACTCATCAAGCGACATGGAAGTTATCATGCTAACATTCTTCTTACTCACAGCATGAGGAACGATTGTTCCATCACTCTTCAACTCTACGACCTTAGCTTTAGCACCAGCATCACGAATCAGGAACAACTTTGAGTCAGGATATTTAGTGTTGCCATCCTTGTCGAGTACATCAACGAGCACAACGTTGCCATTATCATTAAGAATCTGATTGAAATCAAATGAAGGTTGAGTCTGCTCAGTCTCCTGAGTCTGTTGGGCAGCACGTTCATTCTCCATCTGTTCACGTTCAGCCTTGGCAGCTTCCAGTCTCTTCTGGTCTTCCAAGTCTTTCAAGTTCTGCAAGTCTTCAAACGAATAAGGATTCTCCACCACGTTACCATCAATAGAGATAGCAGCAGTACCATCGCCATAGTCAGCAAGAACCTCATAGATATGCTCCATACCATCAGCACCAGTAACAGAGAACTGGGAGCCAACCTCAACGGTTCCGTCAATGATGCCAGCCACTTCCTTGATAGCAATCTCTTTTGCATCAGCTACCGCCTGAGCCTTCACATCATCAGCAGGGAGTTCTTCACCAAGTTCAGCGAACATCAACGCATCAGCGTGTTCTACACTATTCGTTGTCGGGTCATAGTATAGAATCATATCATCGCTATTGCTTACATCAATAGAGCCATCATCATGAGTAGCAATATTGCCACTGATAATATACACACCATAGTCTTCCAAGCCGCCTGATGCTTTGATAGTAGCGTTACGGACAGAGCCACGACTCTGGTCTGTGTACATATCCACTCTCTGCTCTGCCTGATGAGCAGCAAGGTCAACCTTATCTTGTGCATCATCAACAACACCTTGGTAGCGAGCAGAAGACAACTGGTAGTCATAGATAGCTTGGTCAAGTTTATCATCCTGCCCCGTCAGGGATTCCAGTTCCTCATCACTCATGGCAGATAGCTGCTGCTCAGAGATACCCAAGGCTGCTGCAAGAGTCTTCATCTGGTCTTCCTGCTGAATCTGAATATCATGCTTATCTGCATCATCAGCATCATGACCCTCAGAATAAGCGTTGTCAATATCTGCCTGATGCTGCTCCTCAGGTGTCGTAGGCTCATTGGTAATCTCCTTAGCATTCATTTCAGCAGTCTTGGCAATATTGTAGCCACGCATCTTCATCAGGTTGACACCATAGTTAACAGCAGCATTAATCTGCTCCTTGGTCATGGAATCTCTCTGTCTGAGAATATCAGCCAGCACACTACCCATCTGCTCGTTGGTTGCGTTGTCTATCTTATCCTTGATGTCTGCCCAGTTATCGCCCATCAGGTTCTGTGCATCGCTATCAGCCACGTTCACCTTATTGCGGAATCGGTAGTACTGAGCACGATTGTATACACCTTTGACTGGTCGGGAGCCAGCACCCATCGCATACATGGAGCCAACAGAGATAGCCATGCCGCCAATAATGTCGAGTTGCTGCTTAGCATCACCAAGGTCAGAGAACTTATTATCGCCATCCAGCATGGCATGAAGAGGAATACCAATTTCCTCCTCCATCACTTCCTCACCGAAACCATTGATGCCGAACTTCTCCATCCACTTCTTTGAATTGGTGTACCAGCCACTCTTGCCGATATTCTTAAAGAACTGGGCAGTACCATTCATCCCATGCTTTTCCATAGCAGCGATAGCACCCTTCTTGATACCATAGTTGTGACCAAACAACTTCTCGGTGTAGTTCTCCACCATGGCAGAGGTCAGACCCTTATAGAGAGCAGTACCCATAGACTCGCCACCCTCATGCAGAAGGTTTCCGTTCTCATCGAAAGTACCGAACTTGTAATCACCCTTCTCATCCTGATACAGATTACCCAGATGTCGCTGCATGATGTCTGCTCCAGTCTTCAATGCCTGTTCTGTTCCAGCCATCGCATACGAGCCGATTACATCACCAGCCACGATGCCAGTATTCTTCAAGATGGCAGCACTCACCTTGCCCATACCACGCTTAGCAGCAATCTTCAACGCACCACGACTAATTCCCTTGGTAATGCCACCATAGCCGCCAGTCAGGAAGAAGTCAGCCATAAATGGAAGACTCTGCCCTGCAATCTTTGTCCAGCGATAGATGTTACCCATCTTCTCGTCTTCCAAAGCTGCAGCAGCATCCGCACCCAGTTTACTCTTCAGGAGCATCTTATCTGAACCCGACAGAGGAATATTGTTATCCATCTTAGTCTTGATACGCTCCATCTGTCCCATGGTAGCGAAGTCAGTCAGACCAAAATCCCATGTCTTAGCCGTGAAAGCAGTATTATCAAGAGCCTTCAAAGCATCCTCACCCCAGCTACTTGTAGGGTATTGTTTCACCGCTTCAAGCGCACCAATCTGTTGCTTAACCAGAGCGAGAGAGGTTGCCAACTTGTTGCTATAGTCACTCTGCTCAGCAGTTCTGCCGTTACTTGCACCAATGCTAGCACCATAAGAAAGCAGAGGATTGCCATGCAGACGATGGTCTTCCGCAATAGCAGCTTCAATCTCCTTCTTGCGAGCATAGGTATCAGCCAGTTTCTTGTCAAACTGCTTCTGAGCACCCTCCTCAGCAAGGTAGGTTCCATTCTTGTTGATGTTCTCCTGCAAGTCATAGTTTCCGTTCTTATCACGCACATCAAAGACGGATGGAATCTCGCCAGTATCTACAGCATTCTGATAAGCAGCATCCTGTGCTTGACTCTGCTCAGCTTCAGGGAGAGAATAAACATGCTCATTATCCGAGGTAACGTATGCCCCAGCCTTGCCAGTCTCAGGATTGTAAGCGAAATCATCCTTCACCACATTGTTGGCATCACCTCCATAAGGAGTCTGGTGTGTTCCCAAGTTCACACGACCGAAATCCTTCTGCTGTTTCTGCTTGCGCTGTTTCAGCCTGTTGTATCTGCCAGCATTATCCATTGTCTGCTGAGCACTAGCCGAGATAGCTTGTGCCCCTGCCGAGAAACGAGCACGGTCAGCAGCAGTCATAGGAACACTACCGCCCTTCGCTCTGGATGAAGTCTTACTACGAGGTTCAAAGAGTGCCGAATAAAAACGCTCATAGGTATCAGGAACATCAAAGTTCTGAGCCTTCAAGTTCTCATAGATAGCGTGTCTGTTATCCGCACCGCCTTTTCCGTCTCTTGTCAGAGCACTCTCAAACTTATTGTAATCATCAGGCACATCATAGTTCTGTGCTTTCAGATTCTTGTATAAAGTGTATAATGGTCTTTCTGCCATGATATATATATTTGTTTGTTACCAAATTCTTGTTACCAACTCTGTTACCACTTCACTCCAGTCTTCTTCTTGCCACCAGCCGAAGAAGAACCGCCAGCCTTATGTGTCGTATGTTTACCACCACCCGATGATGCACCGCCACCACCAGTAGAACTACTTCTGCCCTTCAATCTATCCATGATGTATCTCACGTTAGTCTGAGTCACATTTTTGATTTTCAATTTTCTTTTGATTTCATTAATCTTCTTCTGACCATCAGGAGTGTCCATCATGTCGTAGTACTCATACCAATATCCAGCAGTAGTTTGGTTGCCGCCAGAAGATTTCTGAGCCTTATTAGCAATTCGACCTTCTCGTAGTCTAGCGAGTGCATCCTGAGCAGCCCAATGGCTTATCTGTCCGTCTGCAAGCATTTTCTTAATCTTCATCTGATTATCTTTATACTCTGCATCATTGGTATATTTCAACTTCGACAAGTCAATTTTCTGCTGATTCTGATTGATTCTCTGCTGCCCTTGGTCAGCCTTCACCTTGTTGATGTCGTTCTGCATATCGTGATACCTCATCTGCTCAGCGAGAGTCAGGTTATTCTTGCGAGCTTCCTCATCAAGAGCCAGTGCCCTCTGATACCCAGCCAGCCATGCCGCCCGATTCTTCTCTCTCTGCTCATCCATATAAGCCTTGCGTTTATTCACCGCCTTAGTCATATCCGACTCAGGATTGTGTACCACCTTGGCTCCCTTGGTAGCGAAGTAGATATTGCTGAGCGCACGGAGACCATCACCCAGAGCAGCGATACGAGCCTTGGTACGCTCCTTCTTCTCTCTGTTCGCCTTCTGCTCAGCCGTTTCCTGATGCTCAGGATTCAGTATCTTATACATGTCGACATAAGACAACTGCTTGGGCTGAGGTTTTGGCTCCTCCTTCTTCACAATAGGTACGGATGGTTTATCCTCCTCATCACTTGGCGCACCCTGATTCACATCTACCCCATTGGCGATGGCTTGTTGAGTAGCGATAGTCTTCTCTCTAGCCGCCTTCATCGTAGGTGTTTCATTCTGAGGAGTGGCAGCATTCATCTGGTCAACCTTTTTGCCAGCCGCATCCAGTTGTTGCTGGGTGAAGACTGGAGCCTGAGTCTGTGCCACCTTGTTGGCAGCATCCACACCGCTTTTTTGCTTGTTGAGAACACTCTGTATAGTCTTCAAGCCATTGTTGTTTCGTAACATATCTGATGCTTTCATAAGCTTATGCTTTAATCTTCTTTGGTGCATTGTCACCAATCATGTCATTCAAGTCACTCGCTACTTGCTGCTGTGTAGGAACAGCCCCACCTTGGCATCCAACTTAGCCATATCTGTAGCTGTAGGCGATGCAACACTAGGACGAGCAACCTTACTCTTACTACCAACACTATCAAGCGATGCAGCTATATTGGCAGCAGTACCAGCCACACCAGCCACCGCATTGGCAGTATCAGCAGCCTTCTCAGCTTCAAGCCCCATCTGCTGCCCCTGCAACTGACTCTTTCTTGCCATATACTGCTGCTCGATGCTATCCTTTCGAGCATCATTTGCAGCCACAATCTGTGAGGTAGTGTCAGCAAGAGTCTTGTTGTTTGCCTCCTTCACCGCAGTAGTGGAATCTTCCGTACCACCCATCACCGCCTGTCTGCCCTTAGCAGCCTTGTTTCTGTTTTTGATTTGCTCCTGCATCTGAGTGAGCAAGCGCACGGTATCGGCACGTTTGGTAGGGTCTTCATTGTACTTCCTATCATACCACGCCTGATTTTCTTTCTGTTGCTGGGCAATCATCTGCTCCTGCTTCTGTCTCGCTTTGCGGTTAGCTATACCGCCAGCGATACTGCTTGCAAGACCTAGTCCTGCCCCGATTAAAGTTCCTAACATATATATGTATATTAATTATTAATAATGTGGCAAAGATACAAATACCATCCGAGAATCGTATTTTATCCGTTTATTTGGGTAGGTAAGTTAACGGATAAAGTTTCCGTTTGACGAATAATTGCTATCTTTGCACCAAAATAGTTAAGACAATGGCAGCAGACAGAAATTCAAAAGGTCAGTTTGAAAAAGGCAGACCGAAGACTGGAGGAAAACAGAAAGGGTACGAGTCTCCTATCACAAAGGAGTTTCGTGAGCTGTGTGCCGACTTTTCTAGAGAGGCTTGGGAAGACTTCATGGCAGCATGGTATAAGTGCGAGCCGAAGGATAAGGTTGCGACCTTCATCAAGATTTTGGAATTCAACTGCCCTAAGCTACAGACCGTCACTCTTGACGATAAGCGTGAGGTTCACAATGCCCTCACCGAGAAGTTAAGACAGATGTCAGAAGAGGAAGGATAAATTGAAATCTATCATAATTTAGAAGTACGATTGTTTTTTTCATAGGTTTTAGGTTTAAGGTTTATAAGATTGTTAGGATAATAAAATAGGGAATGCGTGAGCACTCCCTATTCTTTTTATTCACTATCAGCGACCGCCTCTAGCCCTTCTATCCCCAGCCATATCAGTCTTTGAACCACGATTCACCGATGATGGTTTATACCTGATTCCTGCCTTGGTATGGCTAGCATCCATTCCCTTGCGTGAAGCTGCCCCATACTTCTTGTCGTGAGCAGCGTTAAATTTTGCAAGTTCTCTTCTTTTCTTTTTTTGAGAAGGAGAACTCTCAAATTTGCTATCGTACATGGCTTTTCTTTTTCTTGCTAAAGGATGCTCTTGATAATATTTAGCAGACCTACTTACCATATTTTCTGTTTTTATATTCTGATTCAAACATCCACATATAACCATGAGAAGATGTGTAATATTTATAATGCCTACAACAGCATGTTATTGGTGCTTTACTGAACCCTAACTGTCTATGAACCTCTGCTACTGACGGAAAGGTTGCAACATATTCGCCAGACAATGTTAACTGAACAACCGATTTTGCCCATTTACCATTTATTAATTTAGCAGCTTGTCGAATATTTCTTGTGCCATAATTACAATTATATTTATGGTCACACCATTCTAGATTCACAGCTCTGTTATCTCTGGTGTTTTCATTTTTGTGGTTTACCTCATTATACCCACACGGATTATCACAAAAAGCATTAGCGACCAATCTGTGAACATAAAAATGTTTCTCGCTTAATCGAACCATAGTATATGGAAGGGAACGATTTTCCTTCAGTATGTTCTGTTTCTTTACTCGATAACAACCGTTCGCAATTCTAATTCTACGTTCCAAGGATTTTACTCTACCCAAATTGGATATTTCATATCTATCCTCATAACCTTCAATAGGTTTCCATACTTCTATCTCCAATAAAGTTCACGATGTTCCTTCTTCAACAAATCACCAGTTCTACACCACCAGTCATTCGGACTCGCTTTAAGATACCGCTCAAATATAGGACAGTTCTCTTCGTGAGTAAGAATAGGATGAGAGGTTGGCTTGAACTGATGCACACACAGCAAGTCTGCATGATTGCCACCATAAACGCTTGGTGGCATAACATCTTTCGCCTGATGCCACACCTTGTTGAGGTCAATGAGGTCAACCCCATCCAGTTCCTTCAAAGCATCATCAATTTTACCAAGCACACGGTTCAAGACTTCTGCCCTATCCGTGCCGCCCTTAGCGATTAACCACTGAGCATCACTCAGGGCATCTCTAATCAACATATCAAGTTCCATAAGCCAAAATTTTAATGTCTTTTCGATTTCTCTATGTTATATTGGTCACAGATGTCGCAGTACGCACCATAAGCCAAATCATCAACCATTTCATTGTACTTGTCACCATTGTGACCTTTTACCCAATGAAACTGAACTCCTGCCAAATGAGCAGAGCATTTCTTGTACAACTCATAGAGGTCAGGATTCTTCTTTGGTGGAGTACTCTTCCCCAACACAAGTATGCAGTACTGGCTATCTGTATAAATATCAAGATAAGCACCAGATGGGCAAGACTTAGCTGCACTGATGATAGCAAGCAACTCCATTCTATTATTCGTAGTCTGTAGTCTGCCATGATTCTTCATTTTGACAATCTCTCCATCCTTCAATACGATGTAAGCCGAACCTCCAGCCTTATACTTGGAATGATTGTCACAACTTCCATCCGTATAAGCCACATAGTTCATGCCATTATCAGGGAATGGGTCAACTGGGTCGAAATCTTCCGACTTTTCAGCCAATTTTTCTCTGATTGCTCTAGAGAATTTACCTTTAGAGTTGAACACACAAAAGTTAGCATCAGTGAGAATCATCCAGTTTACTGGTTCCTCTCCATTTGCCTTCTTCCACTCCCTCTCATCAAGATAATCATAAAGACTCTTGATGTATTCATCTGTTCCATAGTTCTTCGATATACAATATCTCTTGAACTTTTCATAAGTTGGTTTAATCATAACTAATAACTTACTAAATATATTTTCTTTCTTTCAATGTAGGTTACCAAAATAAACACCTAAGCAATTAACAGAAAAATCCGTCGGGGATTCCTCCAATACTCATGTCTCTCTGTATAACCTTTTCACACTGCTTGCCGTAGATAAGATGTCTGAATCCATCCGACACCGCTCTATCAGCGATAGAATAAGAACAGGCAAGAACTACAAATCCCAGAGTGCCGACAATAAAGTCTGCTTTGGCTTTTCTCGTTCTCAACAATGTTCTCTTAGTTTCTTCCTCATTCCTAATGTCAAAGGAATGTTTCTCTGCAAGAGTAGAATTGATTCTACCACTGGCAAGAAGTCTTTTCTTGATTCTTGATACAGAACTACTACTTGTATTGAGAGCCTTCTGAAATTGCTTTATTGTGATTGCTTTACCTTTGGCACCGACCTTTTCACCCTCAGGTGCTTTCATACAACAGTCCTTATGCTCGGCAGCACAAATCTGAAATTCAAAAAGCTTCTCATTGATAAGATTGAATAGTTCTTTCAATGTATATTCTTTCACCTCAAACTTACAGACCATAGCACCACGATACTCACGACCCTTACGAGTCCACTTTATCGTGTTGTCACGGAATGAACGGACAACTACCTTGTTTCCATCAATGGTAAACAAGCCATCATCCTTCATGTCCTGAATAAGTCTTTCTGCTTTTGGTTTTCCGATATGTAACTCTTTTCTTAATTTGTATTCCGTAACATTCCACATTACAGAATTGCTATGCTGCATCTTTATCCAAATAGCAACCGCAAGAAGTTCCTTCATGCTCTTGTTTGAAGAGTATGCTTTAAGAAGTTCTATAGTTACATTTATATACTGCATAGCAATAAAAAAAGAGTCCCGAAGTCTTGGTTGCAGCAAGAACTAGGGGACTCATATCTAGTAGGCTTTCGCCTGAAAGGAGGACTTATTTATCCAGCCAACCTGCAACATTGACGATGCAAAGATAGAAGTTTTTTTTGAAACCACCAAATGCTAAAATTTGTTGAATGTAAATGAAATTGGATTTTTAGGGAAATAGATATACATTAGATATACGAAACGATACAATGTTAATCTAAGTTAAAGTCTTTTTAAGAACGAATTGTGAACAAGATTTAATTCGTATCTTTGTGGTGGACAAATTGGTTACTTTGCAAAGATTAACAATTCATTGTTGCTATTTTGTTACTCGTTGAAAATAAAGAAATCTATAACTACCTATAAATCAAACATTTAACTAGCAAAATAAAACATACTGGAATAATAAAGATAGTAAATAGCCCATTTTTAGCCATCTGTAACCTAATGTATAGGTAATGTATATCTAAATAGTTAGTTACCAACATATTACCTTTTCGGAAAATTAATTTTCCGTAAGCTAGATATACATTACATATACATCAGATACGTGTTAGTTTTGTTACTATTTTGTTACCCAAAACTTGCGAGTAACAAAAAAAATGCTTATCTTTGCAGCAGATTTATAAAACAAAGGCTTATGGGAAGGAAGAAAACAATCGAAAAGGAACCTGTCACTATCAGATTCAAGGAACTTGCCAACGGAAACAAGAGTGTGTATCTGGACATCTACAAGGACGGCAAGAGAACCTATGAGTTTCTGAAACTCTACATCGTACCAGAGGTGGGTAGAGGTAAGGCAGAGGCAAGAAGAAAGAATGCAGAAACAATGGCTACCGCCAATGTTATCAAGGCTCAGAGAGTACTGGACATCAAGAACAGCATTTCGGGTATCATATCCGTCAAGAGTAAGATGAAGCTCATGGACTGGATAGACAACTTCAAGACTTACAAGATGAAGACATCGCAGTCTCCAAGCCGTATTGCAGCGCAGATAGAATGCACCCGAAAGCAACTCATCGCCTACAAGGGCGATAGTATCAAGCTATCCAGCATTGACAAGAAGTATTGTGTGGGATTCATTGAGTTCCTGAACAACACCAAGAAGAGCAATGGAGAACCGCTTTCCAGCTACACTAAGATTATGTATTGCAACCACCTCAACGAAATGCTCAGCAGAGCCGTGAAAGGTGGTATGATATACAAGAATCCATTCAGCGAGGTGGATAAGCGTGAGAAGCCCAAGAAACCCGAAACCAGCAGGGTCTTCTTGGATATTGAGGAGGTGAAGAAACTAGCAGAAACAGAATGCAAGGTTCCAGTTATCAAGCAGGCATTCATGTTCTCCTGCTTTTGCGGTTTGCGTATCTCGGACATCAGGAGACTGAAATGGTCGGACATCAGGGAAGTGACCAACGAGGACGGAACCAAGTCATGGCATCTTTCTATCATACAGAAGAAGACCAACAAGATGGTTTCCTACAATCTGTCAGGCAAGGCTATAGAATAGTTGCCTGAGCAGGACGGAAACGAGTTTATCTTCAATGGTATGGGATGCGAACAGACGGTTCTCACTCACATCAAGGTATGGGCAGCGAACGCTGGCATCAAGAAGGACATCACCTTCCATACTGCAAGGCACACCTTCGGAACCATGATGCTTACACTGGGAGCAGACATCTACACTACCAGCAAGTTGATGGGGCACACAAGAATCGCAACCACCGAGATATACGCAAAGATTATAGATAAGAAGAAGAATGATGCAATGGGACTCATTGATAAGTTCTTCAACAAGGACTAGACCAGCTCCGTATCAACTCCGTACCCTCTCCGTACCAACTCTTAGTCTCTGCAAGGTTTGCAACGTTTGCTGCAAACTTTGCAAAGATTAAAAGTTAAACTATGTAATTTGTGCCTGATTCTCAGGAGAAAGCCGTAACTTTGCATCTATGAAGACGTTCAATATATTCAAAGATACAGACCCTTTTGAACTTGTTGTATGCTTTCTGCTTGGAATGATAATAGCCGAATTGTTTTCAAAATAACAAGGCTATAATCTTTTCAGCCAAAGCACCTACACAAGCTGCCAAGATTAGCTTAATAATCTCGGCTATATTTCCGTGTTTATTTCTAAACTTTGACTCTTCTTTGATTTTGCCAACTTCCTCCTCATGTTCCTTCTTTAACGCACTACCATTCCAAAGGATTGGTATCTGGTTCCTTCCCTGCTTGGTGATGCTATACACCACCCTAGATTCTTGATTACTAAAGCCATATCCACGATTAAGGTATTCACTCTTCACAAGCAGACTAGCAACACTCTCTTTCCAAGCATCATCAGGAGATACGTGGTCAAAAATGATACCCCATATCTCCTGCTCATACTCGGACTTGTCTCGAATGTTGTCCAGCAGCACATACAACTTCTGTTCGTTAGTTATTTCTGCCATTTTATTTTTCTAGTTGGGAAAATATTTTTTCATAGTTGGGAAAATTGTTTTTCCTAGTTATCTTTTTTGCCAAAATATTTAATCTTTACTGAATGTTTAGAGGTTTTGATATTTACATCAACACGATACATGCCATTGCCTTCCTTTTCAATACAATAATAGCTATCACTTGAAAACTCTTTTAGATTTTGATACTGATAAGACATGTTTTCTTTTATCACATCTACACATTCAATACAATCAATCGCGTCCGAAAAATACACTTTTTTATTATAGTCAATATCGCTAAATGAATGTTTATAATTTACACATATAGCATTGAGGTGATTATTCTCAGACGAGCCTATTGTGAAATACCCACCATCTATATTTAAATAGTTAACTTGGAAGCGGTTTCCATTTACCTCTATATAGTTAGTAGACAATTCGTCATAAGAATCCTTGCTGCAAGATACCAACGCAACAAGAATCGCCAGCAAAAACAAAATCTTTTTCATATCTCATAATTTAATTAGTAACATATCTTGCAGGGAGTTCTGCCCATATCCTCAGCTTCCTCCTCGCCTACCTCCTCTATCTCTCCTGAGCAGCGAAAGAGACCTTTACAATCTCGGTCGCTATGGTAACGCTTTGAGGAACTGCCAGTGCAGATGAAAACGTTACCACTAGAGACAGCCGACTTTGCGGCAGACTCCTTCTTTTCAGGTTCAGCATCAGCAGACTTCTTGGAAGAACTGCTGCATGATGCCATCAGGATGATGGCAAAAAGTAACACAATATGTTTCATTTTATCTACTTAGTAATTTATTCATCAAGCAATCCTTCTAGAGAACCGTACTTTTTCAAGTAATCATACATATCATCATCTATGCAGTTGCGACATGAATTTTCCAACAAAGATTTATCAAGGTCTTTTAGCTTTATCCTCTCAACACCAGAACCACATTTGATTCTGCTAGAAACCTCAACCTCTTCGCTATTTTCATCTGTAGTAGAACCACTAAGAGTTCCACCATCATTTATACCTCCACAATGAAGACGTGTATGCAAAACATCCAATTTGTCTATATATAGATACTTTCCAACACGATTGCAAGGCTTATTCTTTTCATATTCGTCATTAACCTTCTTTACAGAATCTGCTATCTCCTTTTTACGCTCAGATGAAATATCCTTTTTGTTATTGTATTCACACGACACAAAAACAAGAGACAAGAAAATAATAGAAAGAACTATAGTATTACATACTAATATATACCATTTACCATATTTCATACCTACCACATTTTAATTATCCGACATTTGCTTGTCTCATACCACCGCCCAAGATAGACAATAGCTGGTCATAGCGTTTCTCTAACTCTTCATACTTCGCCTTCCAGACAGAATCGTCAAGCAAGTCCTTTTTGACTTCACGATACTCAGGTTTAGGTTCAGCCACCAAGAAAGAAGGTTCCTCAATCACCTGATTTCCCTTGCCACGAAGAAGCCACTCGGCTGAAATCTCACTGAACTCTTTCAGAAATCCCTCAATGAGACCAAGTAACACCGCTTGGTCGCCACGAATTTGGCGATTACAAGTTACTTGCTGCATTCCTATCATTTTTGCAAATGCAGCTATACTTATCTGTTTAGACTCTAAAACAGACTTAATTCTCTGTGCTACAATACTTTCCATACATTTTACATTTTTAAACCATACTTAAATAAACATAAACGACTAAAGAAATAGCAGAAATGTTTGGTAGTTTAAACATATTTGCATACCTTTGCACTCGTTAATAACAAGTTGCTATATATTTAAAAGCAAAAGTACAACAAAAAATTAAGATATGCAAGCAAAAAAGATAAAAATTATCAAGATTCCACCCAAAATGGGTAAAAAACTTGCTGAGCGGTATGGTTGCCGAAGGGAAACAATCTACAACGCTCTAAGTTTTAGGAGTCAGAGCAAGCAATCTGAAAGCATCAGGCAGGATGCCTTGAATGAGTTCGGAGGTGTTGAGACTGATAAGGTCGTGTTCTACTAATAATAAAGAAGGAGGTGAATATGATTAAGAGATTATTCAGAACGTGGCTGAGGATAAAGATGTTCTATATTCTTGGCGAATCATGTACCAACTTTGAAGAATGTTTCAACTGGGTATATAACTCGCCAATAATAGAATGGAGTTACAGAGTTCACTTATGTGGTTTCTACCAAAGATACGACTCTGTAGACATCGAGAAACTAAAGAGTTTCGAGGTCATTTTCCACAAGTAAGAAAACATAAACAAATGTTTCTGTTGACTTGTTTGGATAATACTGACATGAAGAAGATGAAGTGATTTGCTTAACAACATAGTTGTTTCTTTTCAGCTTCTCGATTTCTTCATCAAGGTCAAAATCTACGAGAGCACCATTCTCGTTTACTCTTGAATGTAGATGTACGATTTTCTGTTTCATACGAAATTGAATTAAAAATTAAAATAAAAATTTGTCACCTGCAAAGGTACAAAATAAAAACTACAATCGGGCAACGGTAGATTTAATAATGTATAAAATGAAAATTTGTCACTTTCTGTTTCATACACTACCGCCCGATTTTAAAACTGGAGGAATCCTATGAATGAAATTTCAACTATTGTAGATGGTGACAGAATGACATCACTACAGATTGCAGAGATTACTGGCAAGCCTCACAATGACGTGATGAAAGCCATCCGTAAGATGGAACCAGCATGGCAAAAAGTGCAAGGGGGAAATTTTTCCCTGATGCAAGAAGAGGTAGAAACAAACAATGGTGGTCACAAGATGAGACCTTACTACTCCCTCAACAAGGAAGAGTGTCTTTACATCGCCACCAAGTTCAATGATGAAGCGAGAGCCAAGTTGATTAAACGCTGGAAGGAACTGGAGGAGCAGCATCAAAAGCCATCCGTCCCTCAGAACTATCTCGAATCTCTCAAATCTCTAGTCAAGTCTGAGGAGGAGAAACAGCAGCTAGCTTTAGAGAATAAGCAGCAGCAAGCAACCATCCTCACTATCAGCAAGGAGAACTTGGAACTCGGCAATAAGATTACCGAAATGCTGCCAAAGGTCAGCTACTACGACAGAATTTTACAGAGCAATGCCACCATGACCATCACCCAGATTGCTCAGGACTACAGAATGAGTGCCGTCAGGATGAACAAGGAACTGGAATCAATGAAGATTCAGCACAAGGTTCGAGGTCAGTGGATACTCTTTGCCCAGTTCCTCAAAGGAGGTTACGTACACAGCCGAGCGGTTGACATCATCCGCAAGGATGGTCAGCACGATGTGAAGTACAACACCGGGTGGACAACGAAAGGAAGAATCTTCCTTTATGAAGCACTCAAAGCGAAGGGCATTCTCCCCTTGATAGAGCAGGAGAACACTCCCAGCGATAAGGGCACTGGTGGAACAGAGCCACCCAAGGCAGCTAGTGCCAGTCAACAAACCATCAAATTCGACTGATATGATAGACCCAGAGATAAAGCAGCAACTAGACCGCATCGAGCAGTATTCTCTGATTGCTGCAAAGAATGTGCTCAATATTAAGGAAGCTGCAATCATACTAGGAATGACGGTTCGAGGAGTGAGAGAAAACGTCAGAAAGCATATACTCCCATGCTACAAGCCAAATATCAACCTACTCTACTTCAAGAAGAGCGAGTTGGAAGACTGGATGATGCAAAACCGCAGCAAGAGCATGGCAGAGATAGAATCAGAGGCAGCAGCCTATTGTGTAACCCATTAAACAGATAAGATTATGTTAGCAGACGTAATGTTTATGGCAGCAGTTGTCACCTTCCTTTTCGCAATAAAGGAAATCCGCTCCTACTTCAAGGAAGTGGGCAAGTAGAGCCATCGGATATATGGAGATTGAACCTCAATATGAAATGTTGAATTTAAATTATAATAATAAATTAATTAAGTTATGTTGTCTTCCATGTTTTTATAGGACGAAAGTCCGTTCGGTGCAGCAGAGGTTTTTTGGAGTTTGCTACTCCAAGTCTCCACAAGTGATAAAAGTAGTCATTTTTACTCATTTATGTTTTTAGTTAGTTAAAGCGCAAGTAGCTCAGTTGGTCAGAGCAAGAAGGTTCATCGCCTTCAAGTGTCGTGGGTTCGAGTCCCACCTTGCGCCCCATATAGCCCGATTCCAAGGCTTTATATCGGATAGGATAAACCTTCCTAGAGAGGTACACGTACCCAAAAGGAGCATCATTAACCACAGATGATGCTTAGACGTGGAAGTGGCAAGCTAATACATACACCCACTGGGTGGAATTTGGAACGCTTGGAGTTCACTTGTGAAGATGCAGACCTCATGCCGTGACCCTTAAAGATAAGGTAGCAGAAAGGTAGAAGCGCACAACTACAAATCGGTTCTAATGCAGCCAGCACGTTGACTTTCTTTTAATTATTCATGTTGACAAATAGGTTCGTTGTTCGTAAAAATTTAGATATATCAGAATATGTGCGATTACCAGTGCTGGGAGTCCTAAGCCTCCATAAATGCAGAAGGGAACCAAGGAGCGATTCAGCATCCGGCAAGTTGTATAGATGTCGCTCCACGGAGGTGGCTGTTTTCTCATTACATTTAGCAGCCCCTCCTTTTCTAAAGGAAATTGCAAATATTGACATATTGAATTTACCATACAGATTACATTTGTGAGGCGGTAGCGACCGCTCAGGTTTTAAAATTAAATAAAAATACTCGCCCCACCATTCGTGAGAATCGTGGGGTTTTTATTTTGAACATTTCAAACCATACAATATGAGATATAAAGCAAGCAGTTGTCACGATTGTCTGTTCTCGACCATGTGTGACAACCCGAAGAAGAACCTGAATGGTGGCTACAGATGCAGCCACTATGAATGGAAGTATCAATAACAACTTAATATATAAAGATATGGGTAATTTAGATTATTACAACAAACTCAAAGTTGTTCCTCAACAGGCACTCCGACAAATTCAGTCAGGAAGACTAAGAGGAAAGCATGACATCAACCCGATGTGGCGCATCAAGGCAATGACAGAGCAGTTTGGTGTGTGCGGTATCGGTTGGAAGTACGTAATCACCAAGCAGTGGACAGAGACTTTCGGCAGCGAGGTGAAAGCCTATTGCAACATCGACCTCTTTATCAAGGTGAACGGAGAATGGTCTGATGCCATTCAGGGAACAGGAGGTTCATCAGAAGTTTCAATAGAAAGCAAGGGTGCATACGTATCGGATGAATGCTATAAGATGGCACTCACAGATGCCTTGTCGGTTGCCATGAAGGCACTGGGTGTAGCAGCAGACGTTTACTTTGAAGCTGGAAAGGACATCATTGACATTGATAGTAAGTATGGTGTTCAGGATAGCAGAGCAGCGCAGCAGCAGACTCAGCAGCCAGCAACACCTCAGTATCACACAAACGACCTGAATGAAGGATTGGCATACCTTAGCAGATGTGTCAACAAGGACAATCTGGTATGGGTTGTTCAAACATACAAGCCGCTCACCGCCAGCCCTCAGTTCATGCAAGCAGTATCAGCCAAGAAGAAAGAATTAGGATTACAATAATATGACAGCAGAAACAAAGAAAATCACCCTGAATGTACCAAGAGTAACATTCATTGAGGAATCTCACCAGTACTTCATCGGAAAGAAGGAACTTCAAGGAGTCACGGGAACCCTCATCAAGAAAGCCTTCCCCGACACCTACAAGAATATTCCTGAGTCTGTATTGATGAAGGCAGCAGAGCGAGGAGGACTTATCCACAACACGTTTGAAACTTTCTGTTCCATCTTTGATGCAGACCTCAAACAATACCCGAACCCTACGGAAGAGCTTCTTGCCTTCCATAGTATGTTAGTCGCATACGATTTGCACTATGTAGCATCCGAGTATCTTGTTACTGATGGCGAGAACTTCGCTTCTGCCATTGATGGAATCTTCTCAGATAGCGAAGGCAACATCTATCTGGTCGATTACAAGACCACTGCCACTCTTCACTACGACAATGTATCGCTCCAGCTATCCATCTATGCAAAATGGTTCGAGGAGCAGAATCCTGACTTGAAGGTGAAAGAGATTGTCTGTATGTGGTTCAAAAACGGACAGAGTAAGTTCCAGCCACTACCTAGGGTAGCTGATTATCAGATTGACGATTTAATCAACGCTTATCTCGCTGATGATACCGACTATCAATATAAGGTGGAGGTTCCTGAGCAATTCTCTGCCCTAGAGCAGGAGTACAGACTTATCACCGCTCGTATGGATGCCCTGAAAATCAAGCAGGACGATTTGAAGGAACAGATGATGAAGATGATGGAAGCCAACAAGCAGAAATCCATCAAGACCAACATCGGTTCCTATTCTTATGTGGCAGCTACCATCAAGAAGACCTTCGACACGAAACTCTTCAAGGACACGGAGCCTGACCATTATGAGCACTATCTAAAGGAAACGGAAACCAAGCCGTCATTAAGAATCAAACTTAATTAAGTATAGATATGAACGTAAAGTTTACAGGCAAGATTATTGCAGCAGGGCAAGTTCAAATGGGAACTTCTCAAAACGGAACCCAATGGAGTTGTTGTGAGTACACAATTGAAGAGTTGAACCAGCAGTACCCTTCAAGAGCCGTTATCCAAGTTTACGGTTCTGATAAGATTCAGCAGTTCGGCATCCAAGTAGGCGAAATCATCACCGCCAACATCGGATTGAAAGCACACCAGTCTAGAGACGGACGATGGTTCAATCAGTTGGACTGTTGGAAGGTAGAACGACCGAATGCCCAGCAGCAGGAACAGATGATGCAGAGTCAGATAGGTCAGGCTCCTCAGCAGCAAGCAGCCAACTACCCTCCTCAGCCAGCACCTATCCAGCAGCAGATGCAGACTTTTCCCCCTCAGGTTAACGCAAGCGGTCAACCTATTCAGCAGAACGCTCAATATGCAGGTGGTCAGCAGCAAGGAACTCAGCAGGGTCTTCCCTTCCCTGCCCCAAACCAATAATATATAAGGTATGGAAATCCATCTAGTAAGAACCTCCACTGGTCTTCGCCCCTACACGGATGATGATTACGAGGAAATGAAAAAGATAAAGGTTGGTTCCATCGTCAAAGCGAATATCGTCCGACCGAGAAACGTGAAGTTCCACCGCAAGTTCTTCGCCCTTATCAGAGCAGCATGGGATTGTCTCACCGAGCAGCAGCGCATCAACCTCCGCTCCATAGACACCTTCCGTGAACAGCTTCTGATAACCTCAGGATTCAGCGAACCGCTCTACGACCTCAACGGACAGAAATTCCTAGAGCGAGCCAAGTCTATCTCCTTCGCCAAGATGGATGAGCCAGCCTTCAACGAAGTATATAGTAGATGTCTTGACACCATCCTGACCATCCTCATGGCTAATGGTGTTACAGAAGACGAGTTTAATAACATTTTACAAAATTATAGTTGATATGACACGTAGAAACGACAAGCGCAACAACAGACGCAATAGCCGTCAGCGCAACAACAATTCTGAGTTAAACCCATTCGCCCAGATGATTTTCGGAGCAATCCTTGGCAAGGGTGCTGAAATTATTGCCGATGCCTTGAAGGAAAAGGCTGAGGAGAAGACAGAAGACAAGCCACACACTGGCATCCGTCAGACTGACAACCTATTAGAGTCTTCTTGTATTATCAATGGTGATGGTTCCGCCACCGAGATTCCTATTCCTGATGGCTTCCAAATCTTCATCAGCGAGGATGGCAAGCCGATGATTCGCAAGAAGGTTGAAGGAGACGAGAAGAAGAATAAGACTCCTGATGCAGCGGAAAACGTGGCTACCACATACGATGATATTAGCAAGGAACTCTTCTTGAATAAAAGAATTTTCTTTATTCTTGGCAAAGATACAGATTCAGGAATAGCACACGATGAGAATTATGATGATTTAGACAACTGCACGTCTGAGGCACAGGCTAAACGCATAGCTGCCTTCAACAAGTTGCAGAACATCGCCAAGTATCTCAATGGTGACTGGAAGCCAGATTTCGATGGATACCATGAAAACTGGAATATTATCAAAGAAAGTGATACTTATATCCCAATGTACACAAAGATGGAGAACAAAGCAAATACTTACTTCAAGAGTGAAGACCTTACCTACGAAGCCATCCGTCTGATGGGTGAAGATTCTCTCAACGACCTTTTCTCAACCGACTGGTAATGGCTACCTACGCTGAAATCAAGGCAAAGCTACAGCAGGAAGGCAAGAAGATACGCAAGCGTTCATCCTACGATGAGCACAACTTGCAAGCCGCAGAGGTCAGGTATATCCGTGGTGTATATCCTGACCTCGAAGGAGTCTTCTTTGCCGTTCCCAATGGTGGCAAGCGAACCTCCCAACAAGCCGCATGGCTCAAAGAAGAAGGTATGAAGGCAGGAGTATCAGATATGCTACTCCTGAAGCGCACCTCCCAGTATGGTTTCCTCTGCATAGAGAACAAAACTCCCAAAGGCAGACAGGAACCCGAACAGAGAGTATTCCAGCATGAAGTAGAACGACATGGTGGCAAGTACATCATCGTCCGCTCTATAGATGAATTTATCCAAGCAATCGACAATTATTTAAATGGTGAACTATGAATGATATAATTCAATCATCAAATGTTGCATTTGAAATTATAGCAAGTGCTTTTGATATGCAAACAGCTAAGGATGAAAAAGAACTAACAAATGCTTTTATTAAATTTCTTGAATCCAAAGGCTACAAGATTACCGCTCCTATAAAGCAAGTCAAAGACGAATATACCTTTGAGCGAGCATGGAACTTGTACGATAAGAAGGTTGGCTGCAAAGCCAAACTAGAAAAGAAGTGGAACTCCATGAGCAAGAAAGACCGCATGGCAGCCCTTGCATATATCCCTGCTTACGTAATCGCAACGGAAAATAAGCAGTTCCGCAAAAACTTCCAAACCTTCCTCAACCAGAGAGCATGGGAAGACGAAATCATCGGTGCTACTCCACCGCCAGCAGCCGTTAACGAGAATCCTTCTGAAATCAGCCAACTCATCGCCAAGACAAAGGTTGAGCAGCAGAAAACCGAGGAAGACAAGAACCATGCACTACGTCAGCGAATCTACGGAATGATTGGAGTTCTTCAAAAGAACCCTCAGAGCTTCTGTAGAAAGCAGTTGGAAATATATCAGGAGAACGGAACCTTGGAACGCTTGGGCATTCAGTGGATTCCGTAACATCTACGAAACCGTTTACCGCAATGATACAAATCAGTAAGTACAACAAGCAGAATCCACTCCGAGTCTTTGAGGCCTTTGCAGGATATGGCAGTCAGAGCCTAGCCTTCAAATACCTCAAAGAAAAGCATCCTGAGTTTGACTTCAAGGTAGTGGGCTACTCAGAGATTGAACCTTCCGCCATCCAAGCCTACGGACTCCTTCACGGAAGAGATATTCCAAACTTCGGAGACGTGACAAGGATAGATTGGAATGAGGTTCCCGACTTCGACTTCATCAGTTGGTCTTCTCCCTGCCAAGACTTTTCCAATGCAGGACTCCGCCAAGGAGCAGAAGAAGGTAGCGGCACACGTTCATCCCTTATCTTTCAGGAGAAGAGAATGCTGGCAGTCAAGAAACCAAAGTACGTGATGTTGGAGAACGTGAAAGGTCTTCTTTCTCAAACCATGAGAAAGTACTTCTTTCAGTACATCAGAGACCTAGACTCCTTCGGTTACACATCTTTCTACAAGGTTCTGAATGCCAAAGATTACGGAATCCCTCAGAATCGTGAGCGCATTTTCGTTATCTCCATCCTAAGAACGGAAGACGAGCCGAACCCAGAGTACAACTTCCCTTCGCCAATCAAACTGGAAACTACGGTTGAGGATATATTGGAAGATGATGTATCTCCCGAATATTTCATGTCTCAGCCGCTCCTAGAAAAGTATCTCGCAAAAGCAGACATCAATGAATCAATCGAAAAACTCTACCCAGAAGATAGCAATACCGAAAACTGCTGATGGCTGTTCTGTAGCAGTCACCGCCAGTTTCTCTATGACCAGCATAATGAATCTCATAGATACCGCTCACTTCCCAAAAGGTGTAGTACTAATCATCAAGAAACTATAATGTGCGACAAAATTATAAAGCTAGCAAATCTCCAAATCAAAGGCAGAATCGAGCAGCAGACCAGAGTCTATTCCACCAAGGGAATCTCCCCTACTCTCAATTCAGCAATGGGGCACGGAGGTAACTGCATCCCACTATTCTTAATCATCAAAGAGATATGATAACAGGAGGAAAGAGAATGAAATCCCTGCTCCTATCAGGGAAGGTTAAGCCTGATATGGGGGGGGCAAGTCTTAGACTTATATAACCAGCAAGTCTATCAAGGCATCGCCCCAACCATGCTAACAACAATAGATTCATCATCAATGACATTCGTAACAATCATGAGTAAAGAAATCATTTACACCGCTCCAAACGGAAAGAAATACTCCATCTAAATCAGGAAGTACACTCCAAGAGATTGTTTCCGCCTGATGGGAGTACATGAAGCTGACATTGACAAACTCCTGAGCAAGGAGAAAACTGGTCAACTCATTATCAGCAAGAGCAAACTCTATGCCCTAGCAGGAAACTCAATAGTAACAAACTGCCTGACCGCCATGTTCGAGGAACTGATTTTCCCTTCAGGGAATCACTACCACGACAAGACTGGTCAGCTATCACTCTTCTAGCTTATGGACATTTTCGGATATATCAAGGTAGGCAAGCGTATCAGCAAAGCGCACAAAGCCCTATTTAACCATAAGACCATGTACTCTGGTACAAAGGCAATCCAATCATCGGAACGATGCACGATGGTTTGTGGTATCAACAAGACTTAAACGGAATGTGGGAACTATTATTGTTCCAGTCCGAAGTAACTCACGTCTCATTCTTACCTTCGCCACATGAAGACAGAGAAAGAACAAATCCTAGCCATCATCGCTGAGATTCAGGCAGAGCGTGAAGCTGAACACATTATTCCGCCCCACGTCCTCACAGCCGAAATCATCAACCGAAGATTTCATCAACCTTATCAAGCCATCAACGAGTTATGCGCAGAAGGCAAGATTAACTGGTGCAGAACCCTCAACGATATGGCATTCACTATCAGTAAACAATAAATTCAATAACAATATGGAACAAACACCACTCACACAGCAACTGCTGAAGCAGTTAATGACCAAGGCATACGAAACTGCCAAAGCCAAGGGCTTCTACAAGCCTGATTTAGACATCAACCAAGCGTTAATGCTCATCATCACGGAAATGGGCGAGACCATTCAAGCCCAGCGTCACAACCGCCACGGAAGTATTGAAGACTACAACAAGTGGCTGGGAGTATCTGAGGAGCAAGCCTACGAGGAATCCTTGGAAGGAACCATGGAGTCTGAGTTTGCAGATATAGCCATCCGTATCATTTCGCTTTTAGGATGGTATGCCTCTCAGAAACCAATCTGTCTGATGTCAGACATCGAAATCAAGAAGACGATAGATTTCCACAAGGTCGAGTTTGAGCATGGGAACTGGTCTCTTCCTGATGCCATGTACCTCATCATCACACGAATGACCTACTTCCCATTCTCCTGCTCACCAGCATGGATGAATACCTTGCGCTTGCAGGATATTCTGGTTCAGGTCTTCGCCCTAGCCCAAGTAGAAGGCATAGACCTAGTTGAGCACATCGAGTTGAAAATGAAGTATAACGAATCACGTCCGTACCTTAACGGATGCTTATTTTAGGAGGACAGCAATATGTTTGGAATAGAACAGATTCAAAGAAGATGCTTAATAACGTTGAGTGATGGTAGCAGAATCCAAGCTACCATCACCATCCCAAAGCCCACCAAGCCCATCTTCCCAGAGCAGATGGAACGTAAGTTCATAGAGAATTACAATAATTCACAACCTTTTGCCGCAAACAAGGTTGTCAAGTGTCACATCATGAGAAATTAAAGCGTATGAGCGAATTAACTAAAGAGGTAACGGCTACGTGTGGAAAAACTATCCTTGTCGTAGGCTTATCTAATAAAGACGAAGTGATGTACGTCAAGTCAACGATAAGAGTGAAGCCGAAGAACAGAAAGCAAAAGAAGGAGTTCAAAAGCCAATCTTATAGAATGAAAAAGGTTGCCAAAGGTGAGTATGAAGTAACAACATACTGCCCATTTAACGTTAAACTATTCTCCAAGATAATGAGCCTTCTTGAAAAGAATGAGAATGGCGAGTTTTGGTTTAATATTGATAAAAAGTAAAACGTATGGATAAGTTAGAATACATTCCAGGAGATTTGGTAAAGTTTGCAACCATACTTATACTATTGTTAATTTTGAAGGGAACTTTCTTCATAACAAGGTATGCTATACTCTGGTTTCAACTAATAGTATAAAAGCAGCTCTTGTTGCAGACAGAGATATTTTACCGATACCTCTTACTCCAGAGATTCTAGAGAAGAATGGATGGAAGAAAGAAGTGATGAGCAGAGGAGTAAAGAATAGTCATTGGGTATATACGAAATCAGATATTGAAGAATATGGATATTTCCCTATCTATATAGAGAAAGGTATTGGAAAAGAGTTTGATGTATATCCGTTTACTGACAATAACGTATGTACACAAATTGCATACATAAAGCATGTTCACCAACTACAGCACCTTCTCTTTGGTCTAGGACTTAACTCGGAAATGGAGGTGTAGGTATGGAAGTAAAAATAAAAACACATTATGCATTACCTTGTCGTACAGAAGTGTTCACCATCAATGGAAAGGTTGCTGACCAAAGTGCTTGATAAATATAACATAACAGAAGAAGAATATTATAACATCTGCAATGAATTGGAATGCAAACTATGCGTAGGTGGTTGCGGATGGTGTGTTTAACGCATTCGGGTATAAATTTTAAAGATATGACAAAAAAAAGAATTAAAAGCAAAGGTTGCCAAGCAACTAAGCATTATCAATGATGCTAACAATGAGATTTGTTCTTATGTAAATGATTACATCGAAAGCCTTCCATACAAGGTTGGTGACAAGGTTAGCTGTTCCAGACGTGATGTATGTTGGATTGCAAGCATCGTTCCTAAAAAAGGTTACAGTGGCTATAATGGCGAGATTGAAGTGAGAATCAATCCTGCTAAGAAAGATGGTACTCGCTCCAACAGAGAGTTTGTTCTATGGAGTATGGAAGTTAATAGTATCAAGAAGATTGATTAATCATCCTGCAAAGGATATAAATAGATAGAATATGAATGAAAATGTAATCACATCGTACAAGGGATTCGACAAGGATATGAAATGCCGTGATTTCCAGTACGAAGTTGGAAAAGAGTATGAAATGGACGGAGAAATCAAGTGTTGTAACCGAGGTTTCCACGCTTGCAAGTCTCCAATGGAAGTGTGGAACTACTACGATATGCTTAACTCTCGCTATGCAGAGGTAGAACAGTCTGGTAAGATTGATAAAGAAGAAAATTCGACAAAGGTATGCTCTTCTCGTATCAAGATTAAGGCTGAGTTGAAGCTTGCTGACATCATTAATATCGGTGTCGAGTGGCTGAAAGATATAACATCACCATCTAAAGCAGATGGTGTATTGAATGATAACGGAGACAGAAAGAAGCAGATTGGTTCATCGGGCGACTCTGCTAAGATTGGTTCATCGGGCGACTCTGCTA
>ERZ1026874.77-NODE-77-length-63401-cov-11.461639_pt1 | contig 63401 bp, 44 predicted proteins | sample MGYA00380167_ERZ1026874 | MGnify/ENA primary metagenome ERZ1026874 (study PRJEB33269, sample SAMEA4719803) | human gut metagenome | biome: human-associated habitat; feature: organic feature; material: feces | place: Cameroon | collected 2013-10 ...
GTAGCTGTTTACGGCGTCGGCGCTGCCTTTCAAAAACTCGTACAGATCGCAGTGCAGCTTGCTCACATCAATGCTGGTGTGGTTACGTGTGCGGATGAGCAGATCTTCAAACCCGATGCCGCGCAGCGTCTTGCGCAGCGAGTAGAACAGCGTTTGCAAATATTGGGGCGAGTGCAGCTCCTCCCACAAAAAGGCCTCGATCTCGCCGTTGGTCATCGAAAGCCCCTGCCGGTCGATGAGCAGCGCCAGCAGCTCCTTGGCCTTTTCCCGCTCAAACACCAGCGGTGTGCCGTTGTACAGCACCTCAAAATTGCCAAAGGTATGCACCACCAGTTTGCCGGATGTCTCTGTGCCGCCCTCCGGGAAGGTACCCAGCTGCGCTTCAATTTGGGAGACTGCCTCCCGCAGCTTATCGGCGTCGACAGGCTTCATCAGGTAGCCAAGGGCGTGCAGCTGGTAAGCTTCCAGCGCGTAGTAGGAGTAGGCGGTGCAGAACAAAATGCGCGTTTGCGGGCATTGGTCCTTGATGCGTTTGGCCAGCTCGATGCCCAGCATGCCCCGCAGCTTGATGTCCATAAACGCATAGTGCAGGCTGCGGCTCTGGGGCGTTTCCAGAAAGGCCAGCACTTCGTCACACTCGTCAAAGGTCACGATGTCCGCTTTGGGAAAGACCTTTCGCAGCTCGGTTTCCAGGTGCGCCAGCATAACAGGCTCATCGTCAATTGCCAGGATCGTCATACTTCTCTTCACCTTTCCTTGGGCAGCACGACCGTTACCGTGGCGCCCTTATTTTTGATGCTGCTAAAATGCAGCCGTCCCCTTGCGATGGATTCTACCCGCTGGCGCACGTTTGCCAGGCCGATGAACCCGCACTCCTGCTGGGGCGGCAGGCCGTCGGCGGCAATATTATCAGTGCCGCAGCCGTCATCCTGCACGGTGATCAGCCAGTTGTCGGGCTCCTCGCGGGTGGCAATGGTCACGGTGCCGCCGCCCCGCTTGTTGCCAATGCCGTGGGTGATGGCGTTTTCTACCAGCGGCTGCAGGGTCAGCGCTGGCAGCAGGAAATCCTCGGATTCAATATCATATACAACTTGCAGCTTGTTGCCAAAGCGCAGCTGCTCCAGCGCAGCGTAGTTGCGCGCGTGGGCTAATTCCCGCGGGAAAGAGACCAGCCCGTTATAGTTGAAGGCATCGGTGCTGACCCGCATGTAATCCGCAAACAGGCCCAGGGAATCCTTGGCCTTGGCGGGGGCATCATCGCATAAAATTTGAATGGTGGACAGCATATTGCTGATAAAATGCGGCTGGAACTGGCTGACCGCCGCCTGGGTGGAAGTTTCTTTTTCCACGGCAGCTTTCTCCCGCTGGGCATACAGCAGCATGCCAAACATGTTGTGGGTCTTGTGCCAGGCCAGGTACAGCCCGATGAGAGAGGCTAAAAAGCAGTACATGATGTTGATCAGTCGGTGGGGGTCCGGCACGTAGCACTCCCACAACACCACCACCGCCAGCCCGGAGAGGGAAACCGTCAGGTTATGCCCCGGCCGGGCATCAAACAGCAGCAATTGGATCAGCATCACCAGGCAGATGAGAACGTTGATCTCGGTCGGGTGGCGGATGAGGTCGTAGTAAACGCCCAGCAGAAAGATCAGCAGGGTGAACAGGCTGGTCAGAAGCCGGGCGCGGGGTACCAGCTGGTCGGGATCGTTCAGGCAGCGCTGAGCGGCCCACCGCAGGAAAAACGCCGCACCCGCCGCCAACAGCAGCGGTACGGCGCTCAATGGCTGAAAGAACCCGAACAGACAATGGCACACCGGAGTGGTGACAAACAGGATACTGCACAGCCTGCCATAGTTGGTCAGCGTGACCAGGTTGTCCCGGGCCAGCACCGGCTCAAAGGGGGTAAGTTCTTGCCCCGGATACCCGAAATTTTTCCATTGGGTAAAGTTCATCTGCTGCGCTCCTTGTGATTCCTGTCTGTACACATACACAGTGTAACAGAAACTCGGTACAAATGTCTTACAAAATGATGGCAAAATCTGTTGAAAAGTCAAGAAAACGCAAGATTTTACAAATAATACACAACTTTATATCGAATTTACAAGCCGATGCGTATATGTGGATTTAAATTATACGATTTGTATTTATAGATGCAAAACAATCCCCGGAGCCAGGCAAAGCCGCAGCTCCGGGGTGTTTTGTTATTTTAAGACGGGCAGCCCCTTATTATGCAATGGTAAACTGGCAGGCGCGCAGGGCATCCAGCGCCGTCTGGTGGGACTGGGGCGTAACGCCGGCGCAGCAATCGGATCGGATCTCAATCTCAACTTCCGGGAACGCAGCGCGCAGCACCATGGCGTTGCTGATGACGCAGATGTCGGTGCAGTAGCCGTAGACGATGATCTTTTCGATATCATCCACAGCCTTGTTGTGGGCCATCAGTTCGTCCAGAATATCGCTGGGCAGCATGTAGGCACCAAAGGTCTTTTTGCACACGATGCGGGAGACTTCCGGCTCGGTACCGTCCATGGCATCCTCCAGCTCGGGGGCAAAGTTCCAGCCGTCGGTGCCCTCAATGCAGTGCTCTACCGGCAGGTGGCGGCCCTCGCGGGTGTCCAGGTATTCCTCGGGGTGGGTGTCCTTGGTAAAGAACATCCAGTGCCCGGCCTGGGCGTGGGCGCGGGCGACCTCAGCCAGATGGGCCACATTGGCCTGAGCCTCGGTATTGACCAGCGCACCGGTGATAAAATCTTTCTGCACATCCACTACAATATCAAGGATGATCTTTTCGTTTTCCATAATGGCCTGCTCCTGTTCTGTATAGGTGTTATCCACAGTATAGCGCAGCCGGGGCAAACTGTAAAGAGCAGACCTTATGCGGCCAGCTGTTCTGCCAAAGCCTGCATGGCCTCGGTCTCGGCGGCTGCGGTCTCGGCCAGCGGCTGCTGCTGTCGGTACCCTCCACGGTCAGGGCCAGTGTAAAACTTCCCACTCGTTTTTTCATCATTGTTCATTTCTTCTCTTATGGTTGAGTTTGCTGAAAGGAGCGGAGCGCAAAAACAAAAGCCATGGCATGCGCAGAGCACACCATGGCTTGTCAACAGTTTTTTGGGGGCAGGGTTTCGGCGCAGTATTGATAAAAGCAGCTGGCGGCCTCCGGCAGCTGGGCACTGCGCTTGCGGCACAAGTATGCGGTGCGTCCGGGATCAGGGGCGGTGATGGGCAGGATCTTCAGGTCCAGGCAGCGCAGCACCGGGTGGTCGGGTACGATGGCAATGCCAAACCCGGCGGCCGCCATACCGGCCACCACGGTATCCTCCTCGGTCTCGTAGGCAATCTTCGGCTGGGCACCGATCGCACGAAACATGGCATCCACCGCAGGTCGCAGCCCGCCGCGTTTAGAAAAGTAGACATATGGGTAGGGGAGCGTCTCGGTCAGCGTCACGCTTTCCTTCTCTGCCAGCGGGTGCCCCGGTGGGGCCACCACCACAAAGGGCGACCGCTTAAACGGCAGGCACTCAAACACGGTCGGGTCGCCGGGGTGGCTGACGAACGCCATGTCCAGCCGTTCCTCGGCCACGGCCTGCAAAAGGTCCCGGCTGAAGCCGCTTTCGGTGTGCAGCTCAAACCGCACGCCCTCTTGGCCGGGCTGGGCCAAAAAACCGTGCATCAGTTCAGGCACGGTCTGGGCCGCCAGCTTGCGGATGCTGCCCAGCAGCACCAGCCCGCCGCCGGTGCCCAATTCCTGCAGCGCACGGGTACTTTCGTCTAGCTTTTGCAGCGATTCCGTCACCGATTGCAAAAACAGCCGCCCGTACCGCGTCAGGCGCACATTACGGCCCGTCTTCTCAAACAGCGGTACGCCCAGCTCGCTTTCCAGCTGGGTGACGGCATAGTTTAAATTGGGCTGGCTGACGTGCAAAATTTCCGCCGCGCGACCATAGTGCTCGCACTCGGCAATTGTTTTAAAATACCGCAGATGGTCGAGATTCACGGCCTTGCACCTCCTTACAGAATTTGCATGGTCCTACCCCGGCGGGGCGGAAAAGCGCGGCAAACGGCCTGTATAAACCAATAAATTTTTTGGATGAATTTGATAGAAAACCTGTATTTGTATTTATGATACAGCATCGCTATAATAAAGTCAAATGAGGTTGCGAAAAAAGTAACGATCTCGAAAAAGAGGAGGAAAAAACAATGGAACGTAAAGTTGTACTGATCACCGGCGGTGCTATGGGTCAGGGCAAGTCCCACGCCCTCAAGTTTGCCGAGAACGGCTTTGATGTCGTCCTGGCCGACATGCAGGACCCCGAAGGCGAGACCTTCAAGCAGACTGTCGCCGAGATCGAGGCCGTCGGCGCCAAGGCACTGGCTGTCCGCGCCAACATCACCTCGGACGAGGACATGCAGAACCTGTTCGAGAAGGCCTGGCAGACCTTTGGCCGCATCGATGTTGTCGTCGCCAACGCAGGCGTCATCAATTTCGGCTATACCTGGGAGCTGACCGACGCCCAGGTGCAGAAGGTCATCGACATTGACCTGATCGGCACCTGGCGCACTGATAAGTACGCCGCCCTCTACATGCGCAAGCAGGGATTTGGCCGTATCATCAACATTTCCTCTACCTCCGGCATGTACGGCACCCCCAAGCTGGCCACCTACTGCATGGCCAAGTGGGGCGTCCGCGGCCTGACCAAGACCCTGGCCCAGGAGCTGAAAGGCACCGGCATCGTCGTCAACACCGTCTGCCCCACCAAGGTCAAGACCCCGATGTGCGAGACTGACAGCTACGTGCAGTTCATCAACGACCTGACCGGCAAGAACTTTGCCAACTGGCAGGAAATGTATGACGGTGTGCCCTTCCTGGAAGTGGCCGACATCTCCGATATGGTCTACTGGCTGGGCACCAGCCGCGCCGCCGGCAAGTTCAGCGGCCGTGACCTGGGGCTGGATCTCGGCACCCTGCAGCAGTAACGGGGGACAGCTATGACGATCACAAAAGCAACGCGCTGGCGCGTTTTTGCAGGCGTCTGGATCCAAAGCCTGTTCACCTCTGCCACCGCCTTTTTCAGCCTGTTTGCTCTGCCGCTCACCGGCCAGTTTGGCTGGAGCAGCTCGCAGTTCAGCATGGCGTACACCATTTACATGTTCGTTTACTGCGCTATGGGCTTTGTGGGCGGCCTGCTGGCCGAAAAGCTCCAGCCCCGTGTAGCCATCTATCTGGGCCTGGTTTTCTTCGCCGCTGGCTGGTTCCTCACCGGCTTTGCCTCTACCATTCCGCAGCTGTACCTGTTCTACGGCGTCATGGCTGGCGCAGGTGCCGGTACGATCTACCCGGCCTGCCTGCCCACTGCACTGAAATGGTTCCCCGATAAGGCCGGTTCTATCTCCGGCCTTGTCCAGGCGGGCGCTTCCTGCGGCCCCTTCATCATGTCGCCCATTGCCCAGTGGCTTATCGATACCTACGGCGCTCAGATGGCCTGCCGCATCCTGGCGGTCGTATTCCTGATCGGTGTCGGTGCTGTGGCATGGATGATCGTGCCCTGCCCGGAGGGCTGGATGCCCGAAGGCTGGACCCCCAGCGCCACCCAGGCAAAAGAGCTGAATGCCAAAAACTACAACATCCCCCAGATGGTTAAGACCCCGGTATTTTGGGTCATGGTCGTGATGTTTATCTTTGCGAACGCCGCCGGTACCATGATGGTCAGCGCCACTTCGCCCATTGCCCAGAACCAGATCGGCCAGAACGCCATGACTGCCGCCATGTGTGTTTCCATTATGACATTGGCCAACATGTGCGGCCGTATCGGCTTCGGCTTTATCTATGATAAGCTCAAGGGCTGGAACTCCCTGATTCTGGTATTGGTCCTCAACGGCATCTCCATGTGTATGCTGACGGTTGCCAAGAGTCTGCCTTACTTCATCGCCTGCATCTGCCTGGTGGGCTTCTCCTTCGGCGGTCTGCTGGTGGTGTTTGCCCCTATCGTCAAAAACGTGTTCGGCAGCAAGTACTACAACCGCAACTACGGCCTGATCTTCATCGGCTACGGCATCGGCGCCTTTGTCGGCCCCAAGATCAGCGCGACCTTCTACGATTCCACCGGCTCCTACGTGGCTGGGTACATCGGCTCTGCCCTGTTGGCTGCCGCCGCTGTGGCGCTTGTGTTTGCCGCCCGGAAGCTGACGGCCAAAATGCAGGAGACCGCTTGATCTTATTTCACCATTCCCGTTTGCTCTGCAAAATGTTCTTTTCAAGCAAAAGACCCCGCTGTGCCGCAAGGCATGGCGGGGTCTTTTGCCGTCTTGTATAAAATATGTATCCAAAAACTTGCCATACCTCGTACGGAAGTGTTACAATACATTTATGTCGCCCGATGGCGAACAGAAGGAGTGTAGGAAACACAGAATGGAACCCCAAAAGAAAACGACCCTGACCGAGGGCAGTGTAGCAAAAGGCATGCTGCTGTTTGCGTTGCCTATTTTTATCAGCAACCTTTTCCAACAGCTGTACAATGCAGCCGATTCCCTCATCGTCGGCAACTTCCTGGGCGGCGAGGCCCTGGCCGCTGTCGGCTCCTCCGGCAGTCTGATCTTTCTCTTGACCGGCTTTGTCAACGGCGTGTCGCTGGGCGTGGGCGTTGTGGTGGCCCGCTACTTTGGTGCCAAGGATTGGCAGCGCATGCGCCGCACCATCCACACTACGGTAGCCCTGGGTCTGGCCGCCGGTGCGGTGCTTACGGTGGTGGGTGTGCTGCTTACTCCGCAGATCTTGCGTTGGATGGGCACGCCGGACAACGTACTGGTCAACTCCATCGCCTACTTCCGCATGTACTTTATGGGCAGCATTGCGGTGGTCGTGTACAACGTAGGTGCGAGCATTTTGCAGTCTGTGGGCGACAGCCGCAGCCCCATGCGGTACCTGATCGCGGCCTCCATCATCAATATCGTGCTGGACCTTGTTTTGATCGGCGGTTTCCGCATGGGTGTTGGCGCAGCGGCATTTGCCACTATTGCCTCCCAGACGGTCAGCGCCGTGCTGGCGTTCTCCAAGCTGATACGCTCCAAAGAAGAATGGGCCGTCCGCCCGCGGGAAGTCCGCTTTGATGGGCCGTCCCTCAAGGCTGTCATCGTGCAGGGCCTGCCCTCTGGCATCCAGAACTCGGTCATCTCGCTGGCCAATGTCATTGTGCAGTCCAACATCAACTCCTTTGGTGCCAACGCCATGGCGGGCTGCGGCGCTTATAGTAAGGTGGAGGGCTTTGCCTTCCTGCCGGTGACCTGCTTTGCCATGGCGCTGGCAACCTTCGTCAGCCAGAACGTAGGCGCGGGTCAGCCGGACCGCGTGCGCAAGGGCATGAAATTCGGCATCCTCTGCTCCATCGCCATGGCCGAGGTCGTGGGCGTCTGCATCTATCTGGCGTCCCCCTGGCTCATCGGAGCCTTCAGCAGCGAGCCGGACGTTATCGCTTTCGGCGTCCAGCAGGCCCACACGGCGGCGCTGTTCTACTGCCTGCTGGCGTTCAGCCATTGCTGTGCAGGCATCCTGCGCGGCCTGGGCCGCCCGGTGGTGCCCATGATGGTCATGCTGGCGGTCTGGTGCGTGCTGCGCATCACCTACATCACCATCACGCTGCATTTTATCCATGCCATCGGCGTTGTATTCTGGGCCTACCCCATCACATGGAGCATCTCCTCGCTGCTCTTCGCGTGGTACATCCGCCACTGCCCCATCCCGCAATTGGGCGGCGGCGCACCGCATTAAATTTAGAAAAATCCGTCTGTTTCGGCAGGCGGATTTTTTGCAGCAAAAGGTGTTGCTTTTTGCCGGCATATTTGCCATAATACTTATATACGTTTGCCGGGAAAGGGGGCATACAAAATGGCTAAAATCGCCGTAGTGGAAGACAACGATGCCATGCGGGAGCAGCTTTGCGGATTTATTGCCCAGTATGCCCGGGAGAGCGGCCGCCAGCTGGACGTGACCGCTTTTGCCGATGGGGCCGAGATTGTGGACCCCTACCGCCCCGGCTTTGATATTATCTTCCTGGACATCGAGATGCCCACCCTGGGAGGCATGCCTACCGCCGAACGCATCCGTCAGGTGGACCCGGATGTGGTGCTGGTGTTCGTCACCAACATGGCCCAGTACGCCATCCGCGGGTACGAGGTGGATGCCCTGGACTTCGTACTCAAGCCCGTCAGCTACTACCAGTTCAGCACCAAGCTGGAGCGGGCGCTCCAGCGCATCCAGCGGCGCCGTGGCGGGCAAATTGCCTTGCAGGTGGGCGGCGGTGTGCAGCTGCTGAATACCGATGATATTTTGTACCTGGAGACCCGCGACCGCCTGCTGCACTACCACACCGCCGCCGATACCTGGTCGGTGCGGGGCAGCCTGCAAAAGGCCGAGAAAGAGCTGGCCCCCTACCACTTTGCCCGCTGCAACCAGTGCTATCTGGTCAACCTGCGCCATGTGACCGGTGTGCAGAATGATTTCGTGCAGATCGGGCAGGAGCAGCTGGAAATCAGCCGCCGCCAGCGGGTGGCCTTTTTGGCCGCCGTGGCGGCTTACGTCGGGGGTGCGCTGTAGTGGCCCCGCTGGTAACGCTGCTGACCAGTGCCCTTTGTATCTGGCTGGCCCAGATGGCCTATTGGCTGCCGCTGAAACGACGGGAAAACTACCGCCTGCGGTTTCTTTTGGATTTTGTGGCTGCGGTACCCTTTGCGCAGGTCATTACCTGGGCCAACAGCGGGCGCACCTCGGCCCCGATGCTGCTGGTGATTTATGTGGGGTTCTTTTTGTGGGCGAGCATTTCTACAAAATTGTGTACCCCGCTGGACGCCGCTGCCAGCGCTTACTGCAGCGTTTGGATCGTGCTTACGTCGGAATCTATCTATGAATTGTGGCGTTTGCTGATTTGGGGCGCGGCCAAAGCCGGTCTGCAGCAGCCTGCCCTGGCCACTATCCCCATGATGCTGGGGCAAATCGGCTTTACCCTTGCCGTCTGTATTCTTGTGCGGTATACCGCTGCGCGGCTGATGCCCGATGAAGGCCTCTACCGTATCGGCCCGCGGCAGCTGCTCAGCGCAGGTCTGCTGGGCGGCATGTTCGTTTTCCAGTTTTTCGCGCTGATGTCCACACTGCAAAATACGGGCGCGGGCCTGGTACTGGTTGCGCCCGCATTTTTGACCCAGCTCTACTGCCTGACGCTGCTTTATCTGCAAACCGAGCTCTTCAAAAAATCGGCAATGCAGAAGGAAATGGACACCCTGAACCTGCTGTATGAGCGCCAGCGCCAGCAGTACCAGATCGCACGGCAGAACGTGCAGATCATCAACCGCAAATGCCATGAGTTAAAGGTACAGATCGCTGACCTGCGCCGCCTGAACCCCGATGCGGCCCAGAAAAAGGACCTGAATGAGGCTGAGCGCGCCGTGCAGCTCTACGATGCCAACGCCGACACCGGCAACGAGGTGCTGGACGTGGTGCTGACCGAAAAGAGCATGCACTGCGAGGCCCGGCACATCACGCTGAACTGCGTGGCCGACGGCAGTGCTGTGGCCTTTGTGGAGCCGGGCGACCTGTACGCCCTCTTCTCCAATGCGCTGGATCAGGCCATTGATGCCGCCGCCCGCCAGATGGACGAGCCGCGCCGGATGATCGACCTGCTGGTCTGTAAGCGGCAGGGCTTCACGGTCATCAACATCATCTCACCCGTCGTAACGGAAGCCCCTGCCCGAGCCGCCCGCCAGCATAACTACGAGCTGAAAGTCATGCGCCGCATCGTGCAGAAATACAACGGCACTATGACCACCGAGAACCAGAATGTACTAAGCGCGGTCAAGATCGTACTGCCGCCGCCCAAATCTTAAAATACCCGAAATACAAGAACCACCCCTAATTTTGTACAAGTTGCACAAAATTAGGGGTTAATTTTTTGTCACACAAAAACCGATTATCCCACTAAAAGTACCACTTTTCGCAAACCCATTGCAGAAAACTGCGTTCTTCTGTACAATACACAGCAGACGAAAACACACTACGGAGGGACGCTATGCGAAGTACGACCACGCTGATGAAAAACTGGCAGTTCACCGGCCCGGATGGCAAAACCGTCACGGTCGACCTGCCCCATACCTGGAACAACATCGACGGCCAGGATGGCGGCAACGACTACTGGCGCGGCAGCTGCACCTATAAAACCAGCTTCGCGGCCCCCGCTTTTGACCCCGCTGCCCAGCAGGTCTGGCTGCAGTTCGAGGGTGTGGGCGACAGCGCCAAGGTCAGCCTGAACGGCACCGAGATTGCCAACCACGACGGCGGTTTCTCCACCTTCCGGGCGGACATCACCGCTCTGCTGAAAGAACAGAACGAGCTGACCGTCATCGCCGACAACAGCAAAAACGACTTTGTCTATCCCCAGAAAGCCGACTTCACCTTCTACGGCGGCATCTACCGCACGGTCAGCCTGCTGGTGGTCAGCAAGGATCACATCGCGCTGGATCACCTCGGCGGCCCCGGCGTGCAGATCACCTCGACCGTGCAGGGCGCCAACGCTGACATCCGCGTTGAGACCAAGGTCAGCGGTGAGGGCGAGGTCGCCATCTCCATCCTCGACGCCGAGGGCAGGGAAGTGCTGGCTGGCAAAGGCTGCGACACCACCCTGACGATGGAGCATCCCCACCTGTGGGACGGCATCCGCGACCCCTACCTGTACACCTGCGTCGTCCGCCTGATGAAGGACGGCCAGCCTGTCGATGAAGTCCGCCAGCGCTTCGGCGTGCGCAGCTTCTCGGTGGACCCCAAGCAGGGCTTCTTCCTCAATGGCCGCCCGTACCCGCTGCACGGCGTTTCCCGCCATCAGGACCGCAAGGGCCTGGGCAACGCCATCACGCGGGAGATGCACGACGAGGACATGCAGCTCATCAAGGAGCTGGGCGCGAACACCATCCGCCTGGCCCACTACCAGCATGACCAGTACTTCTACGACCTCTGCGATGAGGTGGGCATGGTCGTCTGGGCCGAGATCCCTTACATCTCGGAGCACATGCCCAACGGCCGCGCCAATACTATCAGCCAGATGAAGGAGCTGATCGTCCAGAACTACAACCACGCCAGCATCGTCTGTTGGGGCGTCTCGAATGAAATCACCATCAGCACCAGGGACAACCGCGATATGCGCGACAACCATCACGTGCTGAACGATCTCTGCCACGAGATGGACAAGACCCGCCTGACCACGCTGGCCTGCTACGCCATGTGCGGCCCCTTTAACCCGGTGGCTCACATCACCGATCTGGTCAGCTGGAACCTGTACCTGGGCTGGTATGTGCCGGGACTGTTCCTCAACGACCTGTGGATGGATTTCTTCCACTTCTGCTATCCCAACCGCCCGCTGGGCTTCAGCGAATACGGTGCGGAAGGCATGCCCAACCTGCACAGCGAGCATCCCCGCCGCGGCGACCACACCGAGGAATACCAGGCCATCTACCACGAGTACATGCTGGAATGCTTCGCCCGCCACAAATGGCTGTGGTCCACCCACGTGTGGAACATGTACGATTTTGCCGCCGATGCCCGCGACCAGGGCGGCGAGCCGGGCATGAACCACAAGGGTCTGGTCACCTTCGACCGCAAGACCCGCAAGGACAGCTTCTACATCTACAAAGCCTGGTGGAGCAACGAACCGTTCGTGCATATCTGCTCCAAGCGCTTTGTGGACCGTACCGAGAATGAGATCGAGGTCAAGGTCTACTCCAACCAGAAGCAGGTCACGCTCTACGCCAACGGCGAAAAGCTGGCCGAGCAAGAGGGCGAGCACATCTTCCGCTTCCGCGTCAAGCTGGATGGCGAAGTCAAGGTCCAGGCCGTGGCAGGGGATTGCATCGATGAGACCGCTTTCCGCAAGGTAAGCACCCCCAACCCTGCCTACAAGCTGGGCAAGAAAAAGTCCACCAGCGCAAACTGGGTATAATTTTGGAAACACACCGCACTCCGCGGTTGGTTTAAACAAAACAAGGAGAAAACATAATGGATGATCTGAAAATGCAAAAGCAGACCTTGAAAAAGGCCTACAAAAAGACCAAGCGTAAGCACATTACGCTGTGGAAAGTCCTGACGATCCTCTGCGCGATCGTTATGGTCGTTTCTGTGCCTTTGTCCGTGCTTGCCGCAAAGTTCGACAATACCATGGCTGCCCGCTTTGGCGGCAGCTTCTGGGAGCTGGAGAACGAGGACACCAACGCCCAGTATTACACCAGTGACTTCAACTCCGCCGAGGAGATGGTCAACTACGGTCTGGCTTTGACCCAGCAGGTCGAGGCCGAGGGCGCTGCCCTGCTGATGAACAACAACAATGCGCTGCCTCTGGCTGCCGACGCGAAGGTCAGCACCTTCTCCAACAGCAGCGTCAACCTCGTGTACGGCGGTACCGGTTCCGGCAACATTGATGCCTCCACCGCCGACACCCTGCGCACCGCCCTCGAAAAGGTCGGTGTCACCGTCAACCCCACCCTGTGGGACTTCTACACCACCGGCGCCGGCAAGGACTACGTCCGCTCCAAGAGCGGCACCGTCGCCACCGCCAGTGAGGTCACCGCCGAGGTGCCTTGGAACGTCTACACCGACGAGGTCAAGAACAGCGTTGCCCAGTACGGCGATGCCGCCATCGTGACCCTGTCCCGCGTCGGCGGCGAGGGCGCTGACCTTTCCTACGGCGAGGTCAACTATCTGGCGCTCGACGACAACGAGAAGGAAATGCTGCAGAACGTTGCCGAGATGAAGAAGAACGGCATCGTCAAAAAGACCATCGTGCTGATCAACTCCGCCAACGCCCTGCAGGTCGATTTCCTCAAGAACAATGAGTACGACATCGACGCCGCTTTGTGGATCGGTGACGTGGGCATCTCCGGCATCAACGCGGTGGCCGAGATCCTGACCGGCAAGGTCAACCCCTCCGGCAGCCTGGTCGATACCTACTGCTACGACAACTTCAGCGCCCCCGCTATGTGGAACTTCACCCCCACCACCTACGAAGGTTACGTTGAGGGCGGCGATGTTTCCGCCAAGGCAAAGTCCTACATGATCTACCAAGAGGGCATCTATGTAGGCTACAAGTACTACGAAACCCGCTACGAGGACTTCGTCACCGGCAACGGCAACGCAGGCGACTACGCCTACGGCGACATCGTGGCATACCCCTTCGGCTACGGCATGAGCTACACCAGCTACGACATCAGCGACATGAACGTCAACTACAATGCCGCCGATGACACCTACACCGTTACCGTCAAGGTCACCAACACCGGTGATATGGCGGGCAAAAAGACCGTGCAGGTCTACGTCCAGAGCCCCTACACCGACTACGACAAGCAGAACGGCGTTGAGAAGTCTGCCGTTTCTCTGGTCGGCTTCGGCAAGACCGGTATGATCGAGCCAGGCGCTTCCGAGACCCTGTCCATGACCGTCAACAAGCGCGACATCGCTTCCTACGACACCTACGGCGCCGGCACCTACATCCTCGACGCCGGTGACTACTACTTCACCGCCGCCACCGATGCCCACAACGCCGTCAACAACATTCTGGCTGCCAAGGGCTACACTGTCGAGTCCACCAACGGCAAGATGACTGCCGACGGCAACGCCGACCTGACCTACACCTGGACCGAGGACGCCCTCGACACCACCACCTATGCCACCAGCGAAAACGGCACCGCCATCACCAACCAGCTTTCCTGCGCCGACCCCAACCTGTACGAGGGTGTCGAGGAAACCGTGACCTGGCTGAGCCGCTCTGACTGGAACGGCACCCTGCCCACCGAAACCGTCAAGCTGACCCTGACCGAGCTGCTCAAGAAGGACCTGAAGGACATCCGTTACGATGCTGCCGACTACGAGAGCGTCGAGATGCCCACCCTGGGCGCCAAGAACGGCGTCAAGCTGTACGATATGATCGGTCTGGACTACAACGATCCCAAGTGGGACGAGCTGCTGGATCAGATGACCTTCGACGAGATGAACTCCCTGATCGGCGACGCCTTCCACTGGACCATGCCCGTCAAGAGCGTGGAAGCCCCCGGCACCCGTGACGAGAACGGTCCCCAGGGTCTGACCGCCAGCCTGCTGGGCAGCGACAAGACCCAGCTGACCGCCACCGCCTTCACCTCTGAGGACGTGATGGCTGCCACCTTCAACACCGAGATCATGACCGAGATCGGCAAGGTCATCGGCAACAACTGCCTGGAAGCCGACATCGCCTGCCTGTACGGTCCCGGCAACAACATTCACCGCACCCCCTACGGCGGTCGTAACTTCGAGTACTACTCCGAGGACGGCTTCCTGTCCGGTATGATGAGCGCCTACGAGGTCGCCGCCATTCAGGCAAAGGGCGTCCACGTTGTTATGAAGCACTTTGCCCTGAACGACTGCGAGCAGGACCGTATCGGTCTGGGCGTCTGGCTGAACGAGCAGGCTGCCCGTGAAGTCTACCTGAAAGCCTTCCAGGCTCCCGTCGAGGTCGGCAACGGCAACGGCGTTATGATCGCCTACACCCGCTGGGGCGCTGTCTGGTCCGGCGGCAACTACGGTCTGGTCACCGGCATCCTGCGCAACGAGTGGGGCTGCGAGGGTATGATCATCACCGATAACGTTCTGACCCAGTATGTCAACGGTCCCGACGGCGTTCTGGCCGGTGTGTCCATCTACGACGCCATGATGTCTTTCGTCACCGACACCCTGCCCCAGTATAAGAACGACCCCGTCATCGTCACCGCCATGCGCGAGGCCTGCCACCACAACCTGTACGCCATCGCCAACTCCTGCGGTATGAACGGCGTCGGCGCGGACACCACCATCAAGGTGCAGGAGCTGCCTTTGGTAAGCCTGCTCAAGAACATTGCCCGCATTTCCGCGGTGCTGTTCGTTGTCTTTGCCGTGCTGTGGGTGCTGGGCGGCAAGAAGTTCCGCAAGACCGAAGAATACAAGGCTTATAAAGATTTCAAAAAATCCCTGAAAGCCGCTAAGAAAGCCTAACCCCCCTACAGGATCCCGCAAGCTCCCCGCCGGCCCCGGCGGGGACTTTTGAGTAAATTCTCCCCCTATAACAAGGAGCAGCCCATGAGTGAAAATGCAAAGGCAGCGGGTGTCAACCGCGCCAAACTCTATCAGCTGGTGCTTTTCCCGCTGAACAACGGTGCCACCAACGTATACTATGTACTGGTGCTTTCCTACATTGCCACCTTTGGCAGCAATGTACTGGCGCTGGGTACGCTGTTTGCGTCGGTCATGGTCACGGCTATGCGCCTGTGCGATGCCATCACCGACCCCATCATCGGTGCGTTGATGGACCGCACCAACGGCAGGTTCGGCAAGTTCCGCCCGTTTATGGCCATCGGCAACGCCATTATGGCAATCAGTATCCTGATTTTGTACGGCATCACCCCCATGATCCCCGATACCATGATGTGGGCACGCTATGCCGCCTTTGTAGGGCTGTACTTTGTGTGGGTCATCGGCTACACCTTCCAGACCAGCTGCACCCGCTCCGGCCAGACGGTGCTGACCAACGACCCCAAGCAGCGCCCGCTGTTCACCATCTTCAACACCGTCGGTTCTCTGCTGGGCATGGGCGTTATGCAGTTCTTTGCTCCCATCCTGGCCAAGAACTTTGAGGGCGGCTACTCCTCCGCCGGATTCTTCCGCACCCTGGCCCCGGTGGGCATCGTGATGTCCATCGTGCTGACCATCTTGGCCATCATCGGCATCTGGGAGAAGGACCAGCCCAAGTACTTTGGCATCGGCGGCGAAAAGACCGAGAAGGTCAAAGTCTCCGAGTATCTCCAGATCATCAAAGAGAACAAGCCCATGCAGCGCCTGATGGTCGCCGGTGCCGGCACCAAGCTGGCCCTGTCCATCGCCAACAACACCACCGTGCTGTGCATGCTGTATGGCTGCATGATGGGCGCTTACGATGGGCTGTACCTGCCCATGATGGTGCTGGGCTATGTGTTCAGCGTGCCGTTCTTCCTGCTGTCGGTCCGTACCAGCCAGAAAAGGGGCCAGAAAGCCAGCCTGACCAAGTATGTCAGCGTGGCGCTGGTTTGCTATGTCGGCGTATTTGTGCTGCTGGCGCTGTGGGGCCGCGGCGATGCGTTCCACCTGTCCCTGATGGGGGAGAACGGCCTGTCCATCAACCTGTACACGGTGCTGTTCATCCTATTCTTCGGCATCGGCTACGGCGCCTACTACGCCACCGCCGATATGCCCATCCCCATGGTGGCCGACTGCTCGGACTACGAGACCTACCGCTCCGGCAAGTACATCCCCGGCATCATGGGTACGCTGTTCAGCCTGGTGGATAAGCTGGTTTCCAGCCTGTCCGCTACGGTCGTCGGCATTGCTGTCACCTTCATCGGCCTGAACACCCTGCCCACCCAGTACGATCCGTACACCCCGGGCATGAACGTGGTGGTCATCGTGCTGTTCTGCGTCATCCCGATGGTCGCCTGGGCCGCAACGCTGATCGCCATGAAGGGCTACAGCCTGACCGGCGAAAAGATGAAAGAGATCCAGGCCGTCAACGCCTGCCGCCGCGACGCCGTTGCGGGCGGCATGAAGCTGGAAGATGCCATGGCCAAATGGCAGACCGTCGACCAGCTGCCTGCTGAGTACAAGGCCAACTGACTTCGCTGTATCCTATCTTCTCCATTGCCCCGGGCACCGCAAGGCCCGGGGCCTTTGTGTTTGTGCAGAACACAAAATGTGAAAACTGCAAAACCCTATTGACAGCCTGGGCTTCCCATGCTATACTGCAAACAATTTAACGCACTAAACCGATGAAGCGGAAGCAACGGCAGCTATGCCCGTACAGAGAGCCTGCGATGCTGAGAATCAGGCCGGAAACAACCTGTCAAATGGTCCGCCGAGGGTGCAGCGAAATGCGTCATGCGCAAAGTATCCTGCAACGTAAGGCATACGTCAGTTGCCGGGGATGTGTTGGCATCCCGCAAAGGGCACGGTTCATAGCCGTGAAAACAGGGTGGCACCGCGGACTGTTTGTTATCGTTCGTCCCTGGCAGAATGAAAAGCTCATTCTGCCGGGGACGTTTTTTATTGCCCAAAAGGGCAGGGGGGACCCAAGATGAAGATTACACCAACGCTGGAAGAAGCCGGGACCATGGCCGCTGGCGGGCAGTACAAAACGCTGCCCCTCAGCTGCGAGATGCTCTCGGACTTTACAACGCCCATCGAGACAATGAAGATTTTAAAGAATGTATCCACCCATTGCTACCTGCTGGAATCCGCCCAGGCCAACGAGACATGGGGCCGCTATACGTTCTTGGGCTTTGACCCCAAGCTGGAAATTACCTGCTTAAACGGCGAACTGAAAGCGGGCGGCTTAACGGTCAGGACCACCCACCCCTCGGATGTGCTGCGGGAGATTTTAGCCGACTACAAAAGCCCGCGTCTGCCGGGGCTGCCGCCTTTCACCGGCGGCCTGGTGGGTTACTTCTCCTACGATTATCTGGGCTACAGCGAGCCGGCCACACGCTGCCCCGTGCAGGATACCGAGGAGTTCAAGGACGTCGACCTGATGCTGTTTGATAAGGTCATCGCCTTTGACCACGCCCGCCAAAAGCTGATCCTCATTGCCAACATGCAGTTGCAGGACGGCGAGACCGGCTACAACAAAGCCGTGCGGGAACTGCACCAGATGGCCGATCTGCTCCGCAACGGCGCCAAAAAGCAGGAGCCGGGCGGACGATTGCAGGGCGAGGTCACCCCGCTGTTTGATAAGCAGCGCTTTTGCGCCATGGTGGAAAAGGCGAAGGAGCATATCAGGGAGGGCGACATCTTCCAGATCGTTCTCTCCAACCGGCTCAGCGCCCCGTTTGCGGGCAGCCTGCTCAACACCTACCGTGTACTGCGCACCATCAATCCGTCGCCCTACATGTTCTACTTTGCGGGCACGGATGTGGAGGTGGCCGGGGCTTCGCCGGAGACCCTGGTCAAGCTGGAAAACGGCATCCTGCATACCTTCCCGCTGGCGGGCACCCGCCCCCGCGGCAAGACCGAGGCCGAAGACAAGGCGCTGGAAGCCGAGCTGCTGGCCGATGAAAAGGAACTGGCCGAGCACAACATGCTGGTGGACCTGGGCCGCAATGACCTGGGCAAGGTCAGCAAGTTCGGCACCGTGCAGGTGGAAAAGCTCCACACCATCGAGCGCTTCTCCCACGTAATGCACATCGGCTCTACCGTCCGGGGCGAGATACGGGACGACCGGGACGCCCTCGATGCCATCGAAGCTGTGCTGCCCGCAGGCACGCTTTCCGGCGCACCCAAGATACGCGCCTGCCAGCTCATCGGTGAGCTGGAAAACAACAAGCGCGGCATCTACGGCGGGGCCATCGGCTACATTGATTTTACCGGCAACATGGACACCTGCATCGCCATCCGCATCGCCTACAAGAAAAACGGCAAGGTGTTCGTCCGCAGCGGCGCGGGCATCGTGGCGGACTCGGTGCCAGAGAAAGAGTTTGAGGAATGTCTGAACAAGGCCCGTGCATCCCTCACCGCCCTGCAGCAGGCCCAGGAGGACTCGCTATGATCCTGCTCGTCGATAACTACGACAGCTTTTCCTATAACCTCTACCAGCTGGTGGGGGAAATCGACCCCGACATCAAGGTCATCCGCAACGATGAAATGACGGTGGACGAGGTTGCTGCCCTGCACCCCGACCACATCATCCTTTCCCCCGGCCCTGGCAGACCGGAGGATGCAGGCATCCTTATTGAAGCCGCCCGCACCCTGGGGCAGACCATCCCGACATTGGGCGTATGCCTTGGCCATCAAGCCATCTGCGCGGCTTTTGGAGCCACTGTCACCTATGCCAAGCGGCTGATGCACGGCAAGCAATCCCTGACCGAGTTCGACCAAAACTGCCCGCTGTTTAAAGACGTTCCGCCCACTGCCCCGGTGGCGCGCTACCACTCACTGGCCGTGGATGCCGACACCCTGCCCCCGGAACTGGCCGTGACCGCCCGCACGCAGGAGAGCGAGGTCATGGCGGTGCAGCACAAGATCTACCCCATCTACGGCGTGCAGTTCCATCCCGAATCCATCATGACACCCGACGGCAAAACGATGCTGCGGAATTTTATAAAGGAGATTTGAGCGATGATCAAAGAAGCTATTGTCAAGATTGTGAATAAAGAGGACCTGACCTACAATGAAGCCTACACTGTGATGAACGAGATCATGAGCGGCGAGACAACCCCCACCCAGAACGCCGCGTTCCTGGCCGCGCTTTCCACCAAGAGCGCCCGCGCCGAGACCACCGACGAAATTGCAGGCTGCGCTGCCGCCATGCGGGAACACGCCGTCAAGGTCGATACCGGCATGGACATCTTTGAAATCGTAGGCACCGGCGGCGATAACGCCCACAGCTTCAACATCTCCACCACCTCGGCGCTGGTGGCCGCCGCGGGCGGCATGAAGGTGGCCAAGCACGGCAACCGCGCCGCTTCCAGCCAGTGCGGCACCGCCGACTGCCTCGAAGCGCTGGGCGTCAACATCCAGCAAAGCCCCGCCCGCTGTGTGGAACTGCTGAACGAGGTGGGTATGTGCTTCTTCTTCGCACAAAAGTACCACACATCGATGAAATATGTGGGGGCTATCCGCAAGGAGCTGGGCTTCCGCACCGTGTTCAACATTCTGGGACCCCTGACTAACCCCGGCAGCCCGGCCATGCAGCTGTTGGGCGTCTACGATGAATACCTTGTCGAGCCGCTGGCCCAGGTGTTGGTCAGCCTGGGCGTCAAAAAAGGCATGGTCGTCTACGGACAGGATAAGCTGGACGAGATCTCCCTGAGCGCCCCGACCAAAATTTGCGAGATCAAGGATGGCTGGTTCAAAACCGGCGTCATCACGCCGGAGCAGTTTGGCCTGACCCGCTGCACCAAGGACGACCTGAAGGGCGGCAGCCCCGCCGAAAACGCCGCCATCACGCGGGCAATCCTGAACGGCGCCAAAGGCCCCAAGCGCGACGCGGTACTGATGAACGCCGGCGCGGCTCTCTACATCGGCGGCAAGGCCCCGGATATGCAGGCGGGCATCCGGCTGGCAGCAGAACTCATCGACAGCGGCAAGGCGTTGGCTACGCTGGAAAAGTTCATCGAGGTCAGCAACCGCCCGGAGGTCGAAGCATGACGATTCTGGACCAGCTGGCCGACTACGCCCGCCAGCGTTCTGCCGCCGCCCGGCAGACTCTGCCTCAAACAGAGCTGGAACGGCAGGCCTTTGCCCTGCCCACAGGCAGCTTTGCCTTTGAAGCTGCCCTGCGCAAGCCCGGCATCTCCTTCATCTGCGAGTGCAAAAAGGCGTCCCCCTCCAAGGGGCTGATCGCCCCGGACTTCCCGTATCTGGATATTGCCAAGGCCTACACCGCCGCCGGGGCGGACGCCATCTCGGTGCTGACCGAGCCAAAGTGGTTCCTGGGCAGCGACGCCTATTTGCGGGAGATCGCCGCCGCCGTCCCCACGCCCTGCCTGCGCAAGGATTTCACGGTGGACAACTACATGATCTATCAGGCCAAGGTGCTGGGTGCGTCCGCCGTGCTGCTGATCTGCTCCATCCTGCCGGAGGCGCAGATCCGGGAGTCCATCGCCCTCTGCGATGACCTGGGCCTGTCCGCCCTGGTGGAAGCCCACGACGAAGCCGAGGTCGAGACCGCCCTGCGGGCCGGGGCGCGCATCATCGGCGTGAACAACCGCAACCTCAAGGATTTCACCGTGGACACCGCCAACAGCGCCCGCCTGCGGCAGCTCATCCCGGCGGATGTGCTGTTCGTCTCGGAAAGCGGCGTGCGCACCGCGGAAGATGTAGCCGCCCTGCGCAAAATTGGTGCGGACGCGGTGCTGATCGGTGAAACCCTGATGCGTGCCCCCGACAAAAAGGCCAAGCTGGCGGAACTGCGGAGCACGGCATGAGCGGGACAAAATGCAAGCTTTGCGGCTTGACCCGCCCGGCGGACATTGCCGCCGCCAACGCGCTGATGCCGGAGTATATCGGCTTCGTCTTTGCCCCCAAAAGCCGCCGCTGCCTGCTGCCCGCGCAAGCGGCAGATTTAAAGCGCCGGCTGACACCCGGCATCACTGCAGTGGGTGTGTTTGTCAACGAGGCCCCGGAGACTGTGGCCGATTTGCTGAACCGCGGCGTCATCGATGCCGCCCAGCTCCACGGCAGGGAAGGGGAGGATTACATAAAACACCTCCGCACCCTGACGAATAAAACCATCATACAGGCGTTTAAGGTCGCCACGCCGCAGGACGTGGCACAGGCCGAGCAAAGCACCGCCGATTGCATCCTGCTGGATTCCGGCGCGGGCAGCGGCACAACTTTTGATTGGGCGCTGCTGCGACCCATCCGCCGCCCCTACTTTTTGGCAGGCGGGCTGGATGCGCAAAACGTGGCAGACGCCATCCGCGCCCTGCACCCCTATGCCGTGGACGCAAGCTCCGGCATTGAGGAAAACGGGCGTAAAGACGCAGAAAAAATGGCGGCCTTTGTGGCCGCTGTCAGAAAGGAAGCAACACCATGACGAACCCCAACGGACGTTTTGGCATCCACGGCGGGCAGTACATCCCCGAAACGCTGATGAATGCCGTTGTCGAACTGGAAGCCGCCTATAACCACTATAAAAACGACCCCGAGTTCAACCGCGAACTGACCGAACTGCTGAACGAGTATGCGGGCCGTCCCTCCCGCCTGTACTACGCCGAAAAGATGACAAAAGACCTGGGCGGCGCGAAGATTTATTTGAAGCGCGAGGACCTCAACCACACCGGTGCCCACAAAATCAACAACGTTCTGGGCCAGGCATTGCTTGCCAAAAAGATGGGCAAGACCCGCCTGATCGCCGAGACCGGCGCGGGCCAGCACGGCGTAGCCACCGCCACCGCCGCCGCCCTGATGGGCATGGAGTGCGTCGTCTTTATGGGCGAGGAGGACACCATCCGCCAGGCGCTGAACGTCTACCGCATGCGGCTGCTGGGGGCCGAGGTCATCCCCGTGAAAAGCGGCACCGGCACGCTGAAGGATGCTGTGTCCGAAGCCATGCGCGAGTGGACCAGCCGCATCAGCGATACCCATTACTGCCTGGGTTCCGTCATGGGCCCGCACCCGTTCCCCACCATCGTGCGGGACTTCCAGGCCGTCATCTCCAAGGAGATCAAGGAGCAGATGCAGGAAAAAGAGGGCCGCCTGCCCGATGCCGTCATCGCCTGTGTGGGCGGCGGTTCCAACGCCATCGGCAGCTTCTATAATTTCATTGGCGATACAGAAGTCCGCCTCATCGGCTGTGAGGCCGCCGGCCGCGGCATTGACACCTTCGAGACCGCCGCTACCATCAACACCGGCAGCCTGGGCATTTTCCACGGTATGAAGTCATATTTCTGCCAGGACAAGTACGGCCAGATTGCCCCGGTCTACTCCATCTCGGCAGGGCTTGACTACCCCGGCGTCGGCCCGGAGCATGCGTACCTGCATGACATCGGCCGCGCCGAGTATGTGCCCGTCACCGATGACGAAGCCGTCAACGCTTTTGAGTACCTGGCCCGCACCGAGGGCATCATCCCCGCCATCGAGTCCGCCCACGCCGTGGCTTACGCCATGAAGCTGGCCCCCACGATGGACAGGGACAAGATCATCGTCATCACCATTTCCGGCCGCGGCGATAAGGACTGCGCCGCCATTGCCCGTTACAGAGGGGAGGATCTTCATGAGTAACATCGCCAAAGCCTTTGCCAACGGCAAGGCGTTCATCCCGTTCATTACCTGCGGCGACCCGGACCTTGCCACCACCGCCGCCGCCGTGCGCGCCATGGCTGCCAACGGGGCCGATCTGATCGAGCTGGGCATCCCGTTCTCGGACCCTACCGCCGAGGGGCCGGTCATCCAGGGGGCTAACCTGCGCGCTTTGCAGGGCGGTGTGACCACCGATAAGATCTTTGATTTCGTCCGCGAACTGCGCAAGGATGTCATCATCCCGATGGTGTTCATGACCTACGCCAACGTGGTTTTCTCCTATGGCAGCGAAAAATTCATCTCCACCTGCAAGGAGATCGGCATCGACGGCCTGATTTTGCCTGACGTGCCCTTTGAGGAAAAGGAGGAATTCCTTGCCACCTGCCGCCAGTACGGTGTGGACCTCATCTCCCTCATCGCGCCCACTTCGGAGAACCGCATTGCCATGATCGCCAAAGAAGCCGAGGGCTTTTTGTACATTGTGTCAAGCCTCGGCGTTACCGGCACCCGCAGCGAGATCAAAACCGACCTCGCCTCCATCGTCGAGGTGGTGCGGCAGAACACCGACATCCCCTGTGCCATCGGCTTTGGCATCTCCACGCCGGAGCAGGCCAAAAAGATGGCCGCCATTGCCGATGGCGCTATCGTAGGCTCGGCCATCATCAAGCTGTTGGCCCAGTACGGCACCGCCGCCCCGGAACACATCGGCGCGTATGTGAAAAGCATGAAGGACGCGCTGCGCTAAAACTTGCCATTTTCCCATCCATATAAAATGCCCCCGTCCAGGTCCCTCAACCTGGCGGGGGCATACTTGCTTGTTTAGAGCAGCCTAGGGGAAATACTGCCAAGGGGGTCAGGCATTTTGGCTGCGCCTGCGCTCGGCAAACCACCAGACAAGGGCCACGGCCAATGCAGCCAGGCTGGCAAGGGTACCGGGCACCACGCCGGGGTGGGTGTAGCGCAGGGTGACGGTGCAATCGCCCTGGGGCAGTGATACGCCGAGCAACCCGCCAAACAGCGCCGAGGGCTGCACCACCTCACCGTTGACGGTGACGACCCAGTTGTCATCGTAGGCAAAGCTCAGCGCCAGCAGGTCGTTGTCACCGCTGACGGTGCAGTGCACATCGATGCGCCCGCCCTCCCGGATGTCGGCATCCACATCCTGCACCTGCTGCCGGGCGGCGGCCAGGGCGGCGCTGTCCAGCTGGTAGATTTGGGTGTTGGTATGGAAAACTTCATCGTCGGCAATGCCCAGCACCATTGTCACGTGCTGCCCGGCGGTAAAGCTGGGCAGGCAGATGACACCGCCCAGGCTCTCCGGCTCAAAATACTGGGCGTAAAGTTCGCCGTCCACCACTACGTCGATGGGCAGCTGCTCCTCGGTGCCGGGGATGGCCATGTAGGCAGGCCCGGTGAGGGGCGCGGTAAAGTCCACCTGCACGGTGCCTTTGTCGGTCACGCTAAAGGTCGGCTCCACGCTGACCAGCGCGGCATCCGTGCAGCCTGTCAGGCTTTGCAGCATGGCGTTCTGCATGGTAAAGGTATTGTCAGCCAGTGCATCCACGTCCACAGACAGGGCATCCTGCCGGGTCAGGTAGGCCAGCGGGAAGGCCGCGTCATTCTTATATAAAGTGTAGGCAGAGTCACAGTCCACCGGCTGCCAGTGCCCGGCCACCGGGCGGCTGCCATCACTGTACAGCCAGCGGATGCCCAGCAGGCTGTCGGCCACGCCGGTGCTGCCCCAGCCGTAGGTGGAGTATCCCACGTAGCCCAGCTGCTCCAGCAGCTCCTTGGCGGTGCTGGCCTTGGTGCTGGAATAGTGGCTGATGCCCCAATAGCCCAGCAGGAAGGGGTCGTTCAGCGTGTGCAGAAAATTCTTCTCGATGCGGCAATCGCCGTCGGTCTCGGCCTTGGCAGTGGCCACGGCAGCGGCGGCGTTATCGTAAAAGGTGGTAAAGTCGGCCAGGTCGAACTGCTCAAACTTGCGCAGGGCCAAAACCGTGTTGGCGCCCAGGTCGGCGGCGGTCAGCAGGGCCGCCGTACCGCAGAGCAGCCGCCGCTTGTTTACAGGCAAAGCGGGCTTTTCAATCAGCAGCCACGCCAGGATCAAAGAAAACGCACACAGCCCCGCCGCGGCAATCAGTTTCGTCTTGCTGAACAGCTCCGCCCCGGCGGCCAGGGGATACCCCGCCAGCCAGACCAGCGTCAGCCCGGCGGCCAGCCCCCAGGCGCGGCGGCGCTGGGGCCCCGCTGTCAGCATCCGCGCGGCCAGCAGAATGACCACCGCGCTGAACAAAAAGCTGTACCGGTAGGGGAACCATACCGGCTGCTTCATGCCGTGCCAGATCTGGTCTACACCTTTTACCCAAAAGCTGCCCGCCAGCGCCGCCAGCAGCGCGGCAAAGCCCAGTTTTTCCCGGCGGGGCGCATTGCCGCAAAAGTACAGCAGCACCAGCGGCACCAGCACCACGCCGCAGTAAATGTTGGGCAGACCGTTGGTGACATCGTTCCAGAAAAAGTTGCCGAAGAACAGCCGGTAGGGGAGTTGTAATAAATTAAACCGGGGCGTCAGGCTGAAGGTGAAGTCAAACAGCCCGCCTTTGCTTTCCTGCACTTCCAAAAGCACCGGCAGCAAAAAGAAGAAACTCAGCCCCGCCGCCAGCACACCGCTGGCCGCAAAGGCGGCGAAGCGGCGGCCAAACCGTCCCTGCCCCCGGCTGGGCCACAGGCACAAAAAGTACATGATGCTGAACAGACACACCGGCCAGGCGATATAAAAGTTGAGCAAAATGCAAAGGAAGACCAGCACCGTAAAGCCCCAGTGGCGGCCCAGGCGCATCAGGTCATCCAGTGCAGCCAGCACCAGAGGCAGCAGCCAGACTACATCCATCCAGATGATGTTCTGGTTGTACACGATGCAGAACGCGCAGAACGCATAGCACTGCCCCAGCACTGCAAACAATGGGTCTGCCTTGGCAAAGTGGCGCTGCAAATACCAGCAGAACGCTGCCGCCGTGACCCCGGTGCGCAGTAAAAAGATCAGCCCCGCCGCCTGGGGCACCATGCGGGTAGGCAGCAGCAAAAACAGCAGGTTGAAGGGACTGTTCATGTAGTAGGCGAACAGCCCCAGGGTGCTGCCGCCCGCCAGCTTGCCGAAACTGTAAAAGAAGCCACCCCGTTTGACCCGCGCCCACATATCGGTGATGTAGTTTACGTACAGCCCGCGCAGGTCGCCGGTAAGCACGGTGCCGGTGCCAAAGGGCCACCAGCCCAGACAAAAATAGACCGCCGCCATCAACAGGCAGCCGCCCCCAAATGCCGCCAAAGTCAGCGGCCAGTATTTTTTCTTATTCAAAATGATTCCCTCTATAACGCAAAATGTCCTGCAGGGGCGAGCCAGCGGGAGCATATAGAATGTTCCCCTACGAACCGCAAGGAAAAGCGGCATATCATCACCGTAGGGGCGGATTCTATATCCGCCCGCAGCGGGCGAACACTGTTCGCCCCTACACAAGCCCTCTTATTTAACCCACCGATTATAGCACGCCTGCCGCTGCAAAACATGAAATATTGGTGAACACCCTGTAAAAATTGCGGATGACCTTGGTTGAAACCAGATGAAAATTATGCTATACTGCTAACATGGTGTGCCCTGGCTTAGGGGCGTTATGGGTTGTAGATAGGGAAAGGAATCATCGATGAAAATAGGATTTGACAACAACAAATATCTTACCATGCAGTCGGCGCATATCCGGGAGCGGATCGCCCAGTTTGACAACAAGCTCTACCTGGAGTTTGGCGGCAAGCTGTTTGACGACTACCACGCTTCCCGCGTGCTGCCGGGCTTTCAGCCGGACTCCAAGCTGCAGATGCTGCTGCAATTGAAAGACCAGGCCGAGATCGTCGTCGTCATCAGCGCCGAGGACATCGTGAACAACAAAGTCCGCGGTGACTACGGCATCACCTACGATATGGACGTGCTGCGCCTGATCGATGCCTTCCAGGGCGTGGGACTGTTTGTGGGCAGCGTTTGCGTGACGATGTACACCGCCCACCCCGATGTGGAAAACTTCGAGGCCAAGCTCAACAGCCTGGGCATCCGCACCTTCCGCCACTACAAGATCGCCGGTTATCCCAACGACGTAGCCCATATCGTCAGCGATGACGGCTACGGCAAAAACGATTACATCGAGACCCAGCGCCCGCTGGTGGTCATCACCGCGCCCGGCCCCGGCTCCGGCAAGATGGCGGTCTGCCTGTCCCAGCTGTACCACGAGTACAAGCGCGGCGTGCGGGCCGGTTACGCCAAGTTCGAGACCTTCCCCATCTGGAACCTGCCCCTCAAGCACCCGGTCAACCTTGCGTATGAGGCCGCAACCGCCGACCTGAACGACGTGAACATGATCGACCCGTTCCATCTGGAAGCCTACGGCGAGACCACCGTCAACTACAACCGCGATATTGAAATTTTCCCGGTGGTCAACGCCATGTTTGAGCTGATCGCCGGCAAAAGCCCCTACCGTTCGCCCACAGATATGGGCGTGAATATGGCGGGCAACTGCATCATCGACGATGAAGTCTGCCGTGAAGCCTCGCTGAAAGAGATCGTCCGCCGCTACTACAAATGTATGTGCGACCAGAAAGTCAGCGGCGTGGTCAAGCAGGACCGCTTCAAGCTGGAACTGCTGATGAACCAGGCGGGCATCGCCCCCGGCGACCGCGAGGTGGAGAAAAAAGCCGCCGCCTGTTCCGAGGCCATCGACGGTGCCCCGGCGGCTGCCATTGAGCTGGCCGACGGCAGCATCGTCACCGGCAAAACCGGCCCGCTGCTGGGCGCGGCATCCTCGGCCCTGCTGAATGCGCTGAAGCGGCTGGCAGGCATCGACCAGGAGATCGACCTGGTATCCTCCAAGGCTATCGAGCCCATCCAGCAGTTGAAGACTACTTACCTGGGCAGCAAGAACCCCCGCCTGCACACGGACGAGATTTTGATCGCCCTGTCCAGCTCGGCCTACGAGAATCCCATCGCCGCCGCGGCAATGCGGGAACTGCCCAAACTGCGCGGCTGTGACATCCACACCACGGTCATCTTGTCCGGCGTGGACATCGACACGCTGAAAAAGCTGGGTATGAACCTGACCAGCACCCCCCATTACGAGGAAGAGGACCGCATGTATCATAAGCGGTAAGATAAAAGGTTCCCTTTGGGGGGAGCTGTCACCGAAGGTGACTGAGGGGGTGGCTCTCGTGCCGCTCGTGGCTAAAGTAACCACCCCTCACCCGCTGCGCGGGAGCTCCCCTCGAAGGGGAGCCTTTTGCAGTTACCATCATCACTATCCTATTCGTTATTACCGTCATATTCGTTACATTCGTCATATTCGTTACGGTTATTGGATGGCGAATATGACGAAAAGAACGATTGTAACGAATATGACGAATATAACGGTAATTTTACATTAGGATAATATCTACATCCAACCCCCTCCCCACGAGGGGGCTGTTTTTATCGTAACTTTATTTCACTTAACTGTTTTGCGGCTGAAAATCTGAATGTTCTTTGTGCAAAAAAGCGAAAAAACATAAGTAAAACCGTCATTTTGCCGTTTTATCTAAAATTTTGTTTCAAACGCTTGACGTTTTCATGAAAAAAGAGTACAATCCAAAACATAAGATCACCGGCGAGGAAACGGTGACCACAAAACCACAAAATCGAAGGGAGAACACAACACATGAAAAAGCTTGTTGCACTTACCATGGCTACGGCCATGACCCTCTCACTGGCAGCATGCGGCGGCGCATCTTCCAGCAGCGCAGCAGCATCCACCGCCACGACGGACACGGCATCCTCTGCCGCCGAATCCACGGCCTCTGAAGCCGAGGACACCATCACCGTTATGGTGCCCCCCGTTACCGGCGACTATCTGGATAAGATGACCGAGTGGGCAGACGAGTTCCACGAGCAGTACCCCAACCTGACCATGGAAGTCATCGGCACCTCCTGGGACGACCACACCACCAAGCTGTCCACCATGGCCCAGGCCGGCGAGGCCCCGGACATCTCTGAGATCTCCTACGCAGGCCTGGCAACCTACGTCGAAAACGGCACCGCCCTGAACCTGAGCGAGTACATGGACAAAGATCAGCTGGCTGACTTTGACCAGAACGCCCTTGACTACATGACCGTCGAGAACAACGTCTACGGCCTGCCCCTCTACATCACCATCCAGGCATTGGGCGCCAACAAGGATATGCTGGAAGCCGCCGGTGTGGATGTTGCCAAGGTGCAGGAGAGCGGCTGGACTTACGATGAGTTCATGGAAGCCATCAAGAACGGCACCAAGGACGACACCTTCGGCTTCGTCTTTGCCAACTCCGGCGCAACCGCTTCTGATTTCCTGAACATCTTCGGTGTCAGCGCCGGCCTGAACAATGCTTTCAACTCCGACCTGAAGTATGAGTACACCAGCACCAAGATGCTGAACCTGCTGACCGCCGTTGAGGAAATGACCAAGTCCAGCTACATGCCCAACTACGGTGTCGAGGCTTCCCAGCGTATGGTCATGTGCGAGACCGGCAATGCCATGATCTTCGGCAAGGCCATGCCTCTGTTCGAGAACAACATCAACAAGAACAACGCCGCGATCGAGGCGAACGACGGCACCGCTGTTGAGAACTCTATCCCCGTTACCTACGCGTTCCTGCCGGTTCCCACCATGGACGGCGTGGAGGAGAGCTGCTACGGCACCGTCGACGGCCTGGTCGCTTTCCGCAACAGCAACTCCACCGATGAGCACATCCAGAACGTTATGAAGGCCCTGTACTTCCTGTCCTCCGGCGAGCGTGCCGCTTACGTTGACGTTTCCACCTGCCTGGATGGCGTCTGCGCTTCTGCCCGTACCGCCATCGAGTCCATGGATACCGGCGACCGTGACCAGGGCAACATCGACTGCGCTGCCCGCCTGATCAAGACCGTTGTCGCTCCTCCGACCGGCATCACCGCTGAGCAGACCGCAAGCGCCAAGCAGCTGATGGACGAGGTCATCGTGCCCAAGTTCCAGGCTCTGATCGCTGGCGAGACCACCGCACAGGCCATGTACGACGAGATCGTCAAGCAGGCTACCGCCGTCTTTGGCGAGGATGGCTGCGACCTGACCTGATTTTGCCGCTGCCCCAACTGAATCCGCACTGAATGGGAGTTGCGCATAACCCCCGTTCAGCTATGGCGGCTCACCCCGGCTTACTGGTGGCGAGCCGCCATTTCTATAGGATATTATAGCGTAAAAACAACGTTGGAACGCTGTGTATCCAGAACACCGCAGGAGGTTCCCGAATGTCGAAATCCACCCAACCGGCGGCCGCGAAGCCGCGCAAAAAGCCCTTTTTCACCAACGATGATCTGTGGGGCTATGCGTTCATCGGCGTTGCCGTCATCTTCTTTTTGATGTTTACCATCTACCCGCTGATCTCGGCTGTCATCACCAGCTTGGAGGATTACAAACCCTTCGGCTCTGACTTTGTCGGCCTGAAGAACTACCAGACCACCTTCACCAACGCTCTGTTCTGGAAGTCCCTCAAAAATACGCTGGTCTACACCGCCGTGGTCGTGCCGCTCTCGCTGCTGATCTCCTTCGCGGTGGCCATCCTTATCATGCCCTTTAAAAAGAAGCTGCAGTCTGTCTTTAAGGCCATGTACTACCTGCCCGCCGTTGCCTCCGGCATCGCGCTTTCGGTGGTGTGGCTGTGGATCTACGATTCCTCGCCCTCCGGCCTGTTCAACCAGCTGCTCACCTTCTTCCATCTGCCCACCCAGAACTGGCTGGGCTCCAGCAAGACCTCGATGCTGTCCCTGATGATCATGGCGCTGCTTTCCGGCCAGGGCCAGAACATCATCATCTACACCGCCGCCCTGCTGGGCATCGATAACACCTACTTCGAGGCGGCCGAGCTGGACGGCGCGACCTTCATGCAGAAGGTCACCCGCATCGTATTCCCGCTGGTCAAGCCCACTACCCTGTTCCTGCTGGTTACCGGCGTCATCGGCTCCTTCCAGGTGTTCATGAACGCTTATATGATGACCGGCGGCGGCCCGGACAACGCCACCACGATGATCGGCCTGCTGATCTACAACAACGCCTTTACCTATAATAAGTACGGTCTGGCGTGTGCACAGGCGGTCATCCTTACCATCGTCATTGCGGCTATCTCGTTCCTGCAGTTCAAGATGGCCGGCAGCGATGTCGAATACTGAGAAAGGGGGAGAGATAAATGGCAAGTGGTCTGTATTCCCAGCATGTCAACAACAAAAAGATGCTGTATCTGCGCAACACCATCATCATTCTGGTGCTGGTCACCCTGGCAGTGTGCTGCCTGTTCCCGCTGTTTTACATGATCGTCAACTCCTTCGGCCCTTCGGTCGAGGCTGCCTCCTCCAACCGCTCGGTGTTCCCGACGTCCTGGAGTCTGGATTCCTACAAGGCGTTCTTCTCTTTCAGTGAGTACAGCGTCAAATGGCTGGCCAACACCTTTGTGGTGTCCGCCTGCCAGGTGCTGGGCAACGTCGTGTTCGCCAGTCTGGCCGGTTATGCCTTTGCCAAGCTGAAGTTCAAGGGCAAGAACTTCCTGTTCAACCTGATTCTGATCGGCATGATGATCCCGTACCAGGTCACCCAGGTGCCCCTGTACATCCTGATCGTCAACAAGTTCCATCTGTCCAACTCCTACGCGGCGCTGGTGCTGCCGGGCCTGGTCACGTCGTATAACATCTTCCTGACCAAGCAGTTCTTCTCCAGCATCCCGACCTCACTGCTGGAGAGCGCCAAGCTGGACGGCTGCAGCCAGCCCAAGATCTTTACCCATATCGTGCTGCCCCTGTCCAAGACCATTCTGGCGGTGCTGTCCATCAACACCTTCCTTTCCAGCTGGAACAACTTCTTCTGGCCCTTCCTGGTCACCTCCAAAGAGGCAATGTACACCATTCAGGTCGGCCTGAAGCAGTTCAAGTTTGCCAACACCACCCTGTTTGGCCCCATGATGGCCGGTGCCACCATCTCCGCTCTGCCCATGTTCATCCTGTTCTTCTGCCTGCAGAAGTACTTCCTCGAGGGCGTTACGGTCGGTGCTGTCAAGGGCTGATACCATGATACGTAATGCTGTCCCGGCGGACCACGCTGCCCTGTTGGCCCTGTGGCAGGCAAACGCGCCCCGGCAGGGGTATGCGTCCCGCCCGGACGCTGAAGTGGACCGGCTGCTGTTCCGCCACCCGTATTTTTCCTATGAATATACCTTTGTAAGGGCAGAACAGGGGAGAGCGGTCGCCTTTATCTGCGGCTGTGTGGGAAACGACATCCCCCATGGGCGCGAGCGCGGATGCTTCACCTGCCTTGCGGCAGACCCCGCCTGGGATACGCCCGAAACCACGGTGCAGTTGTTGGATGCGCTGGAAGAAGCTTTCCGTGTCGCGGGCAAAACCGCCAGCGCCGTGACCTTCTTCAACCCCATGCACCTGCCCTGGGTCATTCCCGGCTCGCCGGGGCATGAACACAACAACATGCCCGGCATTGCCACCGACTTGCCCCTGCATGAAAGAATGCTGGCCCACGGTTACACCGAAACCACCCAGGAAACTGCGATGTACCGAACTTTGACGGACTTTGCGATTCCGCCGGAGGTCCGCGCACTGGAACACCGCACAGCCGCCGAAGGCTGCACCCTCGCCCTGTATGACCCCAACCGCCACCACGGGCTGGACGCCATGCTGCAAGCGCTGGATAACCCGGACTGGACGGCACGGGTCACAGCCGCCGCCCGCGACGGCCTCTGCCTGCCGGTGGCTTTGGCAGGGAACACGGTGGCCGGTTTCGCAGGCCCGGTTTACCCGGAGCCTACCGGCCGGGGCTGCTTTGCGGGCATCGGCATCGCGCCGCAGTACCAGCACCGCCACCTGGGCAAGCTGCTTTTCTTTCGCCTGTGTGCGGAGGAAAAGCGCGCCGGGGCAGTCTATATGTCGCTGTTCACCGGCGTGGCCAACCCGGCACGTCGCATCTATGAAAGCGCTGGTTTTACCTCGGTGCGCACCTTTGGCGTACTGCTAAAAACGCTATGATATACACAAACAAACAGCTTTTACAGCTGACGCTCCCGCTTTTTGCGGAGCAATTCCTCATCGTCTTTGTCGGCGTGGCCGATACCTTTATGGTGTCCTACGCGGGCGAGGCTGCCGTCTCCGGCGTGGCGCTGGTGGATACCATCAGCTTCCTGATCACTGCTGTGCTGGGTGCCTTGTGCACCGGCGGCGCGGTGGTGGCCAGCCAGTACCTTGGCAGCGGCGACCGGCAAAAGGTCGCGCTGACAGGCCGCTTATTGCTGGGTGGTGCCCTGCTCATCGGACTTGTTATCTTAGCAGGTGTTGAGCTGCTAGGTGCCCCGGCCCTGCGGCTGATCTTTGGCAATGTGGAGGCGGACGTCATGCAAAGTGCCCGCGACTACTTCCGCATCGTAGGGTTCAGCTACCCGTTTTTGGCGGTGTACAGCGCTATTACCGCGCTCTACCGCAGCCAGGGCAACAGCATGATCTCGATGGTCTCCAGTCTGGTCGTCAACCTCATCAATGTGGCGGGCAACTTCTGGTTCATCCGCATCATGGGGCTGGGTGCAGGCGGCGCGGCGCTGGCAACGGCGCTCTCCCGCGGGGTGGTGTGTTTGCTGCTCTGCTTGCTGGTGGTCCACAGCGGCATGCTGCACGACCCCGGCACCATCACGCTGGCGGATTGCCGCAGCCTGACCGGCAAGATGCTGCGTATCGGTGTGCCCACAGGCGTCGAAAGCTCGCTGTTCAGCTTGGGCAAGCTGCTGGTCCAGCAGCTCTACGCCTCGCTGGGCACAGTGGCGCTGGCGGCCAATGCCGCCGCAGGGGCGCTCTCCTGTATTGCCACGCTGCCGGGCGGTGCTATCAGTCTGGCCATGCTGCCCGTCATCGGGCAGGCCATCGGCGCGGGCAAGCCTGACGAAGCCCGCCGCCTGGGTCGCAAGCTGCTGGCCATCGCCTACGTGCTGATGCTGGGCACCAACCTTCTCGTTTACATCTTCCTGCCGCAGCTTTCGGGCCTGTATGGCCTGACCGCCGAGACCACCGCTGTGGTCCACGACCTGCTGCTGTGGCACTGCATTTTTGCCTCGCTGTTCTACCCGGCCGGGTTCTGCATCCCCGCGGCGCTGCGCGCTGCCGGAGATGTGCGCTACCCCATGGTCATCAGCGTGGCGTCGATGCTGGCCTTTCGCGTCGGGCTAAGCTTCGTCTTTGTGCGGGGCTTCGGCCTGGGTGTGGTCAGCATCTGGATGGCAATTTTTGTGGATTGGGGTTTTCGGGCCGTGCTGTTCGGCCTGCGCTTCCACTCCAATATCTGGCAAAAGAAAAAGTTACTATAAATACTGCAAGAGAAATCAAGGGGGACCGTTATGGTTGAACTCAAACGAATCCCGACCGAGCAACGCAACGAAGCTACGGCCCATATCGACCGCATGTCCACGTTGGAGATGGTACGGCTGATCAATCAGGAGGATCACAAGGTGGCCGACGCCGTCGGCCGCGAGGCCCAGCACATCGCCCGGGCCGTGGAGATCATCACTACTCACCTGAAGCAGGGCGGGCGGCTCATCTACGTGGGCGCCGGCACCTCCGGCCGGTTGGGCATCCTCGATGCTGTCGAGTGCCCGCCCACCTACTCCACCGAGCCGGAGCTGGTGCAGGGCCTCATCGCAGGCGGCACCCCGGCCATCTTCCGCGCCGTCGAAGGTGCCGAGGATGACCCCGACCTGGGCCGCAAGGATCTGGAAGAGATCCACTACACCAAACAGGATGTGCTGGTGGGCATCGCCGCCAGCGGCCGCACGCCCTATGTCATCGGCGCTATGGAGTACGCCAAGTCCCTGGGCGGCGTAACCATCGGTGTGACCTGTTGCCCCGGCAGCGAGATCGACACTCTGGCCGAGGTAGGCATCGCCCCGATGCCCGGCCCTGAGGTCGTGACCGGCTCCACCCGCATGAAGAGCGGCACAGCCCAGAAAATGGTGCTGAACATGCTCTCCACCTGCACGATGATCCGTCTGGGCAAGGTGTACGGCAACCTGATGGTGGACGTCAAGCCCTCCAACGAGAAGCTCGTCCGCCGCTGCGTGTCCATCGTCTGCGCGGCTGCCGAGTGCGACGAAGCCGCCGCCACCGCTGCGCTGGAGCAGTGCGGCTATCATCCTAAGATCGCCATCGTCATGCTGCTGTGCGGCTGCACCGCCGAGGAAGCCGAGCGTCGCCTGGCGGAAAAAGACGGCTATATCGCCCAGGTGGTGGGCTGATGCCCGCCCTGCGCTGCGGCGCGGACCGGCTGGGGGAGTATAAGCACCTGTTTAAAGATGCCCGCGTTGGATTGGTGACGACCCCCACAGGCCGCACTTCTGATGGCCGCTCCACCATCGCCGCCCTGCAGGAGGTCGCTGACCTGCGCGTCCTGCTTGGCCCCGAACACGGCGTGCGGGGCGACGGCGCGGCGGGAGCGTTCATCCCCCAGTATACCGATGCCGCCACAGGCCTGCCGGTGTTCAGCCTCTACGGCAAGGACTCCAAGCGGCTGACCCCCGCCATGCTGGAAACTTTTGATGTGTTGGTGTATGATATACAGGATGTGGGCAGCCGGTACTATACCTTCCTGTCCACGCTGGTCTACCTCATCGAGGATTGCGCTAAAGCAGGCAAGCGGCTGGTGGTGCTGGACCGCCCCGACCCACTGGGCGGAGAGATCATCGAGGGTACAACTTTGCGCCCCGGTATGGAGAGTTTTGTTGGCTGCTACCAGATGCCCACCCGCTACGCCCTGACCATCGGCGAGTTTGCCCAAATGGTCAACGCCGAGCAGCACTTTGGCTGCGACCTTACCGTCGTACCCTGCACCGGCTGGCAGCGCGGCCAAAGCGCCCCGGCCTGGGGCACGCCCTGGATCATGCCCAGCCCCAACATCCCCAACTACGAAACGGCTCTGCTCTACGTAGGCACCTGCCTGTTTGAGGGCACCAATGTCTCCGAGGGCCGCGGCACCGCCGCCCCCTTTGCCGTCATCGGTGCGCCCTACATCCATGATGCCGAGGCGCTGGCGGCGTCTTTCAACGCCCGCAATCTGCCAGGTATCTGCGCTACGCCGTACTATTTTACCCCGACGTTCTCCAAACATCAGGGGCAGCTCTGCGGCGGTGTGCACCTGCACGTGCTGGATGCCGACGCCGTGCGTCCGCTTTCGGCAGGCTTGACCCTGCTGGAACTCATCCGGGATACCTGCCCCAATGACTTCGCCCTGCTGCCCCCGCATACCGAGGGCGGCCGCCCCTTTATCAGCCTGCTGGCAGGCCATCGGGAACTGGAACGCCCGGACTGGACGGCGGCGGAGCTTATCAAAGCCCAGGCCCCGGACGAAGCCGCCTTTGCCGCCCGCAAAGCGGCCTACCACCTGTATTGACGAGGTGCTTTTATGCGTACATTGCAAGAAATGACCCTGCAGGAAAAACTGGGCCAGCGATTGGCCGCGGGCTTTCAGGGGGTGGAGCCGCCGGAAGAATTTCTGCGGCTTATCAAAGAATATAAGGTCGGCAACATCATCCTTTTCCGCCGCAATATCCAGGATGGCCCCCAGCTGAAAAAGCTCTGCGCCACCCTGCGCAAAGTGGTGGAGGAAGAAACCGGTGTGACGCCCTTCATCACCATCGACCAGGAGGGCGGCGTTGTCACCCGCCTGCCGGAGAGTGAGGTCAACATCCCCGGTGCCATGGCGGTAGCCGCCACCGGCACCCCCCGCAACGCCTACGATATGGGCCTGCTGACCGCCCAGGAACTGCGCAGCTTCGGCGTGGATTTCGACCTGGCCCCGGTCATGGACATCAACTGCAACCCGGACAACCCGGTCATCGGCGTGCGCAGCTACGGCGATACGCCGGAGCGTGTGGCTGAATACGGCAGCCAGATGGTGCGCGGCCTGCTGGACGGCGGTGTCTACTGCTCGCTCAAGCATTTCCCCGGCCACGGCGATACGGCGGTGGATTCCCACCTTGGCCTGCCCTGCATCGACCGCAGCTTTGACGAGCTGATGCAGCGGGAGCTGAAACCGTTTATCGCGGGCATCGAAGCCGGTGCACCCGCCGTGATGACCACCCACATCCTCTTCCCGCAGATCGAGCCGGAGCACATCCCCGCCACCATGTCCCGCCGCATCATGACGGGCCTCCTGCGGGAAAAAATGGGCTTTGGCGGCATCATCATCTCCGACTGCATGGAGATGGATGCCATCAAAAAGTTCTACGGCACGGTCAACGGCGTGCTGACCGCCATGAAAGCCGGTGTCGACCTGGTGTTCGTCTCTCAGACGCCCGCCCTGGCCGCCGAAGCCATGCAAAACGCCCGCCGCGCCGCCGAAAACGGCGAGCTGGACCTGGCCGAACTGGATGCCAGCGTGCAGCGCATGCTGGATGCCAAAGCAAAGTGCGCTGCCATGCAGCCCAAAACGCTGGGCGATGAAGCCGCCTGCCGCGCCCGCGCCGAGGAAGTGCGCGCCGCGTCCATCACCGCCGTGCACCTGCCCCGGGGCGGCATGCCTGCCCTGGGCGACAACCCCTTGTTCCTGGGCTGCGCCGACTACCGCAGCACCATTGCCTCCAACGCCGAATCCAGCGGCTTCACTTTCCCCGAAGAAATGCGCCGCCACGCGGACAAAGGCACCGCGCTGGTCACCGACAAAGACCCCGGCGACGCTGAAATTGCCGAGGTCGTATCCCAGGCTGCGGCTCACAGCTGCATCGTGCTGGGCACCTACAATGGCCACATCCTGCAAGGCCAGCTGCGCCTGGCGAAGGCCCTGGCCGCTACCGGCCTGCCGATGATCTTAGTTGCGCTGCGCAACCCCTACGATTTGCGCAACATGCCCGACCATGTGGCCGCGCTGGCCGGGTGGGAGTACACCCGCCCGCTGTTTGACGCCCTGTGGCCGGTGCTGAACGGCACCGCCCGGCCCACGGGCAAACTGCCGCTGCTTACCCTGACAAAGGCGGCGGAATAATGGCACACCTGCAAATTGAGCAGCGGCTCGAAACACTGGGCGGGCAAAGCATCTTCCACGTCGTTTTGCCCGAGGCCGGCGACCTGGATTTACATACGGCCCCGGTCATCTACCTGCTCCACGGGGCAGGGGACAACGGTACCGGCTGGCTGCGCTACACTGCCGCCGAGCGCTATGCCACCGAGAAGGGCTTAGTCCTCATCATCCCCGGCGTAGGCAACAGCTGGTACACGGATATGGCCAGCGGTGTACAGGCGTTTACCTGCGTCACGCAGGAATTGCCCGCCGTCTGCCGCCGTATGTTTGGCCTGACGCAGCAGCGCGAAAAAACGCATGTCATCGGCCTTTCCATGGGCGGCTATGCGGCGCTGAAACTGGCATTGACCAATCCGTATAGTTATGCGACCTGTACTGCACTTTCTGCTGCGGTCCGCCCGGAGCAGGTAGTCAAAAGCCCCGATTGGCCCTTGCCGCCTGCCGCCGCCCGCGCGGTGTTCGGCCCCGGCATTGACCACGGCGAACTGCCGCCCCAGGCCGACCTGTGGCAGCTGGCCGCCAGGGCTGATCCTGCCGCCCTGCCTGCCATCCGCATGGTCTGCGGCGAACAGGACGCCCTGCTGCCCGCCAACCGGGAATTCCACGCGCTGCTGCAAAGCAAAGGCATCGCCCACACGTTTGAAACAGCCCCCGGTGCCCACACCTGGCCGTTCTGGGATGCCCAGCTCAAACGCGTCCTTGACCAAATCTTCCCATAAAGCAAAAGGCTCCCCGCAAGGGGAGCCGATACTGGTTATAATGAAATTCTGTAGGGGCCGATGCTCGCATCGGCCCGCAATCGGTGAACCAGCCCAACATGGTAGGGGCGAGCATTGCTCGCCCGCGGCCGTTTGCGTAATTTCTTACTTTACGGGCGAATAATGTTCGCCCCTACAGTGGACGCAATGAATCGTAGAGCAAACAGCTCCCTTCAAAAGGAATCAATACTCTATCCTATTTGTAGGGGGCGGCGTCCTCGACGCCCCGGACGGGCCGATATAGAATCGGCCCCTACGACCACAAGGTAAATCCCATTCCATCACCGTAGGGGCGGATTCCATATCCGCCCGCCTTACCGATGATCCACCCTGTGCGACATACAAATCTGGTAGCTGCTCTCCAGCGTGCCCTGTATCGCCGCATAATCCTGGCTGGCCAGCACGGTGAACAGCGCATCCACCACCATCAGCTGCGCCAACCGGCTGCTCATCGCGCCGCTGCGCACATACACTTCTTTCGACGATGTATACAGCAGCAGCTTGCACCCCGCACTCAGCGGGGACTTGCTGTAATGGGTAATGCCAATGGTATGGCACCCGCTGGCCTGCACGGCCTCCAAGGCCTGCAAGATCTCCTGCGTCTTGCCGGTGTTGGAAATAAACACCGCTGTATCGTCCTTTGTCAGCGTGGCACTGTAGCTTAACTGTACATGGCTGTTAAAGTTGAAAATGGCGTTTTTGCCAATACGCAGCAGCTTGTCGCACAGGTCCGAGGCCACCAGCCCGGAGGCCCCCATGCCAAACAGCTTGATAGATTTGGATTGCAGCAGCCAATCCGAGGCCGTCTGGTAGGCGGCGGGGTCCATCAGCTTGGAGGTTCGCTGCAGCGCCTGCAAACTGGCCGCCGTCACGTTCTGCAAAATTTCCTGGGCGCTTTTGCCCTCCCGCAGGTCAGAAAAATGCACGGTCGGGTCCACTTCCACCTGGGGTTCGGCGCTGTATTGCAGGTAGAGCTGCTGGCGCATGTCCTTCAGCCCGGTGTAGCCGATCTCCTTGCACAGCCGCACCCAGGCCGCCGAGCTTACGCCGGACTGCCGCGCCAACTCGGCAATGGGGATGCTGTACAGCTCCCGTGTGTGGGCCAGCAGATAATCGGCTGCTTTCTGGCAGGTGGGGCTCAGCGCGCTGTAGCTGCTGCGCACCCGTACTTCTACGTTAGTCATGCTGGTTCTCTCCTTCTTATGCCTTTACAGGCTCAGCTTGCCCATCACAACAGGGTGGGCCGCGCCAGTGGCGCTGGGGGCATTGTTGCAGCGGCCGTGCAGCATCTCGTTGGCCAAAATCGCAAAGGCAACGGCCTCCTTGGCGTCGCTGTCCAGGCCCAGGGCCTCGTTGGTCACCACTTCGCAGCCGGGCAGGCCCGCCTGCAGCAGTTCCATCAATACAGGGTTGTGGCTTCCGCCGCCGCCCACGATCAACCGCTCCGGCTTCTGCGGGCAGTGGTGCTCCACCGCCAGGCGGATGCTCTCGGCGGTAAAGGCCGTGGCCGTGGCGATCTTATCGTACCCGGTCAGCCCCAGCTCCTCGCCCTTGCGCCACAGCGCATCCACAAAGGCGGCGCTGTAATGCTCGCGGCCGGTAGTCTTGGGCGGGGCCAGCCGCAGGTAATCGTCGCTGTCCACTAAATACCGCAGCAGTTCGGCACTGACCTGCCCCTGCCGTGCCAGCTTGCCGCCGTCGTCGTAGCGCAGTGCGCCGTTCGTTACCCGCGCGGCCAGTGCATCGATGACCATGTTGCCCGGGCCGGTGTCAAAAGCCAGCGTGTCCGCCAGCGCACCGCCCGCAGGCAGCACGGTAATGTTGCCAATGCCGCCAATGTTTTGCAGCGCCACGGTGCGGTGCTCCTCGCGGTATAAAAGGTACTCGGTGTAGGGGACAAGGGGCGCACCCAGCCCGCCGGCGGCCATGTCCCGCACACGGAAGTCACTCACCACCGGGCAGCCCAGCCGCTCGGCGATCAGGCTTGGCTCGCCAATTTGCAGCGTGGCCCGCACCTTGCGGCCCAGGTAGTCTGCGCCCGCAGGCTCGTGCCAGATGGTCTGCCCATGGCTGCCCACAAAGTCCACATCGCCGGGCTGGATACCCGCCGCGCGGCAGGCTTCCAGGCAGGCATCGGCGGACAGGTCGCCCAGGTAAAAGTTCAGCAGGCAGATCTCCCGGCTGTCCAGCGGCGCACCGCCCGCCACCTGCAAAATTTTCTGCCGCGCCTCATCGCTGAACGGCAGCGTGATGAACCCCAGCTGCCGCACCCTGGTATCGGTGCCGCAGCCCCGCAGCTCCACCACGGCGGCGTCAATGCCGTCGGCGCTGGTGCCGCTCATCAGCCCAATGGCGATGCAGGCATCCTTTTGTAAAAAAGAAAGTTCCATCGTAGGACCTCCTGAAATAATAAAACGTCTGCTTAAAATAAAGTTTCAACCTGATTCTATTATGTTCGCTTTAGGGCACTTTGTCAAGAGAAAATTTGCGTATAAACGTGATAACTGAACAATAAAGGAGCAAATGTATGCAAACACAGTATTACGCCGGGTGGGACGGCGGCGGCACCAAGACCCTTTGCCGCGTTTTGTATCAGGATGGCACCGCGCCGCAGCCCTTTACCGCCGGTGCGCTCAACCCCAATGGCACTGTGGCGGGTCAGTGCGAGGCCACCGTGGCCGACCTGCTGCGCAATATGGCCGCGCTGCCGGGCGGGCTGGACGCCTGCCGCATGCTGTGCATCGGCGCGGCGGGCATCAGCAACCCGGCCACCCGGGTCCACCTGCAAAATGCCCTGCAGGCAGGCGGCTACCACGGCCCGGTCACCTTCACCGGCGACCAGCAGACCGCCCTGTACGGGGCCCTCGGCGGGCCGGGCGGCATTGTGCTCATTGCGGGCACCGGCTCCATCTGCTACGGCCAAAGCACCGATGGCCGCGAAGCCCGCAGCGGCGGCTGGGGCAGCCTGATGGACGACGAGGGCGGCGGCTTCGCCCTGGGCCGGGACGCCCTGGCGGCGGTCGTCCGTGCCGAGGATGGCCGCATTGCCCCCACCGTGCTGCACGATGCAGTGTTCGAGGCGCTGCAGGTCGGCGCCGTCCGGGAGCTGATCGGCAGGATCTACGCGCCGGGTTTCGGCAAGCGGGAGGTGGCCGCACTGGCCCCGCTGGTGGGGGCCGCCGCCGAACAGGGCGACGCCGCCGCCCTGCAAATTGTGGAAAAGGCAGGCCGCGAGCTGGCCCTGCTGGTGCGCCCGGTGGCCGAAAAGCTGGGGCTGCAATCGGCGCGTATCGCTTTTGCGGGCAGCGTGCTGCAAAAGTGCGCCCCGGTGCACAGCGCCGCCCAAACGCAGCTGCTAACCCTGCTGCCGCAGCTCACCCTGGCCGAGCCGCAGGGCGACGCCGCTGCCGGTGCCGTGCTGCTGGCACGTTGCAAGGCAGAAGAATAAAAGTGCATAGACCCGGCTGAGAGGAGTGTATTAGGCACTCCTCTATTTTTTGTCCAAATTTTGTGCTGCGTTTGGCCATATAACAGGCTGGACTTGCGCAATTTATTTGCGCAAATGGATTGCACAAAACGCCCAAAAACGACAAAAAATGTGCAGGAATTCCGTGAAAACGAAAGAATACGCAAAGAATGACGCAAAAATGTGTTGAGCAAATTTACCAAATTCCACATTGTAGACTTTGCACAATGACGAAAAATAAGGTGCAACGCCCATAAATCGCCCATAGATATTGAAAATTGAAGCAAAAAGTGTTATAACATTAACAGAAAACCATATAAGTGCAACGAATAAAAGCGAGCGGCGCAAGAAACCCCAAAAAAATTGCTCAAAAACGCAACGGTTGCGCATAATATCCCCTGGGGATATTATTTCACAGGTAGACCTGTGAAATAATGCGTACTGTCAGCAGGCAATGTATCCGGCCGCCGCTGCACGCAAGATCCAGCCAACATTACAACATTACAGACATAGAGCCACCGGAAGGAACAGAAAGGAAGGGAGCAGATGTATAAGCACAGCACCACCCACCGTACCCTGAGCCGCCGCATGGCGGCCCTCCTGGCCGCCCTGGCCCTGCTCGCCGCCCTGGCCCTGCCCGTTTATGCCGAGGCCCTTGAGGGCGCCGCGCAGATGCAGGAGACCGTTGAGACGGACAACAACGGTGAGACAAACAACGGTGCGACAGATAATAACGTTGAGACGGGCAGTGACAAGGAGGACACGGACACAGGCGCCGAATCCGAAGATACGAACGATAACGCCTCGTCAAACACCACCGGCGGTTCCAATACCACGGTAGACAACGCTGCCAACGACATCCCGCAAACCCCGCCCGACGATAGCATCGACACCGCGGCAGGCAAGATCACCACGAACGGTATCCTCGACACTATGAATGAGGATGGTAATAACAATGACATCACCGTCCAGTCCATCGATGACGCGGAGACCGCTGATGATGAAGCAACAAGCGATGAGATAAACTATCCGATTTGTGTATACATCGCAGTACCGGAAGATTTTGATGACAGCTGGACAGTCAAACTTAATGCACAAAAGCAAAAGGACCCTAACATTTGGCTTGAACGTGCAGCCATGACTGAACAAGTTAAAACGTATAATGGAAGAAAGGTTTTTGGCATTACACTGAATCAGGAAGATTGCCCACTCAATGGCTATGTCACGATTCAGTTCCAGCGTTTTAACGCAAGTGGTGGCTTTGAAGGCGAATGGGTGGAGAGTTCTCGGACGAACGCCAAAGATTTTGCCAACAAACTCTATGATGTAGGCAATAACGATAATAAATGGGTAACGGATTATAAACCCTTTAAACCCGATGAACATATTGAATTTGCAGGCAAGGAGATGGCGTTCAAAAACGCTACAACAGATACTCTGACAAATGTAGTTGCCCACTTCTATGAAGGAAAAAATGAGGATGGAAGCTTCAAAGAAGTGGCAACCCGGCAGCTTAAGGATGTCCCCGCGGGAGCGAAAGAAAAATTTGAGATTCCTAAGGATATCAAATGTGGTTTTGTTCAATTTACGGCCGGGGAATCTAATGGGCAGCCCATCAGCAGTATTTACAACTTCTACGGCCAGACAGGAGACGGAGAGAGCTTCCTTTATAATGAAGAAACGCAGTTCTGTTTCGTCTACAGTACCAACAGCATGGCCCACTGGGGAACCGGCGAAGGGCAGCGCACGATCTATTACGATGCAACTTTTTCCAAGCTGTCAGTAGATACAGGATTTGCAATCCCGTCCAATGTCGGAGGGACAGTTTATTACTATTTGACCGGTGAAGGAAAAGCGGGTAAAGCCGGTGAGATGGCCCGTCAAACGAATGACCTTTATTCTGTAGATATTGAGCCCGGTTACGATCACATTATCTTTGCTGCGTACAAGCCTACTGACGCAAATAACGTCGCAGGCAGGGGTAATAGTACAGCAAATCTCGAAATTCCGGACGCAAAGACGTATGATTCTCCGTGTTTCTATGCAGACACAGGCGATGATTCCACGTATGGCGGTGCAGATTGGAATACGAATCTTACGCGTGACGGCTACTGGGCCGAAGTAAACACCCTGCGTGACGCAGAAAAGGGAAAGAAAAAGACTAACTATCCGGTTGTGAATATCCAGCCCGCAGCCTTCAACCCTGACCCTGCCACCAAATATATCAACACCACCCTGTATGATTACTATACCGACTGGGAGCTAAACGGCAACAATCGCGATTCGTATGCCCAGTTTACTACAACAAATGACGATAGTAACAACTTCTCATGCTACCGTAACTGGATTGCATTTGGTCAGTTTGACCAGGCGCTGAGTGATTATTATAAAGATTATAACAACAAAAACGCGGGAAAGCCTGTTGCGTATCCCATGTATACTGGCCAGTTCCAGCCGGCTGCACATGAATGGAAGAATGGTAAGGATGAGCAGTGGGGCCTTGGCTTTGCGGCAGTTGCAGACTCGCTGAATTTGTACGGCTATAATGAGACGAATAAATTCATGGCCGTCAATAACTCAACGATTGATGTAGATGGCGGGGGTTTAAACGCTTCACAGGCTAAATATTATGATGATGCTTTCCAAGGTTTGACGGGTGATAAGCTGGTAGGCGGCGAGCCGGTGATGTACAATACAAACCTTACGGTTCCTTATTTCAATAAAGACTTCCTGCTGAAAAGCAACTCCAAGAATGCAAAGCTTGGCGAAGTTTACGATAATGTTTCGTTCCCGTTTACAAAAAAAACAGGTCTATTTAAAGACAAGAATGAGGACAATGTTGAGTACTGGTATTTCGACAGTAACGATACAACACTTTATCTCAAGCAGGATACTGGAAAGCAGGATACTGGAAATAACGGCTACTTTCTGCAAAAACAAGAGAATGATAAAAGAACCGGTTCCCGCAATCTAAAGGCGAACTCTGATTATCATGAGAATGGGACCTTTGGCTTCTTCCCCTTCAACGAGCACTCGGCGGAGAGGCAGGCGTCTACATACAACTACGGTTTTGGCGCTAAGCTGAAATTCCAGTTTACGATGAACGAAGATGGCCAGGTCTTTGGCACCGACGGAAAGAACAAGGTTCCCATCAAGTTCTTCTTCTCGGGAGATGACGACGTCTGGGTCTATATCGATGATGAACTTGCGCTGGACGTTGGCGGCGACCACGGCAAAGTCTCTGGCCTGCTGGAATTCGGCCTGAATACCGGAAATCAACTTGTTTATACTCCGTATGTCAGCGATGTAAAAGCAAGCAATAAAGGCCGGATGTACGAAAAAAATCTCATGTGCAAATCGGTTAATTATCTGGGTGATACAAAAACTTTCAATTACAAAGGCACAGAAAAATCCATTACCCCCGGCACCCACACCCTTACCATGTACTACATGGAGCGCGGCATGTGGGAGTCCAACATGGCAATCGCCTTCAACTTCCCGGATCATAACGAGCTGCAGGTGGAAAAAGAAGTTGACCTTACCGATGTGAATGACATCTTTAAGAGCAGCTTCCAAAACCGCGAACTGTTTGCCTTTACCATCCAAAATCAGGCCACCCACTATGGTGCCAAAGAAGCTGACAGCACGGGCAAGGTTGAAACCAAAACGGTTGATCTGGAAAACGCAGCGCTAACCACTGCAAACACCGACACCGGCAGCGGTAACATTTTTGCCTGGGATACCGACCCGGGCACCAATACCGGCCAGGCCCTGCACTGGTACGCCCCATATAAGGATATCCCCAGTGCACACCGTGACAAACGGTACGGCATCCTTACGCTGAACGAACCCATTGACATCAGAAGCATGAAGTACCTTACCTTTAAGCTGTATGTCAAATCGGCTGAGGGGCAGTCCACACCGTCAATCACCAATATGTATCTGGAACTGCTGGATAACCAGAGTCCACCCAAGCAAAAAGGCGGTGTGAACAAAGCAAGCCTGAGTGGTACAACCTACGGTGTGGTTACTATGGCGGAAGATAAGTGGATAACCGTCAAGCTGGATCTGGACAAGCTGACAGCGGAAGAGGAATTCAACAATCTGGTAAAAACCATCCGCTTCGGCTGCAACTACCCGCGTGATATTTACCTGAAGGACTTCACCTTCACCTCGGCCGTGCCCGATGTAGTCCAGGTGGGCTTTACCACCAAGCAGGACGAGATACCGGACTATAACTCGGCCACAAGCGGCAAGCTGGAAAACGCCACAAACGCGCGGTTTACCTCATCCAACAAAACCAAAGGCACCCAGGTGGTGGATAAGGACGGCAAGTTCCTGCTGGCAGACGGCGAAACCGTTACCTTTACCGACCAGTTCCGCCGCGGCAGCTACATTTCGCTGAACGAGGAACTGAACGACAAGCTGTTCGACACAAGCTGGACCCTTTACGAGAACGACGTGCCGGTTACGGCCATGGCAACGGGAAGTAAGGTTACAAAACCGAACCCAATTCCTACCCTTAAGGACGTCAATTCCAGCGGCCCGAATGATGGACGGCAGGAGGTTTACGATAGCACAACAAATGTTGCAAATAGTGGATATACAATAACCGGTAAGGCAAAACCTGAAAGCGCCAACACCATCGTTTTCCGCTCCTACAGCAATCCCGATGCCGGGGTGGATGCGGCGTTTACCAAGCTGAAAGTAAAGTACGTCAACAAGGTAAAAACCGGCAAGCTTACCATCAAAAAGGAAGCCGCAAGTGATGAAACTCTGAATGGCACCTACACCTTTACCGTCACCTTTACCAACGTCGGCGGCCTGGCCCTGGAAAGCGAAGGCATTCCACAAACGGTTGAGATTCAAGGCACAAATGCAAAAACTATCACCGGTATCCCGCTGGGAACACGTTTCCGGGTAGAGGAAACCGGCCGGAATGATAGCTCGCACCTGCAGGGCGTTACGGTTACAAACTGCGACGATGGTGCAGTGATTGACAACAAGCAGGTACATGGCACAATCACGGCGCGTGAGGACAACCAGATAACCACTGTAACCTTTACCAACACCAAGCACGAGTTGTTTGACATGACGCTGACGAAGCAGTGGCGGGACGCGGATGGCAAAGACCTTACCACGAACCTGCCCGAACAGATTTATGTGCAGCTGCAGCGCCAAAAGGCGGGGGATACAAGCTGGACAGCCGTTCAATACCCTAAGGACAGCAAATTGGATTACGTAACCATCGCCCCGGACAACAGTGGCTGGCACTATCCCTTTGTCGGTCTGGACAGAACCGATGTCAGCGATACGACCAACAACGACAAGCCTAAATGGAAATACCGTGTTGTGGAAGGTACGCTGGGTTCGGACGGTACGTTTACACCGCTGGCGGAGGGCGAAACCATCCTGCTGAAGGGGAATGTTTACAAAGTTTCCGGCGGTGAGGAAACCGCGGGCGAAGATAATAACACTTCTGCCACGCTGACCAACACCCTGCAAAACCCGAAGTTTACGCTGGATGTTACCAAGAAGTCGGCCGGGAACGATGGCGAGGGCGGCAAGCAGAAGCTGCTGGCAGGCGTTGAGTTTACGCTGGAGAAGGTGACGACCGACAACAAGGTTGAAAAAACGTACTTCGGTGTGACCAATACAGATGGCAAGCTGATGCTGAAAGATGCGGCTGGTAATGCGACTACGACCCAAGGCTTTAAGGATCTGGAGGCGGGGACTTACCGGCTGACGGAGACGAAGGCGGCTAAGGATTATAACCTGCTGTCGGAACCGATTACTATTATCTTTACCGAAACCGGTCAGTGCCAGGTAGGGGCTGATGCCCTTATGCAGGCCAATGATAGTAAAGGAACCTTTACGGGTAATGCCGCAGAGGGCTACACGCTGAAGTTGACCGTTTTGAATCGGAAGACACCTGCGCTGCCGCATACGGGTGCGGATGCGCCTAGCTTGTGGCTGCTGATCGGGCTGCCGCTGGCAGTGGCGGGGTTGTTGATACTGGTATTCCGTTACAACAAGAAAGGGGGACGGACGCGTTAATTGTTCCCCAATGCAAACCATAAACAAATGAAGAGAGGTAAAGTCATGAAAAAGAAAAGCAGATTCTTAACAGGCTTGTTAAGCGCCGTCATGGCCCTCAGCCTGTTCGCCCTGCCCGCCGCCGCGACGGACGGCGATAACACTGTAGCAGCTGCAAAGCCTATGTGGTCGCAGGATCATGGTTCCATTACGATTCATAAATATGAATGGAATAGCCTAAATGGAAAAGCTGCAACAGGTGAAAATGATGCTTCCCAGTTGCCGTATGAGGATGGTGAAAATGGAACGCGAATTGACCCATCGCCTCTAAAAGATGCGGAATTTACCTTGTATGAGGTAATGAATGCGGATGATTTGAAAGCATATTATAACGGTAAGACCGAGAATACTGTATTGCTGGACTGGAAAAAGTATGCAACCAAGGATGAAACTACTGGCGATTACAAGTTGACTGCAAGCCTTAAGGAAGTCGGCAAAAAGCGTACTGACCAAAACGGTGAGGCTGTTTTTGATAAAGTTACGGTTGAGGGTCAAGAGGTAAATCTTCCTCTGGGCATGTATCTGGTCATTGAAACGGATTCTCCGGACCAGGTTACTACTCCATGTGACCCGTTTCTGGTGTCTGTGCCTATGACCCGTGTTGCTACGGACAATAAGCAGGCTGACTGGCTGTATGATGTTCATGTATACCCGAAAAATAAGACGAACTATGGCGATATTACGCTGGAAAAGAAAGGCCAGATTGGCAACGGCGAGCCGGGAGCTAACAATCTTGTTGGTGTTACGTTTAAGCTGTTCAAATTTACTGGCGCTGGTGACGTAACCAAGTATAAGACCACGAGTGTTGCAGATAAAACTTGGACGGAAATTACGGCATCGTCTACTTCTAAGGGTGATAACACTGGCACTTCGTTTGCTGATAAGCTGGCGACAAATGCTCAAGGTAAGATTGAGATTAGTGGTCTTTCCCAGGGTTATTACTGCTTTGTTGAGCAGGATGTTAGCGATGTGAACCGCGCATATATTGTTGACCAGACTCCGCATTACTTTGAAGTAAAAGGCGAGAATAGCCAAGAATTTAAATTTAATGAAGATGGTAAAGTTGAAGCAACGGGCACGGCAGATGCAAACTTGACCTTGACCGTTGTTGACCCGCGCCCCGATGTTGAGAAGAAAGTTAAGGGCCGTGTTAAGACTAACGAGAGTGAAGATGATTACGTTAAAGCATCCGACTACAGCGTTGGCGATGAGATTCCCTATAAAATAACGGTAAAAGTGCCACAGGCGCTGCTGAATGCGACACCTGCAAATACTACGGATTTTGTCTTTGAAGTCAAGGATACCCCGGAACATTTGGAAGACAAACATGTTGAGGCAATTAGTTTTGATGGTACAAAAGTTGCCGAGGGTGTGACGATTACACCTGACAGTAAGCCCAATGATAAAGGCGGAATAGGTTTCACTGCATCGTTTACACAGGCTGCTTTGAAAGCGCTGGTTGGTGAAGAGGGTGATACATTTACTATTACTTATACCGCAACACTGCTTAAGGGTGCGGATATGACCGTCAATGGCAACAAGAACACGATCAATCTGAAGTACTCTAACAAGATTGATGCAGACGGCAAAATTAACCCGGGTACCAGCAGCGAAATTGAAGACGGTGCCGTTGTTTACACTTTCAGCATTCATGTTGATAAGCGCGGTGAAAAGGAAAACGGTGATCCGCTCCCGGGTGTTAAATTCAACGTTTATAAAGAAGTTACAAAAGGTACGACAGGTGCGGCCCAAGGTTCTACAATCGGTATTACTGGTGAAGATAAAGATAACTGGTTCGTCAAAGTTGTAATTGATGATAAGAAAAATGATGATACCAAATACGATTTGGTAACTGGTCTTGATGGTAAGGCACAAGTAGATGGCCTGGCCAATGGTACTTATTATCTGGTCGAAACTGCAACCGTAAATGGCTATAATCTGCTGAGCGGTCCTGTTAAAGTTACGATTCAGGTATCGTACTTCAAGAGTTGGACTGTAAAAAATGAATATGATGGTGACACGCTGGTTCATCAGAAAGAGACCAAGTATGAAGAGTACTTTAATGGAACGAAAGATGCCCATGGAAATGGCTATACTCTGACTACCATCATCAACCGCAAGGGCTTCGACCTGCCCACCACCGGTGGTTTCGGCACCCTGCTGTTCAGCGGCATTGGCGCACTGCTGGTCGTTGGCGGTGTCGGCGTGCTGATGAGCACCAAAAAGAAGAAGGGCAATACCTGATTGCTGATTGACGGGTTGTAAAGGCAAAGTCTCTCCCTCCGGCGCTTCGCGCCACCGCTCCCCTTCCGGAACTTCGTGCCACCTCCCCCGTATCGGGGGAGCCTGTCTCCCAGAGGGAGGCTTTAAAAGCGCGACGACGCTTGAAAGAAAGGCCCCCTCTGGGAGGGGGCTCCCGCGGGAGCGGGTGGGGGAGAGAGCCTTGCAATAGCATCCACATTAAACCGTGATGCCTGCGACCTAAAACCAAAATACCGATCCACCAATGAAAGGGGAAGGGCCGTTTCGGCTCTTCCCCTATGGTGGGTTATACGGCAACATTGCGGGCCGATGCCAGCATCGGCCCCTACGGAAGAACAGCACCATTGTTTGTAGGGGCGCACATTGTGCGCCCGCCATAGCCGCGACAAAATAAAACTGCACGGGAGCATATAGAATGCTCCCCTACGGCGATGGGGAGACAAATTTGCCTTGCGATTCGTAGGGGCGGATTCTATATCCGCCCGCGGGCGCACAATGTGCGCCCCTACAGAAGCTCCTCTGAATACCTCAGCATCTTAATTCTTCTTGAAAGGACTTTGCCATGGATACCTCCACCAGACTGAAATTGGGCTTTGCGGCGCTGATGATCCTGTCGGGCATCGGCGTGGCGTCCTACCCGGTCATCAGTAACGCGGTGGCCCAGCGCCACGCCAGTACGGCCATCCAAAATTACGACGAGACCGTGCATAGCATGGACACCGAAAAGCTGGACGCCGCCAAAGAGGCCGCCCGCCGCTACAATGAACAGCTGGGCAGCGCGCTGGACCGCGATGCCGCCGGCGAAGCCGAGGAGACCGGCACCAGCTATGTGGACCTGATCGACGTGGGGGAGAGCCTTGGCTACATCACCATCCCGAAAATCGACGTCAACCTGCCCATTTACGAGGGCACCAGCGACGACGTCCTGCTGAAAGGCGTCGGCCATCTGGAAGGCTCCAGCTACCCGCTGGGCGGCGAAAGCACCCACAGCGTGCTGACCGGGCATCGCGGCCTGGCCGAGGCTGTGCTGTTTACCGACCTGGACAAACTGCAAGAGGGCGACAAATTTTACCTGCACATCATGGACGAAGTGCTGGCCTACCAGGTCGACCAGGTCAAGGTCGTTCTGCCCGAGGAGACCGATGACCTTACGATAGTGCAGGGCCAGGACTACTGCACCCTGGTGACCTGCACGCCCTACGCCATAAATACCCACCGCATGCTTGTGCGCGGCACCCGCGTGCCGTATAATGGAGAGGAAGAAACCGGCGATACCCCGCAGGTCGTGCAATATCAGGCCCTGCACACCGGCACGGTGGTCAAGCGCATCGTGGATGCCTGGCCGTGGATCTCGGTGACCGGCAGCGTGATTATTGGCGGCGAAGCACTGTTGCTGCTTCTGCTGCTGCATCGCTGCAAAAAACGGGAGGAGGACGACTAAATGCGGCGTCTGCTTGTAAAAATCGGCGCGTGGCTGGCCATTCTGCTGGGCCTTGCCATGATGCTGCAGCCCACCGCCGCTGATTGGCTGACCCGCCAGCGCAACAGCAAAACGGCACAGCAGTTTGCCGCCAACACGGCCACCGCCGCCGATGCGGCAAACACTGACAGCGCCAGCCAAACCGCCGAGGAAAGCCGCCCCTACCCGGAACTGTACGCCGCCATGCAGGCCTACAACGCGCAGATTTACGCCGACGGCCAAAGCGGCCTGACCGATGCCTTCGCCTACGAAAAACCGCCGCTGGATCTGACCGATTACGGCTATGACGAGGAGGTCCTCGCCATGCTGTGGATCCCACGGCTGGATCTGGAACTGCCCGTTTACCTGGGTGCCAGCCGGGAGAATATGGCCAAGGGCGCGGCGCTGCTGGGGCAGACCTCGATGCCGCTGGGCGGCGAAAACACCAACACCGTGCTGGCCGCCCACCGCGGCTATTATGGCGCGGAAATGCTGCGCAACGTGCAGCAGATCCAGGTGGGGGACAAGATCCAGCTGACCACCCCGTGGGACACTTTGATTTACCGCGTGGCAGAGCTGAAAATTATCGACCCTGCGGATATTTCCTCGGTGCTGATCCAGCCGGGGCGGGATCTGCTGACGCTTTCTACCTGCCACCCCTACACCCAAAATTACCAGCGCTACCTTGTGATAGCCGAGCGCGACCCCGATGCCGCCGTGACCGATAAGGACACCGACCTGCAGGAAAGCGAGGCCACCTGGGATGCCTCGCCCCGGCAGGTAACGATGGAAACCGACGGTACAACGTCTATCGCTGAGGTGGAACCCCAAAGCATCACCCCGCTGCCGCAGGAGGGCAGCACAGAATCCGAAGGCAGCGCGGTCTCCAACCTGATGATCTGGCTGGAAAACAACGCCCTTTGGGCCGGGTTCGTCTTTATCGCCGCCTGTGTCGGCGTGCTGGCGATCTGGCAAAAACACCGGGAGGAATGACCATGCAATACAACCAAAAGGCCGCTGACGTAGCGGCGGAAGTTTCCAAAGCTGTGTTTGGCAAACCGCAGACCATCCGCACCATCTGGATGGCCATGCTGGCGGGCGGCCATGTGCTGATCGAGGACATCCCCGGTGTGGGCAAAACGACGCTGGCGCTGGCCTTTGCCCGTGCGCTGGAACTGAACGAGAGCCGCGTGCAGTTTACCCCGGACGTGCTGCCCTCGGACATTGTGGGCTTTACCGTGTTCCAGAAGGAGACCGGGCGGCTGGTGTACCACCCCGGCAGCGTAATGTGCAACCTGTTTTTAGGTGATGAGATCAACCGCACCTCGAGCCGAACCCAGTCGGCGCTGTTGGAGGTCATGGAGGAGGGCACCGTCACCGTGGACGGCGTGACCCACCCCGTGCCCGCGCCCTTTACCGTTATTGCCACCGAAAACCCCGTGGGCGCTGCCGGTACACAGATGCTGCCGCAGTCCCAGTTGGACCGTTTTACCGTGTGTGTTGTCATGGGCTACCCGGACACCGAGGCCGAGATGCAGATGCTGGCGGGCCGCGGCCAGCGCACCCTGCTGGAACAGGTGCGCCCCGTGGCCAACCAGGCCGACCTGCTGGCCATGCAAAAAGAGGTGGCAGGCGTGTTTATCCATGAGCTGATGTATCGCTATATCGTGGATCTGGCACAGGCCAGCCGCAAGGAACCGCGCCTGGCGCTGGGGCTCAGCCCCCGTGCGTCGCTGGCGCTGGCTGGCATGGCGCGGGCGGCAGCATATTTGGCGGGGCGGGATTTTGTTGCTCCGCAGGATGTGACCGCTGTGTTTGCCGATGTGGCCCGCCACCGCCTGATGCTGACCGACCAGGCCAAGGCGGGCGGCGAGACGGTGGATGTGGTCATCGACGATCTGCTGCGCACTGTGCCGCGTCCCCGCCCGGAAAAGGCCGACCGCCATGGCAGGTAAGCTGTGCTGGGCGCTGGGCCTGGTGCTGCTGTTTGCCGCTGCGGTGCTGACGCAGGCGCCGCTGGCCGTGGGGCTGCTGGGATTTTTCCTGCTGCTGACCCTGCTGCTGGCGCTGGAAGCGCGGTACCTGCGCGGCAAGGTGGAGGCCGAGCTGATCGTGCCCGACCAGCCCGCCGTGCAGGGCCGGCCCTTTGTGCTGACCGTGCGGCTGACCAACCACAGCCCGCTGCCCATACCCCAATTGCTGACACTGGTGCAGGCCGCCGATGAATGGGGCGGCAATACCATAACTTTACGCTGCAGCGGCATGTTGGGCAGCAATGCCCGCGCCGAGCAGCGGTTGACGCTGCAGGCTAACAAAAGCGGCGTGTGGCAATTACGGCTGCAAAGCGTGACGCTGTGGGACCATCTGGGGCTGTTCAAAGCCCAATGCGTCCTGCCGCAGGCCGCACAAAGCCTGTGCGTGCTGCCCCAAAGTGCTCGCCTGGGCAGCGACACCCAGCCCGACCCTGACGCCGACGGCACGCAGGAGAGCGACCGCAGTGTGCTGGGTGGCAACTACGATGTGCGAGAGTACCGCGAAGGGGACTCGCTGAAACAAGTCCACTGGAAGTTGAGTGCCAAGCTGAACCGGCTGTTGATCCGTGAACCGCTGGCCGCCGGTACGATGGCGGGGCAGGGGAGCGGTGACGGCCCCGGCGAGGGTGAGGGTGACATGTGGGGGGATTTTCCCGCCGAAGCCGCCCTGCACCGGGAAGCACCGCCCGCCAAGAAAAAAGCCGTGGCGCTTTCCAAACGCGGCGGCACCGATGCCGACAGCGGCCTGGTGTTTGTGGACCGTGTGCTCATCAGCCCCGCTGTACCCGCGCGGGATACCCTGTGGCTGGTGGTGGACCTCTGCCTGCTGCTGGCGCTGGCCTTTGGGCTGGTGTCCGCCGCCGTGACGGCCTTTGCCGTGCACCCGCCCGTTTGGGTGTGGCTGGCGCTGGCCGCTTGGTGCGCCGGGTGGTGCCTGTTTGGGCGGCTGCCCCGGCGTGTGCAGCGGCTGGGCCTGCTGGCTGGCAGCCTTGTCTATTTGGTGGGGCTGTTTTTGTGCCAGCGCAGCTTTTTGGCCGGGGCACGCCAGTTTGGCGCTGCCGTGGCCGCAAGCTTAAATGAACGTTTTAACGCAAATCTTTCCGCCACAGCGGGCGGCACCCCGGCCCAGCTGGGGCTGTTTCTGGCGCTGGCCGCCCTGCCTTTGGTTGGCCTGCTGGCGCTGGCCGCGCTGCGCCGGGCCGACATTTTGCTGTTGAATCTGCTGCTGCTTCCGGCAGCGGTGTTCCTGCTGCTGGCGGGCAGCAACGTCTCCACGCCCTGCTGGCTGCTGCTGGCCGTGGGCTGGCTGGGGGCGCTGGCTGCCTCCTGCGCCGTGCGCCGCCGTGCCCTGTGGGGGGCGGCGGAGTCGGAGACCTGCCGCCGCAATCAGGCACAGCACCGGGCCATCCAAAAAGGCTCGGCGGCGGCCACCGTGCTGGTATGCGCTGCGCTGTTGGTGCCCGCCTTTGTGCTGCGGCCTGTGGTAGATTTGCCCTTGCAGGCGTTGCAGCCCGCGGCCCAGGTGGTGGAATCGGCGGCCATAAGCGCTGCTGTGACCTGGCTGCCCCGCGTCAGCGGCGGGCGGCTGAACCTGCATGTAGAAGCTGCCGCCGGCGGCGTGGCCGATGGTGCCTTAGCCCAGGGCGGCGGCTTGCAGCTGCGCGGGGTCGAGGACCTGGCCCTGACCGCCAGTGACCAGCCTGAGGAAACCGTCTACCTGCGGGGCTTTATCGGCGGCAGCTACGATGGCACCGCCTGGCAGGCCCCCGATGCAAACGCCTTTGACAGCGCCGCCATGAACTGGAAGACCGAGGACGACGCCCGCCTGACTATTGCCAGCCTGTCGTTTTTGCGTGCCGCCTACGATGGCGCCGCTGAGCCGCAATCCCTTACGGTGGAGCGGCTGAACGCGGGTGACGCCTACACCTACGCCCCCTACAACGCCTACTGGAATGACTACTACACCCTAAACGGCGACGGCGCGGCGGACGGCCAAACCGCACAGGATGATGTGTTTTTGTATTATCCGCGCAGCATCGCCAAAGAACTGCTGACTGCCCGCGCCGAGGGCGACCCCAGCGTGCTGGACCGCATGGAAAGCTCCTACGCGGCCTACGCCAACAGCCACTACACCGCCGTGCCCGATGGCTACGACGACCTGCAGGCCCAGTGCGAAACGGCCGCCAAAGAGCAAAAGCTGACCGACCCGGACGACATCGCAGCCTACATCCGCACCTGGCTGAACACCAACTGCCGGTATGACACCAACGCCTCCCAGGCACCGGACGGCACCGACCCGATCCACTACTTTTTGTACGAGTCCAAGTCCGGCTACAGCGTGCAGTTTGCCTCGGCGGCCACGCTGATGTTCCGCATGTTCGGCCTGCCCGCCCGCTATGTGGTAGGGTATGCTGCGCCGCAAAGCTTGTTCACCCAGCAGGCGGACGGCAGCTGGAACGCTGTTTTGCAGGACGATAATGCCCATGCCTGGGCCGAGGTCTATATCGACGGCCAGGGCTGGACCCCTATGGAGATGACCCCCGGTGTGCTGGTAACAGCTGAAAAAGCCGACTACAAGAGCAACCTGCCGGAGACCACCCCTGCCGAGAGCGGGGCCGCAGCCACCACCGACAGCGCCGATACCCGGCAGGACTTGCAGCTTTCCACCGCCCCGCGCCGTGCCCTGTGGCTGGTGGCTGTGCCGATGGTGATGCTGGCTGCAGCTACAGCTGCTTTTATCCTGCACCGCCGCCGTGTGCTGGGGCTGGATACCCGCCGCCCCTGTGCAGAGCGGGTGCTGGCGATCTTTGCTGCAATCTATGCGCAGCTGGTGCACCGCGGCCTGCCTGCGGGTACGTCCTCGGACGAGCGGGCGTTCCCCCAGTTTTTGCTGAAAGAGGTACATGAGCTTTCGGGCGGGGAAATCGAGGCGATGGTATCGCTTGCGCAGCGTGCCGCCTTTGCCGCCGATACCCTGACCGAAGAAGACGTAGCAGCTATGCGCGGCTGGTACAACCGCATCAAAAACAACAAAAAGACATAATTCCACACAAAAATTGCGAAATTTTTTTCCCAAAACACCCCAAACCCGTTGAAACCTACGCGCTGCGTATGTTATACTAACCTAAACATCGTTGAACAAGGAGTCGATTCTGAGATGCCGCGTCGCAAAAAATCGGATGAAGGCATTATGGATATCACCCGCATGGCAGAGGATCTGGGCGTATCAAAAACGACGGTATCCCGTGCTTTGTCCGGCAATGGCCGTGTAAGCGAAGCAACCCGCCAGCGTGTGGTGGACTATGCCCGTGAGAAAAATTATGTCCCGAACATGATGGCGAAAAGCCTCGTCACCAAAAAGTCGTATAATATTGCGCTGGTGTTTTCGCGCCAGTTTTCTAACTTCGAGGGTCAATTCCTGCGCAAAACCATCACCGCCGTCTGCGATGTGATGGCCCGCAACGATTACGATGTGCTGCTGGCCATGGTGGGTGAGCAGGAGGCCCAGCCCATGCAGCGCCTGCTGGTCAACCACAAGATCGATGGCGTCATCCTGGCCCGCTCGCTGGAGCGTGACCCCCTGATCCCGTTGCTGCAGCAAAGCAAACTGCCCTTTATCGCCATCGGCCGCCCGGCCGACCCCACGGTGCTTTACGTCGACCACGACCAGGTGGGCGGCTGCCGTGAGATGACCAACCTGCTGCTGATGAAAGGTCTGCACCGCATCGCCCTGTTGGGCGGCTCTATGCTGTACACCGTCAATCAGACCCGTCTCGAGGGCTTCCGCCAGGCGCACGAGCACAGCCGCTGCAAGATCGATGAAACCCTGCTTTTTTTGGAGTTGGAGACCGACGATCTGCGCATCGACGCCATCCAACAGGCTGTGGCACGCAAGGCGGACTGCCTGCTGTGCATGGACGACCACGTGGCCATGCTGGCACTGAATACCGTGCGCCAGATGGGCCTGAAAGTGCCCGATGACATCCGTATTGCTTCACTGTATGACGGCGAGGCCCTGCTGGATTGCACGCCGCAGATCACGGCGGTGTCTTTCGACCCCGAACTGCTGGGCAAACGCGCCGCACAGCAATTGTTGGCTGTTACCCGCCGCCAGCCTGTCGAGACCGGCGCCCTGCTTGGCTACCAGGTGGGCCTGCGCACCTCGACACAGACCTGATTTTACCTCCATTATTCAATAATAAACAAAGCCGCCCGGCCTGAAATTCTCTTCAGGTCGGGCGGCATTTTCTATGGATGCCTAAATTTATTCAGCGTTGTTCAGATAAATACGTGCCTCATACGGGCGGAAATGTGCCGCATCCGCGGGGGTGTCATAGTTGCCCAGCAGCAGGGTATCCAACGGCAAGGGGACCACTGCGTCGGCGGGCAGGGTGAGCGGCTCCTCGTAGAAATTGCACAGCACGGTCATCACCTGGCCATTCAGGCGGCGCTGGTAGGCAAACAGAGCCGGGTGGTCTGCAAACAGCAGGGTAAAGTCGCCCTCACTGAAAATGGGATACTGTTTGCGCAGACGGATGAGCGCCTGGTAATAGTGGAACACCGAGCCGGCATCCGCCACCTCGTCCGCCGCATTGATGGCGGTATAGTTGGGGTTCACCTGCAGCCAGGGCGTGCCATCGGTAAAGCCCGCGTTGGTGGTGACGTCCCACTGCATGGGGGTGCGGGCGTTGTCGCGGCTCTTGGCGTGGAGCGAGCGCAGGATGTCTGCCTCGCTGTACCCGGCCTGGGTACGCTCGCGGTACATGTTCAGCGTTTCAATGTCGCGGTAGTCGTCGATGGTGGGGAAGGCGACGTTCGTCATGCCCAGCTCCTCGCCCTGGTAGATGTAGGGCGTACCCTGCATGCCGTGCAGCAGGGTGGCCAGCATCTTGGCGGATTCCTGCCGGTAAGCGCCATCGTTGCCCCAGCGGGAGACGATGCGCGGCAGGTCGTGGTTGTTCCAGAACAGGCTGTTCCAGCCTTTGCCGTGCAGGCCCACCTGCCACTTGGTCAGCACCTCTTTCAGCGCCGAAAGCTGCAGCGGAGCCAGGTCCCACTTCGCCTTGCCAGGAATCTGGTCCAGGCCGATGTGCTCAAACTGGAACACCATCGAGAATTCCTTGCCCCGCGGGTCGCTGAAGATGGGGGCGCTCTGCACATTGGCACCCCAGGCCTCACCCACGGTCACCAGATCGGTGCCGCCAAAGGTGTTGGCATTCAGCTCCCGAATATAGGCATGCAGCATCGGGCCGTTGGAGGTAATTCCCAGGTCCGGGTCCTTGGCGATCTGGTCGATGACATCCAGCCGGAAACCGCCCACGCCCTTGTCCATCCAAAAGCGGATGGCCTTGTACAACTCCTGCCGCAGGGCGGGGTTGTCCCAGTTCAGGTCAGGCTGTTTGATGGAAAACTGGTGGAAATAATACTGCCCCACCTCGGGCACCCAGGTCCAGGCCGAGCCGCCAAAGGTGGCCCGCATCTTATTGGGTGGCGTGCCCTCCACGCCGTCGCGCCAGACGTAATAGTCGTGGTAGGGGTTGTCGCGGCTCTTTTTTGCCTCCTGGAACCAGCGGTGCTCGTCCGAGGAGTGGTTCAGCACCAGATCCATGATGATGCGGATGTGGTGTTTTTTGGCTTCGGCGATGAGGTTGTCCATGTCGGCCAGCGTGCCGAACATGGGGTCAATATCGCAGTAGTCGGAAATGTCGTAGCCGTTGTCATCCTGCGGGCTGCGGTAGACGGGGCTGAGCCAGATGGCGTCGATGCCCAAGCTTTCCAGATAGCCAAGCCGCTGGATGATGCCGGCCAGGTCGCCGATGCCGTCGCCGTTGCTGTCCTGAAAGCTGCGGGGGTAGATCTGGTAGATCACAGCGTTTTTCCACCAGGGCTGCAGGTTTGCCATAGTTTTTCTCCTTATTGGTATCTTAGGTAAATGTCGAAATTTGAAATCGTTTGCGCCGTTACAATCATAACCGAATCAAACCAAATTTGCAAGATGCCGGGGCTGCTGATGCCCTACGATTTTTGCGGGGTGGAAGATGTAAATTTTGTATCTTGTGCAAAATACGTCACGCGCCCCTCGTTATAGTAAGCAGAGATTACCAATAACTGGGAGGCAACGACCATGAAAATACTGCTTACGACCGATACCTGGGTCCCTACCATAAACGGCGTTGTAACGTCCACTGCCACCCTGCGCGCCGCACTGACGGCCCAGGGGCACGAGGTGCGGGTGCTGACCCTTTCCGGCGACAGCCATACCTATACAAAGGACGGCGTGACCTGCCTCGGCTCACTGGATGCCGGGCTGGTCTACCCCGGGGCCCGGCTGCGCGCCCCGGCATTGAATCATGCCATCCGTGATCTGATCGACTGGCACCCGGATATTGTACACTCCCAGTGCGAGTTCAGCACTTTTGCCCCGGCACGCCGGATTGCGCACGCTGTGGGCGCACCGCTTATCCACACCTATCACACGGTGTACGAGGATTACACCCACTACTTTTCCCCCAGCCGCAGCATGGGGCGCAAGATGGCGGCGCTGTTCACCCGCATGATCTGCGCCGGCTGCGACGCGGTCATCGCGCCCACGCCCAAGATCAGACGCCTGTTAGCGGGCTACGGCGTGCACTGCCCGGTGCGCATCATCCCCACAGGGCTGGACCTGCAGCGCTTTGCTGTGCCCCGGGATGATGCCCTGCGCAGCCGCCTGGGTCTGCCGCCGAAAGAGGCAAACAAGACCGTCCTGCTCAGCCTGGGACGGCTGGCCAAGGAAAAGAACACAGCAGAACTTATCGAAGCTATGCAGAATTTGCCGGACGCTGTTCTGCTCATCGTCGGCGACGGCCCAGAGCGCGCCGCGCTGGAGCAGCAGGCGCAAAGCCTCGGCGTGGCTGACCGCGTGATTTTCGTAGGGGCCGTCCCGCCTGCCGAGGTGCCCCGCTACTACGCGCTGGGGGATGTATTCGTCAGTGCCTCCACCAGCGAGGCGCAAGGCTTGACCTACATCGAGGCCATGGCCGCAGGATTGCCGCTGCTTTGCCATGCGGACCCCTGTCTGGACGCGTTGGTGCGGGAAGGGGAGACCGGCTGGGTCTACCACACGCCTGCCGAGCTGGCTGCCCGTGCCGCAGCTCTGCCCAAAGGTCCCCAACTGGCTGCCATGCGGCAAAACGCCCGCCGCGCCGTGCAGCCTTACACGAAGGAACAGTTCGGCCTTAGCGTAGTGCGGCTTTACGCGGCGGCGCTGGGCCGCAAACACACCGCCCGCAGTGCGGCAGGGGGGAATGTGGCATGATCAAAAAAATCAACCAGGCAGCGTCTATCCTTGGGTTGGTGCTCTGCGCCGTGCTGGCATATGGCTTTTGGAAAGCCGGACTGTTTGACTCCAAGGAAGCGCTGACCAGCTGCATCAGCCGGTTCGGCTGGGCAGGTCCGGCGGTGTTCATCACATTCCAGGCCGTGCAGGTGGTAATCCCCATCCTGCCCGGCGGGCTGGGGTGCCTGGCCGGGGTTATTCTGTTCGGCGCGTGGAAAGGCTTCTGGTACAACTATATCGGCATCTGCGCCGGGTCGCTGGCAGCGTTTGCCATCGCCCGCGCCTGCGGCCGCCCGCTGCTGGAAAGCGTTTTTCCTGCCAAGATGATCGAAAAATATGACCGCTGGATGGGCAGCGGCAGCCGGTTTGCCAAGTGGTTCGCATTCCTTATTTTCATCCCGGTTGCGCCGGATGACTATCTCTGCTTTCTTGCAGGCACCACGCGCATCGGCTGGCAGCTGTACGCGGCCATCATCCTGCTGTGCAAACCGGCGTCCATTGCGCTGTACAGCCTGGGCCTGACCGTAGTTGCGCAAAATTTGCTGGGTCTTTGGAGGTGAACGCCATGCGCACCGTACATATTTACAGCGGCTCGCTGGCGCTGGTCAGCAAAAGCGGGGTAGGGCAGGCCGCCAAACACCAGCGGGCGGCGCTGGAAAGCGTCGGCGTACGCGTTGTCACCGATTGGGACTGTCGTGCCGAGGTAGTACACATCAACACCGTGCTGCCGGTATCACTTTGGGCGGCACGCCATGCCCGCAGCCGGGGGCAAAAGGTCATCTGGTACGGCCATTCTACCGATAAGGACTTCCGCAACTCCTTCACCGGCTCCAACCTGCTGGCGCCGCTTTTTAAACAATGGCTGCGGCTGTGCTATGACCAGGCGGACCTCATCATTACACCCACGCCCTACTCAGCCAAAGAGTTGGCAGGTTACCGTTTGCGCCCGCCCATCGTGCCGCTTTCCAACGGCGTGGATACCCGGTTCTTTGCCCCCAACCCCGCCAGCCGGTCCATCCTGCGGGAAAAGTACCGCCTGGCGGCGGATAAGCCCGTGGTCATCAGCGTAGGGCATTATATGCAGCGCAAAGGGATACTGGATTTTATTGCGCTGGCTCGCAAAATGCCGCAGGTGCAGTTTTTGTGGTTCGGCTACACCGACCCGCACCTTGTGCCACATAACGTCAAAGCCGCCATGGCGGATGCACCGGAAAACCTGCGGTTTCCGGGCTTTCTCTCCCAGGCAGAGCTGCGCACGGCCTACTGCGGGGCGGACGCCTTTTTGTTTTGCAGCTATGAGGAGACCGAGGGCATCGTGATATTAGAAGCCCTGGCCTGCGCAACGCCCACGCTGGTACGGGACATCCCGGCCTACCGCGGCTGGCTGCGGGACGGCGTAAACGTCCACACCTACCGCACCACGCAGGACCTGCCCACCCGCTTGCAGGCACTTTTGCAGCACAAACTCCCCGATACTGCCGCAGCCGCCCGCCAAACCGCAGAGGAGCGGGAATTACCCCGTATCGGAGCGCAATTATTGGAATTATATAAAACATTATAGATCCTTTTCTGCCCCGGAACAGCATCGATCTCGGCTGCTCCGGCTTTTTGTACCTGTCAAAACCTGCCGCACGCGCAACTTGCGCAATGGCCTATGACGCAAAATGCGCAAATATGGAGTAAATGTGCACAATTGTGGCGCGTTAGTTTCATAACAACTTACAAACTTGGGCAATGTCGACAAAAACGGGTTGATTTTTGAAAAAATACCGTGTATGATATAGGCAATCCGAACGGAAAATGTATTCGAGTTGCGCAAACGAATTCACTCACTTGGATCTAACTTGTTTTCTTAACTGAAGGAGGAAAACGAACATGAATGCAAAAAAGACCCTTTCGTTGAGCCTGGCCTCCGCCATGGCCCTCGGCCTGCTGGCAGGCTGCGGCAGCAGCGCTTCTTCCGCCGCCGCTTCCACTGCTGACAGCACCGCATCCGCTGCTGACTCCACCTCTACCGCTGCTACTTCTGATGCAGCCGGCAAGGTCTACTACCTGAACTTCAAGCCCGAGCAGGATGAAGCCTGGC
>ERZ1026874.79-NODE-79-length-62882-cov-12.864676_pt1 | contig 62882 bp, 51 predicted proteins | sample MGYA00380167_ERZ1026874 | MGnify/ENA primary metagenome ERZ1026874 (study PRJEB33269, sample SAMEA4719803) | human gut metagenome | biome: human-associated habitat; feature: organic feature; material: feces | place: Cameroon | collected 2013-10 ...
CAAAAAAGTACAAAAACATAGCATTTTGCATTTGGAAACAGTATTATTTTCGCAAAGACATGATTATCCTTCCGTTTGGTACAAAGAATTTAATTTTTTCTAGTTTTTTGTATCAGAAAAGTAATTTTATGCCAATTTGCGAAAATCATTTTTAAAGCAAATTTCTGGAATATTCAAGAAAACAGAACTCCCGGGGCGGACAGAATGCCTTCCGGAAGCTGTTTGTCGGAGAGTGTTGATATTCCCTTAAGAAGTGGTCAGGATTCAGGGTGGAGCGAACACGATGTTCGCGACAGGCGGTCGGCGACATGGATGTCGCCTAGAGCCGTGCCCGTCCGGATTTGGGATACTATATCCACTTCTTTAGGGAATTCACACTCGGAGACGTTACAGCTGCCGGAAGGCATTCTGTTCGTTCCGGGAGTTCGTGGATGTTACGGCAACCCTACGTTACGAGCCATGCACTCAATTCATAAATGTGTCGCAAAGTGCGCTCCACATTTATTTCATTGACGGCTGTCGCCGTATAAAAATAGAACGAAACAACCTCTTGTGTGAGCAAGCTCCCACCGAGGTATTCCGTTCTATTTTTGCATGGCTCGTAACTTTCAATATTACACCGTTACGATCACGCCGCCGTCATTGGCGTACATGCTACTGACGCCACGGGTGTCCATGATCAGGCAATCTCTGAACTGTACCTTATCCGTAAGAAGCTTTTTGATGGTCTCGGCGCGGTCCGGTGCATTACAATGGGTGATCATCAGTGTGCGGTGTTGGGCGTCTCCGACTTCCTCTAAAATGATCTCTGCCATTCTGCGGAGTGCCTTCTTCATACCGATACTCTGTCCTCTCTGCACGATATTTCCCTTGTCTCCTGCCATAATGGGCTTAATGCTTAAGGTGGATGCCACCAGTGCCTTCACGCCGGTCAGTCTCCCGTTCTTACGCAGAGTCTCCAGATTATCCAGTACAAAATACGTATGCATATTGCTGCGGAATTCCTCGATCTGTTTTACGATCTCTTCAAAGGGAAGACCCTGTTCCTCCAGTTCTACCAGCTTCTTCACGATCTGCGTCTCACCGCAGCTGGCGGATTCGGAATCGACGACATGAATCTGCTTCTTACCGTATTTTTCCCGATACAGATTCATTCCCAGCACGGCGCTGTTGTAACTTCCACTCAGATGAGAAGATAATGTAATGGCATATACATGCTCTGCCTCTGTACAATAAGCCTCCCGGAACTTCTCCGGGGAAGGGCATGCAGATCTGGGACATTGAGGAGATTCCGCTACTTTTTTCAAAAACTCTGCCTGATTGAAGCTCTCATCATCCTGGATTCTATAGTCTCCCACTTCCAGTCCCAGCGGAACGATCTCAAACCGGGGATCCTGCAGATACTCTTCCGGCAATTCACAACAACTGTCTACTACGATTTTGAAACTCATAATATCTGTCTCCATATCATTAATTATTTGTTATTTTTTGCAAACCATGCTATGTAGTTTTTAATACTACTTATAATAGCACGAAACATTTCGTTCGTAAAGCTTTTACACAAAATATTCATATTTCCTTTTTTCCGTACATCGTTTATACTATTTCTATATCGCATGACACCGGAACGCAAGATACAATCACCGGAGTAAGGAGCCTTGATGATCGCATTACAGATTACATCCACGAAAAATTTTATGAATCACCTACTGGTAGCGGATACCTTTGATCCTTTTCTTCTGGAAGAAGCCACCATCAGCACCGCCCTCACCGTAACCATCGACGGGCATATCAACAAGGACTTCTATCCTGCTGACGAACGAGGCGAAGACTGTATTCCCTGGGAACTGCAGTCTTTTAGCAAAATAAAAGGACTGTGCTTTGACCTGATCAAGGGAAAACACACTCCTTTGTATTTTAAATTTGTGCTTCATATGCAGCCGGATAAAGCCGCTGCCATGCTTACAAAAGCCCAGGTGGACCCTGACGTCATCCGTGCCCTGGTACTGAACATCCGCTACGATGGGGAAAAAACGGTTCTCACCACCGGATGTGCTTACCAGACCTTCACCATGGACAAAAGTGCCGATACCGTCTGGGACAAGGCGCTGAAAAAATATCTGGATTTGAAGGGAATCTCTTACGGGGAACTTTGATCATTCCTTCATCTTCGGCTTACTGAGAAGACTTGCCAGATAACCGAAGATCAGCGCTGCGGAGGTTCCCACAGCTCCTGCCCGAAAGCCTCCCGCAAAAAGACCTAAAAATCCCTGTTCCTGCACCGCTTCTTTTACGCCTTTCATTAACACATTTCCAAAGCCAAGCAGCGGTACGCTGGCACCGGCTCCCGCAAAATCCTGAAAAGGTTCATACCAGCCAAGCGCACTGAGCACGGCACCGGTGACCACTAAAAGCACCATAATGCGTCCCGGCATCATCTTCGTCTTTTCCATCAGGATCTGCACCAGCGCGCAGATCAGACCACCCACCCAGAAAGCATTGATATAATCCATCCTCTGCGTTTCCTCCTTATATCTGTTTATGGACAGTCTCTGCACTTTTTCCTGAATTTATGCGTTCTTTATACGTTTACTTTTTGCCAAACCGGAACCACTCCGGCGGAAGCTGTACCAGGATCACAGCGGCAAATACGATAACACAGCCTGCGATCTGTCTCGGAGTCAGTGTCTGATCCGTACTTAAAAAACCGATCTTATAAGCGATCCATCCTGAAATGGTGGCAATGACGGATTCCAGACTCATGATGAGCGCTGCCACCGTGGGATTCAAGCCCTTCTGACCCACAATCTGCAGAGTATAGCCCACACCGCAGCTTAAGACACCGGCATACAGCAGTGCTCCCAGACCTTCCTGGATCTGTCCGAAAGTCGGCTGTCCCCAGATAAGCGCCCCGATGCAGCAGACGACACCGCACACTGTGAACTGGATACAGGATACCACCGCTCCATCGATTCTCGCTGCATAATGATCAACCGTCATGATCTGTATCGCAAAAGCAATAGCACATAAAAATACCATGATATCCCCTGCCCCCAGGCGCAATGATTCTGTCATGCAGAGCAGATACATTCCCACCGCTGCCATGCCGGCTGCTGCCCAGACCACCGGTGCTACCTTTTTCTTCAAAAAAATACCAAACATGGGCACAAAAATAATATACAGGGTCGTGATAAATCCCGCCTTGCCGACACTGGTATACTTGATACCGAACTGCTGCAGGGTGCTGGCAATGGTCAGGAAGATACCACACAGAAGCCCTGCCCTGACATTCAGTTTCCAGTCTAATTTTGCTGCCTTGTCTCCCGCGATCTTCCGACTGATCAGAATATACACCAGAATACCGGCAGCGCCGATCAGAGAACGGACGCCGTTAAAAGTAAACGGATGCATATAATCCATACCCTTGCTCTGGGAGACAAATGCCATGCCCCAGATGGTGGCTGTCAGCAGAAGGATCAGGCTGTTTCTCGTTGTTTTCGCTCTTGTATTTTCCATAGTTGTATTGTTCGTTCCTTATATGATTCGTCCCTTATTGTTTTACGGTTATGTGAACTTATCAGGACTGTTTTTTATATTTCTCAGCGATCTCCGCCACTACATCCCGCAGCATTTTTCCGCTGCAGTCTATGATGAGATCCGCATATTTCTCATACAATGGGGTTCTCTCATCATACAGATCCCGCAGGGTCTGACCGGGCTGCAGAGTCACGCCCCTGGCGTTCAGATCCCCCAGCCGTTTCTCCACTTCCTTATAGGGAAGCTTCAGATATACCACCGTACTGATCTCCCGCAGATGCTGCATGCCTTCCGGCTCGTAGCAGGCGCTTCCGCCAGTAGCAATGATGCTGTTCTCCAGATCTAAGGACGCATTCACATCGCTCTCAATCTGCCAAAAGCCTTTCACACCATATTCCGTGATCAGTTCGTGTAATAATTTGCCGTGTCTGTCCTGGATCACCAGGTCGGAATCCACAAAACGTCTGCCCAGGCGCTTTGCCAGGACGACACCTACCGTACTTTTTCCCGAACCCGGCATGCCGATAAGAGTAATATTATTTTTCATAAGTTTCTATCCACCTTACCTATACACAAGAAAATCGCCGCCTGTAAGCGACGATCTTCCGTCTTATTGTCTATTTATTGTAACGTTGCAGCCTTCCTTCACCACATTATGCCTGCCGTTTTTGCTGAATCGCTACGTGTTTTTACTGCATTATACTTCTGCAATGACTTCCACTTCACATAATACGTTCTTTGGAAGAGTCTTGACTGCAACACAACTTCTGGCAGGATTCTCAGTAAAGTACTTTGCATAGACCTGATTGAACGCTGCGAAATCGCCCATGTCTGCCAGGAAACAGGAGGTCTTGGCTACTCTGGTGTAATCGGTGCCTGCTGCCTTTAACAGCTCGCCGATATTCTTCATTACCTGTTCTGCCTGTTCCTCGATGGTAGTTCCGTGAATCTCGCCGGTAGCGGGATCAATGGGAATCTGTCCGGATGCGAAAAAGATATTGCCCAGTACGATACCCTGGGAGTAAGGTCCGATCGCTGCGGGTGCTTTGTCTGTTGAAATCTTCTGTAACATAATATTCTCCTCTTTCTTGCTATAATTAATTCTTCCTTAAATCTGTCATCTGCGCTTTGAGCTGCCTGCTATCCGGCATGTTCCGAAATTTCTGCGACATCCCCGGCGTTTACTTTGTCATGTCTACCTCCGGCTCATCAAATTCCGCCGTCACGTAGAATCCTCTGGAATTCTCCACGATATCCGCCACGACACCCTCACGATTCTTCAGGCGGTAGCGGAACGGAATATTCGGAGACATGGCCAGGGAAGGGTCTATCGTATAGTAATAGTTACTGGGCAGAAGTCCCTCTGTTACCGTGATCTTCTGTCCGACCTCCAACAGCCCCGGTCGTTCCATCTTAAATTCTATCCTGCGCATTCTGACTCACCAGCCATTCCCGGCATAATATTTTTCGCCGTTTGAGGTTTATTTTACCAGTAACTCACAATGCTTGCAAGAGTGTGTTTCATTTCTGGTTCTATGATTCTTTTAGATCATTTATTTTCCAATAACCTTTTCTGGAGGATCCCATTCTTTCAATATATCCTTTTCCCTTTAACTCCTTTAATCTGGCGGCTATCGTTTTTCTGCTTACACCGGAAACATCTGCAAGCTGGGTAACTGTGTATTCAGGATGATTGGTAAGAATGGCCAGCAAATCGTTCACCTTATCATTCACCTTATCATTCACCTTATCATTCACCTTATCATTCACCCTGTTGTCAATAAATTTTCCCGATCCTTTTCGATACATATTCACCCTGAAGTCTCCATCAAAATCGATCAGTTCCGGTTTCGGCAATCCATATTCCTCGCATGCTTCAAATAATCTCGGTATTCCGGTTCCCCACTTTTCAATGATCTTCATATAAGCAAATGCTCTTGCGATTGCCGGATTCCTCGGTTTTGAATAGCCTTCCATCATTTTTGAGATCGTAACATTATTCAAAAGCATTCCCGGAGAAGTTACTTCCAGTCTGTCATCAAACAATGCCACCTGAATATTTCCAGGTTCCAGATAACTGCGGTGTGCCACTGCGTTCGCAATCAACTCACGAATACTGTCTGTCGGCAGCTCATATACATCCTGTCTGTACATCCCTGTTATCGTCATTCCCATATTGATTTTTTCAAGAACATACTGGTATACCGCTTCCATTTGCTCCTGAATAGAGCCTTCAAATTCCCTACGGTCAACAAAATGTGCACGATTCGTTCCTTTGAACACACCACATTGAATTACAGGCATTTGCGGCATTTTGCCTGTTAAAAGTGCATAGGCATTTGTCGGGTATACCTTACCTTCTACTTCTTTCAACACTCCCCATGAAACTAACACATTTTTGGTAACATCTTTAATTTTTGATTTTTCACTATCCTGCCATGTGTTTCTCATAGCAGTTTCTTTCATACTTTTACACAATCTCTCTATCTCATCGTCGGAAACTGTCATACTTTGGCATATCTCACTGTCAAAATAACGATTCTGTCCCTCCAAAATCAATTCCTTTAACATATATCCTTCCACATGTCTGGTTGTACCGGCTACCCGCACATAAGTACCATCAACCATTCCAAGTGATTTGATATAATATGGACGCTGTGCACCCGGTAGAATCTCCACTACAATCACTGTCTTATCCTTAATTGTCTGTAGCGCAACATCCGGTCTGATTGCAGGTTCACAGGCATCAGAAATAGCATTGGTAATGGCATCCATGGTTTTATAGATATTATCTACATCCATTCCAACAATATCTAAAGTTTTATCATCTATTCCGAAAACAATCTTCCCACCTCTGCCATTAGCAAAAGCTACTACTGTTTTCATATATTTTTCGCTTTTATCCGGTACAATTACTTTATATTCAATATTCTTGGATTCACCAGAAAACAGCATATCTTCTGCCATGGATAATTCCTCCCAATGAGACACTGTATGTCCTATCTTCTTTATTCCCTGCACTTTTTTACATCATTATAAATATTTTACCATGCCCATTTCTAAAATACCATGAAATACTTAGACTTTTCTCTAAAAGAAATCAGCAGCAAATCATTTCTGACCTGCTGCTTTTCCCTATTTCACCACCGGACTCTCCAATACCACCGCATGTGCGATTCCCGGCACGCTTTTCCCTTCATTAAAACTGGTCTTACTGAGCAGGGCTCCGGTGGGGAGGAAGAGGACTTTTTTCCACTCACCGGATTCCAACTTCGGGAGAATATATGCTGCCAGAGTCACGGCGCTGCAGCCGCAGCCGCTGCCACCGGCATGGGTGTCCTGGGCATCTGCATCAAAGATCTCAATGCCGCAGTCCATGTGTCTGCCGGCAATATCAATCCCCTTCTCCCGCAGCAGATCGATCAGCACTGTCTGTCCCACGCTTCCCAGATCCCCGGTGATGATCCGGTCATATTCCTGTGGCTGCACATGAAAATCCTCCAGGTGGCGTTCTATGGTATCTGCGGCGGCAGGTGCCATGCAGGCCCCCATGTTCATGGAATCCTTGAGTCCATAGTCCACGATCCGCCCGGGAGTCATGCCTGTGATGTGAGCTCTGCATTTCTGATTCAGCCCCAGGGCAAAGGCTCCGCTTCCTGTCACCGTCCAGCTGGCAGACAGAGGTCTCTGGTTCCCATAATCTAACGGAAAGCGGAACTCCTTCTCCGCGCTGGCAAAATGGCTGGATGTCACGCAGACCACATGCTCCGCATAGCCTCCCGCTGCCATCACAGCTCCCAGTGTCAGCGCTTCCCCGCAGGTAGAGCAGGCACCATAGACTCCGAACAGGGGAATATTGTAAGCGGAAATGCCGAAGGAAGTGGCAATGCACTGTCCCAACAGATCACCGGCGAAAAGATACGAGACATCCTCTGCTTTCCACCCGGCCTTTTCCATGACCATGTAGACTGCATCCTTCTGAAGATTGCTTTCCGCCTCCTCCCAGGTCTTACAGCCGAAGAGATCATCCTCTCCCACCATGTCAAACAGGGCTCCTAACGGTCCCTCGCCTTCTTTTTTCCCTACAATAGCGGCACCGGCGATCACACACACCGGCTGCGCCAGACGGATACTGCTTCTTCCCACTCTCTGATTCATAATTTCTCCTTCCATGCGATAACACTGCATTCTTTTTTGTCAGTGTTCCCGCATTGTGGAAAAATTATCAGCCCTGCGCGGTCTGAACTATAATTATATAAATTATAAAAAAATCTCCTCCAGCGCCCTGATCACCTTCTGCAACACCTCATCCTCCATATCCGAATAGTGGATGACCAGGATCCCCCGGTATTTCTGCGCATCCGCAAAACAATATTCCGACAGGCAGTTGACCAGGATCCCTTGTTGTCTCGCCGCCCACTTGATCTCCACATCGCTTAAATCCGTCCGCACATGCAGCAGGAAATGGGTTCCGGCATCATCCTGATAGATCTGACTGATCCGACTTAAGGGTGACTTGCGAAACATCCGGCAGATCCGCTCTCTCTGCTCTCTGTAATCGTTGATCAGTCTCCGAATGTGACGTTCAAAATATCCCTGCTCCAGAAAAGCCGCCATGGCATATTGTTCAAAACCGGATACCGTGCAGGAATAGAAATTCATGGTGGAAATATAACGTTCCATCAGCTTCTCCGGCAGCACCATATACCCGATACGTAAAGACGGTACCATAGTCTTGGAAAAAGTATTGATATAGATAACTCTGTGATTCCGATCCATGGACTGCACGGAAGGGATAGGTCTGCCCACCATGCGGAACTCACAGTCGAAATCATCCTCCACGATATAACGCTCCGGCTCCTCCGCCGCCCAGCGAAGCAGCTCCTGCCGTCTTCCCACCGGCATGACCAGTCCGATGGGGAAATGGTGTTCCGGCGACACGTGAGCCACTGTAATGCCCTTTTGCTCCAGCTGTTCTACCTTCATTCCCTGTCCATCGATGTCCACATAGTCCCATGCCACGCCGCCCACCTCATACAATTTCGTGAGCTTACGGTAGCCCGGATTCTCCACACCGAATTTTGCATTTTTTCCAAGGAGCTGTAACAGACGGCTGTAGAGGTATTCCGTTCCGGCACCCACGATAATATGATCCGGCGATACCTGCATGCCGCGGTACCGGTACAGATGCTCGGCGATCGCCACTCTTAATTTTTCCACCCCATTAAAAGGAACTGTCTTAAGCAGAGACGTATCGTAATCCGTCAGGGTCTGACGCATGATCTTCGCCCAGGTGGCAAAGGGGAACTTATCGTATTGAATATTATTCGCCGTCAGATCTGCCAGATATTCCTCCTCACGGAAGCGGGTCACAAAGGAAGCATACGCCGGAGCAGCTGTGTTCTTCACCTCCAGACGATTGACAAAATATCCTCTCTTCTCCTCCGACCGGATATAGCCTTCCAACAGCAGCTGCTCGTAGGTATTTTCCACCGTCTTGACACTGACCTGTAAGTGCTCGGCAAACGCCCGCTTCGAAGGAAGCTTCTCTCCCGCCGCCAGCCGTCCGCTCAAAATATCTGCTTTCATTGCTTCATATAAGTATTCATACATGGTTTTTCTGCCACGGGCAGTCAGGTCATAGGTCAGCATCTGGTATCCTCATTTTTTCTCGCTTTGGTTATTTAAAAGATATCAGATTTTATTATAATGAACTCATAAAGCAAAAGCAAGCAGGAAGGAAAACAAGGAGGATTAATATGGGCGTATATGCAATCACCGGCGCATCCAGCGGGATCGGCGCCAAGACAAAAGAACTGTTACAGCAAAGAGGACATGAGGTCATCAATATCGACTTAAAAGACGGCGACATCTGTGTGAACCTGGCCACTCCGGAGGGAAGACAGACTGCAGTAGACAAGCTGCACGAGCTGCATCCCGAAGGTCTCGACGGCATGATCTGTAATGCCGGTGTCTCCGGTGCCTGCGGCAATCTGGAGCTGATCATCTCCCTGAACTATTTCGGAACCGTAGCCGTTGCCAATGGCATCTACGACCTCCTGCAGAAAAAGCACGGCAGCTGCGTAGTCACGGTATCCAACACCATTTCCCAGGGTGCCGGACGGAAAGACATCGTAGATCTGTTAAATAATATCGGCGATGAAAAGAGAGTGCTAAGCCTGGTATCCTCTATGGATTCCACCAACCTCTCCGTGGGCAACAGCCTCTATGTATCCACCAAGTACGCTCTGGCAAGATGGGTTCGCAGAGTATCCGCTACCTGGGCAGCCAACGGTGTCCGCATCAATGCGGTAGCTCCCGGCAACGTACATACTGCCATGACCGCTACCATGAGCACCACCGCGAAGATGGCGCTGAACGCTCTCCCCATTCCCACCAAGTACGGTCAGGAATGTCTGATGGCACCGGAAGAGATTGCGGAAGTTATGGTATTTTTAGCTTCCGATTCCGCCAGAGGCGTCAACGGCAACATCATGTTCGTAGACGGCGGTACCGATGCACTGTTAAATTCTGAAAAGGTATATTAAGGAGGAACGTACTATGAGACCCATTGAAAAATATGTAGAAGCTATGGAAAATAAAGATTTTGCCGGACTTGCAGAGTTGTTCACCGAGGGCGGCATTCTGTGTGACTATTGTACCACCTCCGCTTCCCAACAGGAGTATCACATCTACGGAAAAGAAGCCATTAACATGTTCTTCCGTAATAAATTCGGTTTCCGCCGTTACTCCATTTTAGATGCTGAGATCGTTAATGACAAGCAGGCAGAATTCATTGCCAATTTTGGTGGCTACAACATCATGGCTATCGCCACGGTCCGTGAGACCGATGAAAACGGTCGGATCCAGAGACTGACCGTCAGACCGAAATAAATTCACCTATCCCTTATTCTTTTCTCTAATATTGCAGTAGCCCCGGCTGTACGCTCGGGGCTACTGGCTTATAGAAAATTTGATTCGCTTCTGTTACTCCGGTGCACTTCCCGAAATCACATAATTAGTCACGGCATACAAAATTTCTCCGTTATATTCCACTCTCGACCAGCCGGAGCCTTCACTGTATCCGGTACGATGCAGATTCGTTCCGTTTTTCACCTGAGTACGCACAGTACTCTCCCCCTCGCTGGTGCTGGGTTCTGTCCGCAGGTTGATCAGATCCTTGGGGGTAATGTAGTCATCACAATCCACAAATACGATCACTCTGCCGTCCTGAGTGCTGACACGATTCGGGTTCGACGGTTTTTCCGGAGTCTTGTACGCAAGGTCCGTGGTCAGATACGCTGTCACCGCATAGACGGTCTGCCCGTTATAATCCAGCCTGGACCAGCCGGTGGAATCGTTTCTGCCGGTACGGACCAGCGTCTCTCCGTTTTTCAGCTGTCCCACCACATTTCCTTCGTCTCCGGTATAGGGAGTACTGCGAAGGTTAATTACATCTTTGGCGGTGACGGTCTCGTTCACATCTCCGAATGTCATGGCGTTTCCTTCCGCAAGAGCATTTCCGGCACTATTGGCATTGGGGATCTCCGTAGCCGCCGGTGCCTCTGTCGGCTGTATTGTTGCTTCCGGGGTTGCTGCCGGGGTCGCCTGCGAAGTCTCTGTCGGCGCTGCCGTAGGCTCCGGTGTGGTAATCGGTTCTGTGGACACCTCAGGTGCCATTACCGTCTCCGGGATATCAGTAGTCTCTGTCGTCTGTGCTTCCGTTGCTGTCACCAATGCGTCGCTGTCTCCCGCTCCCCCGCTATGGCTGCTTAATTTCCATAGCGGAATGCAGATCAGGATCGCCAGGATCATCATACCTGCAAACACCGGGATCATCCATGGTCTGAAGCGGAATTTCACCTCTTCATCCTCGTCAAAATCATCCTCTTCCCGGTACTCTTCATAGTCCTGATCCTCCGCAGGCTCATTTACAAGTTCTTCATAATCAAAGCTATTTCCTTCCGGCTCTCTTTCCGAACTTCTGTTATCTTTCTTATCCATGGTGCATCCTCCTTCCGCCGTCTTTAAGCTGATTATATACTTCCCTCTTTTGCAAAACAAGTCTCTTTTCCTGTCCTTGCAGGTATGTTATACTGATCATAGTATTACAAAATCTGCTCAGGAGTCATTCCCCTTATGAAAAATAATTTTGCGAAATGGAAACCATATATTTTCCTTGCGATCCTGCTACTCAGTCTGATCCCTCTGATCTGGCTGGGACGCTACGATTATCCCACCGGCGACGATTATTATTACGGTGCGGAGACTCATCTGGTCTGGCAGCAGACAGGGAGCATCATACAAACGCTTGACGCTGCCTGCGCAGGTGTCGCAGACAGCTATCAGATCTGGCAGGGAACCTATTCAGCGCTTTTCCTGATGTATCTGGCACCCAATGTATTTTCCAATACCGCCTATCATCTGGTGACTTTCGTGATCCTGCTTTTATTGTGCGGAGGTATTTTTTATCTGCTGTGTCCTCTGTTCCGCCGTTTTCTGCCGGGAACTTGCGGAGAATGGATCACCGTTTCTTCCATTCTCAGCTTTCTGTGTATTCAGACAGTGGAATTTCAATGTGACAGCTTCTACTGGTACAATGGCTCCATGTATTACACCGGTTTCTTTGCCGTGACACTGTTTTTCCTCGGCACACTGTTTCGCTACCTGGACAATGGAAAGCGGATCCTGTTGCTTCCACTACTCCTGTTCGCTGTCTTTTTGGGCGGCGGCAACTATGTTTCTCTTCTTCCCTGTATGCTTCTGTCAGTAACCATAACACTTCTGTTACTGTTACAGAAAAATAAAAAAGCATATATCTGCGGGATTACTTCTGTCGTTCTCCTGCTGTCCTTCGCCGTAAGCGCCATGGCTCCCGGCAATCACGTACGTCAAAGCGGCATGTGGAAGATTCCTGCCTGGAAAGCGATTGCAAAATGTCTGTTACAGGGCATCCGTTATACCTTTGCCTGGACGGGATTGTGGTGGGCGCTTGCCGCGCTGCTTCTGCTGCCGGTCTTCCTGCGGATCCTGCAGAAGAAAAACGGAGCATTTTTCTCCCACCCTATTCTGTTTACCGGTTATGCTTACGGACTGTTCTGCTCCATGTCCTGTCCCCTGTTCTATACCATGAACTCCACGGGACCGGGCCGGGCGGTTGCCATCGTCTATTATATGTTCCTACTGATCAGTTTTGCCGTACTCTTCTATTGGATCGGCTTTGTGCTTCTGAAAATGCAGGCACGACCGAACCCCTCGGAGAAAATAGAAGTCTCAGGAAAGCTTAACACCGCTCGTTATCTTGCTATGGCAGTTCTGTTATTCAGCATCCCCTGTACCGGATTGTGGCAGGAAACTTCCGCCATGAAAGCCATCCGGGTACTGACAGATGGGGAAGCCGCTGCCTACGCCGCGGAATACGAAGACCGTCTGCTTCTCCTGAATGATCCGGAGGTTACAGATGTGGTCCTGACACCGTTTATACATCAGCCGGCGTTGATCTATACCGGTGATCTCCCCGGTGACCCGGAAGATCCCACCAGCAGGAAGGTCGCTCAGTATTTCCAAAAGACATCGCTGTATGTCAATTACGGCAACAACTGATAATAAATGCCTGCGTATTCAGTGTATATAAAAAAGGACGTCTCCGGTCTCCGGAAATGTCCTTTTTCTTAATAATTCGTCTTTATTGTCCTTCGTATTTCTCGCTCTGCATCCGGATCAGCTCCGCATCATCAAAGTAGTTAATACGCATTGCACTCTTCACCTCAGCCAGAGTCTGCGCTGCCACTTCACGTGCCTCATCACTGCCTTTTTTCAGGATATCATAAACTGCGGGAATATCCTTCTCCAGTTCTTTTCTGCGGTTACGGATCGGTTCCAAAGTCTCCTGCATAACATTATTCAGGAACTTCTTCACCTTCACATCTCCCAGACCGCCTCTGGTATAGTGTGCTTTCAGTTCGTCCAGATCTGCATAATCCGGCAGATATCTCTCAAAATGCTCCGGCCGGCAGAAGGCATCCAGATAAGTGAATACGGTGTTGCCTTCCAGGTGTCCGGGGTCGCTGACTAACAGATGCTCCGGATCGGTGTACATACTCATGATCTTGGTGCGCACATCATCTGCACTGTCTGACAGGTAGATGCAGTTACCCAGGGATTTGCTCATTTTTGCCTTACCATCGATGCCGGGCAGTCTCTGGCATGCTTCGTTCTCAGGTAAAAGTGCCTTAGGCTCTACCAGTACCGGTGCATATACGGTATTGAACTTGTGCACGATCTCTCTGGTCTGCTCGATCATCGGCAGCTGGTCACCGCCTACCGGAACAGTCGTTGCCTTAAATGCAGTAATATCAGAAGCCTGGCTGATCGGATAGGTAAAGAAACCTACCGGAATGCTCGCTTCGAAGTTACGCATCTGTATCTCGCTCTTAACAGTCGGGTTTCTCTGTAATCTGGCTACGGTCACCAGATCCATATAATAGAAAGTCAGCTCACACAATTCGGAGATCTGAGACTGAATGAAAATCGTAGCCTTAGCAGGATCCAGTCCACAAGACATGTAATCCAGTGCCACTTCGATTATATTCTGGCGCACCTTCTCGGGATTCTCGATATTATCCGTCAGAGCCTGTGCATCTGCGATCATGATAAAGGTCTTCTTATATTCGCCGGAATTCTGCAGCTCCACACGTCTCCTGAGAGATCCAACATAATGTCCTACATGTAGTCTTCCGGTGGGTCTGTCGCCCGTTAAAATAATCTTGTCCATTTCATCCTCTCAATCCGCCGCCAAAGCAGCTATACATCATTAGATTTATCATACCATTTTTTCCACAGTAGTACAACGGGTCCGAAAAACTTTTTCCTACCTTTCACTCTACCCGCACTCGCCGCTGCGCAGGGATTTCACCAATAACGGTATCTCGAACAACAGCATCACGATCCAGCCGATCATGTTGGCCCACGCCAGACTGGCGAAGTCCATATGCAGCAGACGCAGCATCACGAATACCGCCACAACTCTGCCCAACATATTCATAAAGGTGCTGTACAGTGTCACCTTCAGATCGCCGATGCCGCGGAAGAATCCCTGGATTCCGTTGGTCATTCCCGGCAGGATATACATCCAGGAGATCAGGTGCAGATAACTGATTCCGAGAGATACCACCTGCGCATCCCCATCCTCGGCGAACAGAGTCATGATCTGCCAAGCCAGGCCCCAGATCACCGCAAACAAACCGATGGAATAGACCAGCTCGATCAACAATCCTGTCTGAAAACCTTTCTTCATGCGCTCTTTGTGTCCGGCGCCCTTGTTCTGCGCCAGGAAAGTCGTCATGGCATGTCCGATGTTCTGCTGCGGCGTATAAGCGAAATCATCCACGCGGTTCACTGCGGTAAATGCTGCCATAACCGCCACACCCTGAGTATTGACTACTGACTGAATGATGAGCTTGCCCAGCTGTAAGCATACCTGTTGCATGGCACTGGTGCTGCCGTAGCTGACAGTCTTACCAAGCAGGCTCTTATCAAAGACCCACCACTTTTTCCCAAGGCATAACAGTGGAATCTTTTTCTTGATATAAATGCCGCACAGCAGGCAGCACAGACCCTCGCTGCACACTGTGGCAATGGCACTTCCCGCCACGCCCCATCGTAATACCACCACGAAGAACAAATCTCCGAAAATGTTTAAAAAAGCACTGGTTACCAGAAAATACAACGGTGTCTTACTGTCTCCCAGCGCCCGCATGGTGTTCGCCAGGAAATTATAGATAAATGTAAATATCAGTCCCAGGAAAATGATCCGAAGATATACCGCGGCTTCCGGAATCGCAGTCTCCGGTACCCGGATCAGTCGAAGCACCGGTGTCGCCAATAGCAGCATGAGCAATGAAAATATAACGGAGAATCCGCAGCCTGCCAGCATGGTGGTGCTGATCTGCTTCGAAAGGGTATCATAATCCCTGGCACCATACTGGGAGCTCATCAAGACGCTGGCTCCCATGCACATTCCGCTGATCAGTAGGATCGCTATATTCATAATCGGTGTGGAAGTTCCCACTGCTGCCAGTGCCTGCTCTCCCACGTATTTTCCTACGATCACGGAGTCCGCAGCGTTGTAGGTCAGCTGAAACAGATTGCCCAGTACCAGGGGAATCGTAAACGATACTAAAGGCAACAGTATCTTTCCCTGGGTCATGTCATGTTTCTCTATCATACTCATTGCTTATTGTTGCCCTTTCGTTTTCATTTTCTCTAAGGAGGGGCTCTTCTGTTTTTCTATAAGTGTCTCTTCCTGATCTTGTTCTGCTTCTTCCGTGCTGTCCTCTGCACCGGACGCCTCATTGCCACTGACAGACACTACGCTGTCCGCATCCGCACTCATCCCACTGCTCTGCTTCTCATCCATGCTGTCACTGTTTTTTGCCGCCTGCAGATTCCCTGTAACGGCGCCATCCGTGCCTGCCGTCACCTCTGCCACAGCACCTTCCGGCATATCTGCGGCAGTTTCTGCCATTTCCGCTTCTATTGCGGCATTCTCTGCCTGCGCCATTGCAAAAGCTTCCGCCGGTGCCGCACTTTCTGCGTCTGTGCTGTATGCTGACTGTGGTGCCGCTGTATCTGCACCGGTGCTGTCTGCCATTTTGGTGCCGCCCATGGTCATATACAGCACTCCCGCCACCACGAAGCAAAGACAGGCTGCCGCAATGCCGGACACGTAGTGTAACGGAAATCTGCGTATTTTTCCGTTTGCTTTCCGCTTTTCCATACCGTTATTCTGTTCACTCCGATGCAGTAATTCCTCCTCCACACCGGACAGGGCACGGAACAATTTTTCTTCTTTTTCTCTGTTTTGCTCGCTCATCTTCTCTTCCTCTTACAAGACAATCCCCTGCTGCTCCAGATATTTCTGCAGCTTTTTTCTCGTGCGGAACAGGGATGTCTTCACCGTATTCAGATTCATACCATAGCGCTCTGCGATCTGGGCATACTCCTCCACAAACCAGTACCTTCGTAAAAAAACATTACATTCCTGTTCGGAGAGCGTATGCAGGAAAGCATTGATGCTCCGCTCTAACTCCGCTGCTTCCACAATGCTTTCCGTATCGTGGGCTGCGGGAATACACTCCGCCAGTTCATCCAGCGTGGTATCCATGAGTCCGCTTCCCCGTTTTTTTGCATTCTTTGTCTTCCATCTATCAAACGATAAATTGCGGGTGATTGTTCCCAAAAACAGTTCCAGCCGGTTCGGTTTTTTCGGAGGTATGGCATTCCATGCCCGCATCCAGGTATCGTTTAAGCACTCCTCCGTGTCTTCCCTGTCATGTAAAATATGGTAAGCGATGCTGTAACAGTATTTTCCATAGGATTTCTGTGTCTCTGTAATAGCGCGCTCGTCCCGCGCCCAGTAGAGATCCAGTATGGCTGTATCTTCCACAGGTCTCTCCTTTCCAGAAAAGGCACTGCCGCAAATATCTGCAGCAGTGCCCCCATATTCTTCGTGTATCCCGTAATGTCCCCGGCTTCCTAGATCTGGAACTTCTTTGCATTCGCATTGAGCTCGTCTGCGATCACATTCAGCTGTACGGTGGCCTTCCGGCAATCCTCCACGATCTCTGACAGCTGATCCATCGTCGCCGCCGTCTCCTCGGTGCTGGCTGCATTATTCTGGGAGATCTCGGTCAGACTGTCGATCTTGTCCGCTACATCTGTCCGGTATGCTTCGATATGATCCAGCTCTTCGGAGATCACGTTAATCTCACCGACGACATTCTGAACCTCCTGGTTCAGGGTGCTGAAGACATTCAGCGTGGTACCCAGCTTCTCGTTCTGCTGATGGATCTCACCTACCACACCGTTCATGATCTGAACGCTCTGGTTGGAATTGCTGATCAGGTTCTCCACGATGCTGCGGATCTTGTCTGCGGATTCCTTGGACTGGTCTGCCAGACCACGGATCTCTTCCGCTACGACTGCGAAGCCTCTGCCCATCTCACCGGCTCTCGCTGCCTCAATGCTGGCATTTAATGACAGCAGGTTGGTCTGGTTCGCAATACCTGCGATGATATCGGTAGCTGCCTGAATCGCCTGTGCGGACTCGTTGGTGATATTGGTCTGCTCCTGCACCTGATCCACCGACTGCTGTGTATGAGAGCTGATCTTCAACAGTTCCTTCAGGGTGCTGTCCACGGTGGCATTGCTTTCCTTCATGTTGGCAGCACTGCTGCTCAAAGCATTAATACTGTCTGCCGTACGGCCCAGTGCATTGCTCATCTCGTTCATGCTTTCGCTGACTTTCTGGGTATCCGCCGCCTGAGTGGTAGCGCCCTGCGCAATCTCGTTGACCGCGGTATTGACTGCGGAAATAGACTGTCCGATACTGTCAAAATTGCTCGAAAAAGTTCCGGTGAATTCATCCATCTCTTGCATGGAACTGTAGATATTGGTAATGATCCGGGAGAAGCCTACCACAACGGAATGCACCGCTCTGGCAATTTTGCCGACTTCATCGGCTCTGTTTACCAGCTTCGTGGAGATATCAAAATTCAGCCTGCCTTCAGCCACCTGATCCAGATTGCTGACCACACCAAGCAGTGCTCTGGAAATCAGACCTACGACTAAAATCGTACTGATACAGAAGATCAGTGCCAGCACATACATAAAGATCGTATTGGATCTCACAATGCCGGAATACAGTTCTTTCACGTGCTCCACCGGGATCGCCACTGCCAGAGCCCCCGCTGTCTTGCCGTCGGTTCCGGTAATCGGTGTCAGATATGCATAATATCTGGTATCCCCCAGCTTCAGGGAAGTGTCAAAATATTCCGATCCTGCCAGTACTTTGGATGCCACAGAATCACTCAGTACGATGCCGGAATAGTCAAAGCTTGCTGCTGCCGCTTCCTTGTCCCAGAACAGTACCACATCTACGTTGGTATTGCTCGTGAAATTCTGGAAAAAGCTCTGATTCTCTGTAAAATTGATCTCGCCCTTGCAGAGACTGCCGTTCTCATAACGGAAGCCCTCCCCAGAAGCGCTGTCCAGATTCAGCTGCATCGCATATTCCGTAGCAGCCAGCTCTTCCTTCACAAGCGTTTCCGCGGTGTTGTTGCCGACTGCCTTCAATGCCAGCATCGCAAAAAATATGATGACCAGCATCGGCATCAGTACCATCGCGAGGATCTTGACGATCAGATTTGCTCCCTTTTTCCCCTTGAGATCTTTCATGTTGTCCAGTGAGACAGTTTCCCCTTCTGTCTGTTCCTGTTTTACCGCTTCTGCCATAGATAAAATAACCTCCTTTGTACCCTTATGACCTTTGTATATTCTTTCTAAAATGGACTGCCGGGAACAGCCCCTGACAGCTTAATAGATAAAAAGATTATAACGCACTCCGGTTGAAAAAGCTATTCTTTTTGTGCTTTTCCCTCCTGAATGAGGTCTTTGATCACCTCTCCACCGATGATCAGCCCCGCCACGGAAGGGACAAAGGAAATACTGCCCGGAATTGCTCTCCGGTCGGTGCATTTATGGACGGTGCCGGGAGGACAGACGCAGCCCGTCCGGCAGCTGGTTTCCATAGTTTCGAGAGGCTTCAGGGAAGCTTCGGTAGAGTAGACAACCTTCAGTTTTTTCACACCGCGTTTTTTCAGCTCTCTGCGCATGACCTTTGCCAGCGGGCACATGGTAGTCTTATAGATGTCCGCCACACGGAACTGTGTGGGGTCAAGCTTATTGCCGGCACCCATACAGCTGATGACAGGGACTCCGGCCTCCTTTGCGCGCAGGATGATCTCGATTTTTGCAGTCACAGTGTCCACGGCATCCACGACGTAATCGTACTGGGAAAAATCAAACTGATCGGCAGTCTCCGGGAGATAGAAGCATTTATGTCCTACCACCTGTGCCTCAGGATTGATCAGATGAATCCGCTCCTCCATGACATCTACTTTGTATTTGCCGATCGTCTGACGGGTAGCGATGATCTGGCGGTTGATATTCGTCAGACAGACCTTGTCATCGTCAATGAGATCAAAGGCGCCGACTCCGCTGCGGGCAAGGGCTTCGACGACATAGCCGCCGACTCCGCCGATCCCGAAGACGGCGACACGGGCGTGGTAAAGACGCTGCATGGCATCTTTGCCGAGGAGTAATTCGGTTCTGGAAAATTCGTTTAACATAGATGTAGATTCCTTTTCTTATAACTATATTTAACTATATTGCATGCAGCTGTGCTGTCCCCCTTTCATCCAGCACAGCAAACACCGCACGGTCAGGGAACCGGATCGTGAAAATTCCAAGTATAAAAAAACATGGGAACTTAAAGGTTCCCATGCTTTAGCTTATTTTTATTGTTCCTACTAGTATACTGGGAATACTCTCGTAAGAGTATATCACATCTTTAGAGATTGTCATAGAGTCCCTGAATAAAATTTTTCACCTGGTGGTTGTTCTCAGGCGTGGTATCTTCGAGGGTAGCATGGATGTAGGGTTTGCGCTCTTTCATGAACTTAAGGATGGAGGTGTAGTCCATCTGTCCGAGACCGCAGCCTACGGATCTAAGCTTCCCATCTTCGGGAATAAAATCCTTCAGGTGTACCATGGCTACATCCGGTCCCAGCAGATCAATGGCTTCGTCCACAATTGCTACCTGATCCTTGTAATTACAATAATCCAGCAGATTCACCGGATCCAGAATGATCTGAAGGTTGGGCGAATCGATCTCATCCAGCACTCTTCTCGCTCTGGCGGGATTGTAGACAATATGCTTCCATACCGGCTCGATGGCCATGACCACACCCATCTGCTCGGCATATTTTACGACGGGACGTAAGTTGGTGATAAAGGTCTGCAAAGCCTCTTCACCATGGCATTCGGGTACTGCGGTATAAGTCTCGTTGGGAGCACCGGTCTCGGTTCCCACCACACCGCAGCCAAGCCACGAAGCAAAACGGATATGTGCCATATAGCGGTGGGTAATCTTCGCAAGCTGCCCCGGATTTGGATTTGCCAGATTCAGATAGCATCCAAGCACCGCAACATCCACCTGATTTTTCGCAAATACATTTTTCATATACATGGCAAGTCCCGGGGTCAGTGCCTCATCGGTAGTGGGAAACTCGGTGATCACCTTACCGGGTGCCAGATGTCCGCAGGCAAAGCCAAGCTCATGGACATTGGCAATACGTTCCTCAAAAGGAAGCTTTTTCGTATCATGTAAACGGATTCCTAACTGCATAATTTCCTCCATTTCAGGTTCAGGTCTGATCTTCCTGATCCTGCTTATTCTCAGCGTTTTATCAGTTCGTCCACGCCTTCCAGCTCGTAAGCCTCTCCAACCTGTCCTTCGATTCTCACGTTATCCAGGGTCAATTTTGCAACATTTCTTGCAAAAAGTCCTCTCTTACTGCTTTTTTCTACACCATCCGACATGGCAGGTACATCACATTTTGCATCCTCGGCATAGCTGATGGAGATGTTCTTCATGTAGATCTCCTCGATCTTCTGCTCCGGAAGTCCGTCAAAATAAGCTGCTGCCACATGGCAGTTGGTGCAATCCATATTTTCAAATACCATCTTTTTCACCTGCGGTGTTCTGTCATCCACAGGGTAGACATCTCTGGACTGGACATAGGTGGTCTTGCCGTCGGGATCGCAGAAGTAGAAGCAGTTGACCACAAGCGGTGTCATCACATGATCCAAGGTCAGATTCCGGAAAATAATGTTGCTTAGAATCGCATCTTTTCCTCTGCCGCGGCGGGTCTTGATACGCAGGCCTCTGTCCGTATGACGGAAAATGCAGTCCTCCACCGTCAGATTCACCACGCCGCCTGCCATCTCGCTGCCCAGAGTTACAGCACCATGACCGTTCTCCATCAGGCACTGGCGGATGTGGATGTTCTCGGAAGGAGTCTTGTGCTTTTTGCCCATGTAGATTTTGCCGCTCTTGACTGCGATACAGTCATCTCCCAGGGAGAAACGCACGCCCAGGATCTCCACATTTTTGCAGGACTCGGGATCCAGTCCGTCGGTGTTGGGAGAATCGCTGGGATTCTGCACGGTCACACCGATGAATTTCAGATCGTTGCTGAAATAGGGATGCAATGTCCAGGAAGGCGAATTGCAGAAGGTCACTCCCTGTAAAGTCACATTTTTACATCCGCTGATGAAAAACAGTCTGGGGCGGAACGCAATGTTCATGACCTTGGGATCCTTCCACCAGTTTTCCTTAGAAGCGTTGCCGTTGATCTTACCCTGTCCGTAGATCACCACGTCTTCTGCACCGATACCGCAGATGATGCCGGAGAACATAGGTAAGGGATTCCCCTCCCATGTGCCGAGATTGTACTCGTCGGTCTCATCATAGCTTTGTAGCATGCCGGGGAATGTGGGGAATTTCTCTCTGTCGGTAAATGCCTTAAGCTCCGCACCCTCTGCCAGTTCGATACGGATGTGGCTTTTTAAGAACAGGCTGGTAATACGGTAGGTTCCTGCGGGAAAATACACTCTGCTGTTCACCGGGCATGCCATGATGGCAGCCTGGATAAAGTGGGTATCGTCGTGCTCACCGTCACCTTTGACTCCGAATCTGGTCACATCCAGGGTCACATACTCATAATCTGTCTTGAAAGATACTTCACCCTGCTTTTCACCGTTCACGTAAGCTTCCACCACATATTTCTGATCCGGCTTTAAATTAAACAGGGAAGTGATGGTCTTCTCTGTGGTCAGAGCGGTCTCACCGTTTAATCGTAATTCTATGGGCTGTTTTGTAAAATATCTGCCGCCATCCACGATCTCAATGGTCGCACTACGGGCAGTATGCATAATATGTCTGATTTCCATGTGTTGTTTCCTCTCGTTTCTACCTCATGCACTCCTGATATTTTTCCGCTAAAAGTAAATATTCCCCGCATGCCTTCTGTACGGCATCGCAGAATACCTTTTTTGCTGTCTCATCCATAGCGAAGGTTTTCGTTTTTGCATCATAATACTGCTCCAGCATGCGCTTCACGGCACCACGGAAATTATCTAAAAGCTCTCTGTAATTCTCATAGATCTCCGGGCTGATCTGCTCTACGGTATGAAGCAGTGCTGCGGTGTAATCTGCACCGTTTTCCGCGGTGAATTCACTTTCCGCATGCTTTTTCAGCACACGCATCTGCGCCATGATATCCGGATAGCCTTCCTTTTTATTCTCGGTGGTCTCATATGCCGCATATGCGGGATATACCAGATCCGCAGCCTGATAGATGTTCCTTAGTCCTGCATCTGCCTGCACCTTTTTTAAGTCAAAGATGCCTTCCTCCGTACGGGGAAGTGCCTTGATTTCCTGAATTGTCATAGTTCCTCCTATATAACAAAGGCGTTCTCCTGCACGTTTATTGTAACAAAAGAACGCCGTTTTGTGTATGATCTTTTACAGAGTTACACCCTGCTTGAAAATAGCCATATCATGGAAGCCTGCTGCCTCGCTGCATACCTGCCTGCCGGAAGCGGTCTCTACTACCAGATCAAACAAAGCCTGGGTTTCCTCTTCCATTGTCTTATCCTCTACCAGTACGCCGGCATTGAAATCGATCCAGTTGGACTTTTTGCCTGCCAGGCGGGAGTTGGTCGCGATCTTCATGGTAGGAACCGGAGATGCGAAAGGAGTTCCGCGTCCTGTGGTAAACAATACGATATGTGCTCCTGCGGCTGCCAGTGCGGTAGCTGCTACCAGATCGTTGCCCGGTGCGGACAGAAGGTTCAGTCCCGGAGTCTTCACGGTATCGCCATACTGCAGTACGCCCTTGACCAGAGCACTGCCGGACTTCTGGGTACAGCCTAAAGACTTATCCTCCAGAGTGGAGATACCACCCTTTTTGTTACCCGGGGAAGGATTCTCGTAGATGGTCTGATTATGGCTCTTGAAATAGTTTTTGAAGTCATTGATCAGATCTACAGTCTGGTGGAACAGTTCCTCGTTGGCACAACGGTTCATCAGAATGGTCTCTGCTCCGAACATCTCGGGAACCTCGGTCAGGATGGTGGTACCACCCTTGGAGATCAGCAGATCGGAGAAGCGTCCTACCAAGGGGTTTGCGGTAATGCCGGACAGTCCGTCGCTGCCGCCGCACTTCATGCCGATGACCAGCTTGCTGACGCTGATGGGTTCTCTCTCGAATTTGGAAGCGTAATCGATCAGACCCTTGATGATCTCTACGGAGTCTGCGATCTCATCCTCGTGCTCCTGGCATACCAGGAATTTCACACGGTTCTCGTCATAATCGCCGATATAAGGCTTCAGTACATCAATATTGCTGTTCTCACAGCCCAGTCCCAGTACCAGAACACCGCCTGCATTGGGATGATTGATCAGATCTGCCAGAATCTTACGGGTATGCTCCTGATCATCTCCCATCTGGGAACATCCGTAAGGATGCGGGAATGCGATAACCTCTTCCACACTGCCTTTAACGAATGCATTGGCCTGCTTTGCGATGGCGGTTGCCACGTTGTTGACACAGCCAACGGTGGGGATGACCCAGATCTCGTTACGAACGCCTACTTTACCGTTGGGACGGTTGAAGCCCATGAAGGTCACATCTTCCGTCTTCTTCTCCTCTACGGGGGTGGGATTGTAGGTGTACTCCAACAGATCGCCCAAAGCGGTCTTAACATTATGAGTATGGATCCAGCTGCCCTCTGCGATGTTCTCCTTGGCATTACCGATACGGTAACCGTATTTGATGACCTCACCGCCCTCGGGAATATCACAGATTGCCATCTTATGTCCTGCGGGGATCTCCTCTCTGGCGGTAACGGTCTTAGAACCGTCACCGACAGAGACTGTGATCTTCTCACCGGCAGGAATCGTATTTAATGCTACGACTACATTATCATTATCATTAATCTTTAAGAAATCTTGCATAATGCTGCCCTCATGCCATTTGCTTTAATATCATCCAGGTATGCTGCGACTGCATCGGTAAGTCCGGGAACCTTGTTCAGATCCTGACCGAAGAAGTCTTCATTCCCCAGGAAGGAAGTTACGAACGTCTGTGTATCCTTCTCACAGTTCGCTGCGAAGAACTCCAGAACTGCCTTGTCATCCATGATGTTGTATTCCTGACCGTCTCTGTGACCGATCAGAGCCTTATCGCGGATCTCGGTACCGGTATAGAAAGCCATCAGTGCTGCGATGGAGAAGGTCAGATGAGCGGGAAGCTTACCGGTCTTCTCAACATAGCCTAACAGGCTGGGCATACATCTTGCTCTCCACTTGGATACGGAGTTCAGGGAGATTGCAAGCAGTGCATGGTCTACGTAAGGGTTATTGAAACGGTTTACAACCTCACCTGCGAACTGCTTCAGTTCCTCCTCCGGCAGAGACAGGGTAGGGATCACTTCGTCATAAATGGTCTTCAGCATGAAGTTACGGATATCGTCATCCTGCATGGACTGTCTTACGATGTCGTTGCCGCACAGATAGGAAGCCAGTACAAAGGAAGTATGTGCGCCGTTTAAGATACGAACCTTTCTCTGCTTGTAAGGCTTCTGGTTGTCAGTGAAGATAACAGGAAGTCCTGCATCGGGAAGAGGAAACTCCTTGCTGATATCCTTAGCGGACTCGATAACCCACAGGGCGAACGGCTCACCGGTCACCATGATGTGATCTTCATAGCCCAGCTTCTCCCACTCTTCCTGTTCCGTAGCACGGGGATAACCGGTAATGATACGGTCAACCAGAGTAGAGGTGAATACACATGCCTCATCTACCCACTTTTTGAACTCATCGCCCAATCCCCACAGCTCGATCAGCTGCATTACGCACTTCTTCAACATAATACCGTTGTCATCGATCAGCTCTACGGGAAGCATTACCAGACCCTTGCTCATGTCACCCTTGAAAGTCTCAAATCTGTGATATAAGAACTTGGTCAGCTTGCCGGGGAAAGTCTTGGGAGGCTCTAATTCAAACTTATCGGTATCATCATATACGATACCTGCCTCAGTGGTGTTGGATACTACGAAACGTAAGGTATCGATCTCGGCAAGTCCCATGTACTTGTCATATTCATTATAAGTGTCTACTGCGTCTGCAACGCTGGTTACGATTCTATTGATGATCTTGGCTTCACCGTTCACATTGCCGCGAAGGGATACAGTGTACTGGCAGTCCTGCTTGTGGAACATATCCAGATTGCCGAACTCGATGGGTTTGATCAGAACGATGTCTCCGTCGAACTTACCCTGCTCGTTAGCGATATCGATCATGTAATCTACGAATCCACGTAAGAAATTACCCTCACCGAACTGTACGACCTTGATAGGTCTCTCCTTTTTACCGGTCTTTGCCTTGTTTAAGATATCCATTTTGTCCTCCATTCTACGCTTAGCGTATCCTATCTGCACCGTCTTACGGCACTCTGTTCCCTGCACTTACGCTCCCCGACACGCCTTGCAAACAAATCTAAATTGTAGGAAGTTTATGTAAGTACTTTCATAAATCATTTTACTTCAAAAAAATGGTTTCGTCAATCACCAAAAACAGAAAGTTTTATTTTCATAAAACTACCGATTTTATCAGCAATATTTCACTTTGATATTTTTTTGGCATATGAGAAGTTGAAAAAGTATCTTGAAAAAAAAGAAGTCTTTCGTTATAATTCAGATATAGCTTTTTGTGTAACTACTTACATTTTTCTTACAAACTTTTGTTACATAGAAGCAGAGAGGAAGCCACAGATGACAATTTATGATATTTCTGAGAAGGCCGGTGTCTCTATTGCTACTGTTTCCCGCGTATTAAATGGAAGCAATAATGTAAGCGAGAAAACCAAGAAAAAAGTTCTGGACGTAATCAACCAGTATGAGTACACTCCCAACGCATTTGCCAGAGGGTTAGGGCTCAACACTATGAAGACCATCGGTATCATGTGTGCCGACAGTTCGGATCCGTATTTAGCCAAGGCGATCTATTATATCGAGCAGAAGCTTCGTGCCAACGGCTATGACAGCATCCTGTGTTGTACCGGTTATAACCTGGATACCAAGGCAAGCTCCATGAACCTTCTGATCACGAAAAAAGTAGACGGCATTATATTGGTAGGTTCCAACTTCATCTACGAGAAGGAAGAAGACAACAAATACATTACGGATGCCGCTGTGCAGGTTCCTGTGATGCTGTTGAATGCTGCAATGGATGCTCCGAATGTGTACAGTGTTGTCTCGGATGATTTTACTTCCATGTATGACGCTACCATGGAGATGATCCGCTCCGGTGTGGAAGATATTCTGTATTTCTATAATTCTACTTCCTACAGTGGTAAGAAAAAGTTGGCAGGCTACCGTGCCGCCATGGAAGAAAAGGGACTTCTCACCAACGGAAGCTTCCTGCAGCTCTATCAGGGATCCCACGAGGATATTCCCGCCATGGCCGATCAGTTGAAAAAGCTCCATGCAAAAGGAATCTCTTTCCACGGTGTTATCGCCGCTGACGATTCCCTTGCTCTGGGTGCTCTGAAATACGGTCGGGAAATGGGACTTCGCATTCCGGAAGATCTGTCCATCATCGGTTATAATAATTCCATGTTGGTAAGCTGCTGTGATCCGGAACTGACCAGCATCGACAATAAATTAGAGACTCTCTGCCAGCATCTGATCACAACTCTGATGGGTATCCTGGGTGGAAATGAGATGCCGAAAAAGACCGTGTTCTCCGGGGAACTGGTAAAACGCGGCACCACAAAATAATTTTTTCTTTTCATTAGTGACAGCAATGGGGTAGCTGAAAATACCCTTTTTAGTATATTTATGGAGGAATTGAAAATGAAAGCATTTATGGACAAGGACTTTCTGTTAGAGACCGAGACAGCCAGGAAGCTGTTCCACGACTACGCAGAAAAAACACCGATTCTGGATTACCATTGTCATATTAATCCCAGGGAGATCGCTGAGGACCGTCAGTTCGACAACATCACCCAGGTATGGCTGGGCGGTGACCACTACAAGTGGCGTTTCATGCGTTCCTGCGGTGTTGACGAGAAGTACATCACCGGTGATGCATCCGATTACGAGAAGTTCTGCAAATGGGCAGAGTGCCTGGGCAAGGCTATCGGCAACCCCTTATTCCACTGGAGCCATCTGGAGCTGCAGAGATACTTCGGTTACAACGGTGTTCTGAACAAAAACACTGCTGACGAAGTATGGAACCTGTGCAATGAAAAGCTCCATCAGCCTTCCATGAGCGTTCGTAACCTGATCAAGCAGAGCAACGTTACCCTGATCTGCACCACCGATGATCCTATCGATTCTCTGGAGTGGCACAAGAAGCTGGCTGCAGATGATACTTTCGATGTAAAGGTTCTGCCCGCATGGAGACCCGACAAGGCTATGAATATCGAGAAGCCCGATTATCTGGATTATCTGGAGAAGCTGGCTGCTGCTGCCGGCATGACCGAGATCAACTCTTTTGCAAGCTTAAAGGAAGCTCTGAAGAACCGTATGGCATTTTTCGCATCCATGGGATGTAACGTATCTGACCATGCTTTAGAGTATGTAATGTACTATCCCGCTTCCGATGATGAGCTGGAAGAGATCTTCTTAAAGAGACTGAACAAGATGGTTCTGACCAAGGAAGAGGAACTGAAATTCAAGACCGCCTTCATGCTGTTCGTAGGCCGCGAATATCATAAGCTCGACTGGGCTATGCAGCTGCACTACGGTTGTAAGCGTGACAACAACACCCTGATGTTCGAGAAGCTGGGTCCCGATACCGGTTACGACTGCATCAACAACTACGCTCCTTCCGCTCAGATGGCCGACTTTCTGAACGCTCTGATCGTAAGTGACGAGCTTCCCAGAACTGTCATCTACAGTCTGAATCCTAACGACAATCAGGCCATCGGTACCATCCTCGGATGTTTCCAGGATTCCACCGCTGTTGCCAAGATCCAGCAGGGTTCCGCCTGGTGGTTCAATGATCACAAGACCGGCATGCAGGATCAGATGATCTCCCTGGCTAACCTGGGTAATCTATCCGGATTCGTAGGAATGCTGACCGACTCCAGAAGCTTCCTGTCCTACACCAGACATGAGTATTTCCGCCGTATCCTGTGCAACCTGATCGGTAACTGGGTAGAGAGCGGCGAGTTCCCTGCAGATTACGATACTCTGTCCGAGATCGTAACCGATATTTCTTACAATAACGCAAAGAGATACTTCAAGTTCCCTCTGGCATAAGAGATAAAACAACAAGCCCCCGGTGATGAGCCGGGGGCTTTCTTTATTTATTGAATCACGAGGTTGGAGTATCCCATCAGGCTCTCATCCACAGCATGTGCAGCTTCTCTGCCTTCGCGGATGGCCCATACGACGAGGGACTGTCCTCTGTGCATATCACCGGTGACGAATACATTTTCCACACTGGTCTGGTATTTTCCGGGAGCTGTTTTTACATTGGTGCGTTCATTTAATTCCACGCCGAAAGCATCAGCAATGTATTTCTGGGTTCCTAAAAATCCTGCGGCGATCAGCACGATCTCTGCATCCAGGGTCTGCTCGCTTCCCGCGATCTCCTGCATCTTCATGCGTCCGGTAGTCGGATTCTTTTCCCAGGACAGCTTCACGATCTTCACAGCTTTCAGATTGCCGTTCTTATCCTTGATAAATTCCTTGACTGTAGACTCATATATCCTCGGATCATGTCCATAGACCGCAATAGCTTCTTCCTGGCCGTAATCGGTCTTGCAGACCTTCGGCCATTCGGGCCAGGGATTATTCTCTGCTCTTTTGTCCGGTGCCTTGGGCATCATCTCGATCTGGGTCACAGATTTTGCTCCGTGACGGATGGAGGTTCCAACGCAGTCATTACCGGTATCACCGCCGCCGATGATGACCACATTCTTCCCCTTGGTCTCCACATATTTTTTATCTTCAAAATTCGAATCCAGAAGACTCTTGGTATTGGCTTTCAGAAAATCCACTGCAAAATAGATTCCCTTGGCATCTCTGCCGGGAGCATTGATGTCTCTGGGATTAGAGGCACCGCAGGCCAGTACGACGCGGTCAAAATCATGCAAAAGCTTGGAGGCTTTGATGTCCTTGCCGATGTCGGTTCCTGTGACAAAGGTGACACCCTCTTCCTTCATAATATTGATCTTGCGATCAATGATCTGCTTTTCCAGTTTCATGTTGGGGATGCCGTACATCAACAGTCCTCCCACACGATCGGAACGCTCAAATACTGTTACCTGATGTCCTCTCTGGTTCAGCAGATCCGCTGCTGCCAGTCCGGAAGGACCGCTGCCGATGACTGCTACCTTTTTACCGGTGCGTACCACAGGGGGCTTGGCTGCCGCATAGCCCTCGCTGTAGGCGTTTTCAATGATGGCATATTCGTTCTCCTTGGTGGAGACCGAATCCCCGTTCAGTCCGCAGGTACATGCTGCCTCACACAGGGCAGGACACACTCTGGAAGTGAACTCGGGGAAATTGTTGGTCTTCTTCAGACGGTTGTAAGCCTGCTGCCAGTTGCCGGTATATACCAGATCGTTCCACTCCGGCACCAGATTGTGCAGGGGGCATCCGCTGGCCATACCGCAGATCATCATGCCCGACTGACAGAACGGCACACCGCATTCCATACATCTGGCACCCTGTAAACGCTGCTTTTCCTTCGGCAGATGCTCATGGAATTCATTAAAATGCTGTATTCTCTTCTTAGGATCTTCAGCCACGCTGACTTCCCTTTTATATTCCATAAATCCCGTTGGTTTTCCCATGGTGACTTACCTCCTACTTTCTGGTGTTGGCATAGAATGCTTCGATCTGTGCCTGCTCTGCGCTCAGTCCCTTTTCCTCCATCTGTACGATGGTCTTCAAAACTCTCTCATAGTCATGAGGGATGATCTTCTTGAACTTGGGCAGATACTCTCCAAAGTTGTCCAGCACTTCCTTACCCTTGGCGGAATTGGTCAGTGCCACATGCTCCTGGATCATGGATTTCAACTCCAGCACATCATATTTGGATGTGATCTCGCTGGAAGATACCATTTCCTTATTCAGACGCTTATACAGATCGTTGCCTTCATCCAGTACATACGCGATGCCTCCGCTCATACCGGCTGCAAAGTTTTTACCGGTGGGACCCAAGACTACCACACGTCCGCCGGTCATGTATTCACAACCGTGATCACCCACACCTTCGACTACCGCAATGGCACCGGAGTTACGTACGCAGAAACGTTCGCCTGCCACACCGTTGATGAATGCTTTACCGGAGGTTGCACCGTACAGTGCCACATTACCGATGATGATATTTTCTTCAGCCTTGAACTTGCTGCCCTGAGGGGGATATACCACCAGCTTACCGCCGGATAAGCCCTTGCCGAAGTAGTCATTGCTGTCGCCCACCAGCTCCAGGGTCAGGCCCTTGGGGATAAAGGCTCCGAAGGACTGTCCGCCGGCACCTTTACACAGTACATGATAGGTATCTTCTTCCACGTCATCGCCCAGTTTTCTGGTGATCTCACTTCCGAGGATCGTACCGAAGGCACGGTCAGTGTTGCTGACATCCACTTCGATACTGCGCTTCTGTCCCGCATCGATGGCTTTGCCCAGCTGCTTTAACAGCACCTTCTCATCCAGTGTCTTCTCTAACTGGAAGTCATATACCTGCCTGGGATCGAAGGTTACCTTCTGCTTGCTGCCCTCGTAAGGATTGCTTAAGATCTGGGTCAGATCCACTTCTTCCTGGCGCTCGGTCAGATGCTCTTTTCTCTTCAGCAGATCGGTTCTGCCCACCAGTTCATCTACGGTACGCACACCCAGGGCTGCCATGTATTCCCGCAGCTCCTGTGCGATAAATTTCATAAAGTTTTCCACATATTCCGGCTTACCGCGGAAGTTTTTCCGCAGCTCCGGGTTCTGGGTAGCCACACCTACCGGACAGGTATCCAGATTACATACTCTCATCATGACACAGCCCATCGTTACCAATGGAGCGGTAGCAAAACCGAACTCCTCTGCACCTAAAATGGCTGCGATGGCTACGTCTCTGCCACTCATAAGCTTACCGTCGGTCTCAATGCGGACTTTATTACGCAGTCCATTCATGATCAGGGTCTGATGGGTCTCTGCCAGTCCCAGTTCCCAGGGAAGTCCGGCATTGTGGATGGAGTTTCTCGGTGCCGCACCGGTACCACCGTCATAACCGGATACCAGGATGACCTGGGCTCCCGCCTTGGCCACACCGGCTGCTACGGTTCCCACACCGGCTTCCGATACCAGCTTTACGGAGATTCTTGCCTGGGTGTTGGCATTTTTCAGATCGTAGATCAGCTGCGCCAGATCCTCAATGGAATAAATGTCGTGATGAGGGGGCGGAGAGATCAGGGACACACCTGGTGTGGAGTGTCTGGTCTTGGCGATCCATGGATATACCTTTCCTCCGGGCAGATGTCCGCCCTCGCCGGGTTTTGCTCCCTGTGCCATCTTGATCTGGATCTCCTGTGCACTCACCAGATAGCGGCTGGTGACGCCAAAACGTCCGCTGGCTACCTGCTTGATGGCGGAACAACGGTTTAAGCCGTCCGGGCCTACGGTCAGACGGTCCAGATCCTCACCGCCCTCACCGGAATTGCTCTTGCCGTGCAGATGGTTCATGGCGATGGCCATGGTCTCATGGGCTTCCTTGGAAATGGAGCCATAGGACATGGCACCGGTCTTGAATCTGGTCACGATGGATTCTACCGGCTCTACTTCCTCGATGGGCACGCCCTTTTTCGGATAGTTAAAGTCCATCAGTCCTCTGAGGTTCTTGATGGAATCTTCGTCATTGACCATGGCGGTGTACTGCTTGAACATCTGGTAATCACCGCGTCTGGTGGATTCCTGTAACATATGGATGGTAGCGGGATTATACAGATGCTCGTCACCGCCGCTACGCATCTTGTGATGTCCGGGGCTGTTTAAGGTCAGATCGTTTTTCAGTCCCAGAGGATCAAATGCCTGAGAGTGCAGGTCGTCTACCTGCTGCTCAATATCTTTTAAGGTAATACCTCCCACACGACATACGGTGTTGGAGAAATACTTACTGATAACTTCCGGCGCGATACCGATAGCCTCGAAGATCTGGGAACCCTGATAGGACTGGATGGTGCTGATACCCATCTTGGATGCGATCTTGACGATGCCGTGGAGGACAGCATTGTTGTAATCATCCACTGCTGCATAGTAATCCTTATCCAGCATATTGCTTTCGATCAGTTCCTTGATGGTATCCTGTGCCAGATAAGGGTTGATGGCGCAGGCACCGTAACCGAGCAACGTAGCAAAATGGTGTACTTCTCTGGGTTCGCCGGACTCCAGGATCAATGCGACTCTGGTTCTCTTCTTGGTGCGTACCAGATACTGGTTCAGGGCAGATACAGCAAGCAGGGAAGGAATGGGCACATGGTTCTCATCCACGCCTCTGTCGGACAGGATCAGAATGTTCACGCCTTCTCTGTAAGCTCTGTCCACTTCCACGAACAGTCGGTCAATGGCACGCTCTAAGCTGGTGTTCTTATAATATACGATAGGTACGACTTCTACCTTGAAGCCGTCTACTTTCATGTTCTTGATCTTCAAGAGATCGGTGTTTGTCAGGATCGGGTTGTTGACCTTCAGAACGTTACAGTTCTTCGGAGTCTCCTCCAGGATATTGCCTTCGGTACCGATGTATACGGTGGTGGAGGTTACGATCTCCTCTCGGATAGCATCAATAGGCGGGTTCGTCACCTGTGCAAACAGCTGCTTGAAATAATGGAACAGCGGATGATTCGTCTTACTCAGCACGGGCAGTGGCGTATCCACACCCATTGCTGCGATAGCTTCGCTGCCGTTCTTTGCCATCGGCAGAATGCTCTGCTTCATTTCATCATAGGTGTAGCCAAAAGCCTTCTGCATCCGCTGGCGCTCTTCGTAGGTGTATTCCGGTACACGATAGTTCGGGATATGGATGCTCTTCAGTTCGGTCAGATTGTTGTCCAGCCATTCTCCATAAGGCTGTCTGGAAGCATATTTTTCTTTGATCTCCTCATCGTCGATGACTTTTCCCTGTACGGTATCGACCAAAAGCATCTTACCGGGGCGAAGTCTTTCTTTTACTTTGATCTTCGTGGGATCAATGGGAAGCACACCTACCTCAGAGGACAGGATCAGGGTATCGTCATCCGTGATCATGTAACGGGAAGGACGCAGACCGTTTCTGTCCAGCACAGCACCCATGATATCTCCGTCGGAGAACAGGATGGATGCGGGACCGTCCCAGGGCTCCATCATGGTAGCGTAATACTGATAGAAATCTCTCTTGGTCTGGGACATTGCTTTGTTGTTCGCCCAGGGCTCGGGGATAGCGATCATGACTGCCAGAGGCAGCTCCATGCCACTCATTACCAGGAACTCTAATGTGTTGTCTAACATCGCGGAATCGGAACCGGTCTTGCTGATGGCAGGCAGTACTTTGTGCAGCTGACCCTTCAGATGCTCGGATTCCATGTTCTCCTCACGGGCCAGCATCTTATCGGCATTGCCGCGGATGGTGTTGATCTCACCGTTGTGTACCATCAGGCGGTTCGGATGCGCACGCTCCCAGCTGGGGTTGGTGTTCGTGGAGAAACGGGAATGTACCATGGCAATGGCAGATTCGTAATCCTCACTCTGTAAGTCTGCAAAGAAGGTACGAAGCTGTCCCACCAGGAACATTCCTTTATATACGATGGTTCTGCTGGAAAGAGAGACCACATAGGTATCATCGGAAGACTGCTCAAATACACGCCTTGCAATGTAAAGTCTGCGGTCGAAGGGCAGACCTTTTTCCACATCGACGGGCTTTTTCACAAAGCCCTGCATGATATAAGGCATGCACTCTACTGCCTTATGTCCCAGCACATTGGGGAAAGTGGGCACTTCACGCCAGCCGAGGAATTCCATTCCTTCCTTTTCCACAATGATCTCGAACATTTTCTTCGCCTGGTTGCGGCGCAGCTCTTCCTGAGGGAAGAAGAACATGCCGACACCGTATTCTCTCTCTCCGCCGATATCCATGCCCAGAGCCTTTGTGACTCTTGCAAAAAATTTGTGGGGGATCTGGGTCAGAATACCGACACCGTCACCGGTCTTACCTTCCGCATCCTTACCGGCTCTGTGCTCCAGATTCTCTACGATCTTCAGCGCATTCTCTACGGTCGCGCGGCTCTTCTCTCCGTGAATATTGACACAGGCTCCGATACCGCAGTTATCATGCTCAAATTCTTCCCGATATAACGGTGCCTTGGGCAGCTCCTGTTTTACATCAAACATATAGTTCTCCTTTCCGGGTTTTTTATTTCTCTCTTCTTAATCTGTCTGTTACTATTCAGGACCTCATTCGCAAGACCGTAATAGTAACAAAAAAGGTCGCAATGAGACTCTTTCGAGCGCCTCATTGCGACCTTTTCTGTACTATACACCTATTTTTCTCATTTGTAAATATAGATTTTTCTATGAATTGTCAGATAATTTGTCAATTCTATTATTTGCATGCCTGTTATCTGGAAATTGTATTAATTTTCTCTTTAAAAGTGTATTTCCAACACAACTTTTTGGGGCTTCTCCCCTATTTTTCCTGTTTCCGGCCATACGCCTTGCTCATCAGTTTCTGATACATTGCAGAAAAGTGTTTACTCTCTGCCAGCGCAGTGCGAAGAGGTGCCAGTGTCAGTGCCATTACTGCCCGATAGCGGAACAGTTCGCCGGGATTCATGTATTTTGCTGTGATCTCCTTATGTTCTGCAGCGCTGCGCTTCAGGTTCTCCTTGGTCTCAGAGTAGCCGCCGCCCTCGTAGGAGGACACGGTAAGTCCCAGATACTGCATGGGTGCTTTGGCACGATAATAGCACCAGAGGAAATGTTCGTAATCTGCACGGATCTTATATTTGGGTTCATAGGGCTTCTGTCTGCACAGGTCTGCAGCATAAAAGCAGGACTGATGGCAGGGAATGTTGCGGTAGCAGACGAAACCGGTGATGCGTGGTGGGGAAGATATCTTCGTCTCTGTCTTCGCGCTGTAGGTATCGCCGTAGTAGATGCCCTGAAGTTTCGCCGGGTGCTGTTCCATGAACTGTGCGGTGTGGGTCAGAACTTCGTCGTCATAGAAGAGGTCACCGCAGTTTAGGAAGAGAATGTAGTCGCCGGTCACATGGGAGACTGCCTGGTTCATGGCTTCGTAGATGCTGTGGTCGGATTCCTGGTATAGGTGGATGCGTCTGTCCTCGCGCATGGTTTCTATGGAGCCGTCGCGGCTGCCGCCGTCCTTGACAATGATCTCAAAGCTCGGGTAGGTCTGGGACAGGACGCTGTCCAGAGTCTGATTCAGTTTAGGACCTGGGTTTAAGCAGACTACGATAATGCTGAATTTCATATGTTGCTCCTATTTTTCTATAAAATCTCCGTAGCCTCGACAGAGGGAAGAAACGCGACACGCTCTCGCTCTGTCGCAGAGCGTAGCGGCACATAAGCGTGGAAAGTACCCACGCTAAGTGCCGACGTCTGCTTACGGTCTGCTTATTCTTCCCTCTGTCGGGGCTACTGGGTTATGGTAACCATCCAGAGATATCTTATCGAATATCCAGAGGATGGCTAATATACTTTATTAGTGCTTAGAATATATTTTTCTGTTTATGAAGTGTTCCAAGGGAAGCTGCTGCCACCACCAGGAATACCACGCATACAGGCCAGCTGACAAAGCCGGTGACGGCGATGGCGGTATAGGAGAGGCAGTAGGCGAGGACGTTGGATGCCACATGGACAAAGACTGCCATTTTGAACTCTCCAAAGTATTCGTAAGCATATGTCATCAGGCAGCCGATGAGGAAGCCGTATACGCCCTGGACGTAGTTCATGTGGTAGACACCGAAGATCAGGGCGGACAGGGCTATGGCGAGTTTGATATCCATGAATCTGCGAAGGTATCCGTAGATAACTCCGCGGAACAGGAGTTCCTCTGCTATGGGGGAGATGAAGCCGAATACGAGGATTCCTACGATAAAGTGTGCGGAATATTGCTGGGCTGCCACTTCGGTATAAGCTTCAGACTTATTGGTCACTCCCAGGAGTTCAAACAGAAGATTGCATCCGATGACGGCACCGATGGTAGCCACAGTCAGTAAGACATATTTGCTCTTTCCCTCTTTTTTCAAGTGACTTAAGTGCATGTCCTCTTTATTTTTATCAATGAGCATCTTCGCTGTGGACCATACGGCAATGGCACCGCCGATGAATCCAAGAGCCGCAATGATACTGGAGACATCTCCGGAGTAGCCGTTATAGGCGCCGGTCTCATCCCGTAGGATTAAAAGATCCACCAGTCCACCGGAGGCTCCGGACTGTGCCAGCTGATATAACAGTGCCAGCAGCGCATACTGCACTGCATTGCGCACCAATATAAACATCAGAAACGAATACACCATGGTCCAGATTCTCTGATACATGGGGTTTTTCTTTTTATTGTCCGGATTTCCGTTCCGTAATTCTTCACTGCCACGGAGTAAAAATTTCTCCAGTTCTTCCACGGATTGTACAATGTAATCCGCCTTCGCTTCCTTTAACTCTTCCTTACTTCCGTAGCCGTAGGTCACGCCCACGCTCTCCACACCGAGAGCCCTGGCTCCTTCCACGTCGAACTTTCTGTCACCGATCATATAGACCTGCGCCGGATCCACGGGATTCTCTCCAAAGAGCTGACGCAGAGTTTCCTGTACCACCTGATCCTTGGTTTCTCTTCTGCCGTCCAGTTCACTACCCACCACTACAGAAAAATATTTTTTCAGATCAAAATGTTCCAGGATGCGCTCTACGTATACCTGGGGCTTACTGGATGCCACTGCCAGGAAATACCCCTTCGACTGAAGTGTTTTCAGCATCTCCGGAATACCGTCATAGACCTCATTTTCAAAAAGTCCCGTATCCTGAAAGCGCTCTCTGTATTTTGCCACAGCTTCTTCTGCCTGTTCGGCGGTGAAACCGTAGAATTCCATAAAACTGTCTCGTAAGGGCGGTCCGATAAAGGGCTCCAGCTTGTCCAGATCCGGCTCCTCGATGCCAAAGGAGTGCAGTGCATACTGCACACAGGTAGTAATTCCGATTTTAGGATCTGTCAGGGTGCCGTCCAGATCAAACAGCAGATATTTCTTCATTCTTATAATTCCTTTTTCTTTCTATTCTTATATGTTCCGCAGATGATTAGAAGCTACGGATCTTGTCTCCGTCATCCTCGGTGTTTTTCAATGCCTTGATCTCCACGTCATAGCCCACATTAGCATTGACCTGCACATGGACCACATCGCCTACTTTTTTACCAAGAAGCGCCTTGCCCAGAGGGGATTCGTTGCTGATCAGGCCTTCCAGGGAATTACCGCGGACGGTGGTCACGATCTTGTAATCCTCTTCCGTGCCGTCATCGATAAATTCCACGGTAACGGTGTTGTTGATACCTACCTCATCCGCTGCGGAGTTCTCGGAGATGACCTTTGCAGTCTTGATCATTCTCTCCAGATAACGGATGCGGCTCTCATTCTGATTCTTATACTTTTTGGCTGCATAGTATTCAAAATTCTCACTGAGATCGCCGTGGGCTCTGGCTTCCTTCACGTCCTCCAATGCCTTGGGACGTACCACCAGCTTGCGGTACTCGATCTCATCTTCCATTTTCTTAATGTCTGTGGGTGTTAATTCGTCATACATAATATAATCCTTCTTTCTACAGCTGCATCGCATAGATCACTGCCAAAGACAGAATGATCTGAATGATCGCAAAACGGAATACGGTCTGTGTATTGGACCAATCCCACACCTTACGCACATGATCGTGCAGGGGGGTACGTACATTTTTCAAAATATGGATCTTCAGGAAACGAAGCAGGGACACCTTAAGAAGTCCCAGTCCTCCGTCCAGGATCAGCACCAGTGCCAATGGGATAAACAGGAACGGGCAGCCGCTCTTCAAAATGGCAATGCTGATGAATAATCCCATGGCCCGGGAACCGGCATCCCCCATCATCAGCTTACTGGGTGTCGCATTGTACCACAAATATCCCAGAATACATACGGCAAATAATAGGATCAGGAAGGAATAGGTCTCGTCGACCTCCTTCATGCGGTCTACAATATAGATGGACATGATGGTAATGATCGACAGGGTTCCGGACAGTCCGTCCACACCGTCGGAGCAGTTGGTCACATTCACGGAGGTCCATACCAGAATTACCGTGAGAATGGCGAATACCACAGGCGGCAGAGTGAACTTTACATGGAACAGCGCCAGTTCCACCACGTTGGAATTATATTTCAAAAAAGTGATGGCTACCAGTGCCGCCACGCACAGATCTAAGAAACCTTTTTTGTACTCACCCCATGGAGTCTTGGAAGCATCGTCCAGAAATCCCGTCATCATGCATACCACGATCAGCAGCAGGTAGATCACCAGCTCTGCGCTTAAAAGCGAAAACAGTAGAACAGATGCCACAAATGCCAGGACAAAAATAATTCCGGCGCCTCTGGGTTTCCCCGCAGACAATTTTCCATCATGGGCAAATTCTCTTCCGGCATCCTTGGGCAGATACGGACTTAATTTCGCCGTTGCCAGTACCGTAGCACCAAAAGCAAAAAGAATTCCAAAAAAAGCAAGGAGAGAACTGCTTCCCTCCGGCAAGATCATCTGTAACATACGAATCTCCATTCCTCACAACACTCTCATGCTGTATTTTCTGATAAATTTCATAACTGTCCGTCGGGGTCTTCGTGAAATGAACGTCCCAGAACAGTTACAAAACATTTTAACACAAATATACCGGAATCTCAAATAATTTCCACAACAGTTCAGTCGAACTGTTGCATTTGACAGTCTCCCTACGGTGGACTACTATATTCTTATGAACACTTTCTAAAAAATAGCCATAAAAGGAGAAATGCCCTATGATGATCCATAAGATCGAACCACATAAATACTATCCGGAATTCCGAAATCAGGAGCCAAAGCCTTCCGATTATCTGCTGTTATTTGATGGGGAGAAGGTATATCTGCCCTCCCCAGCAGAGAATGCTGTTGCTGCGGATGCTTCCATGAATGCAGATATTGTGAAGCATCCTCAGGTATATCTTCCTACCTTCGAGGAGGTTCATAAATTGCTTGGTGTAAAGCAGCCCCTGGAACGTTTCTTTTTGGATTGCGAATATCTCTTTTCTATTGATGACAGGGCATTCTTTCGCAAGACCGCGGAGGACGCCGGTGCTCTCATGCTCCCGGAAAATGACCTCTATCCTTCCGGTGTATTCCGTAATTTTGAACCGGAATATCTGGCGTTCGCCGGGATCACTGCCACCCAGATCAACCGTTTCCGTCTGGACCGGAAGTTCTGCGGCCGCTGCGGGCATCCCACAATTCACAGCACCACAGAGCGGGCCTGCATCTGCCCGGAGTGCGGACAGATTGAATATCCCAAGATCTCTCCCGCCGTCATTATCGCCATCGTGGATACCGAACAGGACAAGATCCTGCTGACACGCTACGCCGGCGGTTCCTATCGTCACTGGGCACTGGTGGCAGGCTTTGTGGAAGTCGGCGAGACCTTCAAAGGGGCTGCCCGCAGAGAGATCATGGAAGAGGTCGGCCTACGGGTCAGTGATCTGGTCTATTACAAATCCCAGCCCTGGTCCTTCAGTGATTCCGCCATGATCGGCTTCTTTGCAAAGCTGGACGGTGATCCCACGATTACTTTGCAGGAATCCGAACTCGGTGAAGCAAAATGGTTCTCCAGAGAGGATGTACCAGACCTGCCCTCCACTATCAGTGTCGGTCAGGAGATGATCACCTTATTCAAGAATGGCGGGGATCCGTTATCTCAATAAGCGGCACTTCTTCGCCACCTTCACTAACAGATATCCCTTCGGGAAGCTGCGAAGCTCCTGCTCCGTGATGCCCCGCATCAATATCAGCATGACAAAATAGACTACGGCAGCGATCACGATCGCCGGAATAACAGAGATCCGCATAGATTTCGTCACCATATACAGTCCTTCGTAGATTGCCCAGGCTGCTGCTCCCATAAACGCGGAGGCGAACGCCGGAATGACGAAGGTTCTGACGATCTCCTGCCGGTAGCCTACTGCTCTTCTTACTGCCCACTGGTTCAGCACACACATCATGCCGGAATACAGCGTATTGGCAATAGCAATGCTGTACAGATCCAGACTCGTGAACATCAGAAGCAACACTGCTGCCACCGTCTGCACCACCAGCGAGATTCCCGCATTGATGATCGGGGTATTGACTTTGCCCAACCCCTGTAAAATGGAACTGTTTAATGTCGACAATGCATAAAAGATAACCGACAATGACAATGTCATCAGAAGGGCTGCTGCCAGGTTCAGTTCCTCTGCCGTCTTATTCGTGAACAGCAGACTGATCACCGGCTTCGCCAGCACAAAAAGTCCCACAGCGCAGGGAATCGAGATCACCATAGTAGTCTTCACTGCCAGTCCGATCTTCTCTCTGGCTCCCTTCACATCCCGGGCGGCCATCAGCTGTGCTACGGAAGGAATCATAGCCGATGCCATAGCAGATGCAAAAGCTATGGGGATATTGGACATTGTCAGGGATTGTCCGGAGAAAATACCATATTTTTCATAAATAGATACCGTATCCAGATTACGAAGGGACGGATACCATTTGGTATAAATACTGTTGTTGACCGTACTGCTTAAGTTATATACAGCCGTACTCAAAATAAACGGGGTCACCACCAGTGTGATGGTCTTGAATATCTGTCCGTAGGAATCCACATGTTCATGCCTGTCACGCTGCACTCTGCGCAGGATCATCTTCCGGTTCAGGGCATAGATCCCTGCCATGAACAATAATGCTACCAGTACGCCGACACCGGTACCCAGCGCACTTCCCACGGCACCGTAGGTTGCTCTCATCACCTGCCCTGCCTGATCCGCCGGGACCTCCATCGTTCCCATAAACATTGGGATCAGAAGATATGCCGCGCCTACGCTGACTACCGCATTGGCAATCTGCTCCAGAATCTGCGATACGGAGGTCTGTGCCATGCTCTTATGTGCCTGAAAATACCCTCGTAAAACTCCCAGGATACCATAGACGAAAATCGTCGGTGCAAAGGTGCGCAGTACTGTGACCGCTGCTCCGGACACGAATAATCCCGCTCCGAAAAACAGAAAAAGGCTGGCTATACCGCCAACCACCAGTACATAAATCATGGCTCCGTGGAACAATCTGTGGGCGTTGCGGTATTCCTTCTCTCCCAGCTTCTGTGCGATAGCTTTGGAAATTGCCGAGGGAATACTATAAGAGGAAATCAACAGAATGATCGTATAATAATTATACGCTGACTGGTAATAGCCAAGTCCCAGATTCCCGATGACACTCTGTAAAGGGCCCCTGTAAAGGAGCCCTATGATTCTGCTGATGATTCCGGCTGCCGCCAGAATTCCCGCCTGCATGATAAAATTGTTCTTGGAACTGTTCTTATCTGCCATATGTTATCTTACCTTATTTCAGTTCTTTATCCGATCAGCCAGTCATACATCTCCTGATATTTTCCGGCAGATACCTTCCAGGAGTAGTCAGTGGCCATGGCACGATCCACGATCTTATTCCACTCTCTCTTCCTGTCATAGTAAATATGCTCCGCATAGCGGATTGTATTCAGCATCTCGTGTGCATTGTAATTCGTAAAGCTGAAGCCGGTACCGGTGCTCTCATACTCATTATAGGGCTGTACAGTATCCTTCAATCCGCCGGTCTCTCTGACAATAGGTACGGTACCGTAGCGCAGCGCGATCAACTGACTCAGACCGCAGGGCTCGAACAGAGACGGCATCAGATACGCATCACAAGCCGCATAGATTTTATGGGACAGTGCATCCGAATAATAAATGTTGGCAGACACCTTGTCTCCATACTTCCAGTCGAAATGACGGAACATATTCTCATAACGTTCCTCACCGGTGCCCAGTACCACGAACTGGATATCATCCTGGCACAGTTCATCCATCACATAAGCGATCAGATCCAGACCCTTCTGGTCTGTCAGTCTGGATACCAGACCGATCATCATTTTCTTATCATCTACGCGAAGTCCAAGCTCTTCCTGCAGGGCACGCTTATTCTTCACCTTTTCCTTGCGGAAATTCACTGCATTATAGGCTTTTACGATATTTTTGTCCGTCTCCGGATTGAACTCTCCATAGTCGATGCCGTTGACAATACCGCGCAGATCATGACTTCTCGCACGCAGCAGTCCGTCCAGACCCTCACCGTAGAACGGAGTCTTGATCTCCTCCGCATAGGTATCACTTACCGTAGTGACCGCATCTGCGAATACGATACCGCCCTTCAGCAGGTTCGCATCCTTATAAGCCTCCAGCTTGTCAGAGGTAAAATAATACTCCGGCAGTCCGGTGATGCTCTGTACCGTCTTCACATCCCATTTTCCCTGGAACTTCAGGTTATGTATGGTGATCACAGACTTCATGTTGCGGTAGAAATCTCCGCCATGGAAACGCTCCTTCAGGTATACCGGGATCAGACCTGTCTGCCAGTCATGGCAATGGATCAGATCCGGCTGGAAATTCAAAAGCGGTAATGCCGACAGCACTGCCTTGCAGAAATATGCATACTTCTCGATCTCATATCTGGGATCATCCCCATAAGGCTTGAAACCACCGAAATAGCTCTCATTATCAATGAAATAATAATGCACCCCGGCTTCCTCTGCCTCCAGAACACCTACATACACATTCTGCCAGTTGAAATCCATGTAGAAATGTGTCACATACCTGAGCTTATCCTTCATCTCCTGCTTCATACAGGTGTACTTCGGGATAAACACTCTTACATCAAAATACTCCTTGTCAATATACTTCGGCAAAGATCCTACGACATCCGCAAGTCCTCCGGTCTTGATAAAAGGTACGCCTTCCGATGCGGCAAAAAGAATTTTTTTCATGTAAACCCTCCACATATGCTACGGCTTGTATTTCAAAACATAGATTGATTATACCATGTTTACGATTCATAGAAAAGAGGGCAGCGATAATTTACAAATCTTTTAGAGTCTGCCGGTTTTGCCTCAGCTTCTGTAGGAAAGCCGGATCCTGTCAGCGATCAGAGCGATGAATTCAGAATTGGTAGGTTTGCCTTTTCCCGTGTCGATGGTGTAGCCGAACATGGCGTCCAGGGTCTCCATGCGCCCTCTGCTCCAGGCTACCTCAATGGCATGGCGGATGGCGCGCTCCACGCGGCTGGGTGTGGTCTGGAAACGCTTGGCAATGGTCGGATACAGGATCTTCGTGATGGAGCTGATCATCGCCGGATCCTCCACCGACATCATGATAGCCTCTCTTAGGTACTGATATCCTTTGATATGTGCCGGGACGCCGATCTCATGGATCATATCCGTGACATCCTTTTCCAGGTCATGGATGACTTCCTGGGTCTGTTCCTTTTTTTCTGTCGCTTTTACCGTGCTGTCTTTGGCGTTTTTCGTAGAAGGAACCGTGATCATAATTTGGAATTCCTTGTTGGCATTCATCAGATCCCCCAGGATTTTGTATACTTTTTCATTATCCTTTGTAGTTGTAATGTTTAATTTTTCCATTAAACTACCTCCATGACTACAAAACTACTTTTTTCACGTACCGTTCTATTATAAATAGATATGCGTCATGGCTTCAAGCAGAACACGTCGCAAGATTTTTCCAAATTTCGCAGAATAAAAAAATGTAAAAAAAGGCGCCCGGAATGACCCGGACGCCAATAAGAGGGAAAATGTATAAGTAGAAAAACTACGAGTAAAGCAAATTAAATTAATGATGCTCTGCCAGATTGTGAAGTGCTTCCTTGATGGCTGTCTTCACGGTCTCATCCTGTTCTGCATTCAGTCTGTGCAGCAAATAGGTCTTGGCATATTCGGTGCCGATGCTGCCCAATGCTTTTGCTGCTTCGATACGGATCTTCGTATCCGGATTGTCGATCATGTGGGCAATACTGTTAACACTGTCTTCATCCTTGATCCGGCTCAGAGCTTCCAGTGCGGCTACCACCACGGTGTCATCGGAAGAACTCAGATACTTGATGATCTTGTCGGATTTTCCTTTCTCCTGTAATTTCTGAATCTTACTTAAATCATGTTGTTCCATAAACACGCGCCTCTTTCTTTCGGCCAGCGCGGGGGCGGTAAAATCGTCTCCGGATCATCACTATGTGTCGCCTGTGGTGATTGGCTTCTCTTGATAATGTTATGATAACACCTTATTTGTCAGAAAACAATTATAGCAAAATGAAGGATTTCTAAAAATTCTATAACCTAGGTCCACTATCCTGATTCCAATAAAAAAAGAACAAATATTTTACTATTTGCTCTCCCGAGTTTAAAATCTTCCACTTATATGGCAGGAACTCTCCCGATAATCAATTCCTTATCTGTTAATCATTATATGCTTTCTTAATGAAAAAAGCAATGAGTATTTTAGCAGCACTTGTCCCATCACGTTTTTTATACTATACTGATATCATCAAATCGAAAGAAGGTACTCTCATGACAAAACAGGAAATCAGCGAGATCAAAAAGCTGTTCACCCCGAAAAACTGCTCCATCACCCGGATCTGCGGATGCTATGTGGATGGAGAGAAAAATAAAAAGACGGAATTAAAGCAGGCGTTTCTGGCACTGCCGGAGGAGGAAATGTTCAAATATTTCGAGATTCTGCGTAAGAGTCTGTCCGGCACCATCGGCAAAAATCTGCTGAATCTGGAATTCCCGTTAAAGAGTGAAACGGAGGGCGGCACGCAGGAATTTCTCCTGCGTCTGCGAGACAGCCGTCTGAAGGACGATGCATTGCTTGAGCAGTTCTACGACCGCATCATTGAGTCTTATGAATATGTGGGCAATTATCTGATCCTGCTGATCCACGATGCCTACGATGTGCCGGGACGCACCAGAGACGGCATTGAAATGGAAGATGCCTCCGACGAAGTCTATGACTATATCCTTACCTGCATCTGCCCTGTGGATCTGTCCAAGCCGGGACTAAGCTACAACGCAGTGGAAAACACCTTCCAGAACCGTATCCGGGACTGGGTGGTAGGTATGCCGGACGCAGCTTTCCTATTCCCCGCGTTTAATGATAGAAGCACTGATCTGCACAGCACTCTGTACTATTCCAAGGATGCGGAGGAATTAAAGGAGAACTTCGTGGATCTGATGTTAGGCTGCCCTCTTCCTCTGTCCGCAGGCGGTCAGAAGGAGACTTTCCAGTCACTGGTGGAGGAGACTCTGGGCGATAGCTGTGATATCGAGACAGTGAAAAATATCCACGAGAAAATGAATGAGATTGCCCAGGAACATAAAGAAGATCCCAAACCTGTGGTATTGGATAAAAATGAAGTAAAGACCATTTTTGCCAGCAGCGGTGTAGCCAATGACCGCATGGAGGTCTTCGACCAGTGTTTCGATGCCACTGCCGGTGAAGCTACTTCTCTCATGATGACCAATGTCTACAACCCCCGCAGCTTTGAAGTGAAGACGCCGGACGTGGTCATCAAGGTCAATCCCGAGCGCACGGATCTCGTCAATACGAAACTGATCGATGGCAGACAGTGCCTTGTCATCGAACTGGACGGTAATATCGAAGTCAACGGCATCGCCGTGCGGGCTGCCGGAAGCGAAACCGGGGACAACGAAGACTTTGAAGAATAAACCACCTTCCAAACAACAGGAAGCGCACAATGAAAGTTTTCAACAGCAGCGTGATAAATAAAAACCAGGAACAGCTTTACGAATCCAGACATCCGAAAGCTGTCTCTGGTTTTATTTTACGCGAAACCAACTATTGAATCTTAAAATATTGCATACTCTCGGCCAGCTCGTCAGCAATCCTCTTCAGCTGGTCGGCGCTGTCATATACCTGCTTAAAGGTATCCAGAACCTCCTGTGTCTCGGTATAGGTCTGCTGCGTACTGTCTACATTGTCATGCGCGATCTGTGAAAGCTCCTCCACAGCCTTCATGACTTCTCCACGGGACTCGGCCAGTCTGCCGGTACTCTCTCTGATCTGCAGAATACTCTGCATGGAATCCTCAATCTCCTTCAATACCTCAGAGACATTTGTTCTGGTCTCCTGCATGCTTCCGCTCTGTTCGGTGATGATCTCCTGCATCCGCTGCATGATCTCCATTTCACGGGCAGAATCTTCCATCAATGCTTTCGTGGTCTCTTCAATCTCATGACCGGACTGGTTGGACTGTTCTGCCAGCTTTTTGATCTGGTCCGCTACGACTGCGAAGCCTCTTCCGCTCTCTCCGGCTCTCGCCGCTTCGATGGAAGCGTTCAAGCTCAACAGATTTGTCTCCTCTGCGATGGAAGTGATGAATTCCATGGCGGTATTGATCTTCTGGATCGATACGTTGGTGCGGTCGGTCTGTTCTTTTACTTCTACGATGATCCGCTCCACTTCTTCATTGATATGGCACAACTATGCCAGCGTATCTGCGGTCTTCTTACTGGATTTCTGCATGGATGCGGCATTTTGGTTTAATGTATCCACTTCTGTGGATGTCTCTGTGATATGTTCTCCCATGATCCGCATGTTCTCGGAAGTACTCTCGGAATTCTTCGACTGCTCCGTAGAATTTGCCACCACCTGACTTACAGCATTCTGTACTTCATTCATGGTGCCATTGGTAGTATCTGCTGCAGTTCCCAGCGCCCTGGAAGCCTCCAGCAGGCTCGCAGAATTCTCGGAAATTCCTTTTAATATTCCCTTCAAGGTATCCTTTAGCTTTACCGTAACCCGCGACAGATCTCCGATCTCGTCCTTCCTCTTTAACATCTTGTCATCGACCCAGACGGTGAGATCCCCCTCTGCAACCTTACCCATGATGCTGATACTCTTCTTGATATTGTGGCTGATTGATGTCGCAAGCTTCAGCCCAACGCCGATGCACAGGATCATTGCCACGCATACTGCTGCACCGATGCCGAAAATGATTCCGTTTACTACCGCATCCTTGCTTTCTTTATCGGTACCGACAAATACCATACCAATAATCTCATCATCGGAGCCATTCTGATAGACCGGCATGAAATAGCCATAATTCATAACACCGTCCAGCGATACAGAATTGCTGAAATATTCCTCTCCATTCTGTAAGACCGCCTCCACGATCCGCTCTCCTGCCGGAGAATTCAGAATACGATCCCCATTGCTATCCAGTGCGGAAGTCATGATTCTGCGGTCTCCGTAGAAAAAGGTTACATCCATTCCGGTATTGTCTTTGATTCGGTCCACCAGACTTTCGGAATGTGAGATATTATAGCTGCCCTTCCAGATGTCCCCATTGCCGGATTCCATATAATCACCGGTATTTTGATCATATGCCGCCAGCGTAGCTGCGGCTGTTCCCTTCAGTGCTTCCTCTATCTCATCCATCATGGAACTGCGCACCGTCGTCAGCATGAACAAAATAGAAAGCAGTCCCAGTAATACTACCGGTCCGATAGTTATTGACAGAATCTTTTTTTGTATACTCATCACGCGGCCCCCTATTCTACCACAGATACGGTCTTAAAATACCAATTGATGCCTCCGGTAATCGTTGCGTCATCCAGTGTCTCTCCCTCTTTTCCCACGGTCTCACCCGTGTTGGTCTCGATCACACCGTCAAACACGCCGTTCTCTCCGGATAATATCTGTTTCTTGGCTTCCTCTACCTTTTCCTGGGTTCCGTCCACACAGAAGTCTGCCAGACTCGTAATGTTCACCAGATTTTCACTCATTCCTCCGTAGTAGTTGCTGCCGTCCCAGCTGCCATCAATGACACTCTGGACTGCTGCCGTATAGTAGGCACTCCAGTTCCAGATCACACTGCACAGGCAGGACCTAGGCGCATCCTTGCTCATATCGGAATTGTAGCCGATGCTGTACACACCTTTTTCCTGCGCCAGAGTCTGGGGATATACCGTATCGCAGTGCTGTGCGATCACATCACACCCCATGTCGAGAAGCGCCTGGGCTGCTGCTTTTTCCCCTTCCGGATCGTACCAGCTATTGGTCACCTTTACGTATACCTTTGCATCCGGATTCACCGAATAGATTCCCAGTGCAAACGCATCAATACCGCCGGTCACCTCCGAGTTGGTGGAATCCATGGCTGCCACATAGCCGATCTTGTTGGAGGTGGTGTTCATTCCCGCCACGATACCGCTCAAATATCTCGCCTGATAAATTCTTCCGAAATAATTGTTAAAGTTCTTGCCGTTGCTCATATATCCCGTGCCGTGGGAAAAATACACATCCGGATATTCTTCCGCCATCTCTGCCGTAGTCTCCATATATCCCCAGCTGGTGGTGAAGATAATATTGCAGCCCTCGTCGATACATTCCTGAATGGCCTGTCTGGTGGCCTGCTTATCGCCGTCATTAACATTGATCTTGCGGACGATCTGGTCATCGGACAGTCCAAGATTCTGCTGCATACCCTGAATACCCAGATCATGCGTATAAGTGTAACCACTGCCCTCCGCCGGATCCGACAGATGAAGAACTCCCACCTTGATCTCGTCCTTTGGAATGCCCCCGGGCTGTGCCGTGGTACCTCCACTGTCACTCTGCGTTCCCTGCGCTGTCTGACTGCTGCCTCTTGCCTCGTAGCCGATGTTGGTGGCGTAATCATCCACCTCACCGGTGCTTCCACAGCCTGTGAGCAACATACAGCCAAGCAGCAACGCTATGCTTCGTCTGATATTTCCTGTCCACCTTTTTCCCATGATAGTACCCCTTTCTCATTCGTTCTTTATCCTTCCACCCTTTTCAGGGGATTGCCGGCTTCACTATCCTACTCCATGCTTTTACACTATTCCCTGCTGCTGTGGCAGGTAAAATAAATCACCTGATATTCTTTCGCGATCTCCGCCAGGAACCGTATTGCCCCTCTTGTCCGGTTTTCATCCAGATTCACAAAGGGATCATCCAGGATCAGGAACGGTTTTCTCTCTTCATACATAGCCTCCACCAGCGCCATACGCATACAGATACCGATCAGATCCCGGTTTCCCAGGCTCATGTAGCCGATGTCTCTGGGCATATTTCCATCAATGACCTGCAATTTTGTGTTAGCATCCATCTGATAATTTTCACATTCTGTTCCCGTAAGGATTTGATAATATTTACGAAAGCCTATCATCACCGGTTCCGTATATTTCGCGGTAAAAGAACTTTTGGCCTCTTCCAGCAGCCCCTTGGTCACCTCCAACAATCTATACTGTTTTAATTTCTCCTCTGTCGTCTCCTGCAGATTCTCCAGTTCCCCCTCCATGTTTTCTATATTTTCCCAGGATTCCTGCAGGCTGGAAAGCTGGTCCTGATAGCTGCGGATGGACTTATAACGATCCTCCATGCGTTCTGAGAGGACTTTCATTTCTTCTGCCAGACTCTCCAGTGATTCTTCTCCTTCCGGAGCCTTCAGTGCCAGGAGTGCGGGAACATCCTCCTGTTCCTCAAATTGTTTCAGCTCCTGTGCACTCCGCCTGTACTCCAACAATTCTTTCTCATAATCTTTTCTGCGGTTTTCAAGCTCTGTCAGTTGTTCTTCCAACGGTTCTTCCGGAATCAGATGCAGAGACAGTAGATATTTTTTTACCTTTTCTTTCAGGGCTTCATACTGCTCCCTCTGTCTCCGGTATTGCTTCTGCTTTTCCTCCAAAAGTTGTCTTTGTCTGCTCTTTGCAGCAATATCATGCAGTGCCGCCAGATAATTCTGCTCTTCCCAAACATCACTAAAGCCTGCTAAAAACTGCTTCAGACACGTCTCCAGTTCTTCCATCCTTGCAGCTGTCGTATCGGTACCCGCCTGCTGTCTTCTGCGACTGAGCATCTCATAATCCCGCCGTTTGTTCTGTAATTCTACAATTTCGGAAGTAAAATCGCTGCTTTCCGGGATTCCCCAACGCTGCCGGAATTCTTCGATCTGCCTGCTATCTGTGTCAATCTCTGTCTCCAGCTTCTCCAGTTCCTGCCGCAATTCCAAAAGCTCTGTATTCTCTGAACTCTGCATATTTCCGCTGCCCGCAGCCATAACCAGTGCAATGATCACAACCACTGCCCCCAACGTTGCCAGAGCCGCGCCGATTACGGTCTGCCCCATGAAGATCACGGGAACAGCACCCAGGATCAACAGAATTCCCAATACCAGCATGAGATTTCTTCGCTTTTTACCGGTCATCCTCTCTCTCTGCAGCCTTGACTCTTCCTGTGCCTGTATGGCTTCCAGTGTTTTCTTCTGTATTTCCTTAGCCTGCAACAGACTTTTTTTCTCCAGGCGTCCTGTCCAGATTTCTTTTACCCGTAAGATTTCTGGTTCTTGAGGCATTCCATCCGCAAAATATCCGGCAAGTTCCTGTAATCTTCTGGTCTCTTCTGCGGACAAAGCAATGTCTTTGGAGCTGTTTTTCAACTGTTCCAACTCCTCTGCCTCCGCATATTTTTCCTCCAGCTGTTCCCTGTCCACCTTGGGGAACGGAGTCTTCAGCTGTTCCTGTTCTTCCTCCGTCAGGCAATAGATCTCCATCGCCTTGTGAATACTGATCCCCCGGTTATAAGCTGCTGTTTCTTCCCGCAGATCTGTCTCCGAAGGGATCACGCCGTTAAAATACGATTCTGCTTCTTTTAACAGTTTTTCTCTCTCTGCAAGCTTGGCACGCAGATCCAGATATTTTTCTTTTCGTGCCTGCCTGTCTTTATAAGCCCCCAGCTCCCGCTGCTTTGCCTGCAGCTCTGCCAGTTCCGAGGCAAGCTTTTCCCGTTCTTCGATGACTGTCTTTCTTCTGGCAGCAATGCTTTCCATGGTATTCTGTATCTCTTGTCCGTTACGGATCTGTGTCTTCAGTTCCGTAATGCGATCCTTGTCCCTGCGGATAGAACCGGTCTTTCTTGAAGGAGACATACTGTTTAACAGATCGTTCAGCCGTTTATCCGCCGTCTCAAAATTATTAATGTCATCTGTGTTCTCCGCCAGATTGCCGATCTTGGCATTGATACTGTCGGTAACAAAAGTCTCACAGTCATTTTGGGAGATAAACGTGGTCCGCTCAAAGGATACAGCATCGATCTGGAACAGTTCCTCTCCCAGTTTTTCCGTAAAATCGTCACTGGGCAGATGGGTCGTAAGATCTGTCAGCCGAAATTCATCCTCCGCCGCTTTATTGCCGAAGGTTCTGCGAACAGAATATTGTTTCCCGTCACTTTCAAACTGTAATTCTCCGCCGTAGACTCCCTTCTGCCAAGGAGTATACCGTCTTCTCTCATTTTCTATGGGATCTCTCTTGCCCTCGTTGCGAAATCCGAAAAGCATGACCCGCAGGAATGCCGCCAGGGTGCTTTTTCCCCATCCGTTCTCCTCACAGACAGTATTACACCCTTCCGTAAACTCACAGGTAAAATCACTTAATTTTCCAAAATTCTCTATATGACACCGTATCAGCTTCATGCGTCCAGGATCTCCTCTCCGGCAAGTGCCTGCAATCCGTAATGGATCACTGCTGCCTTATCTTCTTCCGACAGATCCTCTCTGCCCATAACTGTGCGGATGAATTCTCCCTTCAAAGACACATCTTTTGCAAAGGAAGCATAATCTACCAGATATTTCGAACTGTCCTTGATCTTCACAAAATAGAAACGGCTGCTGAACTGATGCAGCAAAAAGTCCGTCTCTTTTTCACTTTCCACATCGACTTTACCGGTCAATTCATATTTTACCAGACTCTTCTCCGGATAATTGCCCGCATCGGTCTCTTCTTTCATGCGTTCCAGAATCTCCATCGTGGACACACAGCCGGTAATATCCACCGGAATGGTGTAGAGATTCCTGGACGCAAACGGAACAAAACGGCTCTCCACGGTGCCTGCTGCCTCATCCACGGAAAGCTCCACAAATCCATGTTCTCCACATTCGTCAAATCCGCGCCCTTCCAGACATCCGGGATAACAGTAAACTCCCCGGCCATCCAGCCGTTCCTTCTTATAACCATGAATATGTCCCAGTGCCAAATAGTCAATGCCTTTATTCTTCAGGGCGGTCAGATGTATAACCTCCGCCTTGTCCTTCGCACTGTATTCCGATTCCTGGCCGTGCAGGACAACGATATTCACCTGGTCCGCATCCAGAGACAATGTGTTATAGACACTGCCGCTGTTCTCCGGATTCAGTTCCACGCCGGTGATGCATACCTTTTTCCCCAAAGGAAAGCTTGTCCATTTGCTGTCAAACAGATGAAGGTTCTCCGGAATCTGCGGAAGTCCCCCGGTAAAGCTGCCCTCATCGTGATTGCCCTGTAAATAATAAAATTCAATTCCGGGATGCCCCAGGATCAGATCCTTCACCACATTCCGCGCGGTGGCTGACACATTTTTCGTATCAAACAGGTCACCCGCTATGAGAATGGCATTCACCTCATGGGCTGCCCCATATTCCACCATTTTCCGGAAGGTCGTCAGCAGCTCCGTCCTGCGCTCTCTGGCTTTTTCTCTGGTAAGATTTGCACTCATTCTGGAATCCAGATGGATGTCTGCGCAATGAATGATCTTCATTCTGCCGCCTCCCTTTTCACGTATTTATTACCCTCTATTATATACGAAACCCATGGCGGATACAATAAAAAGCGTACCGGAATTGAGACGGTCATTCTCAATTTCGGTACGCTTAATCATTTAAAAAATATTGATTTTTGGGGAAGGAATTATACCTGTAAGCTTCCTGCCGCAATCAGTTTGCCACTTTTTCTGTCAAATAACAGGATATCTTCTCCACCGATCTCGAACTTCACTTCCTGACCGATCTTGTAAGCGGTATTGCCGAAGACTACGCCGGTCAACAGGAAATCACCGATACGAAGCTTAATCGTGGATTCCATACCGGTGGGCATGGCACCGTAGATCACGCCGTCCAGTCCTGCACCATCGTGTAATTGCAGGGCTTCGGGACGTACACCGATGACAAAATCCTCGTTGGTGATCACGGGAGCTTCCTGCAGTGCATAATCATCTTCGTTCACTCTGGCAATATGATACTGGAAGACTTCATCCTTGTTGGATTTCTCCACAGCTTTCTTATCCTGCATTTTCTCTTTGTGACGGGCTGCCTCATCGGCTTCGTTCTTATCTCTCTCTGCGAACCATCTTTGCAGATCCAGATGTTCTTTCGGAACAAACTTTGCCTTTCTACCGTCTAAGATCGTCACATCCAGGCTGCCGTTTTCAGTCTGCACACCCTTGGCTTCGATAAAATTAATGGAAGGATTTCCTACGAAATCTGCCACAAACAGGTTGTTGGGTCTGCTGTACACGGTCAACGGTGCTTCATACTGCTGCAGCACACCGTTGTTGATCAGGCAGATCTTCGTTGCCAGTGTCATAGCTTCCATCTGGTCATGGGTTACATATACGAAAGTGCTTCCGGTCTCCACATGCAGACGCTGCAGTTCATATCTCATTTCCAGACGGAGTTTTGCATCCAGGTTAGACAGCGGCTCATCCATGAACAATACCTGGGGTTCCGGTGCCAGTGTTCTGGCAATGGCAACTCTCTGCTGCTGTCCACCGGACAGTTCTGCTGGATAACGATTCATGAACATTCCGATCTTAACAATACGGGATACTCTGCGCACTGCCAGGTCAATCTCTTCCTTGGAATATTTTCTGACCTTGGTTACTACCTTACCACCGGATACGACTTCGAATTTCTCGTTAAGTTCTTCTCCTTTTTCCTTATGACCTGCCAGGATGCTGTCCAGCTTGGCAGTCAGTTCCTGCTTCTTTTGCTTTGCGGCACTTTCTTTGTCTGCTGCCTCATGGAGCTTGTAATTATACAGCTCCTTTGCGGTATAGATAGAAATGGTGTAATTATCGATCAGCTTCATATAGACCATATCCAGGTCTAATTTTCCCTTTTTATCTCTGCATTCCTCAATGAGTTTTACCAGCTCTCCCGGATTCTCCAGTGCCTTGATCATGCTTTTTAAAGCTTTGGCATCCTCATCGATCACGGGAAGTTCTTCCTTGATATTGCCCAGTCCGAAGGAGATGTTCTGGTATACCGTCATGTTCGGCCACAGTGCGTAGTTTTGAAACAGGAATCCGACTTTTCTCTTATTTGCGGGAACATTGATTCCCGCTTCACTGTCGAATACCACCCGGTCTCCGATCTTGATCTGTCCACTGGTAGGGGTCTCCAGACCGGCGATCATACGTAAGGTAGTGGTCTTACCGCAACCGGAGGGACCAAGCAGAGTGATAAAGGAATTGTCCTCCATATCCAGACTCAGATCATCTACCGCATAGAATTTTCCCCAACGTTTTGTAACATGTGTTAATTTGATTTCCGGCATAGTTATTTACCTCCGATACCTTCATCCAGGCTGGACCCGGTCAGTTTATTTACCAATGTGTTAAAGATCAAGATCGTTACGATGAGGATCAGGTTGATGGCGCTGGAGAATGCGTACAGACCCATCTCATCAAAATAATCCAGTGTTGTGGAGAGGATGAAGCCCTGGGTACATAACAGTAAGAACAGGGACAACTCTCGCAGGCACGTCATGAACGGAAGCATATATCCGTTGATAATAGAAGATTTCTGGATCGGAATGATGATCCGCAACATTCTCTTGTACCAGGGAATATCCTGGATGATGGCCGCTTCCTCGATCTCTCCCGACAGCTGCAGCATGGAGTTCAGTGCACTTCTGCTGGCGAAAGGAATATACTTGATCACACCTGCGATGATCAACAGCGTATAGGTGTTGAACAGGTTGATCTTGTCATTGGAGAACAGGATGAAGAAGGCTGCGCCGACTGCCAGGGACGGCATCAGGTAAGGCAGGAATGCCACACCGTTGACGTAGTTCGCCCATTTGCTTCTCCGGTTCTTGGATACCGCATAACCGATCAGGGTACCGATGGTACCTGCGATCAGTGCACAGCAGACAGCCACTAGCATCGTTCCCTTGAAAGCTCTCCAGATCAACGGATTGTGGAGAATACCGGGCTGTCCGTACAGGGCTCCGGCTCCGTTGTTGTCCGTTACCCACCATTTGGTAGTCAGAGCGCTGGGATCCATGGTGTACAGGAAGCTGTAGTCTCCCGGGTTCGGAAGGAAGGTCTCCAGTGCGAAGGACAGGATCGGGAAAATACTGGTGAAGAAGGTGATGACGATCAGGATGACCGCGATCAGGTACTTTCCAACCTTTCCTAAGTTGATCTTGGAGATCTGTCCGGATTTACCGGTAACCGTCGTGTAATTCTTACGGCTCTTTAAGCTCATCTGGTTCATTAACAGGATCGCCACACCGAAGATCATCATGATAATGGCAAGGATACTGGCTTCACCGGTATACTTGGAGTTCATGGAAATGTACTTGGTGGACAGAGTGGTCAGTCCCAGGTAATGCGGCACGGGATAACTTCCCATGGCGCTTCCGAATACCAACAGGATGGTGGAGAGGATGGCCGGTTTTACCATAGGTAAGGTAATGCGGAACATAGTCTTCCACTTCGGGGTATCCAGGATCGTTGCTGCTTCTTCCAGGTTGGCATCCATGTTGCGGAAGATGCCACCGATCAGTATGTAAGCAAAGGGGGCGTAATGCAGTCCCAGCACCACCGCACTGGGGAAGAGGCCCAGGCACCACCATTTCGGCAACGTGATTCCGAAAAGTGAAGCCAGCAGACCATTGGAAGTTCCGGTGACTGCATTACTGTTGAAAACATTCTGCCATACAACTGCCAGTGTCCACTGAGGCATGATGTAGGGGAAAATAAAAATGGAACTCAGATATTTTTTACATTTCAAGTTGGTTCTGGTAATTAAGAATGCAAACACTCCGCCAAATACAATGGAGATCAGGCAGGTGAATACTGCCAGCAGCACGGTATTCAACAGTGGTATCCACAGATTCGTTCTTGCCAGTTTACTGGTGAACAGATCCACATAGTTGGCAGCGGAATATCCGCTTGCTTTTCCGGTAAGATGTGCATCGATGGTTCCCGGATGGATCTTGAACGTATCCTCGACGATGGCCACGATCGGTGCCACCGTGGTAAAAGTAAGTACGATACCAAACAGAAGCAGAATGATATTTTGTGGCTTGGAGAAGTACGTCTTGATCTTGTTCAGAACAATCACCATCTTGCTTGTTTTTTTTGCGGCACTCTGATTCATGGTTAACCTCTCTTCCCAATACAAGCTTATGTCCTGTAGTGCATTTCCGCGGAGGGAAAGTTCTGCTTTCGCCTCCGCGGGAATGTTTCAAATGCTTCTTACATCAGTTCATTTTTATCACTCGGCAGTGTACTTCGGTAACAGTTCGATCCAGCTTCCTACGGTGAAGGAAACGGATGCACAATACTCAGGATCTTCCATTACCAGTTTTCCATCGGTGGACCACCAGTCGAATCCTCTGTCGTTCTTGTTCTCGAACTCAACATTGCCGTTGGCATCCATACCGCCGGTGCTGTGCTGGTAGGTAGCTTCGATTGCCTTAGCTACTTCCGGATTGTAGGAATAGCTTCCCATATCCTTGCCCCATGCGCTGTAACCGTCCTCGGTACAGGTCATGTATGCGATAAAGGCACATGCGGTCCAGGGCAGAGGGCTGTTGTCGGTAACAAAGAGGTAATGGCAATATCCATAACCGCCGATTCCCTGGTAGCCATCCTGGTAAGCTGCAACCTTAACATTATTTACAGATACACCTGCGGATTCCTCTACAGAACGGAACTTGTTGTATACCAACAGTCCACACTGATCGGTTGCGGAATCTGTTACCAGAGTATTACAGATGGGTCCGTCATCGGTCTGTGCATTGTAGCTGCCTACCCAAAGTTTGATCCATGCCAGTGCATATTTGCCGTCAGCACCTAAACCCAGATCACTTGCTTCGGATTCCATCTCATCGATGGTGGGCTGGAAATAAGCCTGCTCGTCAGCGGGTAATGCATTGAACGCATCCTTTAACATGGCTGCGTATTTGTCTTCGGTCAGCATGTACAGGAAGTTCTTTCCTACAACCTCGGAATCAATATCCATGAAGAGGGCATGTACGCCTTCTCCCACGAAGTCCCAACAGTTGTCATATACTTTGTCGCCGGTGCAGTTGTACTCGAATACCTTGTTCTGTAACTGTAAGGCGAGATATCCGTCTACAGCATCCGGTGTGGTTCCGTTGGCTTCTGCCCATTCCTTGGGAATAAAGGTATCCAGTATTCCGGTCTGTACCATCTTGGATTCGATCTGATTACCATCCTGGATCAGAGTCATTGCGAAGGTTCCTTCGGGTTTCAGGGAATCTGCGGTCAGCTGCTCGAAGATCTTGTTGTTCTTGGGCTGCTGCCAGTCAAATTCCATGCTGTAAGAAGGATCGATAGACTGCAGATACTCGATGAACAGAGGAAGTGCTGATTTACCACGGCTGGAGTTTCCTACGCCGTAGAAGGTCTTGCCGTTGGATTCCTCAATGGCCTTCTGTGCCAGTTCTTCCATGGTCATTCCTTCTGCTTCTTTTATGATCTGCTGTGTTGCTGTAAGATTTGCGTTGTCGGTCACCTCCGGTGTCTTGGTCTCTGCCACCGTCTCGGTTCCGGCTGTCTGTGTGTTGTCTGCGCTTCCTGTTGCCTGATTCTGTGTTTCACTGCTGCCGCATCCGGCCAACAATCCCACGCTCATTGCACAGACCATCAGTAACGATACTACTCTTTTCTTCATACGCTGTCCTCCCTTTTGACATTGTGTTTTTTCTAACCCTTCATGGTCTTCATAATTCTATGTCCACCACTTCCGTTCTGATGTCTTTATTATACGTTGGAAGTTCAGCAATTTGTATAAGGTAAAACTGTTATTATTTTAATATTTCTGATATTGTGTATAACCTTTCTGATATTTTCTCATTTTATTTGTGCAGTTTTGCATTTTTACATGCTTCTATCCTGATATTCCGAGGGGCTAACACCGACAATCCGCTTAAAGCTGCTGGAAAAATGTGCAACATCACGATACCCCACCTGCTCTGCCACTTCGTAGACCTTGTTGCGGCAGTCGCTCAACAGTTTCATGGCTGTGCGCATCCGTACTCTGGTGATATAGGCAGCCACGGTATAGTCTGTCTCCTTTTTGAAGGTATGGCTTAAATGTCCTTCACTGATTCCCAGATGCTCTGCAATCTGAGCCACGGATAACTCCGGATCTCCGTAATGTGAGGAAATGTAGTCCACCGCTGCCATGACATATTTACTCTTGTCCCCCTTATTTAACACCAGTTCGGAAAGCGGCTCTTCCTTGCTGTTTTCTTCCTTCTCCTGGGCCTTTTTACGTTTCTCCAGGGCGGCATTCACCGCCTGCTCCAGTTCCCCGTCTCCGAAGGGCTTTAACAGATAGTCACTGGCTAAAAGTTTCAGTGCGCTCTGGGCATAGGAAAATTCGCTGTAAGCCGTCAGGAAGATCACACTGACATCATTGTCTTCCGCCCGCAGCTCTTTTAGCATTTCGATGCCGTCCATTTTGGGCATGCGGATGTCACAGATCAGCAGATCCGGATGATATTTCCGCACTGCCTCCAGTCCTTCGATCCCGTTGCCGGCTTCCGCCACCACTACACAATTTAACGCCTGCCAGTCCGTTTCCATCACGATACCTCTGCGCACCAGCGTCTCATCATCGATCACGATTACTTTATACATACCCTCAGTTTCCTCCATTATCTGTAGTTCCCGTTTGCTGTATTTTCTCCCCTGTGTCTCAGGCTTCTCCGTAGCTTACCGGCAGCTGCAGTGTCACCCTGGTACCGTGAACAGCGCTTTCCCCTGCCCTGTTCACGGCAAGACTCTCCATGTGAATGCCGTATTCTTCCCCATAGGTCAGCCGGATGATGGTGTCCACGTTGGAGACACCGATATGTCCCACCAGCTGCTCCTGTCTTCTGTGGTTGATGGCATCCATCCGCTCTTCGGGCGCACCGCAGCCGTCATCGATGACCTCAATACAGAGAATGCCGTCTTTCCCCGTGATCCGTACCTGAATCGTTCCTTCTTCACTCTCTTTTAATCCGTGCAATACTGAATTTTCTACTATGGGCTGAATGATCAGCTTCGGGATCACGCAGTCCTCCAGTCCCGCTTCCTGTTCCACGGAATAGGTAAACTTATCGTTAAAACGGATCTTCTGGATATCCACGTAGCAATTCACCAGCTCCAGTTCCTCCTTCAGATAGATGAACTGTCTCTTGGAAATGCTGGTCCGCAGGATCTTCGCCAGTCCCGCTGCCATGGTGGCGATCTCCGGAATATGGTTGGCTTTTGCCACCCATTTCATGGTATCCAGCGTGTTATACAGGAAATGAGGATTTAACTGTGCCTGCATCATGGCAATGTGGGAGGCATTGAGTTCCTTCTGTTTCTCCACCTTATCCTGCACACTCTGTTCCAGTTCGTTCGCCATGATGTTGAAGTTCCGGGACATCTGCCCCAGCTCGTCCTCTCTGTCGGAAGCGATCCTGACCGTCAGATCTCCTTCCTGCAACGTACGCATGGCAGTATTCATCCGTTCGATAGGCTTGGTCATATTCCGCCCCACCCCGGATGCCACAATGACGCACAACAGTACACTGATCGTCAGCATCACTGTCAGTACGCTGTACATAGAATTCAATACTTCTCTGGAAAATACACTGGGACAGGCCATCACGGTATACAGGCCGCTCTTGCCCAGTGGCTGGATCAACAGTTCTCCTGCGCGGTAGACGCCTAACAATTTATGCCCGCTCATCAGTTCTTCCCGGATCTGGTCTGCCTGCAGGTTGCCGCTTTCGTAGATTGTCCGCCAGTAGGAATCCAGAAATGCCACCTCGGTCTTGCCATTTCCGCTGTCACGAATGATTTTCTCAAAATTCTCCTCCCGCATGCTGATCACAATATAGCCTTCCAGCGTATCATCGTTTCCCAACAGTTTGCCCGCCGCATACAGTAGGATTCCATTGTCATTGCTCTCCGCCCGCCGCAGTACCAGTGTCTCCCTACTGTCCTCCACGGCTTTCAGGATTCCCCAATAGACTGGCAGATCCGTCCTGGCATCTCCCTGTCCGGTGGTATAGATACATTTTCCGGTTTTATCATAGAGATCAAACTGTGCATATTCCCGGTAATCCGATACTTCCCGGTAGAATTGCAGATAGATCTTGCTGCGGGACCAGGAATCTTCTTCATTGATATTGCCTACGATCTTGCGGTTGGCATTGATATTTTCCACCACAGTCTCAAAATTCCGGAATACTTCCAGTACGCCGGCATCGATCTGCTGTGCCTGTTCCGTTACGGTTTTCTCGTAATCGCTGTTAATCTTGGTCTCCATGGTCTGAATCAGGGACACCCCGAAGAACAACAGAGGAAGCAGAGCCACGACTGCAAAGCAGACCAGTAATTGTCTGTGAAATGATTTTTTAATCCACTTTCTCATCCTTGCTCCTTTGCAGTGCATCCCATGCTGCCAGGATGGACTCTTTCTCATCGGCCGCCCAGGCGACATCATAATTTATGGCTTTTAAACGGTTATTCTCAGAGGTTGTTTCCTCCGGCATGTCATTGCGGACCGTTCTGCGCAGAAAAGCTTCCTCCACCAGACGCTGTGCATCCTGACTGACCGTAAAATCCAAAAACAGCTGTGCATTCTCCAGATGCTTCGTTCCTTTTACAATGGCGGTGGCATCCGGAATGGCGCTGGTGCCGTCCGTGGGATAGATCATGACCAGATCCTCTCCCTCCAGAATCCGCTGTCTGGCCATACCTTCATTGGTGATACCTACCAGTCTGGTACCGGTGTTCACCTCATCTAGCACTGCTCCGGAGGACGGCGAGATATTGCCGTTCAATGCATTGTTAAAATTAGCCAGGACCGTCTGCTCGTCTTCATCCACGACCTGCAGCATGGTGCACAGTGCTGTGAAGCTGCTTCCGGATTTATTTGGATCCGCAAAAGCGATTTTTCCCTTCCAGCGGTCTGTCTGCAATTCCGCCCAGGTCTTGGGGGCCGCCACCGGATATACCAGTTTGCTGTTGTATACAAACACAATGGGCAATACGGAAAACGGGGTATAGGCATCCCCTTCCACCCGGTAAGCCTCTTCGATCTGCTCTGCTTCCGCCACCCGGTAAGGCTGCAGATACTCCCGGCATTCTTCGAAGTTCTCGATACCGCCGCCGAACATGACATCGAAGGTTCCCGGTGGATCCTCCTGTAATTCTTCAAATAATGCAATGGTATCTCCCGCTTTTAATTCCACGAAGATCCCGGTGCGTTCCTCGAATTCCTTGATGATCGGGGCATACACTTCTTCCTTGTGAGCTGTATATACGATCAGTTTTTTGTCCTCCGGGATCTGGTAGACTGCTTCTTCGGACTGACTGCAGCCGGTGAGCAGCAGACTTGCCGCCGTCAGGGCAGCCAGAACATATCCCCTCATTTTATACTTTTTGCTGTAAATCCCCATAATGTTACCCTTACTTTTTATTTTCTCGTCCCTTGTTCCCGTTGTATCGTCCTTACTGCTTCCCGGTTTTTCTGTGATTTCTCTCAACTGACATCTGTTGCAGTCTGTGCATCCGGTCGTACTGTGCGTACATTTTCTGTACTTCATTCTCTAAAATATAGTAGTGACGGATGTATGGGATCAGCAGAATCAGAATCACCACCGGCAGTAATAATGTGAAAAGACTGTCGACGATCATGCTTAAGAGGATTGCCAACAGTTCCAGCAACGCAAACGTAAACGTAACGATCAGGTGGATCAGACGCTCATGCTGGAAAAATCCCACCTGCACCAAATGTTCCTCCAGCTTGTCCCTGATGATTTCCTGTATGTTCTGCTCCTCACTGTCTGCATTCTGTGCTTCAGACTGCGCCTGCATCTGTACATCCTGTGCCGCATTGCTGTCGTCCCGTGACGATACTGATACGATCTGTTCCATTTTCGCCAGCCACTCATCAATCTGTTTTCGATATTGTAAAATACGCTGCTCCATGGTGTACCCCCACCTTTCGATTCTTGTATTACTTCATCATAACGATTCTTTTGTTTTTCGTCAATGTGTCCTATGAACTAAAAAAACGCCTCTATGCATACGCATAAAGACGATTTAAGAATTCCGGACATAAAAATGGGGCCTATAGGGCTCGAACCTATGACCCTCTGCTTGTAAGGCAGATGCTC
>ERZ1026874.81-NODE-81-length-62400-cov-30.149266_pt1 | contig 62400 bp, 62 predicted proteins | sample MGYA00380167_ERZ1026874 | MGnify/ENA primary metagenome ERZ1026874 (study PRJEB33269, sample SAMEA4719803) | human gut metagenome | biome: human-associated habitat; feature: organic feature; material: feces | place: Cameroon | collected 2013-10 ...
TAGGGCTTGCTCGGGACTTCCACCCGTTAGACAATGCTCATGCCGAGCGTACACCCAAACAAGGAGTTAAGGAGTTGACTCCTTAACTCCTTTATAAACTTCCCTTAACTCCCTACTTTCCCCTTCTTTTCCAAAAAATTGCCGATTTATTTGTGTAATACACAAAAAAATGCTACTTTTGCGGCTGTGTTCCTTACGAAACACTAACAAACTTAGAAATAATAACAATAACCATTTTATTAATATGAGTTTAAAAATTGTAGTACTTGCCAAGCAAGTACCAGACACAAGAAATGTGGGTAAGGATGCGATGACAGCCGAAGGCACAGTCAACCGCGCAGCCCTTCCCGCCATCTTCAATCCAGAAGATTTGAACGCATTGGAGCAGGCTCTTCGATTGAAAGAGCAGAATCCAGGTTCCACAGTTGGCATTCTTACAATGGGTCCTCCACGTGCCGGTGAGGTGATTCGCCAGGGTCTTTACCGTGGTGCAGACACAGGTTGGTTGCTTACCGACCGCCTCTTCGCCGGTGCCGACACATTGGCCACATCCTATGCCCTTGCCACCGCCATCAAGAAGATAGGCGATGTCGACATCGTGATCGGTGGCCGCCAGGCTATCGATGGTGATACCGCACAGGTAGGTCCACAGGTAGCTCAGAAGCTGGGCTTGAACCAGGTCACCTATGCCGAGGAGATTCTGAAGGTGGAAGACGGCAAGGCCACAGTCCGTCGCCTCATCGATGGAGGTGTCGAGACCGTAGAGGCTCCATTGCCACTCGTGATAACCGTAAACGGCAGTGCAGCTCCATGTCGCCCATGCAACGTGAAGCTCGTAATGAAATACAAATACGCATCTTGTCCTATGGAGCGCAAGGGAGATGAGCCTTGGACCAACCTCTATGAGGAGCGTCCTTACCTCACTCTCAACCAGTGGAGCGTAGCCGATGTTGACGGCGATCCTTCACAGTGTGGTCTGAGCGGTTCACCTACCAAGGTGAAGGCAGTAAAGAACATCGTGTTCCAGGCTAAGGAGAGCAAGACCTTGACAAGCAGCGATGAAGACATCGACAACTTGATGAAGGAATTGTTGAACGAAAGTATTATCGGATAATTTTGCAAAAATTTATGAACAACGTATTTGTATATTGCGAGGTAGAAGGCACAACCGTAGCCGAAGTATCTCAAGAATTGCTTACCAAGGGTCGTAAGCTCGCCAACCAGCAGGGCGTGGAGCTCCATGCCATTGTGGCTGGCACAGGCATCAAGGGAAAGGTGGAAGACCAGATCCTGCCCTATGGTGTAGATAAGTTATTTGTTTTCGATGCCGAGGGATTGTTCCCATACACCTCAGCTCCTCATACCGACATCCTCGTCAACCTCTTCAAGGAGGAGAATCCACAGATTGCCCTGATGGGTGCCACCGTTATCGGTCGCGACCTCGGTCCTCGTGTCTCTTCTTCTCTGACCAGCGGTTTGACAGCCGACTGTACCGAGCTCGAGATTGGCGAATATGACGACAAGAAGAGCGGCAAGCACTACGACGGTTTGCTCTATCAGATTCGTCCAGCCTTCGGTGGCAACATCGTGGCAACCATCGTCAACCCAGAGCATCGTCCACAGATGGCGACAGTACGCTCAGGTGTGATGCAGAAGAGCATCTACGAGGGTGAGTGCAAGAAAGAAGTTGTTTACCCAGAGGTAAGCAAGTATGTACCTGCCGAGGACTTCGTCGTAAAGGTACTCGACCACCATGTAGAGGCTGCCAAGCACAACCTGAAGGGTTCTGCCATCGTTGTAGCCGGCGGTTATGGTGTAGGAAGCAAGGAAGGTTTCGACCAGCTCTTCGAGTTGGCTCATCTCCTCCATGGTGAGGTAGGTGCTTCCCGTGCTGCCGTAGATGCAGGTTGGGTAGATCACGACCGTCAGATTGGTCAGACTGGTGTTACCGTTCATCCTAAGGTTTATATCGCCTGCGGAATCTCTGGTCAGATTCAGCACATCGCCGGTATGCAGGATTCAGGTATCATCATCTCTGTAAACAACGATCCTGATGCTCCAATCAACAAGATTGCCGACTACGTTATCAACGGCAATGTTGAGGATGTGGTTCCTAAGCTCATCAAGTACTACAAGCAGAATTCTAAGTAATCTGCATTACACATTATTTAAATAAGAAAAGCAAAATGGCTAATTACTATAGTGATCACCCTGAGATTGAATTTCATCTCAATCACCCATTGATGAAGCGTGTTGTTGACTTGAAGGAGCGCAACTACGCAGAAAAAGATCAGTTTGAAGATGCTCCTGTCAACTACGAGGATGCCATCGAGAACTACAAGCGATTGCTGGATATTACCGGCGATGTAGCTGCTAACATCATCGAACCAAACTCTGAGGATGTTGACCTCGAAGGTCCACACCTGGAGAACGGCCGCATGATTTATGCCAGCAAGACATTCGAGAACCTCGATGCTACCCGCAAGGCTGGCCTCTGGGGCTTGTCAATGCCTCGTCGTTACGGCGGTTTGAACTTGCCTAACGCCATCTTCTCTATGGCTTCAGAAATCATCGCTGCTGCCGATGCCGGTTTCCAGAACATCTGGTCGCTCCAGAGCTGTATCGATACACTCTATGAGTTCGGTTCTGAGGAGCAGCGCCAGAAGTACATCCCTCGCATCTGCGCAGGCGAGACCATGAGTATGGACTTGACTGAGCCTGATGCAGGTTCTGACTTGCAGCGCGTGATGCTGAAGGCTACACAGGATGAGGACGGCACATGGCGTCTGAATGGTGTGAAGCGTTTCATCACCAATGGTGACTCAGACATCCACCTGGTTCTGGCTCGTTCAGAGGAAGGCACCAAGGATGGTCGTGGTCTTTCTATGTTCATCTACGACAAGCGTGATGGTGGCGTAACCGTTCGTCACATCGAGCACAAGTTGGGTATTCACGGTTCTCCTACCTGCGAGTTGGTTTACAAGAATGCCAAGGCAGAGCTTTGCGGTAACACCCGTCTCGGTTTGATTAAGTACGTGATGGCTCTGATGAACGGTGCCCGTCTGGGTATTGCAGCTCAGAGTGTAGGTGTTGAGCAGGAGGCTTACAACGAGGGCTTGGCTTATGCCAAGGAGCGTGCTCAGTTTGGTGAGAAGATCATCAACTTCCCTGCCGTATATGACATGCTTTCTAGAATGAAGGCTAAGTTGGATGCAGGCCGTTCACTCCTCTACTGCTGCGCCCGCTACGTAGATATCTACAAGGCATTGGAAGACATCGCCCGCGACAGCAAGCTCACTCCCGAGGAGCGTCAGGAGATGAAGAAGTACACCCGTCTGGCAGATGCCTTCACCCCATTGGCTAAGGGTATGAACTCAGAGTATGCCAACCAGAACGCCTACGATGCCATCAGCATCCACGGAGGTTCAGGTTTCATCATGGAGTACAAGTGTCAGCGCCTGTTCCGTGATGCCCGCATCTTCTCTATCTACGAGGGTACCACCCAGTTGCAGGTAGTTGCAGCCATCCGCTACATCACCAACGGCACCTATCTCAACATCATCAAGGAGATGTTGGAGAGCGAGGTAAGTGATGACCTGAAGGCATTGAAGGCCCGTGTAGCCAAGTTGGTAGACCTCTACGAGGCAGCCATCAACAAGGTGAAGGAAGCCAACGACCAGGCAGTTCACGACTTCCTGGCCCGCCGTCTCTACAACATGACAGGCGACATCGTGATGTCTCTCCTCATCCTCGACGACGCCACCAAGTCTCCCGATCTGTTTGCCAAGAGTGCCAACGTATATGTCCGCATGGCAGAGGAAGAAGTCCTCGGTCATTCCGCATACATCCAGAACTTCCAGGCCGAAGACTTGGATAGTTTCAAGGCATAAGTTTCAATAACAATATAATAAGAAAGTCCGTAGAAATTAATTTTTCCACGGACTTTTTCATGTTATTTTTTCTTCTTTGTATTACTCCTCGCCATCGAAGGGTCAGCAACATACTTTTGCAGTGGATGATTAATCATCTCAGGAATCCAATAGAAGAGCTTGTTTGCCAATCGTAAAGGCTTTATGTACTTATCCTTCATAGGCTTGGCCGCTCTTTGAATTATCAAAGCAAGCTCTTCGTAGCTATAAGGCTTAAATGCACATAAATCTACAAGGAGTTGACTAACCTTTTCCCGAGAAGCCCACTTTCCTAATTCCATAACTCGTTCTTGAAGCCCTTTAGGAAGTTCCCTCAGTAATTCGTCACGACTTTTCGGTTGGCTTTCTTTCTCAAATGTACCATGCTGAGGTGGTATCTTTTTGCCTAATGTACCATGCTGAGGTGGTATCTTTTCGCCTAATGTACCATGCTGGGGTGGTATCTTTTCGCCCAATGTACCATGCTGAGGTGGTATCTTTCCGCCTAATGTACCATGCTGAGGTGGTATCTTTTCGCCCTGAGGTCGTAACCTTTCTCCTAAGGATACCACCTTGGAGGTTCTTATATAATAAGTGTTACGACCTTGCCCTTTCTTTTCTATGAATCCAAGATCACAAAGCTTATGAATCTCCAAGCGTGCACGGGCATGAGTAATCGAAGGATCCAGCTGGCGATACGTAGCATTATCTATCGCACCCACTTCTCTCACGAAGACTAGAGCCAGCTTCTGCTCATTCACCAAGCCAAACTCGGCATATTGAGCCAACCACTCCATATTCTCCTTGCTGAGGAAATGATGGAGCAGAAGTCTTGCCGTAAACTTATTCGCTTCATGGTTCGACTCAAAAGTCGGCGGCATCAAGCCAGCCTCCTTCATCAATCTGCGCATCGCACCAATACCAGTACCCTTAGTCTCGGCAAGATTCGTATCATGGAAAATCTCGCTGATTCTTGGATTGCGAAGCATAGAGCCTGGCTCTCCCCAATCATCCTGAGGTTTCAGAGAATAGCCTGGATTGTGAATCTCAATACGATTGGAATAGCGGATAATCTGAATCGGCTGGTTCACACGATTCGAACGATGAATATACGAATTGACTATCGCCTCACGTAACACCTTATTAGGAAGAATCGCCGGTGTAGATGCCTGCATGGAGTCCTTCTTCAGTTCAAAGCCCTTTGGCAGGTCATCCATCACAGCACTACATGCCTTGTTCACCATGAGGATTAATGGTCCACGCATATCGATGGTTTGCTCAAAACGATTATCACCATCAGCTACCCACTGGTTACCAGAAATTCTGATATAATCAACTCTGAAAGAAGGAACCAAACGACGAAGAGACATCTGTTTTCCAAAGACTAAAAGACCCGTATAAGTCAAATCATATCCACCTTGCTTATTCTTCTTAATAGCTCCTAATGCCCTCAACAAATCTACATCATTCAGCGTCAGTTCTTCCGCATCAGGATTCACTTCCTTGCGAAGTTTACGATAGAAGTTGAGTGCATTCTCATCTATATCATCAAGGTCTGCATCATCTACAATACAACTATCATAGGTATCAGCAGACTGATAGAAAAGATACATATCCTCTTCTGAGCATTTTTCATCAGAAGACCCTATACGACGAAACGCTCCCTCTGGCAAACCTCGTTTAGCAAAATACGCAGGTTTCTGGCTCTCAGGCAACTCTTCGATTTTGACAACAACAACTGTCTTACCCAAATATTCCTCCACATTAATTATAGGTCGAATACGAACATTAAACATAGAATTGCACATAGCTACAAAATCAGATTGTATCTTATCTGTGTACTCTATGTTCTCAGGCTCATAGACTGGTTTGCCGTCTTCTTTCATCCCTGTACGCTTGGCGCCAAGGAGAAGATAGCCACCACGCAGTCCAGGCTCATTGGCAAAAGCACAAACTGTCTCCATCATACTCTTACCAACAGCCGATGCAGATTTGGCTTCTATCCGCCTGTTCTCATCCCAGCTATTCAATTCGTCAAATAATTCCTTCGCAGTCTTCATTTCTTTTTCTTATTATATAAATAGGTAAAGGAAAACACCATCTTCTAATCCATTTAGCTATTCGGTGGTAAAGGTAAACAAAAAACAGCAAACAAGCAAATAAAAAGACGAGATTTTCTTTTGGAAAAATCTGCGGGTAGGATTTAGCTCACGGACTTTTTTAATTATTTTCGTCTTCTTGCATAAAAAGCTTCATTTTGTTTTATCGGTTTAACAAAATAATCGTATTTTGTGCAAAACACATTAAACAATATCGGAATTATGATACAAAAAGAAGTTATCACTCCCTCCGCTCGTTAGAAGTTAAAGCCAAATGCCTTGAGGTAGTATTTAATGCATTTTAGTGTTTTATGTTTAATTGTGCTGGACATTATCCGGTCCCTGCGCTCCCATCAGCAGCAAACCCAGCAAGTTGCGAGCAATCAGCATCAAGCATCCTGCATCGTATCCCTGCGGTTCATCCCGCACAAAAAACTGCAGCTTGCTGCTGGCGTAGACCTCTGATGGTCCGCCAACCATAGAATGAAATGGTTCAGAGCGACGAGGAGGAGCGGTTTCCTCTTCTTCCCTGAGGGGAGAAGACCGAGATGAGAGGTGGACCCTCCCTTAAGGGTAAGGGAGGACTGGTGGGTTTTCGAAGATCCCTCATTATAAACAAAAAAACTAATATAATATATAATGTAGTAAGCACACATACGTGCATACATTATATATTATATTAGCTTCTTCACAATATACATTGTATCAAACCACATTTGACCAATCGTTTCCAACACTCCGAATCTCAGGAGTTTCAGAAATCTCTTGCGACGCAGCACAGCCTTCAAGAGGAATGCCTTCTCATTATCAAAAAGATAATGCCCAAAATTACCACCCTTGAACACTTCACCCAACAACACTTTACCAAGACTCTCATCGGGAGAACACAGCATCCATTCTTCATCCATGAGGAACACCTCCTTCAGCACCCACATTAGAGCAGCCGCCGTATTCCTCATCCCCATTTTCCTGATAAGCGCCATAGCCTCTACCCTCTCATCCTTCGAAGAAGACTTCAGCACATAGTAAAAGTCGTTCATCTGTCGCAGACCAATACCCCCACTAAAGAAATGACAATGGATATGAGCAAGTTGCATCAGCAAGTTAAACATCGCCGAAGGAATTCTGAATCCCCTGTCACACATGACCGAGTTTATCACCTCACTCTGCAAGAACCTCTGCAACCGATGACGATGAGTGGGGAAGAAAAGACCCGAAGAAGGCAGGAAATGCACTTCGATATCAATACCACTCACCCCAGGCAACAGATGCACATGATGATATGTAGCCTTCTCCGCCCTGTCGGCCAGTCCATGTCGGTCAATCCAGTCCACGACAAATTCCTTACCCCCATCCACAAAGATGTCGATATCACCAGGAATTCTGCATCCCCTTACAGGATAAAGCAGTTCATTGCCCTGTCCTTTCAATATCACGGTAAAGATACCATTCTCATCAAACAGCTGTGTCAGCCTTTTCGCCTCCTCATCAAACTTCACATTCTTTCGCTTGATAACCTGAGAGATACCCATCCATTTCAGCACCAAGGCAGTAGGCGGTTTAGTACCACCGAGGGTCACATTTCTGTTGACGCCCTCGAAAACCACTCCCAGCATCGACTGCCTTTCAGCCTCCTTATACAGTCCCTTCCAGGCCTCCATAGGAATCACCACAGCCTCATCTGAAATCCCCAGTCCCAACCTTATCAGTTGAAAGAAAATACTATAGTCCTTTTTCATGCGTTTCTATCTCCAAGTTCTCCAGTTTCTCCATCATTTTACGCTTGATTTCCTTAGAAGCCTTCCAGCGGCGTAAAGCCTCTTCCCTTGCCAACTTTGTTTTATCCATATATTCTTCCTCCCTATTTTATTAATCATTGACGCTTCAAAGATACGATAATCCGATGTAAACACCAAAGAATTTAGCATAGTTCTTCAAATTACCAGTGCTATCTCGTCACCTAACGATTATAAAGTCGGTTTATTATATGGAGTACGTTCATGGAGATGACGGAAGCTCTCAATACGCTCTTCATTCAGAGTACCATCATTCCACATTCTATCCAATTCATCATCAGCCATTTGAACAAAATTATCAGCAATCACCTTTTTCATATTCCCAACTTTTCAAACATATCATCAGCACTATCATACTCAGTCACTCTACCATGACGAATATCATCCATTGCTTTTTCTATCCCAGCCATAACACTATTACCTTCCACCTGTATAGTCAATATTGTCTAACCTATAATTTTAAACGTTATACTTTTCCGCAAAAATATATCTTCTTATTATTATCACCAAGAGAAGAATCTAAAAATCTTCAAACAAAGACAATTCTCGATGCTTTGGTTCTGAAAATACACCTATTATAACATATGGATCAGGAGCATTTCTGTTTTGCCATTTATATTGAGTACCTATTAGCAAATAGGTATCTCTTTTATTAGCAAACTCCCAATATTTTTCCTTAACTTTCAGAATCGCTTCATTTCTTTTTTCTTCTTCAGTTATGTTTTAGAATTCCAATAACAATTCAAATACAACATTCCGATTTCCCAATCTTCAATCATCATTCTTCGAAGTTTTCCATCTCCTGTTTTAAATTCATATCTAAACTTGACTGGAAGTTTCTTGGCAGACTCAAATGTTTCATTTGCAGCTTTAGTATCATCGAATAAAGACAACTGAATCTTTTCTGCTTCATATTTCTTTTTCAATGCTGTCAAACGTTGATTATATGATGTCAAATCTTCTTCTTCGGAAGAAATACTTAAAAATTCCGTAGGTTTAAGAACAGCCAAAGAGATTTTATTCATTTTTGTCTGTTTTAAGACTTCAGTCATATCATTGAATACTATTTTATTCTTTTTTATCCAATAATCTCTAAGATTCCAGTTAGGTGCTCCAGCATCAATTTTATCAAGTATTTTAAGTGACTCTATATTTTTTATATGAAAACTTTCAGGTCGATCGTCTCTTTGATTTTTTTCTAAATCTGCTTCTATCCATTGCCATTTTCCATATTTAGGTTTATCATATTGAAACAACAATCTATGAGGAACTGGATATATTCTTATCCAGCTCCCATCTTCTCTGAATCCAGCAGTACACACAGTCTCAAAATGATTCTTAGAAAGAGTTGGATATGTCATAACTGTTACCAAGACACGTGTTATCATAAAAAAATTTCATTTAAGTTGTACTTATGTTGTGGTAAAGACATGAGCGCTTTAGCAACTCTTGTACGATGACATTGTCTCGGGTCTTTTTCAAAACACATGAGACACACACGATTATCAGATTCAACAATATCATGTAACTGCAAGAGATTATTCCAATTTTTACGCAATGTTGTACACTCATACTCATCAAACAACTCATCATAATCATCTTGATTCACCAAGGTTTGTCTTTTTGAAGACTCTATACCAAGTTCCGGAATATGGACATACTTAATATTTACTCCATTACAAGCCTTCTGAAGAATACCTTTCGAAAAACCATATTTCATACTAAACGCATTTTTACGCACATCCACCAGCGTGTGAACATTGAGTCGAATCAATCGATTAAGAAACTTTTCCAAAGAAAACCCCTCATAACCAATTGTAAATAGCATTGGCTCAGTTTGAATCAATTTCGTTTTTTGTTTATTCACTACATCTAATTCATCCGAGCTTAATATATGTTGCTTTATAACACTATTAATAGCAGTATAAGGCCACTTTCTATATGTATATGCTATCAGTTCACTTTGTGACATTTTACCATACAACCGACAAATGTCTTCAATTATTTGTCTCTCAAACATATCTAAATCTTGAAAAGCATGATACTGATGCAACAGAGTATATTCTTTATCTGATTTATCAACTTCATTAATTGAGATATAGCCATTTTTCTCCAAAGAAACCAAGTCCTGGTTAGCTTGAAAAGAAAAACATCCATAACGATACGGAACGAAATCATAAATTCGTTCATCCATTTGGCTACGAGAAAATATGAAAAGGTATTTTTGCATACATTTAGCCGTAACACCTCTTCCTAATTTCTCCAATATTGCCAATATTATTTTTTTTCTTTTTCCTGCTACCATAATTAATTTATCAATAAATTCTTACAAAGGTAAGTTTTTTTTCAGTTTTCCCCAAAAAACACGAATATTTTTATATAAAATTAAACATCGATGTAAGTTGATAGTATCAGAGAATCGGTACTATCAACACTATTTTGGAACAGCTACCAATGTGCATGCTAACATTACCACAAAAGTTTAAATCTATATCATCAAGCAACAAATCCACATCTTGCTCAACAGATAAAGTTGCTGATTCTGTTGTGACAGAATCTGATGATTTGAACGCAAGACGGCCTACAATGACTGCTTACAATCTAAATATCCATTCCTCCTATCATCCGACCAACACATAATATCTACATATTATTTATCTAAATACTATCCTCGCTAATGATTCTAACTTTGAGAACTTATATAAACAACTTGCAAGCAAAGCGATATTCAGTAATGTGAGAAAATTCATAATACACAATGGAGTGATATATCTTAAGAGTAGAATCACAACAAGTGTGCCCATACAAAGTCCAATAGTAACAAACGTCAACCTTTTAAATTCATCCTCTTTTTTACACCATCTTTCATACTCAAAAGGTACATGCTGAATGGGTTCGTATACATTTGTATAAAACGTCCCAGAAACATCACTTATCAAATCAAGTGAAAGATTTGTCTCTTCATATTTGTGCGGAAACACCTCATTGAGATATTCACGATCAAATTTGCCAAACAATTCAGCCTTATAAGAATCATAAGAACAATATTCAATCATATAGTTCCTTTTCCTATCCCAATAGTACCATACATTATTAATATCCTCACAAATTTCCTGCAATTGTTTTGCCGAGAATTTTGACACAGGATAATCCTGTCCGGACATAATGCACGGATAAGCAAAATGCCCTAGCCTATCCATTAAGTCATTAAATTGGAATATATATTCAGCATCATCTTTCTTTGTTCCCTTATTAATGGAGAAATAAATCTTAGCAGAAGACAAAAACTTAAAATAGTTACTCAACCTATGCATAAAAGGTTGCATGACAAAATGATACCTTTCGATTACATTAGCTCCAACATGCTGATTTTCCAGAAATAATATAATAAAGCCACCAGTAAGCAACGCAACAATTATTGTGATAATAATAGAAACCTGTTCTTCCATAGCGCTATAATAAGAGGATAAAGCTTTATCCAAAATAAAATACACAATCTTCATCAACTACATTCATTAAATCTCAGCATAAAGATATCCAACTGCATCACATCAGTGAATTCAAAGATTCTCTCGTTTCCACATGCTGGCAGTAATATTGTTTTTGCTTCTTCTCGTAAATAGCTATAGCCTTTTGTTTGAAACGCAATTGGTAAGACCTCAATATAAAAGATCTGATTGCCCATCCAAAAACTGTATAATCCAGACTGCATCATCCCATCAATTACATTTTCGTTCATCGGAAGTTCAAGTCGCTGTTCTTCACCAGGGCACAATATTATATTATTGAAAACATAAAATACATGCGGATTACCTATATTATAGCGAGCAAATTGGCGTACCATTTCAAACATTGGATGATTACCATTTCCTGTTACTTTATGGTATTTTTGCAGGAACACTTCATAGAGAGATCTTTTGAATTGTCTGGTTATTACTGCAGAATTAAAATTTCTTTTAATCTTAACTGTTCGTTTGGAATGATAATAATTAAAGAATACAGATCTAAATTTCTTATGAGTATTCTCATCTAAATTATGACCAAATATCCAAAAAGCATTGAAAATCTCCTTAAACGCCAGGTCGCATGAAGGAACGCCACGAGTTGCAGTACCAAAATAATGGTTACAATCATCACAAACGTCAAATCCTATATCATCGCTACCCAGATTATGTGGAACGATATGAGGAGCAGCCCTAAAACTGACATCTGGCTCTGTTTTCCCACACCAAATACAGTGACCTGTTTTTACGTATCTCATGTTAATTAGCTTTCATCAGAATCAATATAAATTATGTACTATACCCTTCTTCACTACTGTACAATTAAACTGGGCAATTCTATCTTCGAAATAGTTGATTAGAAGCCTTTTATGCAGTATATTAGTTTTGAATCTTGATTCATAACTAACGCACAATAAATTTAACCTTCCAAGGACCTTTTGCTGCAGATTCCTTCCAATTTTCCTTTGCAACCATCGAATCGTGAACAGCTTTACGAACAGCCTTAGTAAATTCACCTTTAACCAATGGCTTTGGAGCATTAATACCTAACATCATAATATCGTCTTATATAGTTCATATATCTGCTGCAAAAATATGCTTTTTAATTGAAATCACCAAGTTAACAAATAAAAATCTGTAAGTTATCAGCAAAATACACAATGCTCCATCCACCTTGTCTGCAGTCCCCTCAAACAGCAATCCCAGCAAGCAGCATGCCTCGAGCAAGCATCCCTTCAGCATCGAGCATGCAGCAAACGTCCTGCATCGTGGTCCCTGCGGTCCCATCCCGCAAAAACCGCAGCTTGCTGCATGGCGTAGACCTCTGATGGTCCGCCAACCTTATAGCGAAGCGGGGTGAGCACCGTTTCTGTCCCCTACAAGGGGAACCGAAGGGGTCGTAAAGACTATTGAAGAAGACCGAGATGAAAGGTGGAGCCTTCCTTAAGGGTAAGGAAGGACGGGGAGGTTTTCGAAAAAACTCCTTTTGACAAAGGGAGATGGTGGGATTCGAAAAACTACTTCATGAATTTCGCTTGAATGAACTGTGGCACCTTCCAAGCCATTTTCATCAGCTTAGTCAATGCCACTGGCTTGAAGCCATATCCGGTATATACCCTGATATCCTCATCCCATACTTTCTTGCGCTTGGCAGAATCAGTACTCATGCCACCCATTCTCATTCTCGTTACAAACTCTGGGAGATACGCCACCTTCAGATGGCAGTTATACAGATAGTTCACCAGGAGATTGGTATCAGCAGCTATCTTGTAGCTCTCATCATAGAGACCACATTTCATCTTTACTTCCCCCCTTCCTGTTATTATCCTCAAACCAGTCAGCAAGCGCTTCCTCAAAACTCCACTTAAACTGATAACCACAGTTCTTCAACTTCTCACCACAGATATTCGTAGAAATCTGAAGTTTCTTTACTCCCGCAAGACAACCTATTCAGTAGATTTTGAAATTTTAATAAAGCACATACACACTAATGAAACGGAACTTTATTTAAATCAGACTGAAGCATCGGAAAAGAAAGAAAATATTTTTTCTTGACAATGTTAGAAACTAATTTTATAAACCATTTATCCACTTTCGGAGAAAAATAAATACTTTCAATAAGCTTATTCAAATCCACAGGAACGAGCAAGTCGCCAGAGTCTGTCAACTGATCTATTTTGGGGGTATCAAAGATTATTCTAAACTCTTTCTCGTGAGCAAAGGATGATCTTTTATACCAAGGAGCATCAAACATATGAAAGTATTTTCCTGGTGTTCCAACATTATATTCTTTGTAATCTATATAATTCACCATTCCGAATTTACAATTTGCCGTAAGAGGTAGTGCTTGAAAAAGACGCTCGAACGTAGTCTGAATAGCAATTCCTTGTTTAGTATCCCTAGAATACAATTGCCACATAGCTTCAGACTCGACATCAGACTGATGCCAACAACTTATGTAGTTATTTAAGCGCCACTTTCTAATTGTTCTTCTATATCTATCAAATTCATGTTTGGCTTTTTCTTCGTCATTTCTCCCATCGTCAAATTCATCCAAATTAACGAATGGTGCTCTCCGTTGTAATTCCATTTTAATCCAAGCATCTTCATTTTCTAAAACTCCCAAAGCTCCTTCATAAGGGTCATAAAAATGATCTATACGGGTAAAATACAAAGAACTTTCATCCAATAAAGACAGGAACTTAGCTAAATCCATATATCGCCATAACTTTGCTGATGGTTCTGGTATTTTACAGCAAAATCTTCCATTTGAATAAAATCTTGCATCTTTCATTTTCGAACTACAGTCTTTACAAGTATGAGCTAATGCACCATCATCTAAGTGCCCAATAAAAGTTTCCTCCCCATTGCTAAATTCTTTTCCACATAAAGTGCATTGATTCCTATGGATAATATAGAACCATCTTTCTTGCTTAATGCTTTCTAAATCATATTTTTTATGCGTTCCCATTATCATATTGTTTTAATGTTAAGATCAAACTATTCGACCTCTATTATTCTCTGAATTTCATCCATCAATTTAAGAAATACTCTTTCTTGTGCAGGTTTTTCCATTTCCGCCAAAGTTTCCTCAGGCTTATTTACTGCTTGGAATACAGACAATTCTGATTTTAAAAAGAAACTCGGTTCTACCAATAAACACAACACCTTAGTGTTCTCAGCTTCAGCCTTCCTTAAAATCGGTGGAAGTTCATTGTTTTCAATAAAATCAGAAGCAAGAAAGTCTGTAGATACCAAAAGTATTGCAATGTTAGCATCATCCAATGCCTTTTTTATCTCTTCTTTCCAGTGTTGTCCAGCATGAATTTTCTTGTCTGACCATTCATCAAAACCTCCTATATACTTTTTCAGCACACTCAAATGGGTCATCAATCTATTGTGGAATATTTCATCAGCATGAGAATAGCTAATAAATATTTTCTTCTTATCTTTATGCATAATAATCTTTTTATTTTCAGTTTCATTCTTTAGAAGTTGCATAGAGGGTATTACAACCTTCTTATCATCCTCAATTACCAGTTCTTCAACATACGACACAGGATTATCTACAATATCCAATTTTGTGATACCGCTTACCAAACTTTCATCAAGATGTTCTATTTTATTCTTACTAAGAATGAGTGTAGTAATCTTCGAATCAAGTATTTGCTTGGGTAAATGCTTAATTTGGTTACTATGCAGATTCAAAATCTTCAACTTTGGCAGTTTAAATAAGGCGCCTTGTAATACCTTTAAATTATTAAAAGCCAAATCTAAGGTTCGAAGTTTTTTGAGTTTCAATATTTCTTGAGGAATTACCTCTATCCTATTGTAACTTAAATCGAGCTTTTCTAGATTTGTATACTGATATACATTATCAGGTATTGTCTTTAGATTTTTATGGGATAAATTAAGTTTTGTAACTTGCTTTATCGTTTTTCCTTTAATTTTTATTGGATATTCCATAATATTTATGTACCTTTGTACCCATAGTCGGACTATGGGGGTAGCGACTTAAAATAAGTGATGTTCAGAGTGCACTCCTGCGGGAGGTCAATCTGATTAATATCTTGAATGGAGTCTAAACGTAGAGGAAGCACCTCTAATAGACGTGGAAGAGCAACTTCAACGGCTTGCTTAGAATCCCTTTAATTCATCGCAGCTTCGGCATCCCACGTTTTTCGCTAGCGAATTTGTGTTCTGTTATACAAAAGAACACATACAGCATTTTGAGGTCGTTCGATCTTGAACGACCTCATTTGTTTTCTTTTATCTCGACATAGCACTCCTCCATTTTCTCTAGCATTTTTGGCACGATGAAGAGTTCTTTCACACTCTTTCTGCCAGTCTCGCCATTCAGCGACACCCAGGAAGAGTAAAGGTGACAGCAGGAGTACCACAATAGCTTCAGTCATGACCACTCCAAACGCCTCGTCCCTAATGACGGATGGAAAAAATCAGTATTACATAATTCCATTATAACAAGCCGTAGTAAGACCAACACAAGCGGTCTCCACCTTTAGCAAGGCGGTCCCAGCCCGCACAACCATGGCGTAGACCTTTGATGGTCCGCCAACCTTAGAGCTTAGCGGTTCTGAGCACCGGAGGGCGGTTTTCTCTTCTTCCCTGAGGGGAGAAGACCGAGATGAGAGGTGGAGCCTTCTTTAATGGGAAAAAGCTGTGCCAATGAGCGCAATGAAAGTTCACTTTCAAATTGCCGAGTGCAGCCCGCTTTATCAAAAAAAGAAGGACGGGATGATTTTAGAACCCCTACGCCTCTTTCACCATATTCCAGAGGAATAAGCTATTACCGATGATATTCTGCGCCACATACGCTTAGGCTCCTTAATCAAGCGATAAAGCCATTCCAAACCATGCTCCTGCCACTACATTGGTACACACACGCTCCACGGTACCAGCAAGAAGTCAAAGACAGCACCGATGGTACCCACATGACAATGGATGTTCAACTCATTCCAATGCGAGTACGTCCACTTCTCCTGCTTAGGAGCCGTCATACCGATCCAAAGCCAATCTGGGTTGGCAGCATTAATGGCATCAATGATAGCCTTGTTGTCCTCATCCGAGAACTCAGGCTTATAAGGAGGCGAATAAGTCACCACCTTCAGGTGAGGATAATCCACGGCAGCACGCTTCACAATCAAGTCAAGCACTTTCTGCGAACTACCCATGAACATCACCGTTCCACTTTTTTTCCCAGTTTGTTCATTTCGAAAGAGAACAAATCCCAGCCAGCTATTCTTTCCTTAGGCTGACTCTAAGCCTTAATCCACTTGCACGCCTTTACGATGCTCACACCATCCGGAATCAACACATCGCCATTTGTCAGGGTATCAGCAAAGAGCTGATCCTTCTTTGCCGTGTTAAAAGAATGAGCATTTACTGTGTTTATGAGCAATTTGCCCTCTGGTAATGAGGTCAATTCCGCCTTAATACTATATTTACGAAGTATAAGCAACTTACGAAAAAGCAACGTCAACAACTCCTTGCAGCTCTTCTGTCGCAAGGCATCGACATTTTGAAAATCAAAGCCTACGAATATGCTGATGTCCCAGGCATCAAACATCTGTTTTTCTATTTTGCAGAGGATAGCAAGAAAGCTATTCCTTACTTCATGCTAGATAACGATATTTGGGAACAAATCCAATTATTCATTATACAAGATGTAAGATAGAATGGAATCTTTGGCTACATGAATAATCATTTACTTCCATCAATATCAATTTCCCAATAAGAGCATAAGGATTTTAACCCATCGTCATCTTCATGTTGTATAGTCAAAGCAGATAACTTATTTGTAAAGTCAGACGTATCATCAGTTTTCTTCATTATCTGTTTTACAACAGTTTTGTTTTCAGATACTAATTTCAGGATTTCAGGGTCATCCAAAAATTCTGAACGTAGAATCTTATTCAAAGACTTTTTAGAGCCTTCCAAATTACCATACAAGAAAAGCCATTTACCAAAGTACCTCAATTTGTCTTTATTGACACAAGAATTATTAACAAAGATATCTCTCACTTCCTTGAAGACTATAGAACAGTCATATCCCATATCGTTCAAAATCGTGATTGCTTTTTCTGTCAATTCATTCGATATTGAAGTATCAGAATTACCCAGTGCATAACCACGCATAATCTCCTTGAAAGCATCAATATAGAACGCAAGTGACTTTGGATGATAAACGCACAACAATTCAAAATTATAGTCATTAGAGACAAGACTATGTTTCCATGCTTCTTGATCTAGAGATTCAAGATACTCCTCGACCATTCCTAAACAATGCTTAGAAATTTGAAGTTCCGAGGAATTCTTCATATCCCCAACGAGACTAATAGACAACGATGGAACATCTTCCAACGTTACAGAAGAAATATATTCTTTCCAATCGTTGAATCTAGTAAGAATGACATGTGATTCTAATTTTAAGTTCTCATGTATAGTATCATAATTCACCAAAGAATCTTTTATATTCATTTTTGAAACTCCCGACCTTCTACTCGTCAGTATTTTTGCAATATTTGCAATATACGACGCAGCACCAAAGTTTTCTAATTGAAGTAACAAATCACCATAGCAGATATAGTATTCTATACAGCTTGCTACTTTCTCTGTTTGTTCTTCAGACAAAGCACCAACACTATTCAGCAAGAAACTACGTATATTACTATTATTAGAATATCGAGAAATAGCCATAGCCAAAACATCCGGATACAATTCGGCATCTTTCGACAATGCATTGAGCATATTGTAAATTTCATTGTCATTAATATAGTCAGAGATATCAATCGGTTTATCATCCACAGCTATCTCTTTCAATCTACAAAGAAGTTTGGCTTCAATTTGAATATTCGAGGTATTCTCAGCAACTAACTGCTTAATTTGTTCTTTATATCTTGGAAGTTCTACCTCATTTTTCAATAAAGGATAGAGTTTCATATCTGCGAGTTTATTTACATCTAAATTCACAAGGTAATCATCCATTTTCTCTTCATCTACAGCAAGACCATACTCACCGAAATTGTCTTTTCTATTTTCTACTAATTGCAAGTATTGTTTTGGTGAAATAATTGTCTTACGGTCCGATGTTTTTCTATCTTCTTCTGAAATAAACTCATGTAATTTATCAATACCATTGATGTAATTTTGCAAATCAAAGCCATCATAGATATTAACATGATAAACTGTTAGCAAGTGCGCATAATAATCCTTTTTCTCCGATATATGCTTTAGTAAAATACCATGATATTCCTTGTATTGTTTATCTTGTGTTGCGCTTCCGGGGCAACTTCTTCTATATAATGCATCCCATATTAAAGACGCTTCATGAGAACTATTATCTCCGAAATGCTTCTCCAATGCCAAGGCTGCATTCTCTATGTTAGATACCTCAGTTATTGAATGATTCAAGATTTCCCAATAATTTGCATTTCCTCTCAATTGATCAAGAACTTTCACGTTGTTATCATCCAGCTCTGCAGTCACTTCTCTTGTAAAGACCACATCCATAGCTTTATCCAAAGAGAGTTGATAATACAAAGAAGATATATTGCTTGCCATGTTTTCATCATCAGAATACAGAAAATTCAATCCTTGCAAATACGAAGGATTCAATATCTCTTCAAGAGGATTCTCTATGATTTTACTTCTTCCAAAGATATACAATGCGATATAATTATCTTCAATTCTCTCATCACATAAATTACGAATAGTGACAAACTGATTGATAAAAGCAATAATTTTGCGAGGACTTTGCTCTTTGGTCAACATATCATATACTTGCAAAACACTATGATCCACAATAGCACTATTGCCAAAAGCTTCTTTCCATCTATCTTTGAAATAATGCATCCAACCAGACAATATTGGAGGTGGAACAGTATAGACTATGTAGAACGTCTTATTAATAAAGTCATCACCATACACAGTAATAGCATTATCTTTACCATCACACTGTCTAACCAAATTCTCAGATTGAAAGGCATTACGTATATGCAATCTATCGAATGGGACTATTATTCTTATATTAGTATACTTTTCCTCTGAGAAACAAGAATGAATTGCTGCCCAAAGTTCCTGTACTTTTTGCTTTGGCAATCGATCCATATTGTCAATTACCAAAATCAAAACAATGTCATTATTTTGTTTCAGGCCATTATCTATTTCATGTATCCAGTCTTTGAATTGTCTGCTAGAAGGTTCCTTCTCTGAAATAGTTTCAAACTTTGTCTCTTCTTTAATATCGTCTTTATAAATTAAGAAAAACTCAGAAAGGCATTTTTCCCATGTAAAATCTTGCTTGTATTTATCTTTCATCTTTCCATAATGACGATACCCGAAATAGCCATAAGCTGCGATATAAGGTATAACGAGAACAGCTTGCTTTAACCATTCTACAGAAACCAAAGAAGCAAGATGAGTAACAAAAGGAGTCAATAAGATAGTGAACAAACTCACGATAGTACCTATTCCTATTGCAGGAATCGTTTTTGTACTCGTATGTTTCTTCTTAGCTAAAAGATTTTCCAAACTATCCTTCCAACTATTTTCATCTAAGATAGGCGTTTGCCCTTTCACTAAGTCAGAAGTAAGTTCTTCCAAAATCGTTCTTCTCTGAAGATCAGTTTGATGCCCCCATGCATCATAGGTAAAGAAATGATACTTGGCACCATTCGAACCCACAGAAAGTTCTTTTTGTATCATTCCAACAAGATTGGATTTACCAGAGCCCCATCCTCCATCAATACCTATAATGGTGCAATTATCATCATTGCGTATCTCATCGGAAATTTCTATAGCCAACTTCCGATGAGCTCCACCTTCAAACAAGTCATCATTACAAGGAACTTTACTTAAAAGTTTACCTTTTCCCATAGCATCCACTTATAAAATGTTCAAATATTATGCTTTTACAATCTTCTCATACCACCCTACCATGGTCTTAGCCTTTTCTTCCCAAGATAATTCTATCTGTCTCTGCTTGCAGTTCTCAGACATTTGTTTCAACAGATTTCTGTTTCCTTCAAATTCATTCAAGATAGTTGCGAAATCACGAGCCGACTGAGAAGGTGAAGAAAGAGGAACCTTCCTGCCTACCTTATCGTCGATAACCGCAGACATGCCGCAGGCATCAAAGCAAAGGACAGGTAAGCGATTGCTAACTGCCTCCAGCACAACAGTAGAAGTATCCTCACTCACACTGGTGAAGAAGAAAAGCTGAGCCTTTCGCATCGCATTCATCACGACATCATTCGATTGATTACCATGCCATACCACTTTTTCAGTAATACCCAAAGAGTCGGCAAATGATTTAGCAGCAGCTACCTGATCATCAGAACCACTACCATATACATCCAATACAATATGAGGATTACCCGTCATGGCTATAGCCTTCAATGCCAGAGGCAACTGCTTTCTAAAGTCAAACTTGCCAACCCACATTACATGAAACTCCTGATTGTCAAATCGCGCCGTAGGAATATCTTCAGATAAGAAACAGCCAGTCTCAGGAATGACGACCGACTCCAAACCCTTATACTTCTTGATGGCACGATAAGAGTCTGGGATAGAACTAACCAATACCTTAGCTGTCTTGAAAGCCTCACCTACCCTTTTATCATGCTTCAATTGCCAGATATTCAGGAAGTTCTTCAAGCGGTTGAATACTTTCATTTTCAAGCCAGCACCCTGCAGGTAAGCCGCAGGAAACTGTTTCAGACCACCGATAGGCCCCCACACAAACGGCACACCATTCTCTTGCGATAGTTTCCACAGATACCCCGGTTCACGGAATCCGATCATGTTGAGCTGATGCAACACATCCATCTTCTCCACCTTACAGATATCCTTTGCCAAGAGATACGTCTTCCACTGCCACTCCTTATAATATTTATAGAAGCGCCAGTCACCCTGGTTCCAGCACATCTTTCTGATTTCCTCCGATACCTGATTATAATAGAAGTGCATGTTCTTCCCCTGTTCCAAGGTAGGCACCACCTCCTCTATCCTATCCCGAAACTCCCCTTCGGTAATAATATACAGTTCACAGAACTTAGCGAGATTACTCACCCAGTTCCATGCCATTCCCGGCTCACTTCCCATACCAGGCGAGCAAGCGTATGCATTGATTAAAATCTTCATAAATCAGATTTTTCATTAAACCTCCAAAGCAAACTTATCTTTCGATAGCAGCGAAAGAAAAGCAGCGGTCATTACCTTTAGCAGGTATGCAGCCAAACAAATGATAGCAAACACAATAACGATGTTCAATGGGAACACACTGTTCCACTTATTCGTAATAAGCATAAACTGCACGATATAAATCTCAAGCGTAAGTCCAGCAACAAGAGAGATACCTTTGCCCAAGAACCTCTTCCCCAAACACCAATCAGTCCATTTATACGAAGCCACTTTGTACCCATAATAAACAAAACTATGGAGAGGCACAAGCGCCAGCACCTGGACATCATACAGCCATCCTGTCTTGTTCTTTCCAATAGCCAATATCAGGAAATACAAGACAAACGAAAGTGCCATACCGCAAACATCCTTCACCCAATGTCCCATACTTATTCTGTCACGACAGACATACACCATAGCCCCCATCATCATGATGCTGAAATGACATACAAAATGAAAGCTCGTATGAAAAGGCGAACCTTCCGCCACAGGCATCCAGAAGAAATAAGCCACAGAACAAGCTACCGACAACCCGAAGAGGTAAAACATATATTTATTGCCCCCCCAGAATCGGCATTTAGCAGGCAAAACCTTTATCAGCAGATAGAACAAAGCATAGTACACCACGATAGTTTGCAGGAACCAATAATCACTCCCCAATATCATTTTATCGAAAGTCAGCGGAGCATCCCATATCAAGTTAGCTGCCACCACCCAGATAAACACCGCAGGCCACAACCTCCTGATTTTCCCTTTAAACCAATCGATAAAGCTCAGCTCCTTATGCTTTCCAAATCCCATCATTAGAAGATACCCCGCTACAAAGAAGAACAGCGCATTGCCCTGCACCCCAAAAGTAGCAAAGGCAGTATTCACCCCCTCATATAGCGGTTGGAAATGAGAATTGGTGATGAAGATAGCAGCCACAAACTTCATCATGTCCAATGAATATAAACGATCCTTAGTCATAGTATCACTTTTTTACAGTCAACATTCTTTCATGCTCCTTAATCTCCTCTTCCGTAAATCTCATTTTGATTAGTTTAGCAGGAATACCACCGATAATACTGTAAGGAGGAAAGGACTTCGTGACCACAGCACCAGCAGCCACTACCGAACCACGTCCGATAGTCACACCTTTCAGGATAGTCACATTCGCACCACACCACACATCATCCTCGATGACAACAGGCTGGTCATATACATTCACCTCATCCACAAACTTTTCCTCCACAGTAACATCCGCGATATATTTGCCCAAGAGGTCAATACGATGATCACCAGAGATAATTGTTGGTTTAGGACCGAAGAGCACCTTCTTACCAATAGTACATTCTGCATCCGTACAATAGATAGTACTACCTTTAGGAATCGAAGTACCATCTCCTACAGACAGGTTCCACAAGCCCTTGATATCCGACGACATCGGGCGGATATATACCCCCTTGCCACAATGCTTCATGCACCGCTTCCATACAGAAGCCCACAGCTTGTCCCACAGATACGAAGGCACAAGACTTATCTTTTGTAATATCTGAAAAATATTCATAATGTCAAAACGTCACTATTAATCTTTTAATATCTCCTCATATAGTTTCTCTATGCTCTCATTCACCATAACAGGAGCAAACACCCTCTCTCCGAAGTTTTTAGAATATTCTGCCATATCCATGCGAAGCTTTGACGATTCCATCAACTTGCGAAGCTGCATAGTAAGCATATCCACATCATCAAATGGGAAAGTAAGACAGTTCTTCCCCTCTTCAATCACATCAGGAAGACCACCTACAGGAGTAGTTACCACAGCAATACCTCTTGCCCAGGCTTCCAACACCACCATAGGGAAACCCTCATGGCGGGAGCACATACAATAGATGCTTGCTTTATTCCAAACATCCTCCTTTTGCTTGCCTGTGATATAACCAGTAAATGTAACACTGTCATTCAAACCCATAGTTTGAGCCATAGCTTGAAAGCGCTCCACTTCACCATTTCCCATGATGGTAACATGCCAGTCAGGAAAATCTGTCTTCAGATTCTTCCATGCTTTCAGGAGCAAATCGGGATGCTTGTTGTCGTTCAGAAAGGCAGCCATGATGATACTCTTCTCCTTGACAGAATAATCCACGGCAGGCGTAGGAGCACAGGCATTATAGATAACGGCAGTCTTGGCTTTCACAGTAGGGAACCATTCTGCAAAACACTTCTGCCACTTCTTTGCCAACAGCACCACACAGTCAGCCCTATTCAAGCACCATATAAACAATTTATTATGTGTATGATCCTCCAACTGATTTCCCATGTGGATATGCATGATTATCTTCTTTCTGCCAAGCAATGCTAATAGGAGCACAGGCATTTGAATAATCAGGCAAATCTTGTCAGGCACCGTATGGAAATGCACAATATCGTACTGCCATATCGTAAACAACGCCTTGAAATAAGCCTTCACCGCATACCACAACTTCACACCATATCCTCTTTGGATTTGCGTACCAAGCCATCCGCAATGATACTTCTCCCAGAAAGGCATCGTCTTCATCAGGCGCAGCACACTCGCCACGCCTCCACCACTCTGCTCGGCAGAGCCGACCATTAAAACTTTAGACATAACTATAAGCTTAAATAAGCAGTTTAATATCTGAAAAATACTTTTGAGAATTTAGGCATAATTTTCTTAACTCCCCAAATAATTGCAAACTCTATCAGTATAATAGATAACAATGACAGATAAAATATACCTATATTACATCCGTAGTATTGCATACACTTTCCTATTATATAAATGAGGATAAAATGAGACAAATAAATACCATAAGACATTTTGGATATTTCAACTATCGACTTATTATTCTTAAAAGAATTACACAAATGGCGGATGATATAGAATAAGCTCATCGATATAAGAGCTATCATTGAATTATCATACCATAAGAAGTAGTTTACTCTCGTAAGAGAAAGGAATAAAATATGCCCCCCTACAATAGCCAAGATACAGGAAATTGCTAAAATCGTTTTTGACAGTTTGATTCGGCTCATCTTATATCCTATAGCCATATAAATCAAATAGCAGAAATAGGAACGATTAGAATTAGTTGGGCATATATCCCCTTTCAAAATCAGCCATCCATTATAAATAAAGGTAAAGGCTGCAATAACTATTAATAAAGATATATATACAGAAATCTGCTTGCTTCTTAAACGATTCAGGAATGGAATCAGCAAATAATAGATGACTATCAACCTGACATACCATATATGAACTTCTGGCTTGTGAGCAAAAGCCATACAAAGCAGCATTTCTTTCAATGAAAAAGGGCGAATCGTTACTAAGCAATATATAACAATCCAAATCTCTGCTGTTACAAATAGAGGTAATAGACCTCTCTTGTAAAAAGCAAATATATCAGATTTTAATTTAAAATCTTTACCTAATAACAAGGAGCCACTTACCATCATAAACAATGGCACACCCAATGTTGCGATAATTCGATTAATTGTCAGAAAGTCATTCGACAAGATACAATTTACTTGAATACCCTGTTCAACTATCCAAACGACATGCGCTAAGATGACAAATAATATAGCAACAAACTTAACTATATCAATCCAAAAGATTCTTGCTTTCATTCTTCATTCGATTTAATTGCAGTTTTCTTCTCTTCATCTGCTCCATTGCATTTCTATTAGCATTCAGACACAATGCTATCAGCATACAATATCCCATACCCTTACCTGAAAGCCATGAAGAATCTGCAGTCTGCTCAATGGCAAGACAACAGAAGGTGATCATAGCAACACGATAATAGCGCATATCTACAATCTTATTGAAAGCTACTAACCTACGCTTCCAGAACCAGCAGAAGAAAAAGACACCCACGATACCAAACTGCGCTAAAGTTGGATAATAGGCATCACAGATAAAACCACCTCCTTCATCCAATCCCCAGATACCATTTAAATTATACTTATAATATAAAGGAGAATAAAACTTCCAGGCACCATTACATGCAAAAGATCCCATGCCAGAACCGAATGGCAAATAATCCCATAGGATTCGTAACGAAGTTTTATAAGTCATAGGACGAGCTAATTGGTCATTGCTCAATCCAGAAACATAATAAGCATCAAATCTTGTCCATGTTATCATCAAAATGATAGTTATCACTAATGCTACATATACCATAGTTTTTGGTGATTTGAAATTCAAACGCTGTTTAACATAAAACACAAACGCAATAAAACAAACGACCTCACCCATGAATTTAAACTTAGGTGCCAACATACCGGTTAAAACTAACAAAAGAGCAATATTTCGGTTTCGTTTAGTCTCTTTAGTAAAAAGATACCACGACATACCTGTACATATAGCAAGTTGACCAAGAACTGGGAATTCAGCTTCTACCTGAGTATCTAAAGTCTGCGGATGATAAACTATCCAAGAGAATAAAGTTATGACCATTGTACTTAACATCCATTTCTTTTGCTTTTTTGTAAAGCGAGGATTCAAAATCCATGTACAATATATAATAGTATATGGACGAATTTCTTGCATTAAATCAAGCCAAACTGCCCTAGAAACATTAGCGCCAAAAAGAAGAGAATATACTGTATAAAAAACAATCAGACTTATACAAACAGCAAACTCTTTCCATGGTCGCCTGTTGATACTGCGATTATGACTATACATCCACAATGTATAGACAAACAACAATATCGTCATTGCCTCATCTACACTGGAAAAACCAGGAAGATCATTATAAGCTATACAAGTTGGGAAATAGATAATCCAATAAAGGGTGAAAAAACGTGCAATTCCTTTCATCGTTATTTATTTTTTAGTTTAGCTTTCATTGCAAACAAAGAAAGCAATAGTCTTTCCGGAATCAGTCTCTTGACAAATTCTTTAATCGAGAATTTCTTATCCACCCAAGTTCCTGCATAATGGTGTATCGTTCGAGTATTCTTTTCCACATGAATACGACCAGTTGTCACATTGATAGGACAAAAATACTCTGAAGGATATATAAAGCAGCAGGCCACTTCCTGTATACCAGCCACATTCTTCAATCCATTTTCACGAAGCACCTGCGTTGCAATATGCACCACGGTTATTTGATTTTTCATCACAGCCTCATGCACAAAATGCTTACCCTCATAAAAATCAAGCATCTTTTTGATAATGCCGAGGCCTGGGGCCACCCCCATGCCGAGGCCTGGGTTGACGCTCGCTTCGCTCGCGTCTGCCTTCAACTGCGGCTTAGGATCAGTTTCAAATCCCATAAAGTTTCCTCTTTCTATAATATCATCCATAGGTCGAATCACCTCCACATCAGTATCAAAGTAGATTCCGCCATATTGATAAAGAATCCAGAATCGAGCATAATCACTCACAAAGGCATATTTCTTTGCTTTATATGCCTCAGCAGTATAAGGAATGATATTCACATCAAAATTATCCTCATTCCACTCCTTTATTTCATAATCAGGCAAATACTTCTTCCAAGAAGCAATGCACTTCTGTGCAAGTTCAGGCAATGGTCCACGCCCAAACCAGCAATAATGAATTATTTTTGGTATCATGTATTATATCTATATTTTCAAAATCTCAAACTTCTCAAACAAGAAGAAAAATTACACATTTATAATATTCTTACCTACTTCCCTTCCGCATCTTTCTGAGACAAAAGACTTTGAAGCACACTCTTTATCACAAAACAAAACTCCGTATGCATTCCATCTTTATCAAGATCCATGATGGAGTCAAGACGCTGGCGCAGTTCTTCATCAGGAAGCAAATTACCATCTTCATCATAAATCTCTCCATCAATAGCAGCCTCTCTACGCTTGCTTAACCATTTACAATTAAGATTCAGTGTATCAACATCTTTTTGTGCTTTTTCATCAGCACCCACTACTCCTCCAACTTACGCATACTTACGAGTTGCTGAATATCCTTCAACTTCTGTTCTACCGAACTGTCACGAGTACCAACCATCATCTCTTCTTCCAAGATCAAATTGGAATCGAGTCCATAAGTCCTCAGTTCCATATGCTCATACTGATGCGTCTCATGATTGTACCACAAACGATACACCACATTCTCATCCGTATTCTCTACCGAAGAAATAACAAGCGGAGCATGGGTACTTACAATAAACTGAACATTAGGAAACGTTGTGTGTAAAACTTTCAGCACTTTACTCTGCAGAGCAGGATGAAGATGCTCATCTATCTCATCAATAATCACAGTGCCATGGGTATGCATAAATGCTTCATCGCCAAGCATCGTCTTATTCAACAAAGCGCACCTTATAGCTATATCAACCACAATATTGACCAATCGCTTATATCCATCAGAAAGCATGGAAAACTCAACAAATCTACCATCCGTATACTTAAAATACACCTTTCCCCTTACAGGTCTAAGCACCATCTCTTCAATAATGTTACAGCCATCTGCTCCTAAGCATTTTTGAATTGCTTTTTTCACACAATTAATTTCCTGCTCTCCGCTTTCAGCCTCTTGCAAAACCAGCAATCGTTCAAGCCAGTAATCAAATAGTCCACGGCAGTCATAGCATTCAAAATAACCAAAGGATGGTTTTTGTGCATATTCTTTAAACTTATTTCTGTCAATCTTACGAGATGCGTGAATATCTTCTGTTGTAAAACAAGCATATACTGGCAAGACATTGTTTTGTACAAACGAATCCCCCTGCTTAACATGAGAATTAAAATACAACTGAGCAGCATAATTTTTCAAAGGAACTAACCCTTGAATCAGATTACGGCTGTTTTTCTTTGACTTTTTCTCAAGATGTAATTCTGTAGAATAATCAAAATCTATCGTCTCACCTTCAGCATCTATGATAGGATGAATGTCCGAAAGACCAAGATGAAAAGAAATCGCTATTGGAGCTTCTGGGAGTATGGTATTATTAGCATCAACATTCATCTTAAAATCCGCATCATCCACACTCTTCCATACAGTATTTTCATCACTATACCCACAAAACAAGGAGTTAGCGACAAAATTGCACGCCCGAATAAGAGAGGTTTTTCCACTTGAGTTGTCACCTATCAAAAGGTTGATTCCCTTGCGAAAAACCATCGTTTTATCGTCATAGCAACGGAAATTGCTTATTCTAATATCCTTCATCTTATATATCTTATTTGATTACTATGTGCAAAGATATGATTTTTCTGACAAATCGCCAAATTATTATCATGAATATATCAATTGTGTACATCACCATTCTTGATGAAGCTTGGTTCATTCAGCTACCCCATTACATCTTAATCAATGACATCAACACCTATTGCAATATTTTACATAATAAATAAGGTTGGAATTTATGACATCTGGAATAATTCCACTACTTTTCCCTACTATACCATTTCGTCGTCATGATTAAAATCTTCAAAAAAGGCATTTCTCCTTTCCTCCAAAGTACAAGTTTTCTGACACAAAAATCGGCATGCAAAATCATACATAGGAGTTGCAGCATTATGTTCATTAGCATCTGCAAATTGCAAATTATCAATATAATAATTCACCAAATCAGCATCCTCTGATAAATCAGCAGCAAACAAAAATAAATACTCACATCCTACAATTTTCATCAACTCTAAAACTTTTGGAACAATAAATTGCCAAAACACAACAGTACCTAATTTTTGTTGTATTCCAGTTCTATCCCATATTGTACGATAAGCATCATTGACACAGAAGTGTACAATCTCCACTCCCGCAAACGTCTTTCCAACATTTTTATTATTATCACCAAAAATTTTAGAAATCTCAGCAGAATCAGGAGAAAGACGAAGAGCCCTCGCAACTTCCATTTTTTTCAAGCCTTTCTTTGTTCTCGCCTTCTCCAATAATGCTTCTATCGCTTCTTTGTCTGTACCATGCAAAGATGGATCTTTGCTTAATTGGAAAATGTGTTCATAAAATGCTTTCATGTCAAGCAACCGATCTCCTTCCAAGAACTCGTCATACAATAAACCACATTTCAAAGAGAAGTAGAACAAAATATGCCCATTAGCATCTTTCACCACATAATAAGCAATGCGATGCTGAAGATCATCTTCAAATGCTTCATTTTGCAAAGTTTGTACAATGCTTGGATTTCTTCCATTATAAAAGTCATCAACCAATTGAAAATTGTCTTCATTCGAAGACAATCTCTCACAACACAAAGATTCCAAAATACGCTGTTGACTTTCCGTTATTCTCATGTTCTTGCTTTTTGAAAATCTTTGTATTTAGAAAGAAGGAAGCGCCTTATTTTAATTCTTTCTGCATCTTTATATATGTCTGAAACTTGCATATCTACATCGCAAGCATCTTGTGGCAAAAGCCCCTTACGTGCCTTTTGCCAAGAAAGTTCACCATGACTCAGTGTACTCAAACTCCAGGAACTCTTACGAGCATAATGTTCGAACACCTTATCAAATACCATTTTATATTTTGCTATAGCCTCGTCACTTAGCCCAACATCCAATGTATCATCTTTGTAGTGTTGACGAATGGCTAAGATAACTGGGCCATATCTCCAAGCCTTAAACTTTTCATCAAACATAGGCTCACCCTTTTGGACAATACATTCACGCTGAGTGAAATAAAGCAACTTATGAAGCTTCATTTCATCAATGCGATGCCCAAAAGCAGCTAAATAGCGTTGACATATATAAGATGCTACTTTTAAGACTTGTTCCATTTTCTTTAACGATATAAATTCCACATATTCCTCTCTTCGATTGCAAAGCTACGACTTTTTTTCGAATTCGCCAAGGGAATCTCACGATTTAACATTAACACACTTGAACTATATGCGAAACTTGAATTACTTATCAAACAGCTCTTCTGGTATTGATATTCCTCGGCGAGAAGCAACATCAATAAAATCTTCAATATTCAGTGTAAGGAGGGAATCAATCTTCAATCGGTCATCTTCCATCATTACCCTTATAATCATATCAACAAGACTATATCCTCTATGATTATTTTCACTTACGGTCAATAGATAAGCATCATCTTTATACTCATCATCAGGAAAATACCTTATCCGCAACCATATGCCGCTCTTGCTCACGTGTTCCTAAATAAGAATACCAAAAGCCTGTATCAACTATGACATTCATATTTATTCATCAAGCGTAAGTGGAATTGCATCTTCTTGCTTATAACCCTGCCAAGGATTTTGCTTTCTTTTGCCTACTATAAATGCGCCAACAGGCCGTTTTGTGCCATTTACAAAAAAATCTGAATTTACATAAATTCGATCATTAACCTTTAGCTTGACATTACGTTTAGCCTCGGCCTGTAATTCTTCCAACGCCTTTTTCGTGTCATCATTAGAATTATCATGATTAACGTTCTTAAAGTCGTAAATAAAACGGCAAGAATTCTCGCCACACTCTTGGGCATCTAACTTGGCTAACCAAGTATATAAACCAGGATAGTCACCATTTACACCCAAATCATATGTCATATAAATGATTTTTTCCATCTTTATCTATGATTAAATGTTTAAACTATATCTTGATTGCAAATCTACGACTTTTTTTCGAATCCGCCAAGGGAATCTCTCGATTTAACATTAACACACTTGATAATAGGTCAATCAATTCCACCATCAACCATTTCATCATCAAGACATTTTTGAATCCATTCCATAGAACGCTCCTTATATCTATCCAGTCTTTCCCTAACTCCCTGATAGTTGATTTCTTTGAATTCAATATTGTCTTTAGCATCTGCCAGTCTGTTTTCTAACCCTGCAACACCCAAGATGGTTTTAGCCCGGTCATTATTATTCTTTCTCAATATAGTATAGAAGTTCTTCTGCATAGTCGTTTCTCTCACAGACAGTCCATCAAAAGAAGATATATACTTACGATATTCCTCTTCCACTTTACCCTGGAATAAATCCAGACGCCCCATACTCACGGCATAAGTATAAAACTTGGCATGGCCCTTGGGCATCTGACCAAGATAAACTTGATCTACACCCTCATTAATAGCAGGATTCCAAATCTGGTCACTACCAAAGAAAACAACGTCATAACACTTAGGCGCATCATTCACTGAAGATACAACCGAAGACAGTTTGAGGTTACAACAATATAATTAGGCATTATGAAATTATCACTTTCGGAAGAAGCTTATTCAAGGGAGTTGTACAGAGCTTATAAAACATACGGGAGCAATATACCCGATTCAGAATGGAAAAAGATCGGCGAATTGCGTGCGAAATATGACATCGTACTGAGTCGTGTCAGGGAAATAATCAACGCTGTGCAAGAAGGAACAATTGCACCTTCTATAGAACAGGCACAACCTATTCCTGATAAAATGGTGTCGTCGGCTTCTATCTCTACTGATGTTGCTTCCAACATGGAACATCATATTATTGAAAACTATGATGTTGTCAGCGATATGAGACATCACGATAATGGTAATAGGAATATCAGTTATACGTCAGAATCTAACGAGAATTATCAAGATTATATCCCGGTTCCAATAAATAATCTTTCTGTCAAGGAAGAGGAAGAAGATGATGAGGTCTGCAATTATGAGGATATTCCAACAAAGGAACTTCAATACCTGTCAGAAGAATGTGATGGTTGGGCTTGTCTTGAATTATCTAAGCGATATGCTCATGGCACGGTATTATTAGAGCGTGATAAAGATCACTCAAAAGAGTTGAGAAGGTTAGGAATGCTTTACCTTTATGGCTCAACTATATCTCCAGAATTCGAAGATACTAAAGCATTATACAAGTCCGTATTCTTTGACGAGAATGTAAGTCACATCTTTTCATGCTTCTGTTATTTTTTTTCGCTTTGCTCTCAAGCCCTTCATCGTCAGAACGGAATATATCCGTCCATGTCTTCAATGAACATTTTGATTGGCCCGTCTTGCGAAATCTTGATGGCCATGCCGTTCTGAGCCAGCAGGCTTGCTGCCGTCTCTCCCGTTCCCTTGATGCCTCCAGCCGTAGCCTTGCTAATATCAGCTATGCAACCGAAATAACGTATCTTGCCGTTGGCATCTATTACCGTTGCACCGTCACTCGACAGCAACCGTTTCACAATGGGTTGGTTTTTCTCATCATTGAAGTTCAAGAGCTTGTCGGAAAATACATTCTTGGATTTTTCCAATACGATGTTGTCTATGGTGTTGATGTCCTTTGGCAACCAGATGATAGAACTTGTGTCGCTCTTCGAGCAATCCAGCACACACCTGATAAGCATGTCATAGAAGCCAGCCACATGAGGCACTCTGGCCATAACACATTGCTTCAATGCATTGTAGTCACGATACTTCCAACATTTCTCCTGATGAAGGAATTCCTGCCCGTCGGAATCTACAACAGAAAGTTCTCTTCCATTACTCACTCGGAATAATGCATCGGCACCCTGTAGCGTTTTGCTTAGGAGCATCTCGCTTACATAGTCATTGGCTCCACCGTCATAAAGGAATACACTGTTCAGTGTCTTTTTCAGGTCTGTTAGATAGAATGTATGATACCCATCCACCAGATACCAGAATCTGATATTTTGCCTGTCTGTAATATCCACGTTCATCTTCCCTGATGAAAGGCGAATGAACTTACCCTCTTTGTCGAATTTCTCAGCCTTGCTGAATGCGAAAAGCGATTTTGTCAGTATAAGACCTGTCGAGAAATGCTTCCCTTCAAATGTCGATGATCGCAATCCCAAGAACATATCCACAAGATATGACACTTTCGATATGTCATAACTGCCCTTGCCGATATTGCCTATCACGATTTCCTTGGCAAGCGACTCGTTGAATAGCGACAGACAACTTCTGAACGACCTTTCAGATGCCTCTTTCAGTTTTCTTCCAACGTTGATACACGTCGAATGGAATATTGACGTGTCATAATATTGCATGAGTGGAGAGTCAAGTTGAATCCCAAGATAGAACATTGAGTCGCCTTGCTCCGCATATATCACCAACAGAACCATGTCTGGTACGCCATCCACCCTATACAACTCCTTCTTGGGGTTAGCGGTGATGTCAATGTTATAGCGGTTCTTGAACGTTTCCATAGGATTGAAAACAAGACGCACCGTAGCCCCATAAAAATCCTCCAGCGTTCGCATCAAAGCCTTATGTGGCCCTAATTTGAAACGCTCATCTCCCTTAATGTCTTCAAAATTGAAATATTGCATAACAATATTGTTGATAAATTAACCATTACCAAAGTAAGTGCCTCAGACTTGGCTACCTAAAGTTGCTCATAAACGGTTGCCAGTATCTTCGGCTCATTTTATCCTCTCCTATCCAAATTGAAACACAGGGACAAGTTTCTGTTTCATCACATACGAAATATCATACTTTTCCCGATTCCGGTCAATCTCTCCAATTGGCGAAATGATGCTCTCATACCCTTCAATTCAATCAAAACCGACCGTTTTGTTTCTTCAGGCAATTGCTGAAAGGCACTGCTATTCGTTACGCCAGTCTTTTCTTTAATCAGTAACATTACCTGATTATCCGAAGGACGACCTTTCGATGTATCTTCTATATCAAGGCATGCAACATCATCAGACAAAGGAGTATTCACAAGGTCATTCAGTTTATTATATGAATAGTCCTCATGCTCCTCAAAAATGTTTTAATGATTTATACCACGCATCATCACGTGATATATCCCCTTTCCTGAAGGTTGTCTGGATTGCCTTGCCATTAACTCGATATTACGTATTCCATTTTATCTGAAACAGGAACCTGTCCCCCTGTTTCTCGAAAGTCTCATTTTTTCTCTCTTACTAAACCAATCATCACCAACACACGAATCAACCTTGCTGACACTCCAAAGTTGAAATATTCTGGCGGCAGTATACCATGACTCAACAGATTCCTTATGTTCAGCGACCTCTGGTCACACCCACTTTTGCTCATGGAGTGAATGTTTTGGCCTCCCAAGAAGCCTCAGACTTAGCGCCAGCATAAAGTCGCTCATAAAATGCCGGTGCCAGTTTCCTCAACTTATAAACTGGTGGAAGTTCTCTTATAAAATCGGAACTTCCACCTTAAAAGCTTATCATCTTACATTTCTGATATAATCCACATAGTTAGTAGAGTCTGCTATCCTCGTGCCACCACCGTAGATTTTCATGAGATCTTCATTCCATCTGTCAGGGCGCACGACTGGATATAGCGACAGGTATTCACGTTGCGATGACACAATGGGGGTATTTTTAGTTACTGGCATAATCATGCAGGGGCGGTCGCTCCCATCAACAATGCCCAATTCCCAAGGCATCCAATTACTTTTGGCGGCGGATTGCGACTGAGCATACAGCAGAGACCTGCTCTTCTTCAGGCGCGTATGTAATCTCTCTGCCGTTTGCTTGTCTGTCTCGCTGCGATGCAAATCTGCATCCACGATACTGTCAAGATAAACCTTCAGTCCTTTTTTCGATAGGACATAGAAGATACCCTCGACAACCTCTTTATCGTTGATGTTATACGATAAGAATACGTCAAACACCGTTGTCAAAGGCGCATGTCGCACACCTGCTGAAAAAGTTCTCTGCTCAAACAACTCTAACCTGCCTGCTGTCCTTTTGAAATAATCTTCGCTATAGTATTCCATCTGTCTCCTCAAAAATTATATTCTGCCTTCTTTTACCAGTCTCCAGTAGTATTTACCAATTTTCGTCAGTCTGCAAGCCTTGCTGTCCATAGCGGCAAAGTACATAAACTGAGCATCCACAGGTTCAACGAATCCTATGCTTTGAAGCTTTTGCAGTTTCTTGAATTTTGCCACATTTGCCTTGTCTGCATACGGTTCCTTCAATTCATGCTTCACATCAGGACTATTCGTATCTTCAAACGATGGGTCAAGTGCCAACGGCTGTGTCGGGTCTGAGAATAGCGATGTCAACTGCCGTATCACATCCAATGACACTTGTGGGGTGACTTTTTTCAGCGGTGCGAATTCCGTAACATTGGTCTTGAACACTGGTCGTTGTTGCCAAGGGCCAAACGAACGGTCAATATATGCATACACGCCACCAATGGTAATATTACCAGCGAAGTCTGCGGCTCCGCCATTCAGTGCCGTGCACAGAAGTTCTGTAAACAACCCGTGACCACCTGCCTCCATTGCAGATTCATCGTCACGACAAGCAGTCAAGATAGAAACTCCCTTGTTCAGATGGCTACTTGCGTCGTTGATAGAATACTTGCCCATGTCACCAGAATGGCAGCAATCAAGGATTACAATCTTGTTCCGCACCTCCGACCTGTTCACTATTTGCATGATAGAGGACATCTGAATGCCTTTGTTGTAATGGCCACCGGTTACGTCGCTTGGCATTACAATCTCAGCACCCGTGTCGTTTACGTATCCGTGACCAGAAAAGTAAAGAAGCGCAGAATCGCCGTCGCCCTTGAATAGCTCCTCTATAGCGTCCATTACTTTATCTGAGCTCTGGGCATCGGGCATCATCTTACACGAGAAATTAGGTGAGCCATCACCGTTACGTTCAATGGCCGCCTTCATCGCTTCTATATCGGCTATGCATCCCTTGAGGGGCGATACTGGATAACTATTAATACCTACGAGTAAAGCTTTCTTCATAGACCTTCTTCGTTTACAAGGCATAATCGCGCACAGCCTTTGCAATAGCCTTCGCGTTCCACTTAACAATGACATTAGCAGCATCCTTCACAACCTTAGATGTCTTCTCTGAGCCCCAGTACTCTACAGCAATAATCGGTTTATTATACTTCTTGGCAATTTCTGTCTCGATCTTTATCCACTTGCTATAGGAAGAATAAACACCGGCAAGAATAATCACGCAACTGCATCCTTTGATTTTTGCATCTATAGCTGCCCTCAATGCGGCATCAGAGCCTTTGGTATGCACAGGGTCATCCTTAGGGACTGAGTGGTCATAGTAGCTAACCCCCTCTTGATCAAGGAATTCCTCAACTTTGTCAAATTGGCTTGAATAAGCCCACGAATGTGAAATAAAAATTCTGAACATAAGCTTGATATTTAGATTTATGACATTATTGTCTATCATTCTAAGTGCAATCCATGTGCCAATTCGTGGTATTTGGGGGATAGGGTGACAAAATGGCAGAAAACAATGATTTCGAAAAGGTACCCTCAACAATCATCACATCAAATTCCGTCGGACATCCCTTGATAAAGCTATTCTTAACCACGCGCAGGTCTATACCCTTAAAGATAGATGCCTTCAGGATTTTCTACGACAGCCCTTCATACATCGCCCCTATTGTAGGAGCCTGTTGCACATCCTGCGATTGCAAAATTTCGTTCTGCTTGTCAAAAAACGCATTCAGCAGATCTGAAAATGTATCTATGTTCATTTCTTATTAAATTTCTTGGGGAGAAAAATTCGCAAACTCTGCACCATCATAAACACTAAAGTACAACGATTCTGTTCCAACAATCACCATCACCAACAAGGGGAAATCTAATGCCGACACAACAAAATTGCTCGTAATGGTATCGAGGTCGATTCCTGATGGATGTGGTTCTCGTTCAGGATGTGTATGCCACTCGCCTACATAGCTCCTTGTATGCTCCGACCTTTCATAATCGTCAGCAATAAACTCATTTGCTTTCTCTGAATCAAGCACGCATCCACAGCGGGAATTCGACTTCACTAACGGTGGCGATACCTTTGCTATCCTGTATGTTGTCTCGTTTATCCTTGAACCAGTCATCACACCGCATAACTCATTGCCATCATGCTGTGAAACACAAGGACAGGTTTCTGTTTCATCACATACGAAATATCATACTTTTCCCGATTCCAGTCAATCTCTCCAATTGGCGAAATGATGCTCTCATACCCTTCAATTCAATCAAAACCGCTCATATGACTGAGCCATCATGACCAAGGTATTGAGAAACTGGTAATAGCCCTCATGCTCCTCAAAAATGTTTTGATGATTTATACCACGCATCATCACGTGATATATCCCCGTTTCTGAAGGTTGTCTGGATTGCCTTGCCATTAACTCGATATTACGTATTCCATTTTATCTGAAACAGGAACCTGTCCCCCTGTTTCATTTTTACAGAATTGTTGCAACTAAACACTTCCTCCATTTACCCTATCCCCAGAACAAGGTTTTACCGTCATGCTTTTCCTTCCAGTATTTCTCATTCTTAAATCCCATACCTTTTTGATACTGTTTGTCAAAAACAGAAGCCAAGTCTGGCTGTGTGGTTATCACGGCTTCACTCTCAGCCATTTCTTGAGTTATACTGCCGGTTAAAAATCCACCACATATTTCTCCTTCATCCGAACAGATGATGTGACCATGCAGATATTCTCTGAATGTCAGGAAATCTACCAAAAACTGTGGCTTTTTCTTTTTTGCCAGCAGGGTCAACAAGAAAATCTCCAGATCATCATAGCGGACAGCCCATGGATAGTTGTAGTCATCCTTCACATCCAAAAACATCGACAAGTCACATTCTACTTGGCCAAAAGACTCTTGGTTTACGATGATATAGAAGTCATTCCCATCGAAATCGGAAGGATTAATTGTTCTCAACACTTTACCACCTTTATCCGTAATATCAAACGGCTTTCCTATCTTCATCATATCTTCCACTCGCTTGCACTGGGTGTGGGCATAGCCGATGCATTTGTTGAAATCATCCTTAATCCTGACAAAAGCTTTCTCAGAGTTTCTGAACGGTTCGCGATTTGTATACGCCTTGGCCTCTATCACAAACAGATAATCGTTCCATATTACCATAATGTCCTGCTCACATCCGTTAATCATATAATTGCTGATAATTTCAGCCTTCGAACCAAAAAACTTCCGAAACAGCTCAATGAGTTTGTCTTCCAGGTAATGCCCCTTGTTATGAGTGAGGCGCGCTTTAGAGGAACTCGTTTTTTTACATATCTCGTCCAATAGGTAGATAATAGCATGTAGCACTCGCTTCTCTTCAAATACTTGATACATGCCATTCCCTAAATCTGCAATTGGTCGTATTGCCAACGGATTTAGCTCTGTGTAGTACAAGAAATCGCTCTGTTCCCTTTTCAACGACAATAAGTCCACCATCTTCTGTACTTTATCCTGCGAAAGGCCATTTGTCGCCAAATCATCTATCCTGAAACGATTCTTAATGCCAGGATCCTTAACTAAGGTGAGCATGGGAGCTCTCTCTTCTCCCATTTTCCTGATTTCTTCAGGAGCCTCGTCTATTACCCCTATCTCAAGATTCGTATAGTCTTTCCAGTTAGCCCTTAGTGGGCAGTCCTTCGATATGCCGCCCAAAGACTGAAAGTTGTATTGGCACCATGCTTCCAAGTTATCATAGAACAGCAATAAATCTTCCACTTTCAGATTCGTTTCTTTTTCTATCACATCATTCATGGAAGTATAGGTCCCCTCAATTTGTTCTATCACTTGTTCCTCAAAGTTCAGAGGTCCCAAATTGAAATACGAAAGGAAGGTTGGCATCGCAACAGCTACCTTCTTTTTCCATTCGTCAGTCACTTCTTCTGGAGTGTCAGGTAAAAACATATTATAGTATTCACCTTCTATTTCCACCAACTTGTCCACAATCTTCTGCCAATCATCAGGTTCTGGTTCTATTTCACCAGTCCCATCTGCCTCTCCGGTCATCAGTAATGCTGCCAGATAATAAAGTTGGCGCATAGGAGATACCATTCTGCAAAGTTCATCCTGTGCTGTGCCGTTCGTAATACAAGTCATCAAAAAAGACAGATGTCCCAAAACACTTTGAGTGTTATACTTGGCCATCATTGTCTTCAATTCATTCGATATTGTTTCTAACCTATTCATCTCTTTATGTCATCATTGGTTTATGTTGTATCATTTCACTATGATAGAAACTATTTATATTTATCCACCAGCTATACAAGCTAAAAAGAGCAGTTTCAAATACTGCTCCTTATCACTCTCTGACATCCGCAGATACTCATCATAATTCCCATCCAGTTTATCCAACAACTTCCGTATCAGCGTAGGCTTATGTACAGGCAGTGGCAGATTTTCTTTCTTCAGATATTCATACAGCGAATCTACGGATTCTATCACCTGCATAATCTTCTCTGATATGCCAAAATAGCGGTCTCCTGCCTGCACGACAGCCATAAAATCAGCAAATGTCTTGTCAAAATATGCTTCAGTAACACTTCGCTAAGATAGCTAAAGCCGTCCAACTTATCCACAAACAAAAAAAATCTTTCCAATGTGAGTATTCGCATTGTCAGGACGTTCCTGCTTCGCCTAAGGTCGATGGCGTGCGCTAACAGATGGATAAACCTTCGGGACCAGTGGGGGTGCTGAGTAGTTACTATACTAACCTTATTGTTTCTATAAACAGTATTCGTGGGTCAGCTCTCCCATCAGCCACTTCATTCTTACCATCCAACTACCGAGCCGCTCCGCCGTTTCTCTGTTACGGTCTACAAGCGATTGGTAATCGTCGATGTGCTCCAGCACATCGGCAATCAAGTCTTCTGCCGATATGTCGTCTCGCAGTTCTACCACCGGGTTATACCCTATGAAGTCGACAAGTTCTTGCGGCGCATGCCCCACCATCACTACCCTTGAGAACATACATTCCCAATAGCGCTGCGTAAGGGTTTCAATATCACCAGCAATCTCAGGCTGAGTGATACTTCTTGGCAAAGCAATAGTTACTTTTGCATTCCCCATCGCCTCATATAGCTGCTCATTGGTATAAATGAACTTACCATTCTGCTTGGTACAGACATGATTCAAACTGCAATTCTTGCTATCAAAAACAGCCTTCAATTGATCTGCCTTAAATACCTTATCATTAGAACGTCCAAACTCCAACAAATCAATATTGCGGTCTTTTAAAAGCTTTCCTTTCTGATATACAGAATCATCCACAGCTTCAGGACACCAGATGACATTTATTTTTTGCCATTCCTCGTTCATCCCAGAGAAACGTTCTTGCATTTTCTCTGCAGTCTGACGAGAAGAAAAGATGGCAGTCTTCACCTGATGCCTACGCAGCCACTCACAAGTCTTCTCAAAATAGCAGGGCCAACAGTCCCAAAACATAGGAACAACCTCATATCTTGCGTAATCAGGAAAGGCATCGAATGACAGCGATATGGGTTCCACGAACCTCAGCCTCGCCTCCTTCTTACTCTTACAAACCATCGGCAATTCCCAACGATATGCAGCAGCATGCAGGAATCTTAGAGGATAAAGCTCCCCTGCGACCATCCCCTCATTCTCCTTCCAAGCTTCAAAAGGAGCTTGCTTGAAGTTTAGAAACCCTGGATGACGAAAAGGCGCAACCGCCTTCAATATTTTTTTGCTATTTTTCATAAACAAACATTATTTCATCATACAAAAATCACCCTTTTCAGCCCTCTTATCCTCTAATCATCTTTTCATAAGCCTCATTGCCCCTCTCACGAATCACTTCATTCTTTACGTATTTCAATTGTTTTTCCGCCCATTCTCGAACATTAGAATTCTTATGCGTAAGCAATGGCTTAACGCATGGAATTTGTAGGGCAATAAAATCCGAGAAACCATCTACTCCACACCAACTAAAAGTACCCATGTTGGAGCTAAACTCATCAAGCATTTCTTGTTGGTCACCGAAATTATCACAAAGCCATAGAAAGAAATCACTAAAGCTATCCTTTCGACCTTCTGGAGAGAATTCGTAAACAGGGCATAATTGAGCTAATCGAGCTGGTAAATGTTCTGGATATGTGTAGCACGCTTCTTTCAACTTATCGTTATCACATTGGAACAATGGACCTTTTCCAGAACCCAATCCAGAACCCAAATTGAGAAAAAGAGTTATGTGGTATGCCAATAATAAATTTGAAGAGCCCAAGTGCATCAGCAAGTCGTCCAATATAACATCTTGATATTTAGGAAGCAAGGTGAAATATATATTATCAAATGGATTATCCACATAATCTAAAGACGATAGTACTTGCATGATGCGTTGATGAAAATGAAATGCCAAATCCTTATCTTCCGTAAAATCTATTAAGTCGCTCACATGGCTAACCACTTGCTGGTTTAGGAAACGAGAACTATCCTTAAAATCAAAGTCCAACAAAATCTTCTTGTACTCGTCAATATGATTAAATTCCCGAATATCTTCTTTATTAATAAGGAAAGTATGATCCAACAAGAATGGATAACATACAGTCTTTTCATTGACTTCCCCATCCTTTAGTTCTTCGAATATTTCAAAAACATCATCTATTGACTGATAATTATAACGTCTAAGATATTGCATGAAACAGTCATCATCATATTTGCCTTCATGGTATCCCAATATCAAATGGTCTAAATAATAACGATTTTGTTTATCAAGTACGCCAAAGATACTTGCAGCCAGTCTGTAATATCCAGAAGCCTCAATATCTTGTAAGAATCTCCGAACTGCATCATTTTCACCTATAAAAGATATATAATTAGGTATAAAGTTCCCAACATATTCTTTATCAAGAGAGAGCACTATATTATGTGTCGCCTTTAAAATTGCAACAAGAACAACTTGGTCTTTTGACAAAATAGCCAAATCCTTGATGAACCAATTATTGTAAAGTTGCTTATCTGTAAGTAGTTTTACGAAATCTACTTTCTCATAAATCTTGTCAACAACAAATTCATCCGCAAGAGGCATCATTCGCTCTTCCATATTCTTTGCAAAAGTCTGATATTTCTCACCTATCTTACAATGATTATCCTTGACAAAAGCCATGAGTTTATCATAAAAATTCTTGGGAACAAACTTATCTTGCATAGCTTGATATTCCAAACGTTGTTCTTTCGTCTTGTCAAACCAACGTTCCAAATATTGAGCCAAGGCATTCCTTGCCTCTATCCAGTCATAATTACATTTTCCACCGATATAATCTAATATATCAAACAGTACATCTTTTGCTCCAACACGAGCAAGTTCGACAATATGTCGCTCAAACATATTCTTTACTTCTTGGAGCATATCATCCCTTTGACCGATAATAGACTTCAAGATAATGGAGCAATCTCTCCAATAGAAATGAATTTCTTGCCCATTTGGTGTATAGTCATCATCCATTTCTTCTATTCCGCAAGTATTGCTCCTATGAAATGGACCTGTATTGAATGCATTGTCTATAGCTTTTAGTATAAGAGGTAAATAACTTTCGTCAGTCCTCAATTCTTGTAACAAAGATATTCTCTGCTTAAAATTTGCTTTTGTACCAGACAAATATATATGGAACAATTGCACAAAAAGACCTGTTGCATTATTAGAAAAATTTTCATTTTCAGCGACTGCAAATCTTGCCAAGCATTTAGCTGCATCTGCAAAAGCCGCCTCATGACGGCAGATATTTTCCAAAGCCCAAACAAGATTTCGCCGAGTATCACCATCCAATTCCTCACGCAACCATTCGACTCTCTTAGATTGAAGCAAACTGTTTAAGTTCTTGGCGACCATTACTGGACTCACGACACCCATAGAGAGAAATAGCTGTGAGCCAGCATTCGAAAATGCTATTCTCTCATCATGAAAAGAACCATCTTGTGGGTTATTCAAGGCATCAAAAATTTGAGGAGCGAACTTTGAATTTGTCATTTGCTTTATTCTATTATTCAATGCTCTAAACAAACGCCTTTTCAAATCAGCTTTCTGCTTGTTTATATCCTCAATGACTTCCGCAACATTTCCATATTTTTGAAGCCAAGATTCTGTTAGCCATTCCGCCAATGGTCGAGGGCGAATCCTGATACACGAACCTTCATGCTCCAAAAGTTGACGATTTTCATAATCTCTGACAACATCCGTAAACTCTGTGTCCACAACATCTTGCTGCTGTTTAATATGGTGAATCATACACGAATGAGTAACATAATTATATTCGTCAACAACCCCATCATCCTTACCCAAAGGTTCAAAAAGAGAAATAGCCCTAATGGCATCCATAGTCTGTTCGCTAAGTGTATTATCACCTTTTAATATTGCACTCAAGACTAAATCTGGATTTTCTATTTCAAGATTTCTCTTTGTTTGATAGGCTCTGATAAGAAGAAGTGCCATATAGGGAATGCCTCCACTTCTATCTTTGATGACTTGTGCAATTTGTTGCTCATTTGAAGGAAAATTAGCTCTCTCTATCATCTTATCAACAACCTCTTCAGTACTTGTATAATCTAACTCATACAGTCTTCCACCTGTAGCTTTCTCTTCTGGAGTAAGCACATTGTAAATAGTAATCAATTTAGTAGTCGAACCAATCTCATTGATACATTTTTCTGCCTCATGCATAAGTTCGGAGTTGCAATTATCAATAATAACGACTTGGGGATTTTGATTTTTCAAAAGGCTTACCAAACCTCTCATGCAATCCTTTGAATTTGAATAGAACACATTATCTTCCTGCTTAAATGCCTCTATAATCAATCGGGTCTTGCCCATACCTGAAAGAGCCATCAATCTACAATTACCAGAGCCATGACATAGCTCTTCCATTATTCTATCAATTGCATCACAAGAAATAAAATCGCTTTCCATGAGAGCATTGCCAGGACGATTCATAAAATCTTGCAAAGATTCAAATGGTTCCATGCTCAGTTTAAGAAGCTTTTTCTTTTGGTTATCCAACTCTGCTTGTTGAGCCTCATAAAGTTTAATAATGCCAGCTGTATCAGGAATAAACTTTTCGTTTTTACCATCTGGGTATTCACTTCGGTCTAATTCAAACTTTTGGTAATTAGGTTGCCAATAGGTTCGAACAACATACTTAATGCCTGGTTCACAATCTACAATCTGGAAAGAATTTTTATAAGCAGCATGTTCTTCATAAATATTTCCAGCCAAAGTCCCAGAAGCATTTATCTCAAAAAACACATATTCCCTAAAAGATGCTTGAAAATTTGTATAACCTCTGTGAGAATGTCCACAAAAGAACAAATCAAAATTTTCTGCACACTTTTGAGTCACATCCACGCGTTCCACTTCCTTCAAAAAAGATATGGGATAGTGTGTCAATGCAATACGAAGTTGTTTATTCTCCAAAGGCTTGCATTGCTCCGTAATCTGATTTAGGCCCAATGCAATTTTATGAGCATCATCCTGACCACACCTCCATACAGAATTCAAGGAAGCGATACCAACAGAAACGCCGTCAATATCTATTTCAAAAGTAGAGGTAAACCTTCCGTACTTATAACTAAGATTGGATAAATGAGAGTAATACTCATTTTCAAATGACTTGAAAGCATCTATACGGTGTGTAAATGACTCAACATCATCTGCTTTCACCAAATCGACTATACCCTTTAAACTTTTGGCATCATCTTCCAAGCCCTTTTCCAAACGTTTATTATCAGCATTCCTATCAATATCATGATTCCCTGGCGTAAATATAAAACGAGACTCTGGTAATCCAAGACAGGACATCAGAGGAGTGATTACCACTTCATGAAACTTTTCAAAACCTTGTTTCAAATCATTGTTAAAGCCCAATCCTCCTTGTACCAGCATATCGCCAGAAAATAGAACCAAATCTATGTTTGCCTCTTCATTAATATCTGTCAATGCCTCCATCATATAATCAAGCACAGTTTGCGACTCAGCAATATGACTTCCATTCAAATGGAAATCCGAAAAATGTAGAATTCTCATAAGATTTCTTTTTTAGAACTGTAAATTAAGCCTCCGTTGGTGTATATCCTTGAAGATTCCAGTGCCTCCACAACACGGCATAAGGGCACAGATAAGCATTCTCTACACGCTTCCATGGCTCCATATAGCAACGGTCATCTACTATAGCATGAGATGACTTTTCACACCATGGAATCATTTCACAGATAGTGTTGCCCTCGGCTAAACATTTATAGACCTGCTCTATGGCAGGAAAATATTCAATCCAATAGTTGGAAATATTCGCTCCATTAGGAGGAACAAACCAATAATCTTCATTACTATCTTTTATAATGGGAGTACCAGTCTCCTTGACATATCTATTCATCAAAGGATTACGCAAAACGTAACCATTACGAACAATATCAAGCATGAAATACCGATTGTTGATTCTTTCCCTCATGCCAAACCCAAGTAGATTATACACGACATGATGAAAAGGGCTGAACTCTTTACCTTTCAGATATAGTTTCAATCTTTCCCCAACCATCATGCTCATAGAAATAAATCCAGCCATCATTTTAGTTGACACTCCCATTTGCTCACATGGGCAAGAATAAAAGTGATCAATGATTAAGTTGGCATTTTGAGGAACAAAATTTTGCTCCTTGAATATTTCTAACGACTGTATAAACATCTTACCAGGTTCAGAAAATTGCAGGCATGCATCACACAAAGCTATAACTCGTAACTTATCCTTACCAAACTCTGGGAAAAGATGGTCAACAACCATTTCTGCTGCATGATAAGGATAATCAGGTGCAGCCATAAAACCACATGTAATCTCCCTTTCGATTAAGTAAGCCATGCTCTCCATAATAGCTCTTGATCCAAAGACAACCTTATCACCTTTTGCAGATTTAAGAAAGATTTGAGTCAAGCTATTGACGTATTTGTTTTGAAAAGGAACCTTCTTATATTCCTTTTTAACTTTAGCAAGAAAAAACTCATCAAACTCAGCCAATGTCCCCATTCCTTCAGTATTGACAAATCGATTCAAATCTATATTACCATAATTATTAGGTAAGTTTACAGGAATATGCAACTGCCCCTGGGGAATGCAATAGACACCACAAACCAACCCATGAATATGTTCACTATAAACATACGCATTGTTGATTCCCACATAAGTAGATATGTCTTGCAAAAAATGAATATACTCATGCGTAAAAATCGATATCCATTTTTCATCAATAGGCTGAGCATTGTCCATAGTAGATGGAAAAGGGAAACCCACTTCTATTTAAAAAAAGGAGGGCAAATAACTGCCAAGCGTCGAGTTTAGTCTATTCATAACCTAAAAGAAAATCCATAGTTTATTCTTTGTTGCTATTACGATACATTCAAAATCTTATTAGTTGCATACTTTATTTCAACTTATCCTCCAGTATAGCAAAAATTCTATTCATCTTGTTGTCTACTCCCTTTCCCATATAATCAGAGGCATTCCAGCAATGAAGCCAACAATCATCCATCAAAGAGTAACCATTACGGAAAATATCATCATCTCTATCATCAAGGAAGCAATGGACATCCTTAACAAGATGGAACTTGCGCCAATCCATTCCTTTAAAGAAATGGTAGTAATTACAAGCCCCAGTGTCACCATGAAGATGAAGAGAAGGACGGAAATCGACACCATGTTTCAAGATAATACACATAGGCATCGCCCACAAACCAGGCCAAATATAAAAGCCATGCTTTGCTCCATAAAAGAACTGGGAGTCAAAATGCTTCGATATATCAAAGTCATCTATCAAGAATATATCATGATCCAAAAGCATGAAATACTTGGCGCCACCATGCTTGATATACTTATTGAAAAGGTAATTACAAGCAATACCATGCGAATAGCTGCCATAGCCCTTGGGCAAAAACTCCTGCTTAGGCAACTTGACATAACCGACAGAATGTTTCTTGCAAATGGCAAGTATCTCTGCCGAACGTTCTTCCTTTGTAGAATTATCAAATACCGTATATCGAAAAGGATACTTAAAGAACTTTTTCAAAGTTCGTATTTGATATTCAACTACTTCAGAGTTGTTAAAGGTCACGACTGCTAAATCACAGAATTCAGCGCATTGCCCCCCCAGATTAGAAATGTTGTATTCTAATAAAGACTTTCTTTTGTTATACACAAAACGAGTGTAAAGCCCTAATTTCGCCCATGTACATTCTGCACAAAGGCGACGGATAATTCTATTTAAAATTTTCATATATTAATACTTTTTATTACCTTACATGGATTTCCTGCAGCCACACAATCAGCAGGAATGCTCTTTGTTACAACACTTCCTGCTCCAATGATGCTTCTGGCCCCAATTGTGACTCCCTTGAGAATGATAGAATGAGCACCAACCCAAACATCATCCTCTATAACAATTGGAGCAGATTTCGTTCCATCATTGGATGTACGACGAGCCAAATAGTCTAAAGGATGAGCATCCGTATCAGTAATCAGTACACATGCTCCAACCTTCACATTGTCACCAATGGTGACACTATCATGTATCCACATACGAGTACTGCTCATACCGACATTGTTTCCTATCTTTAGCGAAGCTCCATTTTCCAAATAGATAGCACCTTGGAGATTGCTTGATATAGGATTGACGGCATCACCAGAAGAGAAATAAAAATTGTCACCTATGGCTATGACATTGTTTCCTCTTGTCACCAAGTTCAGTTTCCCCGGTATTTGTACATTCCTACCCAAGACAGCACCTTTTTTCTTCAAAAGCGCACGATTCAACATGGGATAGAACCGCATTCGGACCAATGCTGGAATATTCAAGAGTTTTCCTAAAATAGCAATCATGATATTACTTCTTTATTTGTTCATAGACATCCAACAATTCTTTCACGATTTGCTTCTTGTCATGACGAACCAAGGCAATTTCCTTTGCCTTTTTGCCAATAGCCATATTTTCCTCCTCATTGTCTATCAATCGCTTGATGTAATAAGCTGCCATATACGGGTCTGTCACAGGATACAAGAAGCCTGTCTTACCATGCTCAACCATCGAGTCTGTACCACCGACTCTACTTGCCACAACAGGGACACCTACCATCTGAGCCTCACCCACAGAATTAGGACTGTTCTCTATATATGAGGAATGGAAATACATCGTACTACTTAACAAGGCATCACGCAGTGTTTCTGCAGAAGCGACACCACATAGATTGACATTTAAATCTTGATGACTCAAACCTATATGTTTTTCCATAAACTCAGGATCAATGTTTCCATAAACATTCCATTGGAAATTCAAGTGCAACTCGTATTTCAAGATATTGGCCACCTTCAAGATGACATCATATCCCTTATAGGTAGGGAATGAGATGGTTGTGGTAATCGTTGGAACTTTCGGGAATTGCCTTTCCCTTGCCTCATAAAAGACATCACGCAAGATTTCCCCACCATAATAGTATTTCGCTTTTGGATTAAGTACCGCCATGGCTTGCCTATCCCAATCTGTTCTACCGATGACATAGGGAACTGCATTCAAAATCGCTTTTTCACGATAAGCACTACGTTTCCAGTAAGCCAAGTATTGAAGATGATGGAACTTACCTTTCAATCCCTTACTACTCATGATATATTCTCTACGAGAAAATCCTGGAGGAAGGAGTATATATATATAGAGAGAGAGGAGGCCTTGGATGTGAAGCACCATTGGAATGTTGCCAGCCACTCTTGCAGCAAGACCATGATACAACTCCGAGCCGAAGATATGTATCACATCAGGCTTGAAATCCTCAATCACTTCCTTGAACTTATGCTCGTAATAAGGCCATAATATTTCATCCCTTGCCGCATCGTTGAGTTTGAACAAATCAAGAATTTTGTCTTTCTTTGACTTCGTGTGATGTGGGATAGGATAATAAACCACCCCATCTTGTTCCACCTTTGCAGGTTCTCCGTTTCGACAAAAGGCAATACCCAGTTTGATGTCATCGCGCTTTGCCAACTCATTTTGCATGGATGAAATCCACCCACCACCGTTATAGCCACCACCTGAAACATTTGGTGACCTATAATTTCCTGCCGTAGCAGAAATCCATAATATTCTCATTTTACAAACTCCTCCTTTTATCTATAATCTACACCCAACAATCTTCGTACAAAAGATTTTAAGCGTTGAAATAAAACTTTAACTGTAATTTTTCTGCCCTTTCCGTAAAATCGTGAGAAGGCTTGATACATCAACTGATTTTCCATAACAGGAATATCAGAAAGCAATATAGGCACTTGACTTAATTTCATATTGCTGTATGTGGAACTTATGCCACTATGCGTTCCTGTTCCATCCATACCTGATTGTATTGCCATCGTTTGATATGGAAACAGATGCAGCTTGTTTGCCAGAAAGCATGAAGCATAGAACCGTACTGCCCATGAGTCGTTTAGCCCCACCTTGTCACAGTACAAAATGCCATAAAAAGGACCAGTTCCTCCTATATTAAACTCATTTGTCTTCCAGCGGATCCTCTTCAACAATTCCCTGGAGTCAGGATTGAACAACAGCCAAGCACGTTTCCACGTCGCCCATCCCCAACAGGCAAAATACCGCAAGAAGAATGTCTCAGAAGTTTGTATGCCTGTTGGATTCAAAAAGGCACTTATGGAAGCAACTCTGTCATCATCCTTATACTTCTCCAAAGCATCATTCATGTATTTCAAGAAATAAGGAGACAATATCAAGTCATCCTCCACGACTATCACTCTCCCATATTTGTCCGTCAACTCTGTGATGCCCGCTATCAAACTCTTGGACAATCCCCAATTGCTTTCACGCTCCACAATGGTCACAGACTTAAAGCCCGTTATGGTATGGATGTACTCTCGATTTTGCTTTACGCCCTCTATTTTCGTCTCATTCTTGGGACCATCCGAAAATACAAACAAATCGCTTTGAGAAGCCTCTGCATTTCTTAACAAGGACTCTACCGCCGACTGTGTATGGTCAGCACGATTATATGTAAAAAGGGCTATCGGTGCAAATTTAATATTATTCATTACCATCTGTTTTAAAATAAGAGTTAAATGTTTTTATATCTTCAATTGAGAATACGATATCCCTCTTGCATATTTTAACTTCATCTCCATAAGAATACTTCTCTATGAACATTAACTGATTTTATTTCTCAGGTAAAGTTATCTCAGAACCCATTTTCAAGCAAAACTCTTTGGTGACATCCCCATCATATCCTCCTTCCGACGTAAAAGTCATTTCACCAAAGTAAATTTTGCCTCCAACTATATAAAAATCTACACGAACTTGAGGATGTCCTTGAGCCAATTTTGATGCATAATCAAGTAATTGTGATAGATTATCTGGTTTAGGTATCTCAATATCTGTTCCTCGAAGCTGTTTATTTAATACTTCTGACATCAGATGCCAATTACAATCGTAATAAGAAAAACGAGATTGATGTCCAATCACTCTATCGGTGCAAACCAATATACAGAAAGGCTTTCCGCCAAAGCAGTAGACTTTATAATCTGCCAATGATTTTGAAAATTCACAATCATTTTCCAGTAATTGTTCTGCTATAATCAAAGGCTCTATTTTAAGATAATGAGGTTCCATTGTCTCATAGCCAAACCTTAGTTTCAACCATTCATTTAATTTCGACCTTGTTGCAGGTATATCCAACTTCGATTTATCAAATACTGGCAAGATAGTTCCTGCACCATGATTCGTCTTTAGGATAAACTGATTGGGAAGTTTATCAAAATCTATATCGTTAGCATCTTTCCAAACACCATATAATTTAACCAAAGCATCTTCACCTATGCGTTGCTTGACATAATCTCTAACAAGATACTTGTCTGCCAAACGTGTCCAAACAGAAGTGTCATAATTGAATTTCATCCAATTAATTTTCTCGTTTATGGTTTGAGGACTCTTCCAATCTATATCGTACCCAACCAAACTTCTATGTAATTCATTCGCAATGCCCTTTGGAGCGAAATGAAAACGCAGCCAAAATTTTGTATTGGCATAGAGGGTATGAATAAAACTTTTTTTTAACGTGTCTATAATTTTCATTTATTCTGTAGTTTTTGTTAATTCAAAAATTCTCGACTGTACCCATCTATGAGGTTCGCAGCGAATGTTATTAATATAATGAGATTCATCAAATGCTAACTCTGGAAACTTTAATATTTTTCGTTTTAAAATTGACAAGATTAATCGGAACATTTTTTTTAAATTCGGCTTAAAATAGCCACTCATTTCATTAAGCTCTCGATAAGTTGATAGCATTTCTATACAATGTTTATTAACTGTTTCCAAATATTTTTCTTCATTTTTAAAAAGTTTATTTACTTTTTCTATATGAACTAATATTTCAGCATTATTAGATAATTCCACAATTGAATTTTTAGCATCATAATGTATTAACTCAACGATTAAGGAAACATGTCCGTCCTTACATATCAGTTCTGCTATAAGTCCAAAATACCATAGCTTATCAATACAATTATCATCAAAACAGAAATTACCTAAGCTATAAACAATTGGATGCTCTTTATATATTTCCCAGCATTGAGGAACATGTGGATGCCCACCAATAACAGCATCAGCTCCCATATCTATAAAATGGCGATACAAAGACTTAAGCTCTGGCAATGGCAAATCAAAAAGTTCTAAACCTGCATGTGGAATCACAATTAAATAATCACATTCTTTTCGAGCCTTAATAATTTGTTCATCAACATAAGGATGACACATCCAAGCTACCCCCAATTCATTTTTAAAACTTTCATCAACATGTACTCCGAACTCACACTGCACAATTGCTATTAGACCAATACGGATTCCATGTACATCAAGATATCGAGCCTCATAAGCATCATGAAAATTACCAATCCCCAATATTGTAGAGGAATTAAAAGCTTTAATTGTAGCCTTAGCTGCTTCTTCTCCATAATCCAAAATATGATTATTAGCTAAAGATATTACATTAAAACCATTTCTTTCTAAAAATGAAGGACTTTCAACAGACTGCGATAAATGCGGTCCACTTTTATGAGAGGGATTGCATTTAGGTATCGAAATAGGGGCTTCAAAATTCACAACATTAAGATTACCTTCTTTTAATCGTAAGTCTAATTTTCGACCAAATTTCAAATTAGAGACATTCTTTGAACAAAAATCTCCAACAATATTTATTTTTAATGAATTCTTCTCAATCATATATCTTATAAAGTCTAATTAACAAATGAAGAAGTTTGTTTTTCAAATATTTACCACACATATTCAAATAACAAAACAACAACAACTTTTCCAACATTCCATTAGAATGCATAAAAATTCGAACCATTTCTTTTCTTTCATTGGCATTTAAATAAGCAAACGAAGTAAGAAGATTACATAATGTTAATTCTTTTTGTCTTCCTGACAAAAAAGAATCAATATTATGTGAAAAATCATTTATTATTATTTTATATGAAAAAGCTTCTTTGGCAACATTTACATTGTTTGTTATAGAAGAAGGATTATACCTATGGAAATAAGTTTTATGATTATCAAATGCCATTGATTTTACAAACTTTGCCAAGAAGAAAGACCAATGATTGTCTTCGTGAATTATTCCTTCTTTAAAAAACAACTTATTTGACTTTATCAAACTCGTTTTTACCAAACGTCCCTGTGCTCCTATAATATCTCCATTATATGTCAGGAGAAAGTTCTTTATCAACTTACTATCTGTTGTGTATTGCGGAAAAGAATATGGACCTTTTTTATCGAGTTCCGACTCTTCTTCAGTAGAAGTTGATTGAACTAAATCAACCGAACCATATTTATCTACCAAACTCCACATTTCCTCCATGCATCCTGACGTAATGGCATCATCACTGTCCAAAAAGTATACATATTCACCTCTTGCTTCATTTATACCAGAGTTACGTGCTGCAGAAAGTCCCCCATTACATTCACGTTGAATCAACCTAAACTTTATATTTCCACAATAAGAAGCTATAAACCTCTTTGCAATATCTAGGCTTCCATCACTTCCGCAATCATCTACCACAAGACATTCCAATTCTTTTGTCATTGTTTGAGATGCAACAGAATTCAAGCAAGCTTCAATATATTGTTCCACTTGGTACACTGGAATTATTATAGATATTTTTATCATTGAATTAATTGTTTTAATTTACTAACAAATCTCTCCGAAGCATGACCATCATCAAAACTACCATAAACTTGATAAAACTTTTGCAGCCTTTTTGAATAATCAGCCATGTTGAAGCTTTTAATTGCGGCCTCTATCTCATCATTATTTTTACATAAGGCAAACGGCAATTGATAATACATAGGCTTCAAGCCACGCATGGCCGTATATTTGTCTATATCGGAAGCATAGAGGAATACAGGCTTACGAGTATTGCTAAAATCCAAGGCAACACTGGAATAATCACTTATAGCTATGTCCGCAATCAATAATAGCTCGTGGATATCCGTATAATATGTCATATTCCAAATACGCTCTCCAAAATCGTATGGAGGATGCTTGAACCATTCAAAACAAGGATGCAATGTTATAAAAAACATCCACTTATCTCCAGTCTTTTTCTCTAAAGTATCCAAAACACGATGAAGGTCTAAATCATAGGCCTCTATTGTGCCACTATCACGAAATGTCGGAGCATAGAAAGCAATTTTCATTCCATCCGGAATGTTTAGTTTACTGCGTATCTCCGCTTGCTTCATAGAAGAATCGTGATAGTATTGATCATTGCGAGGAAATCCGATTTCCCATATCTCTGCATTTTTAGGAACCCAAAAAGTATCTTTCAGTACTTGTGTATGATATGTCCCCATTGAAACAAAAATGTCTGTCAAGGCAGAATGCCGTTTGCTGTTCTTAATCCAATTCTCTGGCAAGACTGCATCACCTTCTGCACACTTACAACCTGGTTGACCATGAGGGATGTAAATGAACACCTGCCCTTTCTTTTTCTTAACTGGATACAACGACTTAGAATTATTGATCATGATATGGGCTGTCGCCAACTCATACACCGCTCTTATTCTATTGTACTTCACCTTACGAATAAATTTGGGTATCTCTATATCATAATGTTCAACCATCCACACCATATCGTATGAAAGATTTTGACGATGAATCTCTTCAGCTATATATTTTAGATTACAGCGATAACCTCCACCACAACCTTGGATAAACACGATTTTGTTAGACTTGACAGGAAGATAATAAAAACATTTTATGCAAAATTCCCTTACCTTATTATATAAAGGTTCTATCAAATACTTTAGTTTTTGAAAAATCATCATTTTTTATTTTTTAAAACGTTTGCGATATTGTTCCAGTAAAATACTCCTTGCGAAAATATATGCCTCAGGTTTTATTGCTTCTGACAAGCCTACATAGATAGTAATACCCAAAGGTATCTGAATACACAAAGACAGAACAATGTTGCCAATAAATAATCCTACGCCATATACTACCAGTGCCATAACAAAAGAAAATATAAGTCCATATTTTACATCATTCACTTGCTCTAATAAAGAATAATTCAAGTACTTTACATTAGGTCTTGTATTCATATAAAGTACATAAAAGCTATACAGAAACATGGCTGCCGAAATGCCAATTGGCCCGAAATAAATACCTCCAAACAACAAGGCTATCATTACCGGCTTTTTATAAAACTCCAGCTTCAATACTTCACCAGATTTCCCTACAGCAAAAATCGACTGCAAATTCGCATTATTCAGAACGACAACTATACTTGTAAAACAAGCCAACTGCATGAAAGGTATCGCTGGATTCCACTTTGATGAATACAATAAAGGGACTATCTTGTCTGACGTTGCAGCCAAACCAATAAATATAGGAGACAATATATAACTACTTGTCATCATTGCTCGTCTCATACCTCGCTTTACTGCCTCCCTGTCATTTTGCAACTGAGATAAAGCAGGAAATAGTACAGTATTTATCGTACCCGAAATATTAGTATTAAACATCTGGGGAAGTCCTTCGCCTCTATTGAAAAAAGCCAAGTCTGCAGTCGTGTATTTAAAACCTATCAAATAACCTTTTAGCTGGTCACACAATGTCCCAATAAAACCTGACGTCGTTTTTTTCCAAGCAAAATTAAATAAAATAAGAAATCTATCCCATGAAAATTGCAGTTTTGGATGCCATCTCACTATACAAAACATGACCATGGTATTTGTTATCGTGCTGGCAATTTGTTGAGCGACAAGAGCCCAAGGTCCAAACCCTTGGTAAGCCATCACAACTCCTATAACAGCTGAAATTACCTGACCTATAAGACTGGAGCAAAAGAACTTTTTAAACTCCATCTGCCTAGAAATGACTGCATTTTGTACCATCGCCAAAGCACCAATTGGCATGGTAAGAGCCAAGACACGCATCACTGGGCAAATCAAGTCGTTATGATATAGACTTGCAAAATATGGCGATCCAAAATATACTACACCATAAATGACAAGACTCATAAAGAGTGAAGAGTAAAATACTGTATTATAGTCTAACTCGTCCGCATCTTTCTTTTGAATCAAGGCTGCATCCATACTTCCTGAGATAAATATACCCACAAGGATGTTAAACATACAAGCCAACGCCACCACACCATAATCTTCAGGAGCTAGTAATCGAGCTAATACTACTGTTATTACGAAACTAAATAGCTGAGAAATTATCTTCTGCAAAAATTGCCACACTAATCCTGATAATGTTTTTGATTTTATATTATTATTCATTAATTTTATTTTTCCTCACAAATCAATTTAATCAAACCAAACAAACTATAATTTACCATATCCATGTAATTAGCATCTATACCTTCTGACACCAATGTCTTGCCGTCATGGTCTTCGATTTGCTTGGTTCGCTTTATCTTCATCAATATCAAATCAATATAGCTTGAAATTCTCATTAGTCTCCACGCCTCCCCGTAATCATGATTTTTCTTATCCAATAGCTCTAACGTTTTACATATATAAGAATCATAAAGTTCAATCACCTTATCATTGTCCATATCAACATCATTGGCATATCCAAACTTCAGTTGGATAAGTCCCATAATGCCATAGTTAACGATGCCTATAAACTCAGGAATTATGCCTTCTCCGACAAGACACTCCCCAGTTTCCTCCAAGGTTCGAATTCTATTTGCCTTGATATAAATTTGGTCAGTTATGGACTTAGGACGCATAATGCGCCAAGAAGCGCCATAATCCTGAGTCTTCTTCACGAACATCTCTCTACATTGAGATGTCACCTGTTGTAATTCTTCCTTTGTAGTCATTTTATAAATTATTGTAAGCAAAAGTAGTTAAGAAGCAATGGTAGTATTGTACTACATTGGCTCTTGTGAAATATTATTTAATTGTGGCTTTTCCATCTTTAAAGCCTATCAGCAACCATACAAGCATCATTGCCGAGCTGACAGTCATTCCTCCTTTTTCGCCCTTGGCACAAAAGTAAACCTTATCTCCTGCAAGCCTTGTGGGACAAGATATTGTTCAGCGGTCTTCAGGTCCGTTTTTTCCTTGAAAGCTTCTACCTTATAGATTTCATCTACGGTCGTTGGCTCTGCTGCAGCAATATAGCCGTAACCAGTTTCAGGACGGCTTGGTTTTATACCGATTGTAACTATCGCTTCCTTATCAGAAGTATAGCTCAAAGCCTTGTTCAATACTCGCTGATACTCTGTGGTATTGATTACCAGAGTATCGGATGGTGTCACTACTATGTTTGCTTTCGGATGCTTCTTTTGTATCTTCCAGCAAGCATAGGCGATACAAGGTGCAGTATTGCGAGCCTCAGGTTCTGCCAATATATTATCTACTGGCATATCAGGGATTTGTTCCTTGACAATGCTGGTATATTTCTCGTTTGTCACCACCCACATATTCTCTACAGGACAGATTGGCTTCAATCTATCTACTGTCAATTGAATAAGGGAACGACCGACTCCCATCACATCAATAAATTGTTTTGGGTAGTCGGGTGTTGACATTGGCCAGAAACGACTGCCTATACCGCCTGCCATGATTATGATTTGTATATCTTTGTAATTAGTCATTCTTCCAATGATTATATTTAAATCATGGTTAATCGTATTGGGGTTTATCAACTGTTCTTTCGTTTGATTGATGCTTATTTCCTTCGTCTACCGATTTTTCTTTTTATCAAACTTGTATTCACCGTAATAGGTGACAAATAATAACAATTTGTCTCTATGTTTAAAATATCAAGAAATTGTTTATGAGAAAGTTTTTTGTGTAAACCGATTTTGTAATGTCCACCTTTCGTCATATTAATATCTAAATGGTGAACAGGATGCAAACAACCATTAGCTTTTGCCATATCATAATCATAACGTAAATAACATGGTTCAGAATGTAACAAATATTCTACTATACGAAGTGACATTTCCGAATAAGGCTCATCACTTTCAAACCATACATCGACAAAAGTACCATCGTGTTTTAGTTCATTCACAATGCTCAAACATTCTGATTTCTCCTATTATATAAATAGTAGAATAGTTATATTTTTATACTTATGAAACAGAAAACCTGTAATACATAGACATTTGATAATCAAATATTACAACATAAATTCCATTTACAGAAACTTTGATCTTCTAATTTATCCATAAGTTGTAACTAGTTCATGTCTATTTTTCTTTTGAAAAATATATTTTATAATAATTTCTGCCACTATTTTCGTCAAAGCCACGTTCTATAAAATTACCCGTTTTCATTAAGCATAATTCTACGTTATCGTCCAATTTAATTTTACGTAGTTTCTTAGGAACTGTCAATGCTTTTTTGTCTATTTCAAAACATTTTTCCATATTTATTTTCTCATGCTCTTCATATGCTTTGCGATATTCTTCAAACATGTTCAAAATGTTCGTATCTTGAAATACTTCAGATTGCAATTCCTCAACATTAATCTTATCTGATTTACAAAGCAATTCTATAGAGCTGTTTATAATTCTAACCTGCTCAGATTTTGAGACTAAGGATTCTTTTGATAACTTATCATTTACAAAACCCTCCATCAAACGTACAAGTCCTTTAGACTGGCTATAAGGAGTCATCTTATTTTCCATTCCTAAAAAATCTTGTCGCCAAAATTTAGAATCCTTAGATTTATCTATAATGAAGCCTACAGGCATATCTTTAGTAAAAACTATCAAACATGCTTTATTAATTTTTTGGGAAGTATATCCTGTTTTTACAGAAACTCCCATATTACCATGAGAATCAACAGTAGTCTCTATAAATTCATTCTTAGATTCAATTTTATAAATACCTATAGCCTCACAATAGGTATCTTCATCTAAAACATCCTCTATTTTTACAATGAAGATATCACCATCTTTTATTGTGGGCATTGTAGAAACACTGTCTAAATACTTAAAGATTGATATAGAGTCATCTATAAAATTACCTCCATTGAAAATATCAACTACAGTATTATATACTATATTATATTTCAAATCAACAGAATGGACAAATGAATATTGGACCTTTTCACGATTAAACGGCTTAATGAAAAAATCTTTCAAAAAAGCCTGATCCAACTTTGCCATATCCATGTCTATATGATTAATCAAACATTTATGTTTGTCTAAGCTGAACCTATGACAAATCATCTTATCTATATATGCTTCTTTAAAATCCATATTATATTTTTTTCTTTGAGATTAATACCTGTAAGAGACTTGTTATCATATAAACTGTATAAAAAAACACTTTGACTATAAGTAATATAAGAAGTAACCTGTAGATAAATAAAAGAACTATATGACATCCCAACAAAATAGATTCTTTATTCAAATATTCTAAGTTTCCAACAATCTGATACTCTAATATATTTAAAGAGAAAAACTTTTTCCAGAATATGATAGGAATCAATAAAAGTAAAGTCAATGTAGCATAAAGAATATTAAAACCTATTGAATAAAAAAATCGAATGACGTAGTTGTGTTCTTGTTTCATTCTAAGGATATCTTTTGATGTAGGTCTATCCTCTACTGGCATATTGTCTTTATCTTTTTGAGAAGGAATCTTTGATATATTCAACTTATCATAAATCAAAGCCAAAGCTGTGACAAAGAATCCTATAAATATAGCAAATATATCCTTTATATAGTCAATGAACTCTTCATTTAATCCATTTGGTAAAAAGATTACACACAAAACAGAAATGAACAAAAAGAAAATATGATAAACCATTATTGATTTTTGAGAAAAACCATTATTATTCACATCCGTAGTTATTGCATGGTATCCTTTTCTTGCAAATATGAATATTGCCCTAATCCACTCTGTCAACATATTTATCTGGTCTTATTTCTCTTAATATATGGTTATCAAACAGATCTTTACAATAACTATCTAATGCTGCTAGGTTCACTGTACCATCATCATTGATTGATACTTTATCATTTAGATAAACAACCGGAGATAGTTCTGCATCTCTCATATCCCAATCAAATGTCTTACGTGATTTGGTATCACTATTTTCTGTATTAACGGTACATTGATCGAATTCTTCTAAACGCTTAGAATAGTTCTTTGCTCCAAAAGTACGACCAATTAGATAATTTCTGATACTTTCCACAATACCTAAACTTTTGTCTCCTTCACCTTTAGGAGTTATACTGATTTTTACTTCATAATCTCCCATTACATCTTTTATAGGATTATCCTCTTCTATTTGATTATCTACAAATGTTGTCTTGAAAGTCATACTTTTCAATACTGCACCTTCTCTATATTCATCTTGAAAGCACTTTGGAGCAAATATGCTCATAGTTGGCTTTTGGTAATCACCTATACTGAATAGCTTAGCAATATAACTTCTTGCAAAATTTGATATGGATTCTTCTGCACTATCAGTATGTATCATCACAAAGCCTTCGTTATGATCAACAGGAAAGTACAAGAAAATATAGTAATACTGCAAAACTGGCTGATCTACTGCCAAATTATTTGCCTCATCTTTCTTCCCCAATTTGGTTACAATACGTTCTTTCCCGTATGTACCTCCATTAACAACGCCCGCAACAATATACTTATTAAGCAGAGGGCAAGGACGTTCATCCCAATGCTTATTGATGATTCGTCTGCCTTTATTACTAATCAAAGTCATGACTTTCTTAATAGAATCATTTCTTGCAAAATCCGTGTTAAGTTCATTCATAAAATATTCATATAGCTTTGAGAATATTTTAGAATCAGAATCTCGATTTTTACATTTTCCACATTCTACCATAAAATCTCTAAAAGTCTTGTTTGTACCCGTTTTATGCTTCAACTTAAAACGGAAAAAATCTAATTTAGGATTTGCCATAACTTATTTATTTTTTATTCTTATTTTTTCGACTCCTCTGTCCTCCTCTCGGAGAGGGGGTCCTTAACCCACTCCCAAGCCCTCGCCCTTTGCAAAAGGGCAAGGAATGTAACCGCTCCTCCAGTCGCTCTTAACCGCTGCGATATAAGGTTGGCGGGGCATCAGAGCCCTCGCCATATTTCTTATGCAGGATGGGACCGCATTGCTGAAGGACGGGAACGCAGGGACACGTAAGGGGGCTTGCTGAAGAGAACGTATTGCAGAAAGGACTCTGTACGTTACTCTGAAGACGGTCTAATATGGCTGCTTACATTTAGCTATATTTTTTATAATTTCTATCAGAATGATGCAATAGGCTTCAACTGCTTACGAAGCCGCTTTCATTGCTCCACGAAATAGGCTTCATTGACTATCGAAGCCGCTTTCATTTTTCGAGGAATTTCTATTGTCTATCATTTCGCACATTACGTAGGCTCTTGTTGTTGATGTCATAGTGATCGCCCACTACATACTCGCTGTGGTCTAACTCGTCAGTGATGTAAGAGGTGGTATAGATGAGTTGGTAGGAGTCCGTAGGGTATTCTTTCAACTTGTCTATCAGCGTATATTGGAATTTCTGCGCTCGCTCTTTCTCGATTCCCTTGTCCTCCATGTTGTCGGCAAAGATGAAGCGAGGGTAGCGCATCCAATCGATGTCCAAAGAGGCAAAAAAGAGGGAGAACCTTGCCACTAACTTCAAGAAGAAAGTGGAGGAGGCACTGTACTTGGCGAAACGGTCTTGGAGATAGACTATATTGTTGGAGAAATCCACCTGAAACTCGGAGGGGCTGGCTTCGGAGAAAGCTCTTTGACATTCTTGGTCGTGGTGCAGAAAATAGACACCATGCTCCTGCATTCTTTCCAACACCTTTGAACGGCGTTGTTCTTGGCTCGCCATCTTGGCTTGAATCAGATTTTTGGTCCTGACAAGTTCTACTTCCAAGCCTTTTTGCTCTGCTACTTTTTGCTCGTATGTCGTTGCCAACTCCAACAAGGTATAATATTGACTCAACTCACCCTTCAGCAAGCCTTTCTTATAGATAAGGTCTTCTATCGCCTCTGCCATGCTGCTGCGTACATTTCCCAGCATCTCGTCAAGCACTTTCCGTGCCGTCTTGTATTGGGAGTGTAAGCTACGCAACTTGGACTTGAGATGCATCTTCTTTTCCTCGTCATTGCGGAGTATCAACTCCGATTCCTTGATTTGGAACGTCAGCTCTGAGATGAGACGTTTCGCCTGAGCTATGCCAGTATTGTTCTCAATGGGCGATTTACAAAGGCGGCAAGTTCCATCCGGCACGTCCTCTGGCAATGGAGACAGACATTCGGGACAATACTCCAAGCGCAAACTACCCAATATCTCTCGGGTGTTGACAGAATGGTTCAATGCCAGTTTTTTCCTTTCCAACTCGGATATAAACATCGTAGAGTCCTCTATTTCATGCTCCAACATGTCAAGCTCGTCTTCCACTGCCGCACACTCATGGTTCAAACGACGAACCTCTGCCTTTTGTCTGTCGGTCTCTGTTCTTTTCTGCTCTTTGATTTCCTCGCCTTGCCTCTTCTTGGTGATATCTTCGGATATTTTGCCTATCTCTTGGTTCTTGTATTCAATCAGTTGGCTGATATGCTCCACCGACCGCATCTCAGGCGATAAGGAGGATTCGAGGGAACGAAGGGAAGCCTTGGCATCGATAATGGCTACCTCCAACTCCTTCTGGCGTAGCTTGGCTGCATAAAGGTCGGAGTCGAAG